>OHZC01000006.1_pt1 | contig 190692 bp, 151 predicted proteins | sample 1580361 | NCBI WGS metagenome assembly OHZC01 (sample SAMEA3882532, study PRJEB24775) | human gut metagenome | biome: human-associated habitat; feature: intestine environment; material: feces | place: Netherlands | collected 2009/2010
TAAAGAGTTCTGCTGTCTGATACAAGAGGATAAATTGAATTGATAGAACTCACCTAAAGAAATTTAAGCATCAAAAAGATATATATCCTAATGCATACTCTTTCTTTCGAAAAGAATTACGAATATTCCAGTCTGAAAACAATCTTACAAAACAAGATATAAATAAATTCCTCTCATTCCCTAAAGTTGAATGGGAAAAGAGAGAAAAGCTCGAATTGGAAAGAATACAACGAGAAAAGCAGGTATCAACTGAATATAATATGATTAAAGCCAACTATTCAGATGGACTTACTTGTTGGCAAAAAGAACATCCTTCTGCAAACAAATCAATAATAATTCACCTGTAAGAAGTTACTAATGACAAAAAAGAAATTGCCCGTTCGTTTTACGGGTCAGCACTTTACTATTGATAAAGTGCTAATAAAAGATGCAATAAGACAAGCAAATATAAGTAATCAGGATACGGTTTTAGATATTGGGGCAGGCAAGGGGTTTCTTACTGTTCATTTATTAAAAATCGCCAACAATGTTGTTGCTATTGAAAACGACACAGCTTTGGTTGAACATTTACGAAAATTATTTTCTGATGCCCGAAATGTTCAAGTTGTCGGTTGTGATTTTAGGAATTTTGCAGTTCCGAAATTTCCTTTCAAAGTGGTGTCAAATATTCCTTATGGCATTACTTCCGATATTTTCAAAATCCTGATGTTTGAGAGTCTTGGAAATTTTCTGGGAGGTTCCATTGTCCTTCAATTAGAACCTACACAAAAGTTATTTTCGAGGAAGCTTTACAATCCATATACCGTTTTCTATCATACTTTTTTTGATTTGAAACTTGTCTATGAGGTAGGTCCTGAAAGTTTCTTGCCACCGCCAACTGTCAAATCAGCCCTGTTAAACATTAAAAGAAAACACTTATTTTTTGATTTTAAGTTTAAAGCCAAATACTTAGCATTTATTTCCTGTCTGTTAGAGAAACCTGATTTATCTGTAAAAACAGCTTTAAAGTCGATTTTCAGGAAAAGTCAGGTCAGGTCAATTTCGGAAAAATTCGGTTTAAACCTTAATGCTCAAATTGTTTGTTTGTCTCCAAGTCAATGGTTAAACTGTTTTTTGGAAATGCTGGAAGTTGTCCCTGAAAAATTTCATCCTTCGTAGTTCAAAGTCGGGTGGTTGTCAAGATGATTTTTTTGGTTTGGTGTCGTCTTTTTTTAAGCTGCCGCATAACGGCTGGCAAATTGGCGATGGAGCCGACTTTTAGCACAAATGTTGAATAGAATTACTAATCTTCAACATTGCACAAAAGTTCAATAGAAGTACTTCACCGGCTCTATTGCCAATTTGTTTGTTATGTGCCGTTTTATTCCATTTTATACATTTAACAATTGCTGAAACGTAAAGTCGGGTTTAAACATTTCAATTTCGTTTTGAGTTGATTCTTCTTGTGCTTCTTTGCCATAGATAAACATTTGCTGTTCATAATTTTTAACAGCCTCTTCAATGCTATTAAATTTTCCATCGGCTAGATTATCAGACAATATCAAGGCATCCACCAACCCACTATTTACTCCCTGCCCTGCAAAAGGCGGCATCAAATGTGCGGCATCCCCAATCATTGTTATGGGTAATGGGCGCTTGCTTTTCCAAGGCTTTTCTAAAGGAAATATCCGTGTAGCCAATCCTACAAATGACAACGTCGTATGAATCAATTCTTTGTAGCGTTCGTCCCAATCGGAAAATTCTTTCAGAAGAAAATCAACGACACTATTTCTGTTTTGAAAATCTACCTGCGTTTGGTTTTTCCATTCATCAGGTGTTTTAAAACTTATTCCAAAATGCAATGCACCATTATTATTGGGGTTAGCAAATAATAAATTACCTTGGTGAGATGCCATTAGCCGGTTTCCATTGCATAGCTGAAAAAATCCAGGACAGTTTATCTCTGGTTGATGAATATCGGCTTGTATATTGAAAGTACCTGTTTCTTCAACTTCCGTGTCGGTAACAAATTTTCTTACCTTGGACATCCCGCCATTGGCAAGAATAACCAAATCTGCTGTTTCACTCGGTTTATTCTCAAAAGTTAGTGTCCACTTCTTCTTACCAGGTTCAAGCATAACAAGTTTTCTATCCCAAATAACCGTGTCGTTTTCTAAACTATTCAACAAGATAGCCCTTAAGTCATTTCTGTTTATTTCAGGATTGTCAAATCGATTTTCGGGCTTTACATTTTTTGTGGATAAAATATTGCCTTTTTTATCAGCAATATTTACACCCATTGGTAAGGCTAAGTCATAATAAGTTTGTAACAATCCCGCTTTTTTCATTGCTTCCTGACCTGAACCTTTGTGTAGGTCAAGGGTTCCACCAAAAATTCTTGCCTCTCGGTCGTTGTCTCTTTCGTAAACTGAAACGTCTATGCCGTTTTGCTGTAATAATTTTGCCATAGTCAGTCCAACGGGTCCACCACCAATTATTGCAACGTTCTTATCACTAAGTAAATTCATTTGTTTGTCTGTATCTATTCGCATTGTCATTCAAAAATGGCCCATAACAATGGCTCGGCGAATTGGCGAAGTAGCGAAGCTGTATCGAAGATACAAAAGCGGAGCTATTTAGCCAAGTCGCTTGTTGTAAGCAGTCCGCGAAGCGGCGGCTTACGGCAAGCGACGTAAGTCGCCGAGCCATTGTTAGCAAGGAGCGCAGCGGATTGCTAACAACGGTTTGCAGCTATACGCAGGCAGGGATTTTTACCACTAAGCTACCTACGATGAACTGAACTTTAAATTTACCACTTTCCTGTCTTACGAAGCACGAACCCCCTGCTTGCGTATAGGTGATGTTATGCGGTCGGCTTTCATTTTCTCTTCTTTCTCGTTAATTTGTCAAGCAAAGTTACTAAATTTGCAGTCAAGCAATTTCAATTTTTGAATTATGTATTTCAGCAGACCTTGGACTTCTATCTAAGTGATAGGCAGTCCTGAATAAATTCCAATCAATCTTTTAGGGCAAGACAATCAGTCTATGCTTTGTGTGTGCTGTCATTTTTTTTGATGGCATTGCTTTGTCGTAGTTGCTCTGTCGGGTAATACTGTCTATTCACTTCTCTGTGATTTGAATTCAAGTAATATTACGGAAATAATAGATTTCGATAGGCGGCAAAAAGAGTTTTTAAGTACCGAAGAATGGGAAAAGGCACAAATAGCTTTTAGTAAGTTATGTCGTAGCAAAAAATCTACAACGCCACATTCTGGTTGCTATTTTTATAACATGAATTTTCAAAAAACCGACTATAAAGGAAATATCATACAAGGAGAATATCGCATATGGCAATTCTTTTTTTCAAGTTTTTGCACTGCAACCGATTTAGATTACACTCATTTTAAACAGACGCAAGAGAATAACATTAATATAGATAAATATAAGGAGGGAAAAATAAATACCCCTTCTTATATCAACATAGAGATTAGTAACTTTATAAAATCATTGGGTGTCCCTGTGCAAGTAATCGCATATGGGGCTGAATTCGATGAAAATCTTCAAGTTCAGTTTTTAACTCTTGATTTGGCTGTACTTGGATTTCAATCATGTGCTCTCCATCATATAGATGAATTATCTTCAAACTATGTTGTTATTATTGATGGAGTAACAACACAAGACTTGTTTGTAAAAAGATGCGAATCTGTAATACAGAAATTTAAGCATCAAAAGCCCTGTATTGTTTATATTTCTTTAATGAAAGAGTTTTCTCGGGAAGAGATGCAAAAACTCATTGATAAAAAGAACATAGAAGTGCAGCAACAAAAACAAATAAAAGATGAAATCAATTCTATTTCTAATGCATTAAAGTCTGCTGATATTGAGACGGCAAAAGAAAAAGTCAAGAAGGTTAAAGATTTTGCTTTGTCTAAAAGCGTAGATAAAGAATTGATAGATGTCATTTGCAAAACAGAGAAAAAAATAGAAAGTGATTATGCTGTTGGAGTGGTTGATGATTTTGATGTTCAATATGTTGATTATTTGATGCCATCAGTTGTCCAAGATAAGAGTAACTGGAAATATCCAGTAACTAAATATCCTGAAGATGGCTGTATTGTTTTTCCATACAGAAGAAAAGCTATAGCAAGAAGAGGGTTCAGTGAAGCTAAATTCCAAAATTATCTACAAGATACTTTCAGGGGATGTGATTTACTTATACTCGGTGATTGCAATATACTTCCTGTAGAAGATAACAGGCCTTTTGAACCAGATATAGCGATTATATGCAAAAAGCACCCATCTATAAGAATAGACATTGAAATAGACGAACCATATGCTGCATTTACACGAAAACCTATACATTATATAGGATGTGGAGATGATTTTCGTGATGCACTTCTGAATAATATCGGATGGATTGTTATTCGTTTTACTGAATATCAAGTTTTTTCCAATCCTAAGGGATGTGCGGCTTTTATAGCACAAGTTCTTCATTATATACAACCCTCTATGGTTTTACCAATCGATTTTCTCTCATGTTCTACTCCAAAGGAAATTGAACGATGGACAGAAATCGAAGCCAAAGTTATGGCAAGTGAAAATACTCGCGAGAAATACTTGAACCATGAATTTGGTATTGTTGACAATGAGAAACTTGAAATTGCAGACATAACACAAACGGAAAAAGAAAGGGTTTGTGCCAAGAGAATGAAACCATTGGTGTTTTCTTCAAATAGAAAAGTAAACTATAAAATAGGAGAACCTGTTTTTTGCGAAAAAGACGTTCATATTCAATTCTATCCACAAGAACATATTTATCTATATGATGGACAGGAACAATTTATTCCTGTCAGCAGTGTGATATCTTGTTTCTTTAAGCCATTTGATTCATACTATTGGTCAGAATATAAAGCTAATCAACGAAATATATCACAAGGACAGATTCTTGAAGAATGGGATTCAAAAGGTGCGTGTTCACGTGATGTCGGAACTTTTATGCACCAACAAATAGAAAACTATTATAAGGGACTTCCATATCAACAAGAATTCTCTTTCAAATATGACGGAAAATATGTTCACATAGAAGAACAAATTTCTCTTGAACTTGAATATATGCAATTCATAGAGTTTCTCGAAAACCACAAATTTAAACCGTTTAGAACAGAATGGGCTATATATGATGACGAACTAAAAATTGCTGGTACAATAGATATGATACATAAACGTGGAGATGTTTTTGACATATATGATTGGAAACGTAGTCATCGCATTGTCGATTTTTGGGGTAAACCGATTGCGGTAAACAACTATGGCGAGAAAGGGTTAGGTGAACTCAATCAAATTGAGGATACGCCATATTGGCATTATTGTATTCAACAGAACCTATATCGCTATATTCTCGAAAGAAATTATGACATAATTATCGAAAAGATGTATCTTGTGGTTTTCTGTGATGATACAAATGAATACAGAAAATTGGAAGTGCCACGTATGGATGAAGTCATAATTTCTATAGTAAAATCCTGTAAGAACGGGACTGTTAAGAAGCGGTTGATAACATTACAGGGAGAAAATCTATCATAACATTGATAATTAAGTTTTTTGTATGGAAGATAATTATTACATCAAAACTCTCCTTGAGAAAATTGAGTCTGCTGACCCAAAATCGTTCAGTCAATTTGCACATGAACATCCCATTTGTTTTCAAGAGAAAAAGGGCAATTGGCTCTTTCCTATGATGTTTGATTTTTATGTGAATAAAATACACAATGAGTATATCATATCTTTACTTAAAGAGTTGGGACTGTATCTACACAATAAATGTAAGAATTATGAAATGTCTGAAATTACTATGATTGATAGAAGTTTGTGCATAGATGATTCGTTTGTGGATAATTATGTCCTCAAAGTTCAAAATGCACAAAATGACAAGCCTAAATTCAAAGATTTAAATTCTCCTTGGCGTACAAGGGGAATTTCATTAGCATTATATGAAATTCCTACTTTTGTATTAAATTCTATCATATTTGAATTTAAAGATACAGAGCATCCATATATACTTGCTGATATAGCAGGTATGTATATGTATGGGCAAAAGTTCGAAGAAGGGCTAAATTATCTTTATCGAAGTATAAATCAACTTGCAATGTTCCCGAATCGATATTGGAATAGTGATTATGGATTAGCTGGGGCAGCAAATACTTTTAGATTATTACTATTGATGTGCCCTAAAAACCATATGGAACTATATAGAAAGATTTATTCATATGATTATCTATATTTGACAAAATTAGCCTGTACAACAAATGATGAAATCTTTCAACAGGAAGCTTATGTAAATAGGGCATCTATTGCTATGGATTCTATGGCAAGGTATATAATTCCAATAAATATCAATCCTGACTTGTTGTACATTTCTGATATGTACTATGCGCATTATTGTAATGAATTAGCAACCCAAATATCAATATCTTCGGGATGGAAGTATAATATGAAATCACTTACCTATTATCAACACGCATCTATTAAACCTAATGATACGGGAGGATATGTTGATATTGAAGAAAAAACATATAATGAAATTGTATCAGCAAAACACGAGCAGGCAAAATCAATAGCTTTGTTGTTTTATACAGGAATCTGTGCGGAGGATGGCAAATTAACAAGTCGTAATATTGAATCTTTATTTAAGATATTACAATATGAATGTAGGTACAATTACAAAGAAACAAGAAAAAGAGTGTTAAACTTTAAATCATACAAATAACATGGATTTTTTTGAATTTTTATTCGGTAAAAAGGAAGATAAAAATGTGAGTTCACAATCATCTTCAAGTGTAAACAATTGTAAGTCTGAATCTACGATAAAGTCAGTTCTGCAATCAGAAGCTCCATCTATGGACCCTATAGAACAATATGTAAAGGAAAGTGTAACAGACCTGAAAAAACACATGCCTCTTAATACAAAAGACCTTGAAGCAGAAGCTATTTATCTTGCAGCATATCTTTATCTGAAAGGTTCTTATCAGATTGACTTTGAATTAGATTACTTCTCGGAAGGTCTTATTGATAAGATCCCATCAAGAAACTTCAATGTTGCTGATAAGGTGTTTTCATACATGGTAAAATATGGAGAAGGACACTATGGAGTAGAAGAACGGGATTATGGTATTAATGGTTATAAAATGAATATTCAAATGTGTTCTGATTATGGTAGTTATGTGAAGAGCTATTTTATAAGAGCACATAAAATCGGTTCAGGGCAAGATTATAATCACTTTAGTTCACCAAGAAACTGTTTATGGAGAAATGGAGAAAAAACTATAGATAGTCCAACCCAACGAGACATCTACTACAAATTTAGCAAGGGCACGTTTGAATTTATGATACCACCATACAATCCTCTTGTTGTAGGACGTGTAACAAAACAAGATGAATCAACTCTACGTTGTGAATCAAATGATGGAAGAAGAACATTTGTTTTCCACTTTAATGGCGCATTAAAGCCAAGTTGTTTGGATTATATAGAGATGTATCGAAATGATAAGGGAGATATGGTTTCTTATCACAAAGAATAGCCTTTAAAACATTTTTTCTATATCAAAAGAAATTAGACAAATATTCAAGTGCTGTACTATCTAAGGGACATAATAAATAGTACAGTGCTTTTTATATATAAGTAAAATTCGTATCTTTGCAACAAAATAAGAGTTCCTTGTAAGCAATTCAAGGTAGAACGCAGCAGATTGCACAGTTGCCAAGTCATTACCTCAAAAATGGGTAATTCTCCCAAAGTCCTTTGTATAAGGCACTAACGAAAGTTTTCCAGAATTACATAAATTTCCTGGATTTTACCGATAAACGCATGATTTTATAAAAAAAAAAGGTTACCTTCGCGCTAGTCTAAACACAAATAAAACATGAAGATAGCGTTGATAGGCTACGGCAAGATGGGGCACATGATAGAGCAGATAGCCCTGAGCCGTGGACATGAAATCGTTTGTAAGATAGATATTGACAATCCAGAGGACTTTGATAGCCCCGCGTTCGCCAGTGCCGACGTGGCCATAGAGTTCACCAATCCCACCGCCGCCTATGGCAATTACCTGAAGGCTTTTAGCCATGGGGTGAAAGTGGTCAGCGGCAGCACGGGATGGATGAAAGACCATCGCGAGGACGTGGAAAGGCTTTGCCGAGAGGAAGGCAACACCTTGTTCTGGGCGAGCAACTTCTCTATCGGCGTGGCTATCTTCCAGGCGGTAAACCGTTACTTGGCCAACATCATGAACGGCTTTACCCAATATGATGTCTGCATGCAAGAGACGCACCACGTACATAAGCTGGACGCGCCCAGCGGTACCGCCATCACCCTGGCCGAGGAAATCGTGGAGCGCATTGACCGCAAGAAAGACTGGAAGCGGGGAGTCACCATCTGGACAGAGGACGGCCATGAGGACGAAGGCGAGCAGACCACCAAGGAAGACTTGGTCATCAACTGCGTGAGAGACGGAGAAGTGCCTGGCATTCACGCCATCATGTATGACAGCGAGGCCGACATGATTACCATCGAGCACAGCGCGCACTCCCGCCAAGGATTTGCCCTAGGCGCGGTATTGGCGGCAGAGTATACCAAAGACCACCAAGGTCTGCTCTCCACAAACGACTTGTTTAAATTCTAAACCCAAAATCCACTCTACGCCATGACAGAAAAGCGGAATGCCTCACGCAAGATAACCGACAGGCGGAAAGCCAAGCTCAACATGAAGCGCCAATGGGCGAAATTCATCGTGGTCACCCTGCTCTACTTGCTCTTCCTTTACTGGGTGGGCAGCTGGTGGGGGCTCTTGGTAGTGCCTTTTATCTATGACGTTTACATCTCCAAGAAGATACGCTGGCAATGGTGGAAGGACTCCGAAGGCCCCGTGCGCTTCATCATGTCGTGGGTAGACGCGTTGGTGTTCGCCTTGATAGCGGTATATTTCATCAACCAATTCTTCTTCCAGAACTACGTGATACCCTCCTCCTCCCTGGAAAAAAGCCTGCTGACAGGCGACTACCTGTTTGTGTCGAAGGTAAGTTATGGCCCTCGCATTCCGCAGACCCCACTTACCATGCCGCTCACGCAGCACACCCTGCCCATCATCAACACCAAGAGTTACCTGGACTGGCCTCATTGGGACTATCGCAGGGTAAAAGGACTGGGAAAGGTAAAACTGAATGACATCGTGGTGTTCAACTACCCATCGGGCGACACTTTGGTAAACGAACCTCGCTACCAGGCGGCTGATTATTATGGCCAACTGGTCTATCCCATAGGCGAACAGCTCTACGAGGAGCTGGCAGGCCATCCCGCGGACGTAAGCAAGATGAACCTGCTGCAACAAAGAGCCTACTTCGAGAAAGTTTACGCGATGGGGCGAAAATATATCAAAGACAATCCCCGTGAGTTCGGCGACATCATCTCCCGCCCCACAGACCGTAGGGAAAACTACGTGAAGCGCTGCGTCGGACTGCCTGGGCAGACCTTGCAAATCAAGAACCGCATTATCTACCTGGACGGCAAACCCAACAAGGAGCCGGACAATGTGCAATACACCTATTATATAAAGCTGAAGGAAAGCCTGCCCATCGAACTGATGGATGAGCTGGGAATCACCAACGAAGACCTGACTTCCCTCAATCAATACGGATACATGCCTTTGACCCAGAAGGCCTATCAGGCTCTCAAGGCTCGCACAGACCTGGTGGAAAGCATCCGTATCAATGAGGACGCTACCGTGGGAGACCTTTACCCGCTCAACATGGTAACGGGCTGGACCCGCGACAACTATGGCCCCGTGTGGATACCCAAAAAGGGAGAAACCCTCAAGCTATCCTTGCAAAACATCGCCATCTATGAGCGTTGCATCAAGGTATACGAAGGCAACGACCTGGAGGTGAAGAATGGGCAGATATACATCAATGGTAGGTTGGCGGACAGCTACACCTTCAAGATGGACTATTATTGGATGATGGGCGACAACAGGCACAACTCCGCCGACTCCCGCTACTGGGGCTTCGTGCCGGAAGACCACATCGTGGGCAAGCCCATATTCATCTGGTGGAGCCACAATCCCGACCACCCTGGGTTCAGCGGCATAAGGTGGAATAGGCTCTTTACCTTAGTAGACAACATCAAGTAATTGAAATATGTGAAGTTCCTCCTAGCACTGGCGGTATGCCTATGCCTGGCATGGGCGATACACGCCTTCGCGCTCACGGTCTATGCCGTAAGCGACGATGGGCTGGCACCCACCATGAGGAAAGGAAACAGGGTAATCGTGAACCGCCTATCCACTATAACGCCCAAGAAAGGAGACTTCATTGTCTATACAGACTCTACCTACAACTACCTGGCGGAAATCATCAACCTGCCCGGAGACACCATAGCCTTGGGCGGCAACCAATATCGGATACCTGAGGTATGTTGTGACCGCTGCCAAAGCACGGACTGCCGCCTCTACTTCGTCAAGACCTCGGCGGGACATCAGTTGGTATACAAACACCAAATTATAGGCAAGGCGTTCCGCGTCTTCTGACACGCCTTCCGAACAAAACCAACCATGAGCACCACAGCGCTACTATCCACCACCTACTTCGGCCCTATCCAGTGGTACCAGAAACTCTATCGGCACGACGAATGCCGCATAGAACGCATGGAGAGCTTCCAAAAGCAAACCTATCGCAATCGCTGTGTCATCGCCACCACCAATGGGCCGCAATCACTTACCCTGCCTATTGAACGAGGCCCACGACTCATAAGAGACATCCAGATATCTGACCACGGAAACTGGAGACACTTGCACTGGAACGCCCTTTGTTCCGCTTACGGAGAAAGCCCTTTCTTCGAGTTCTACGCCGATGACATCAGGCCTTTCTTTGAGCGGAAATGGAAATACCTTTTCGACTATAACTGGGACATCGCGCAAACGATGTGCCAGTTGCTTGACATCCATCCGCTCCTGGCTCCCACGGAAGACTACTTGCCCGAGGCGGACAACGATTTCAGGAACGCCATCCAACCCAAACATCCCGCGGAAGACCCTGGTTTCATGCCTCGCCGTTACTATCAGGTCTATGAAAGGAAACTGGGCTTCCTGCCCAATCTCTCTATCCTAGACCTGCTTTTCAACATGGGCAACGAGGCCATTTTCTATCTGTAAGCCCCTCCCCCTATACTTTCTTCCCCTTCGGCTCCTTTGCCTACATGGCCATGCGCGCATAAAGAAACCGCGGGCGCATAGCTCGTAAATCATGTTTACACTGTATATAAATCGCATTTGCATAGTCTATAAACCGCGAGATAATAGCTAACTTCCGCATTCCACGACGTGAAATATGTATTCCACGACGTGGAATAGCTGTTTCACGTCGTGGAATAGCTATTTCACGTCGTGAAACAGATTTAGGAGCTAACTCCCCGCGACTTATAGAGTATCTGAAAACGATTTATAACCATAGTTTTTACATGCGCAAAAGCTATATACCAGAACACCAAAAGGCTTGTGCACATTTGTGCACAATGGCGAAAGGGATACAAAAATGCCCGTTTCACCGATGAAACGGGCATTTCCTGCGTCAATTCTCTATTGATAAATGAGCGTAAAAAGGTTGTCAGGAGCGAAAAGGTCGGCTGCCACCCGCTGAATTCCATCTGCCGTGACCTCGTCTATGTGGCGATAGAGGGCGTGAACGTCCTTCTCCCATCCATAGTGGAGAAAGCTCTTGCCGAAGTCGAGGGCAAAGCTCTCGCGGTTGTCGCAAGCCACTCCTATCTGTCCCTTTATCTGTTTCTTGGCCTTGGCCAGTTGCATGGGCGTGAGGGGAGAATTGATAATCTTGTCCAGTTCCCCGCGCACCAAGCGGAGACACTTGGCGACATCTTTCTGGTCACAGCCGAAATAAACGTTCCACATGCCCGTATCGCCATAGCTCACCATATTACTCTCCACGGTATAGACCATGCCATGTCGCTCACGCAACGAAAGATTGAGACGGGCGCTCAAGCCAGGGCCGCCGAGGATGTTATTCAACAGGTAGAGCGTGATACGTCGCTCGTCATGGATGGGATATGCCCTCGCCCCCAACATGACATGCGCCTGATGGGTGCCCTTGTCTACCACTCTCGTCTGGGGAGAAGTCTGGGGCAACCCGGGGCACTTTCTTTCCGGACGGGAAGCGGCAGGAATATCCGCGGTATGCCGCTCCAACAACTTCACCAAGCGGGAGAAGTCCACGTCGCCATAGGCAAAGAACACCGCGTTGGAAGGGACATAATGTCTCCTGGCGAACGAGAGGGCGTCCTGGGTGGTATAAGCCCGCACCCTTTCCGCCGTACCCAATATGTTATGGCCAAGAGGATGGCCGCGGAACACCATGTTCTCGAATTCATCGTAAATCAATTCGGCTGGAGAGTCATTGTAACTTTCGATTTCATCGCATATCACCTCCACTTCCTTGTCAAGCTCATTTCGCGGATAGACGGAGTGGAAAACGATATCGCTGAGCAGGTCGACGGCCTTGGCCACGTGGTCTTTCAAGATGGCGGCGTAGTAGACCGTGTCCTCTTTGTTGGTGAAAGCGTTCAGGTCGCCGCCCACACTCTCCAGGCAATTCAAGACATGCCAAGCCTTGCGCCTTGCCGTCCCCTTGAACGTGGCGTGCTCGCAGAAGTGGGCCAAGCCCTCCTGCCCTGTTTCCTCGTCACGTGTTCCCGCCCGCAACTGATAGCCACAGTAGACCACCGGCGACTCGCTAGGCAAGTGGATGACACGCAATCCGTTGGCCAATGTATAAGTATTGTATCTCATTTCAGGCGCGAAATTACGAAAAAACCACAGGAAAAGGGCACTTTTCCTCCCAAAACACGCCTACTTTCAAAACTTCTCACTACTTTCGCGGCAATTTCAAGCCGCCAGGATGCGGCTCGGGGACAACAAAACAGCAGCTTATGAACGGCATAGAACAACAGATGGTCATTCTCTTCATCATCGTGGTGGTGGGATATATATTGCGGAAGATAGGCATGATGGGCGAAGAATTTGACGGAAAGCTCTCCAACTTCGTCATAGACGTGGCCTGCCCCTGCCTTATTCTCAGCTCCACCATGGGCGACAAGCTGCCCGACAAGCACATGATATTGCCCCTGCTACTCATCAGCTGCGCCAGTTACGCCATCCTCTTACTGGCCGCCATCACGCTGCCCAGGCTTCTCCCCATACAAAAAAGCTCGCGGGGGCTCTACAGTTTCATGATTACTTTCGGAAACGTAGGTTTCATCGGCTATCCCATCGTGGCCGCCATCTTTGGCCCAGAGGCCATCTTCTATGCCGTGATTCTCAATTTCCCCAACACTTTCCTGGTGTTCACGTTTGGCGTAAGTTTCATAGCGGGCAGTTCTGGAAAGTCATCGTTCAACTGGAAAAGACTGGTGTCACCCGCCATGATTTGCTCTTACATATCCATCCTTATCGTGGCGATGGAATGGAAAGTCTCGCCCGTTATCAGCGAACCCTGCCGCCTGTTAGGCAACATCACCATTCCTGGCGCTTTGCTGCTCATCGGCTCGTCTATGGCCACCATCCCCGTCAGGGAACTGGGCGGCAGCAAGGCTATCTATATGCTCTCGCTCCTCAGGCTATTCCTCATCCCGCTCCTGCTATTCTACGCATTTGACGCCATGGGCTTCGACCACCGCGTCAACGCCATCAACACCGTGGTGTGCGCCATGCCCGTAGCGTCTTACGGAACGCTCTTCTGCATCCGTTACCACAAAGATGTCACCACTATGGCCGAAGCCACCTTCATCACCACCCTACTCTCCCTCTTCTCCGTCCCGCTGCTTAGCCTGGTGCTATAGGCCGTCCCATAAGGGAAAGCGGGGACAGGGAACCGCACGGGAAATATTCCCCTGCCGAAATCACGCACGAGAAAGAGAATTCCCCATCGAAAAAGTAGGGGAAAAACAAACGGCAAAGCATGGCGTTACGAAATTTTTTATTACCTTTGCGGACATCAAAACTTAACTCGACATGAATAGAAAGGTCATAGGAATAGGGGAAACCGTACTCGACATTATTTTCCGAGGCAACCAGCCCATCAGCGCGGTGCCAGGAGGCTCCACTTACAACGCCTGCATCTCGTTGGGAAGAGCGGGCATTGAGACTACTTTCATTTCCGTAACAGGCAATGACCGAGTGGGGCGAAATATCATAGACTTCCTGAAAGAGAACGGGGTAAACGCGGATAACGTGAATATCTTCCCCGATTCCAAGTCACCGCTCTCACTGGCTTTCCTGGACGAGAACAACAACGCTGAATACCTATTCTACAAAGACCACCCCCATGACAGGCTGGAGTTTACCCACCCAGACATACAACCTGGGGATATCGTCTTGTTTGGTTCCTTCTTTGCGCTCAATCCCGTAATACGCCCCCAAATGGCAGGCTTCCTGGAATACGCGCAACGCAAGGGGGCAATCTTGTACTATGACGTGAACTTCCGCAGTTCCCATCGGGATGAAATCATGAAGATAACGCCTAATTTACTGGAAAACCTGGAATTTACCGACATCGTAAGAGGAAGCGATGAAGACTTCAATATTCTCTACAAGAAAGACGACCCCGACAAGGTATACGCGACAGAGCTATCCTTCTATTGCAAGAAATTCATCTGCACCAGGGGAGTCAACCCTATCGTGGTAAGAGCGGAGAACGGCTTCCGCAAAGAATATCCCACACCCCAGGCAAAAACCGTGAGCACCATTGGGGCGGGCGACAATTTCAACGCGGGCTTTATCTATGGCATGCTCAAGCAGGGCATTACCCGGGAAGACATTGACAGAGGACTCAACGAAACACAATGGGACAGCCTCATCAGCATGGGGCAAGCCTTCTCGGCGGAATGCTGCAAGGACATCTACAACTATATCAGCAAGGACTTCGGCATGTCCCTGCGCTAAAACAAACAAAAGCAAAAGAAAATGATCAACATCACGAACGAGACCTACTATGTAGGCGTAAACGACAGAAACAAGAACTTATTCGAGGGGCTTTGGCCTTTACCCGATGGCGTGAGCTATAACTCTTACCTCATCGTGGACGAGAAGGTCTGCCTGATAGACACAGTGGAAGTGGACTTCTTCAGCCAATTCCTGGAGAACATCCAAGAAGTAATCGGCGACCGCGAGATAGACTACCTGGTGGTAAACCACATGGAACCCGACCACAGCGGCAGCCTGGCACTCATCAAAAAATATTTCCCTGGAATAAAAATACTGGGAAACAAGAAGACCTTTGGCATGATAGAGGGTTTCTATGGCATAGACAATGACGGACAAGAAGTGAAAAACGGGGAAGTCCTTTCACTGGGCAAGCATGAATTGCAGTTCCATCTCACCCCCATGGTGCATTGGCCAGAGACCATGATGACACTGGACATCACTACCCATACGCTCTTCTCGGGTGACGCTTTCGGCTGCTTTGGCGCCTTGAATGGCGGCGTGATAGACTCAGAGATATGCTGTGACAACTTCTGGCTGGAAATGGTACGCTACTATTCCAACATCGTAGGCAAGTATGGCACTCCCGTGCAGAACGCCCTGAAGAAGCTGGCCGGCGCGCGAATCGACTATATTTGCAGCACGCATGGGCCTGTCTGGCGTGACTATAAAGACAAGGTGATTGCCATGTACGACCACATGTCCAAGTATGAAACCGAGCCAGGACTGGTAATCTGCTATGGAACGATGTATGGCAACACGGAACGCATGGCGGAGATTATCGCCCAGGCAGCAAGCCAGAATGGCGTGAAAAACATCGTGCTCTACAATATATCAAAAACGCACCACTCTTATATCCTGCGCGATATATTCCGCTATCAGGGACTTATCGTGGGCGCGCCCACTTACAACGCAGGGCTTTATCACGAGATGGAAGTGCTGCTGTCGGAGATAGCCAACTATGACATCAAGGGCAATCATCTCCTGGGATGGTTTGGCTCGCACTCGTGGGCAAGCAAAGCGGTGGGAAAGATACAGGAGTGGAACGAAAAGCGACTGCACTTTGAGCCTGTAGGCGTTCCTGTAGACATGAAGCAGGGTATTACGCCTGAAACCCGCCAGGCTTGCCAGGCACTGGGCCAGGCCATGGCTGTACGGCTGGCAAGGCAATAAGCACAGACTTGTTCGTTATAGAGCTTGCCGACGATGGGCACATCATCGGCAAGCAAAAGGTTTGTGTTATCACTCCGCCAACTCGCGCTGGAGGTCTGCCAATGAGGAGACCACTTTAAGATGGTCTTGCCAATGCCCCCTTATCATGCCTTGTGATTGCATCGCATCCAGCAAGTTGATAAGCGGGGCATAAAAACGCTCCATGTCATAGAGAAAAACAGGCTTGCGGTGATAGCCTATGGTGCGAGAAGCCATCACGGTAAACACCTCGTCAAGCGTGCCTACCCCTCCTGGCAAAGCCACCAACACGTCACTTTGCGCCAAAATAAGGTCTTTGCGGTCGGAAAGATTATCGCAGGGAATCTCCACATCCACGTATTGGCTCACGCCGCCACGCTCCTCCACGATAGTGGGTATCACGCCTATCGTCATGCCACCTTCCGCTTTCACGGCTTGGGCTATGCGTTCCATCAATCCCAAGTTGCAACCGCCAAACACCAACGAATGGCCCGCCTTGCCAATCCAATGCCCCAACTCTTCCGTGGCGGTGATAAAAGCGGGATTTATGTGGCTATTAGCCGAACAAAATATACCTATCTTCATGCTGTTTTCCAATTCTATGACCCAGCAAAGGTACTTTTTTTACGTCAAAAGCGCAAATATTCAACGAAAAAAGTGCTAAACCCATTCTTTTTCACTAACTTCGCGGCCATTATCGACAGAGAGCGCATTGCCCTATATGATTACATAATGACGGGAAATGGCGATAGCCGTTTATATGTTTCGCATGGCAAGGAACACAAATTGCCAATAATTGATGTAAGAAGATGTAGGATAGCATGTCAGTTCTGTCATTATGTGTTATATAAAACAAATTCCAAACAGAATGAAGACATTTGAAGAATTGGGTGTGAACGAAGAGATTCGTCATGCCATCGAGGAATTGGGCTTTGAGCATCCCATGCCCGTACAAGAGGAGGTAATTCCCTATTTGCTCGGCAACAAAAACGACGTGATAGCGTTGGCGCAGACAGGTACCGGAAAGACAGCGGCCTACGGACTGCCCATCATCCAGAAGGTAAACCCCGAGAGCAGTGCCACGCAGGCATTGATACTCAGTCCTACCCGTGAACTTTGCGTGCAAATAGCGGATGACCTGAGAGATTTCTCCAAATACATAAAGGGGTTACACGTAGTGCCCGTATATGGAGGAGCGGACATCGGCGGACAGATCAGAACCCTGAAACATGGCGTACAGATTATAGTGGCTACGCCTGGACGCTTGATAGACCTAATGAACCGTGGCGTGGCCAACCTTGAGGATGTCAACAACGTGGTGCTTGACGAAGCGGACGAAATGCTCAACATGGGCTTCACGGAGTCCATAGACGCCATCTTCGAGAAGTTACCCGAAAACCATAACACATTGCTCTTCTCCGCCACCATGAGCAAGGAGATAGAGCGCATCGCCAAGAACTACCTGCATGACTACAAGGAAATCGTGGTAGGCAGCCGCAACGAGGGAGCTGAGCACGTAAACCATATCTACTACATGGTGCATGCCAAGGACAAGTACCTGGCTCTTAAGCGTGTCGTGGATTTCCACCCACGCATCTATGCCATCATCTTCTGCCGCACGAAGCTGGAGACGCAAGAGATAGCCGACAAGCTGATAAAGGACGGCTACAACGCGGAGTCCTTGCATGGTGACTTGAGCCAACAGCAACGCGACCTCACGATGCAGAAATTCCGCAAGCACACCGTACAGCTCTTGGTGGCCACAGACGTGGCTGCCCGTGGCTTGGACGTGGACGACCTTACCCATGTCATCAATTATGGCTTGCCCGATGACATAGAGAGCTACACTCACCGTAGCGGCCGTACGGGACGAGCTGGCAAGAAAGGTACTTCCATCAGCATCATACACAGCCGCGAGAAGTTCAAGGTGCGCCAGATAGAGAAGCAGATAGGCAAGGAATTCGTGGACGGTACGCTGCCCACCGCGGAGGAAATCTGCAAGAAACAACTCTACAAGGCCATGGACAACATCATGAAGGCCGACGTGGACGAGGAGGAGATAGCCCCCTACATGGAGGAAATCATGCGCCAGTTCGCCTATATCGACAAGGAAGACATCATCAAGAAGATGGTAACCATCTACTTTGGCCGCTTCCTGGACTACTATAAGAACGCGCCCGAAATAGAGAAACCGACTGGCAGCAAGCGAGAGAAGGACGGCAAAGAGCGCAAACAGCGCACACAGGGCGGCGGAAGCCGAGGCAAGCGCGAGGCGGAACCAGGCTTCCAACGACTGTTCATCAACCTGGGTAAGGCAGACGGCTTCTACCCCGGGGAAATCATGCAGTTCATCAACAAGCACGTAAGGGGGCACGTTGAAGTGGGCCACATAGACCTCTTGCAGAAGTTCTCCTACATAGAAGTGCCCGAGGAAGATGGCCGCAAGGTGATGAACGCCCTGAGCGGAACGAAATACAAGGGGCGCATCGTGCGCTGCAACGACGCTGAAGACGAGGGCCATGGCCGTGGCACCCGCAAGCAGGAGCGCAGAAGCGAGGCTGGCCGTGGTGCCCGCGGAAATAGAAGCGAACGCAAGAGCCGTGCGAAAGCCTCCCTTCCACAAGAGGACATGACCGATTGGCGTTCACTCATCAACGGCAGCAACAACGTGAAACTGAAAGGCGAAGAGCCAGATTTCTCAGAAGAGGGCTGGGCACGCCGCAAGCGCAAGTAATTTTTTCTCTTCTCTCTATATATAATATGTATAAGAGAACCATAAAAATACTCCTCATGGCGTGGGCGACACTGCTGTCGCTCACGTCTTGCATATCGGGAGGAGATGAAGACTACCAGGCTCCCCCTATGATGGAAAAGGGCACGGAAGCGCCCGACTTCACCATCAGCACCGCGGGAGAAGGCGAAGCCTATACACTAAGTTCCCTGCGGGGAAAATATGTTTTCCTGGAGTTTTGGGCTTCATGGTGTCCCGATTGCCAAAGCGTAACAAACAGGGTGACATATCTTTTTGACACCTATGCGTCAGACAACTTGGTGTTTTTGGGAGTTTCATTTGATCACACACAAGAGGAACTGCAAACATACGCCACAGAACATGGCATGGATTGGCCCCATCAATGGGAGCCGCTCGGCATGAAAGGCTCATCTATCGCACAGGCTTACAACGTGCGATGGATTCCCACTTTCTACCTGATAGATCCATCGGGAAAAATAGTGAAAGGTTCCGTGGAAGTGGGCGAGATGGAGACGCTACTCCATGACATGGCTGAAGATTTCTAAGCCAACAGCCGCTTGCAATCATCCAGTATGGCGGTGAGTTCCGCCATGGTTGTGGCGCGCAGCATGGCGATGCGGGTCTGCCTGAAGTTTGGTATTCCCTTGAATACGGGGCTTGCCGCCAAATGCCTCCGAGTATGCAGTATACCCCGATATTCGTCTATGCGCTCCACGTTGATACGCAGTTGCTCTTCAAGTACCGCTATCTTTTGGGCGGCGGACATGGGATGAGCGTCGGGATTGCCGTCCAGATAATCCCTCACTTCCTGGAACACCCAAGGCCGCCCAAACGTGGCGCGCCCTATCATCACGGCATCTACGCCATAGTCCTCAAAGGCCCGTTTGGCCTCCTCGGGCGTAGTGATGTCGCCATTGCCGATAATGGGAATATGGACGCGAGGATTGTTTTTCACCTCTCCTATCAATGACCAATCGGCCTGTCCTGTATACATCTGCGAACGCGTACGCCCATGAATCGTGAGCGCCTGTATGCCGCAGTCTTGCAACCGCTCAGCCAGGTCGGTAATAACAAGGTGCTCGCTGTCCCATCCCAAGCGGGTTTTCACGGTCACGGGGACGCTGACGGCCTTCACCACTTCCTTGGTGATATTGAGCAACAGGGGGATGTCGCGCAACATGCCTGCCCCCGCGCCTTTTCCCGCCACTTTCTTCACGGGACAACCAAAATTGAGGTCTATCACGTCTGGGTGCGCTTGTTCCACGATTCGCGCCGCCTCCACCATGTCCTCCACGGTACGCCCGTAAATCTGTATGCCCACGGGGCGCTCCTCATCACTGATGGTGAGCTTGCTAACGGTAGACTTAATGGAGCGCACCAAAGCCTCCGCGGAGACAAACTCCGTGTATACCATGGCGGCGCCATATCGCTTGCACAGGTGGCGGAAGCCTATGTCGGTCACGTCCTCCATAGGAGCCAAGAACAAGGGCCTTTCGCCCAAATCAATATTTCCTATCCTCATATCGAGTCGCGAATTTACGAAGTTTCCCCGACATGGCAAGGCAGAGGAAGCGAAAAACGGCCATTTGTTTTGTATTGTCCCCTATTTCCACTATCTTTGCACCCGTAAAAGAACTGGAACAAGCAAGGATGGCAGCAGATTTCAACATCAGGCAAGAAAGGGTCAGCCCCGCCGACAAGGACTTCGAGAACGCCCTTCGTCCTCTGCGCTTCTCTGACTTCAGCGGCCAGAGGAAAGTGGTGGAGAACCTGGAGGTGTTCGTGGAAGCGGCCAAATACAGGGGGGAGCCACTCGACCATACCCTGCTGCATGGGCCTCCTGGATTGGGGAAGACCACCTTGAGCAATATCATCGCCAATGAACTGGGCGTGGGGTTCAAAATCACGTCAGGTCCCGTGCTCGACAAGCCAGGTGACTTGGCGGGCATACTCACCTCACTAGAGCCCAACGACGTACTCTTCATAGACGAGATACACCGCCTCTCGCCCGTGGTGGAGGAATATCTCTATTCCGCCATGGAAGACTATCGCATAGATATCATGATAGACAAAGGCCCCTCGGCTCGCAGCATACAGATAGACCTCAACCCCTTTACGCTCGTGGGGGCTACCACCCGCAGCGGATTGCTTACCGCGCCGCTTAGGGCGCGTTTCGGCATCAACCTGCATTTGGAGTACTACGACCCAGAAACCCTGCGCCGCATCATAGAGCGCAGTGCCCACCTGTTGCAAGTGCCCATAGAGCGTGAAGCGGCGGCAGAAATCAGCCGGCGCAGCAGAGGAACGCCCCGCATAGCCAACTCTTTGCTACGCCGCGTGAGAGACTTCGCCCAAGTGAAAGGCAACGGCACCATCACGCAAGCCATCGCCAAGGTGGCGTTGCAAGCCCTGAACATAGACCAGTACGGGCTGGACGAGACCGACAACAAGATACTCACTACCATCATAGACAAGTTTCATGGCGGCCCCGTGGGCGTAAGCACCATTGCCACGGCCATCGGAGAAGACGCGGGCACGGTGGAGGAAGTGTATGAGCCTTTCCTCATCATGGAAGGCTTCATCAAGCGCACGCCCCGAGGGCGCATGGCCACGCCTTTGGCCTATGAGCATCTAGGGCGCAACCCCTACTTGGGTAACACCATGCAGCCAGACTTGTTTGACTAATCCCCTTACGCCAATGGAACGCATCGCCCTTTTCCCTGGGTCGTTTGACCCATTCACCATCGGCCACGCCGACGTGGTAAGCCGCGTATTGCCCCTGTTCGACCGTTTGGTGATAGCCGTAGGGGTCAATGAACGCAAGCGGAGCCTTTACTCCGCCGCCAACAGAGTGGAAACCATCAGACAACTTTACGCAGACGAGCCGAGAATAAAAGTGGTGGCCTACCAAGACCTTACCATTGACTTGGCGCATAGGGAGGGGGCGCACTTCATCGTCAAGGGAGTGAGGTCGGTGAAAGACTTCGAATACGAGCGGGAGCAGGCTGACATCAACCGCCAACTGGGCGATGTAGACACTCTCCTGGTATACGCCGACCCCACCCTGTCTAGTATCAGCAGCAGCGTGGTGAGGGAACTGAGCCACTTCGGCAAGGATATAACCCCATTCCTTCCCACCCGTGAAGAGAACAAAAACAAGAAAGAATGATAACATACAATGCCGAGGGCATCAAGATGCCCAAAATCAAGCGACGGGAGACCACCGCGTGGATAAAGGCCGTGGCAGCCGCCCACGGACGCAAGGTGGGCGAAGTGGGATACCTGTTCGTCAACGATGAGCGCATACTGGAAGTGAACCGAGAATACCTAGGGCACGACTACTACACGGACATCATCACCTTTGACTATGACGAGGGAGACACCATCCATGGCGACATCGTCATTTCGCTGGATACCGTGCGCTCCAACGCCGAGTGCTTCGGAAAGAGGTATGAGGAAGAACTAAGAAGGGTAATTATCCACGGCATCCTCCACCTCTGCGGCATCAATGACAAAGGACCAGGCGAGCGGGAAATCATGGAAGCCCACGAGAATGAGGCTTTGGCCCTTTGGGAGCGGCTTCACGCCTCCACGGGACAGTAAGCCCGATGCCCCCAACCATGGGGATAACCGCTTGCCAACGAAGCGTACACCATCGGCAAGTAAGGCGGCAATCGCCGCGAGACCAAGTTCATCCAAAAGCCAGTACTACTGAAATCAAATATCAGTACTACTGCTTTCCAATATCAGTAGCACTGATATTGGAAAGCAGTAGTACTGACTTTTTTGCCCTAGCATGGCAGGGGCGTATGCATAAGCCAAGCCCTCGGAAACCAGACAGAGGTGTCCGCCGAGGGCGCAGATTCCCGCTTTTGGAAAACAAGTTATTTCGCCTGGCAATTCAACTTATTTTGGTCGGCAAAACAAGTTATTTTCATGAGCAAAACAAGTTATTTTGTTGCGCGAAACAACTTAGATTCAAAAGACACTTGCGTACAACGTATATTTAAAATGAGTTCGACGAAAAATCGCCAAGACGTGAGAACGCATCTTGGCGACTTTTCGTCGAACTCACACCGTTATAAGGCGCGTAGGGAAACGCGGCTTATTGGGCGTTTATCTCCTTAAGCAATCGGTCGGCATGACCCCATGCGTCCATCATGTAGAGCACGTAGCGGATGTCCACACCTATGCAGCGGGCCAGGCGCTTATCGAAATTGATGTCGCTGGAGAGACTATCCCAGTTGCCGTCGAAGGCCAGTCCTATCAGCTCTCCCTTGCCATTGAACATGGGGCTGCCAGAGTTGCCGCCCGTGATGTCATTATTGGTCAGGAAGCAGAGCTGCAACTTGCCCGTCTGCTTGTCTTGATACTTTCCGAAGTCCTTGCGGGAAAGGAGCTCGTGCATGATAGGCTCGGCCTCATATTCATACACCTCGTTGGCGCGGTTCATCTTCTCGATGATGCTCTCGGCGGTGGTATAGTAGCCAGAGGGCTTTCCTCCCAGCTCGAAGCCCCCCACCTGGCCATAGCTGAGACGCATGGTGAAATTGGCGTCGGAATAGTGGGGCAAGTCTTCCTCCATGCGAAGCTTGGCGGCGCAGAGGTATTTCTCCTGCAAGGCGATGCTGTCTTCCAGCGCGCCAGTGCGCTCCATCAGTTCGTTGACGATGTCCATGATGGCGAAACCATAGCTTACGCCTGGATCTTTCATGAAATCCTTGCCGGCATAATAGAAGCGAGCCCCTGGCTGCATGAGCTTTGACTCACTGTAGAGGTAATCCACGTACTTGGCGCAATCACCTCCGTAAGCGCTGTCAATAGTGGCATAGAAAGCGGGCAGCCACTCAGCCGACACTTGCTTGCGATAGTTGTCGAGCAGAGCCGCGAGGATGTCCTTGTCGGTAGCCAAGTCCCAGGTCTCGCTATTGTCCTCGAACTCATGGTACTGCTTCTCCGTTTCTCCTTTTGGGCCTTTCACCTCCATGCCGCTGTACACCTGACGGGCACGGTCGGAGAACTCCACGTTTCCGCCGCGGCCGAAGGTCTCCAGCCAACAAGTCCACACGTACTCCAAGGCTTGATGGCGGCTATAGAGACTTGCCAACAAATCGAAGTCCACCTCGTGTTCCAAGAGGTCGGTAGAGTCTTGCCAAGCGCGGATGCGAGCCTCGTATTCCCTCTTTTGGTTGATAATGCCAATGGAGTCGATGCACTTGTTCATGCCGATGGAGTTCTTCCAGTAGTTGGAACTCTGGGCGAACTTGGAGTCATACTTGATGCGCACGGCCTCGTCCGCTCTCATGTGCTTCAGCATCACGGCCTGCTTCACGCCTCTTATCTGTGCACGGGGGGCGTTCTCCGCGTCACGCATTTGCTGTATACCATAGCTGGAGAGATAACGCTCCGTGCTGCCAGGATAGCCCACGGTCATGGCGAAATCACCTTCCTTATATCCCTGCAGGGACACTTTCGCCCACCGCTTCGGCTTGTAAGGCACGTTGTCCTTGGAATAAGCCGCGGGGCCATTGGTCTTGGGATTGGCGTAGATACGGAACACCGAGAAATCGCAAGTCTGGCGAGGCCACATCCAGTTGTCAGTCTCTCCTCCAAACTTACCCATCGACTTGGGCACGGCGAAGACCAGCCTCAGGTCGGTGAAGTCCTGGTAAGTGGTGGCGTACCATTTGTTGCCCTCATAGAAAGCGTCAATAGCTACGTGCAGGGTGCTGTCCTTTATCTTCACCTCCTGGGTCATGACCTGCTGCAGGGAATCTATCAGCTGGGCCTTGCCCTCGGTAGAGAGGGATTCATACCCTAATTGGTTGACACGGTCGGTAATGTCCTGTTGATCTACCATGAAACTGACGAACATGTTCTCGTTGGGCAGTTCCTCCTCATAGGTTTTCGCGTAAAAGCCGTTGAGCATATAGTCGTGCTCCACGGTGGAGTGGCTGCGAATGGCCTCGAAACCACAATGGTGGTTGGTGAACACCAGTCCGTCGGGCGACACCACCACGCCTGAGCAGAAGCCCGAGAAATTGACTACGCAGTCCTTCAGGGCGTTGTCGCTGGCGTAGAGTCCCTCGTAAGGCATTTGGAAACCATAGCCCTGCATCTGCTTGTAGATGGCCTCGGGCAGATTATAAAGCGTCCACATGCCTTCGTCCGCCTTGGCCGAGACCATGCTCAGCAGGGCGAGAATCATTAGCGATAACTTTTTCATCTTTTCTTGTCTTGTCTTGATTATGATATGTTTGGTTATTTGAAATGCTTTCCTATCACGGGAAGACTGCGCAGCGGAAAATCCCGTTTCACCAGGTAAACGGCGAAAACGGCTATCAGCAAAGTGTTTGCCGCCACTGCCAACCACATGGAGAGATATTTATTGGCCAACAGCATACCCACGCAGAGCACCCCGGCCAAGGCCACATAGGAGAGGCAACGGCCAATGGGATAAGCTATCGGGTACTTGCGCTGGCCAACGATATAAGAGAGAGTCATGGCCACGCCATAACCCGCGAAGCCCGCCCAAGCGCAGGCCATATAGCCATAACGGGGAACGAAGATGACGTTGATGGCCACCAGCACCAGGCATCCGATGCCGGAGAAATAGGCACCCCAAATGGTCTTGTCTATCAATTTGTACCAAAAAGACAGATTGAAATAAACGCCCATCATGATTTCCGCCGCCATGACAATGGGCACGACCTTGAGACCTTCCCAATAGTCGCGGCCTATAATGAAGCGCAGGATGTCAATGTAACCCACCACGAAGAGGAAGGCCAGCAACGTGAAGATGAGGAAATACTTCATGGCCTGGGCGTAAGTGTCACGGTTGTCCCGCTCCTTGGCCTTTCCGAAGACAAAAGGCTCATAGGCATAACGGAAAGCCTGGGTAATCATGGCCATGATCATGGCTATCTTGGAAGCGGCTCCGTAGATTCCCAGTTGGGCGTGTGCGTCTGCCCCGTGATAAAGATAGGGGAAGAGTATCTTGTCCGCCGTCTGGTTCAAGATGCCGGCAATGCCCAACACCAAGATGGGCCAACTATAGGAAAGCATCCTGCCCATCAGGGCGCGGCACTCTGCCCAGCTGCCCACTCCCGCGGAAAAGCCCTCGCGCAACTCCCGCCAAAAGAAGAAAGTGATGGAACCTGTGCAAACCAGGTTAATATAGAAGGCGTAACCTACCTCCGTACCGCCCATGACGAGATAATAAATGATATTAAGCGTGATATTCAGGCCTATGAACAGCAATTTCAAGGCGGCGAACCGCAAGGGACGCTTTTTGTAGCGCAGGTAAGCGAAAGGAATGCATTGGAACGCGTCAATGGCCACCGTGGTGAACATCACCCAAACGTAGGAAGGATGGTCAGCATACCCCATCAGTCCGCTCAACGGCGAAAGGAAGAGGAAGACCAAGGCCACGAAAAGCAGCGAGGTGGTACCTACCATGGTAAGCGTAGTGGCGTAAACTCGTTGAGCATTTTCCCCTTCCTTGTTGGCGAAACGAAAGAAAGTGGTTTCCATGCCATAGGTGAGGATGACCATCAGCAATGCCGTGTAGGCATACATATTGGTGATTACGCCATATCCGCCCGATGCCGCGCTGATTTTGGCGGTATACAAAGGAACAAGCAGGTAATTGAGAAACCTGCCTATGATGCTGCTCATGCCATAAATGGCCGTGTCTTTGGCCAAAGACTTTAAGTTTGCCATGGTTGCGAGGTTTATCCGAAGAATAGGTATGCCACGCTAATGGCGGCCGCTACGCCGAAAAGATCGGCCAACAGACCGCACGCCACAGCGTGACGGGTATATTTGATGCTGACGGCTCCGAAGTAGACCGCCAGGATATAAAAGGTAGTGTCGGTGGAACCTTGGAAGATACAACTCAACCGTCCCACAAAAGAGTCTGGCCCATAATTGCTCATGGCCTCCAGCATCAGCCCTCTCGCTCCACTGCCAGAAAGGGGCTTCATCAAGGCGGTAGGCAGAGCGCCCACGAACTCGCTGTCCAGTCCACAGCTTTCCACGCCCCAAGCGATGCCGTCTATCAACATGTCCATGGCGCCAGATGCCCTGAAAACACCTACGCCCACCAATATGGCCACCAAATAGGGAATGATTCTGACGGCGGTGGAAAAGCCTTCTTTTGCCCCCTCTATGAAAGCGTCGTAGACATTCACCTTGCGGAATACGCCCGAGAGGATAAACGTGAGGATGATGCTGAGCAGGATAAAGTTGGAGGCGACACTCGTCACCGTGGCCATGGTGTCCTTGTCCATTTGGCCAAAGACCCATATCACCAGTCCCAAGAACACGATGATGCCCCCCAGGAAACTGAGCAGCACGGGCTGCAAGAGATTGATGCGCTGCCAAAGAGCCGTGATGATGATGCCCGCTATGGTGGCCACGGTGGTGGCCAACAAGATAGGGATGAACACGTCGGTAGGCTGCGCCGCCCCATAAGAGGCGCGGAAAGCCAGTATCGTGGTGGGAATGACCGTAAGCCCGCTGGTGTTGAGCACCAGGAACATAATCATCGGGTTGGTGGCGGTATCCTTTTTCGGGTTCAGCTCCTGCATCTGCTGCATGGCCTTCAGGCCGGTAGGGGTGGCGGCGTTGTCCAGTCCCAACATGTTGGAGGCTATGTTCATGAAAATGCTGCCCATGGCAGGATGGTTGCGGGGAATGTCTGGGAACAGCTTGGTGAAAAGAGGGCTAAGGCAGCGGGCCAATACGTCGACCATGCCCGAGCGTTCGCCTATCTTCATGATACCCAGCCATAACGCCAATACGCCCGTAAGACCCAGGGAGGTCTCGAAAGCGGTCTTGGAAGAGGAGAACGTAGCGTCAACGATACGTTGGAAGACACCCGCGTCTCCCATGCACAGCTGTATCGCCCCGAAGAGGAAGGCGATGACAAAGAAGGCTATCCAAATGTAATTCAGTACCATAAACGCTTGCAAAGGTAGACAATTCTTTTCGTATGGCAAAGCGTATGAGGGAAAAATGCCCGCTCTTGCCTGGCGAAGCCCTCAGATAGACCTGTCCTTTCCCTCGGAGAGGCGAGGAATCATCTTAGATGATTCTAGGAATGGTCTTAGATGATTCTAGGAATAGAGTAAGATGATTCCCAATATCATCTTAGATGATTCCCTGGTGGGCGGGCGGCTAAGCGCAAGGTAGCCGGGACATTGGGTGACGCTCCCCCGCCATCTGCCTCCGCCACCATCGAAAGAAGGCTTCCTCCCTTGCCGCGGGAAGCGGCGGAAAGAAGCCTTCGCCATTGTCATTGGTGTGCGCCCAAGCGTCACAGGTGTATGGCCAAGCCTGCCATGAAGTAACGGCCAGGCTGTTCCACGTTACCGATATCCACGTATCGCTTGGCGAGCAGATTGTTCATGTCCACGTAGGCATCCCACTGGCCAGCTTGCCATGCCACTCTCCCGTCCAGCACGCCATAAGTGCCATAGCTATGGGTAACACCCAGATAGTCCACGTAACTGCCCACCCTGTGCTGCAAACGATAGCGCAAGTCAACGAGCAATCGCTTGAAAGGCATCATTCGCAAGCTGGCGGTGAACTTATGGCGCAAGTATTCCAAGACGTAAAGGCTGCGTATGCCTGCCTGTTCCTGGTGGTTCTGCGACATGTAGCAGTAACTAGCGGAGAAGCTTTCCAGCCATTGTTGCCCAGGAAGGAGCGTGCGTAAGCCCAGGTTAAGATTGGCCTCCACTCCCCAAGCCTTTATCTTGCCGAAGTTCATGGACTTCCACACCACGTCGCCAGCCTCATCCACGGTGCCGTCATCTATCCAGTCTATCAAGTTCGTGTACTGGTTATGAAATCCTTTTACGTCCATTTCCATGCCGTCTGCCACATATCTCGCGCCCACTTCCAATGCCCATAGTTCCTCGGGGCGTAAATGCTTGTCGGCCGCGTGCCCTTTTTGGGAATAGTAAAGCTCTGTTGCCGAGGGCATGCGAAGCGAGCTGTTGGCAGAGGCATACACCTTCCAGCGGTCGCTTATCCTGTAAGCGGCATCAATGCCCGGATAGATTTTCATTCCCATGTTGGCCCAGCTGTTTTTCACGGCGGTGAAGCCCGCCGACAAGGTAAGCCCCCGCCAGAAGAAGTTATGCTCTAGCGCCAACTGGACATTGGTGCGGTTCAACCCACGGGTATAGCTCAAGTCGGTGCAATGAATAGGCCGGGGATTGTCCAACGGCTCGCCTAGCGAGGTGCTCACCAAGTCTTCATCGCGCAAGTCCGCAGCGAAAGCCGTGCGCCCTGCCGCCCAGTCAAAATAAGCGTTGATGCCCACGCCATAGACATCAGAGCAGTGATAGTTGAAGGGATATCTTTCGGGCTGGTCTCGATAGAGCTCCCATCGGTCCTCATTGTGGTTCCAGTAAACCGAAGGGCGCAATCGCAGACCGCCCACTTTGGTTTCCGCCACCAAGGCCACGTAGGTTTTCAACGTATGTTCGAATTGGTCATCGGAGGAAAGGCTGTAGAAATTGTTGGAACCGAAATCCTTCACGCTGATGCCCGCATGCCAACGGGCAGTGACCCAAGCGTCTTGATATCGCCCCTGGTAAAAGGCCTTGGCGGTCTTGAAGTCAGTATTCAGCTTGCCCGCGGTGTTTCTCAAGTAGCCATCGCTTCGGGCGTAAGAAGCCGAAAGGGCGTTGTTCCATCTTCCTGAGACTATGTTGCCACGGGCACCCAAGCCAAATGTGCCATAACTGCCCGCTCCCAAGTTGGCGTCCAGGCCGCTCTTCCCGGGCATGCAGGTCACGATATTGATGGCACCCAGCAGTGAGGACGCGCCATAAACCCTGGCGGCTGGCCCGCTGAGTATCTCTATCCGCTCTATGGCGGACTTGTCCACGGGAAAGTCAAAAGAGTTGTGCCCCGTTTGCGGGTCACGGATGCTGACCCCATTGAGCAACACGTCTATCTGCTCATAGTTGCCTCCCCTGACGCTGATGTCTGTCTGGGCGCCCATAGGCCCCCGCTGCCGGACATCCACTCCCGCCACATATTTCAGCAGGTCGTTTACACTTTGCACTGGCGCCGCTTGAATCTCCTCCCGGCTCAGTACAGTTACCATTCTCGATTGCTGACGCTGGGTCAGCGGCGCTCGGGCTCCGGTGATGCTCACCTCCTCGAGTTCCCTCTGCATACTGATGAGCGTGTCGGCCCCTATCCTGTACGTTTGCGTGGAAATGCTGTCTGCCTTGGCTTGCGACAGCGTGGCTACGCTCAGCGTACCGATGATGACCTCCCTGCCCAAGTACGAGAAGAGGGCATAGCCCTTGTTCAAGAAACGCTTGAACACGACTACCTCGCGCTTGTTGAAAATCGTCTTGTACATGATTTGATAAATTAAAGAAGCGTTGCCGCTCATGCGGCAAACGGCGCGAAGTTACAACTTTTCACTTTCAGAATTTGCGTATCTGCGAAGAAAAACCTATTTTTGCCCTATACAACACAGGTATACATTATATATTATTAGGGACTGACTATGGAAAAAGAGAAGGAAAGACTCATCAGCGAGAATATGAACTACGTGAAAGCGATGGCCGACCATCATCGCGGAAAGGGTGTCGACTTCGAAGACTTGGTAAGCGAAGGCACGCTGGCCTTGATTGAGGCCGCCGGCAAATATGACCCAAGCAGAGGGAACAAATTCGTGGGATACGCCAAGCCCTTCATCGAAAAGGCCATGAGGAAAGCCATCGCGGCCCAGGCCAACGGCGGCATGCAAGTAGACAGGCAAGTAAGCAAGAGCACCCGCAAAGCCGCCCCCGTCTCCATGGACGCTCCCGTGAAGGAGGGAAGCAAATATACCCTGCTTGACATCTTGGCCGACCCCAACGCCACCCAGGGCGACGAGGACACCACGCTGCGCAAAATGACCGAAGACCTGAAAGAAGCCGTAAAGACCTTGGAAGAAAGGGAGCAACAGGTGGTGAACGCTTTCTATGGATTGGAGCACGCACGGCTCACCATGGCGGAAATAGCGGAAGACATGGGGCTGAAACGGGAACGCGTCAGGCAAATCAGGGACAAAGCCCTCCGCAAGATGGCCCGAACCACCAACAACCCCATCTTGCGGGAGCTCTTGCGCGACTAATCTCCCAACCTTTCTTTTACCGCCTGGAGCACCCGCCTCATCTCCTCCATCACCTCAAGAACGTGTCCTTCGATGGCGGCGTTGTCCAGTTTCCCTATCTCCTCTGGGGATAGGGTTTTTAGTGTTTCCTCTACGGGTGACTGTATCACATGGAACGTGGGCAACGATTTGTGCGCCACTTTGGAAACAGGCTCGCGGGAATCTGTCTTCAAAGCTTCGGCTAACTGGCTGAGATAGGATTCGAGTTCCTGTCTGAAACTCTCCAATATCTCTCGCTCCGCTTCCTTGTCGCCATCGGCGTAAGCGGTGAGAGCATCCAGGTTTCCCGCCTGGGGCTCGGCGCTTTCCTCTACGGGCGCATCGCCGATAAAGGGCGCCAATACCTGGGCCAACTGCGCTCCGTCTATGGGTTTAAACAGACAGGCATCAAAACCAGACAAACGCAAGCTGGGCGCGATGCTGGGATCATGTGCCGTCATGGCCACGCAAGTGGCTTGCTTCAGTTCGGGATAGCGGTGGAGCACCTCCATGCCGTTCATCTCTGGCATCTCGATGTCGATACATATCAAGTCGGGGTGTTCCGCCCTCGCCCACTCCACGGCCTCGGCCACTCGCTGAAATGCCTCCAGCCGCCATTTGTCGCCCGAGAGCCTGCGCAGCAACTCGGCGGTAAGCCGCAACTGAAGTCCGTCATCATCCAGTATCATCACCTTGTGGATTGTTTTCTCCTTGCCTTTTCTTTCTTGGGAAGGAATGACGATGGGCTGCCTGTCGGACGCGATAGCCATCTCCTCCCGCTCCGTTTCAGCGTCAGCGGGAGCGGGCTTCACGGGCAAAGTGACATAGAAAGTGGTTCCCTTGCCCTTTTGGGAAGAAAGGGTGATGGTGCCATTGAGCAACTGCGTCAGTTCCTTGGTGATGGACAGTCCCAGTCCCACGCCTTCCTCGCCTTGGGCGTTAGACAGGCGGGTGAAGGCCTGGAATACCCGTTGGCTCTCCTCAGGGGTCATGCCCTTGCCCGTGTCGGTTACTTCTATGCGCAGGTAACCGTTGCCCACGCTGCCTTTCACGCTCACGCCACCCTCCGAGGTATATTTCAAAGCGTTGTTGAGCAGGTTGTCCACGATTTGCCGCATGCGAAAAGCGTCGCCCAGGAACAACTTCTGGGGGCACCCCTGGGTATCACAGGTCAGTCGCAAGTCCCGTTCCTGCGCCATGGGGCGCATCTCCTCCACGCAACTTTCCAGCAATCGGGACGGGGAGAAAGTGGCTTCCTGCACCTCCACGCTGCCGCTTTCCAGGCGGTGGTAGTCCAGCAATGCCCTCACGAGGCAGAGCAAATGGCGGGCGGAGTTCTGGATGTTGCGCAGGTAGGAGGAGGCTTTCTCGTCGCTCACGCGTTCCCGCAGCAACTCGATGAACCCTGAAATGGAGGCGGCGGGAGCCTTGATGTCGTGGGTGATGGTCAGCAGCAGACGCTCTCTCTGGGCCATCAGCCGCTCGGTGTCGGCCTTGGCTTCCTCCAAGTGTTCACTATATCGCTTGCTTTGTCTCACGTCGCGCCCCACGAGATAGAGCAATACCAGTGAGGAAAGCACGGCGATGCCCCCCAGGAGTCCCATCTGCCGCATCACGCCATAACGGGCGGCGGCCGTCTCGCCGATGGCATCCCTTAGCTCCCTTCGTTCGCTGTCTCTTATTTCCTCCAGCAGTTGGGCGGTGCGACGGGTCAGTTCCACGCCCACTCGCTGTTGCCGCTCCTCCCGGGAGCGTATCTTCTCCACTCTCCGCTCTCTCGCTTCCTCCTCTCTTTCCTGTATTTGCGAGAGCACCGTGGCCACGCTGTCACTCACGTCGATGTTGTGGGTGACGGAGTCAGTCTCTTGCGCTCCCTCGTGCTTGGTCACCTTCACCGTGTCGGTGCGCGGCTTGCGGAAAGCGTCGGCCAGTCGCCTGAAGAAACCTTTGCGGGTCTTCACCACTTCCACCACCACCGTACTGTCTTGCTTGGTCTCCACGCTCTTGGGTCTCACCACCACGGAGTCCCTGCGTTCCCGCAGCTGTTCCACCTTGCGCTGCACGTAACTGTCCGAGCTTCCGTTGGCCATGAGGATCATCACGCTCAGGGTGTTGTCCAGTTTCTGGTCAAGCAGCCAGCGCAGGGAGTCAATCTTTTGGTAGGTCGTGGTGTCGCTGATGGAACGCTTCAGTCTTTCCGCCAAGTCCTGGGTTCTTTCCACGGCTTGCTCATACGCGTCCCACTCCTCGGCAGAGCCCAGGTAAATGGCGCGTTCCCGGTTGTTGGCGTCCAGGAGGCTGTAGACCAGGCTGTCGGTGACATCCCGGCGGTTGGCGGCCAGCTTCTCGGCGGTGTCTAGCCAGTGGGAGGTACGTATGTTGTCATACACCAACCAGATGCAGAGCGCGAGCACCAGCAAGAAAAAGAGATAGCCAATGGTGACTTTTGCGGAGACACTGAGTTTCATCGTGGTGGGAAAAAACGTTGTTTGCCGTCTGCAAACATACGCATTTATTTTGGAAAGTAAGCCTCTTGGGATGGAAAAGTAGCTGTTTTGCGCGAGAATACCGCCTTGCCGTCCCGCGAAAGGGCCATAAACAATGAGACCCGCCGCAGGCAATTGCCCGGGCGGGTCTACTTTCTCTCATTCACATTCCTCTCTTGGAAATGCCACTATACATGTCCCTTACTGAGCAACGCTATCGCTGGGGGCAGTAGTAGGAGCAGCTACGGTGTCAGTTGAAGTAGTTACAGTAGAGTCAGAAACGACAGTCTCAGGCAGAGTGCCCTCAACACCCTTAGCTGCGAATACATTACTTACAGATACCAATACCATTGAGGCGAAAGCCAATACAAATAACTTCTTCATAATTCTTTCAGTTTTTATTGTTATTAAATATGTTGTCTTGTTGACGCTTATATTTATGCAACGGGCGTGCCAAAAGGGTGACGAAAGAGCTAACTGCCTGATATTGAGGAAGAAGAAAATTTTTATGAGAATTGGGGAAGTGTGGAAATTGTGGAATAATTGTGGAATTATTCCACAATTCCGTTCCCCAATCCTGTGGAAAACACCCCCTCTGCCGCCTCGTTATTTTGGGGGCTTGGGGAAATCAACTTGTTTCGCTCGGGAAAATAAGTTATTTTGCTTGGGAAAACAACTTGTTTTAATCAGGAAAATAACTTGTTTTATCGTGAGTTCGACGAATTCCACTTTATGTGCGCAGCCCTGTTATTGCCAAACTGTAGAGACGCATTCTTGCGTCTCAGCCAGCTGCCAAGTCTTCGCGACAGGCGATTTTATTCGGCAATCTTGCTTGCCGAGACGCAAAAATGCGTCTCTACAAGTTTTCGTCGAACTCACGATGTTTTAATAACGGCATGTTTTCAGCCTGCATGGCGATAACCCGTTAGAGGGGTGTACAACTTGTCGTTGCCAAAGTGTAGAGAACGCATTCTTGCGTCTCTACAACTTTTCGCCGGATTCACTTAAATAAAATAATGTGTAGCTGGGTTATCGCTCGATAGACAGCCCGTATTTCTGCAATTTATTGTAAAGGGTCTTGCGGTCAATGCCCAAGAGAATGGCGGTCTTGCTCTTATTGCCCCCCGTGGACTTCAGGGCGGCCAGAATGCGCTGCCGCTCCGTGTTCTCGTCACGCAAGGCGAGGTTCTCCTGGTGGGTTGGTTGTCGCATGGAGAGGCGCAACTCCTCCACGCCGATATAGTCGCCCTTCACCAACAGCGTGGCACGCTTCACCACGTTGTTGAGTTCTCGCAGGTTGCCAGGCCAGTCATATCGGGCCAACATCTCGGAAGCCTTGTCATCAAAGCCTATCACGTTGCGGCCCAATTCTTCGTTGGCGTGCTTCAGGAAGAGGTCGGCGAAGAGGAAGAGGTCTGTATCCCTTTCCTTCAAGGCGGGCATCACGATGGTGAACTCATTGATGCGATGGTAAAGGTCTTCACGGAAAGTGCCCTCCTCCACCTGCTTGGCCAGGTCGCCATTGGTGGCGCACACCAGGCGGATATCTATCTCCACCTCTTTCGCGCCGCCCAGCGGTCTCACTTTTCTTTCCTGCAAGGCCCTGAGCAGTTGCACTTGCACGTCATAAGTCAGGTTGCCCACCTCGTCGAGGAAGAGCGTACCGCCGTTGGCCAGCTCAAAGGCACCCTTTTTATCTCCCATGGCACCCGTGAAAGCGCCCTTCGTATAGCCAAAGAACTCCGAGGCGGCCACGTCTTTGGGAATGGCGCCGCAATCAAGGGCGAAAAAAGGCTTGTCCGCTCGGGGGCTTTGCTCGTGGATGCGATGGGCAACGTATTCCTTGCCAGTGCCGCTGGCTCCCAGGATGAGCACGGAAAGGGGCGTGGGAGCCACCAGGTTCACGTAATCATAGAGTTGGCGGGAGGCCTCGCTTTTGCCTTCTATGTATTTGGGCGCTCCGCCCGCTACCTTCTCCTTGGACGAAAGAGGAGCGGAATGGGAAGGGGAAGGTTCGGCGGAAGGGGCAGTAAGCGGAGAGGGGACGGCGTTCCCCGGCTCCTTCGCGGCAGGGCTTGGCCGCAAGGCATCTTGTATCTTGCGGAGCAAGGCTTCCTTCTCCACGGGCTTGGCGATATAGTCACAGGCTCCAGACTTCATGGCCTCCACGGCGTTTTGCACCTCCGCGTAGCTGGTCATCACGATAAAGGGGGTCATGATGGCCTGCTTGCGCATCCAGTGGAGCAAGAAAAGGCCGTCGCGGTCGGGCAAGCGGAGGTCGGACAACACCAAGTCAAACTGGCCGCCCGCGGTGAAAAGCTTGGCGGCATCTATCACCGCGCCCGTCTTCTCCACCTCAAAGCCATGCTTGCGCAACCATGCCTGCATCATGGTGGCATAGGTCAAGTCGTCTTCCACTATCAGGATTCGTGCCATAAAGTCTATCTGCTTTCTGATGCAAAGGTACATATTAATATGGTAGGAATATGCCATGCCTATTTATTTTTAGGCCTTTTTAACCCCAATCGGGGAGATTTCCTTTCAGATGGTGAAATGGCGAAACGTAATGGCGAATCGCGTTTTGCGCATACCCCAAATGCAGGGACGTGGCGCGCCGCGTCTTCCTCTGGCGGAATCCAGTACTACTTCCTTTTGAAAGGCAATATTACTGAAAGGGCAGTACCAGCTAACTGAAACTCCAGTACCAGCCTGCTGGTACTGGAGTTTCAGTTAGCTGGTACTGGAAAGGATACTATAGTTCTGGCAACGTGAAGCTATATAGGTCACGGTATCACTATAACTTTCCGTCGGCTCACACTGAATTGAACAAAAATCCCGCCCAGAGAAGACCATTGGCCTTGCCGGGCGGGATTCATTATCTAGATAGATTCGGAATGCGCTCAGAACTTCACGCTGACGTTCTTGCCTGTATAGTTGACCGTCTTGGTGACAGTCTTGCCTTGCTGGTCTACCAAGGTGACACGGAAAGCACGGCGAGTCAGCATGCCGGGATAGCTGCCCTGTCGCTTGGCGATAGTGAGGCGGCGGGCTTTGTTGTCCCATTTCAAGGCGATAGTGCTGTAAACACCCTTCTCGTAGTTATAGTTGTCGCCCTCGTCCTCATAGAGGGTAAAGCTGCCATCAGCACCGGCGTATACACGCAACTCCAGGTTGTCCCACTTCTTCTCGGTGGCGTACTGCACATCGGGACCCATGGGGATGATAGCGCCGGCACGGGCAAAGACGGGCACGAGGTTGATGCGGCTCTCCAAGGTGATGGTCTGTCCGCCCTGGTAGTGCTTGTTGCTGTTGAAATCATACCAGTCGGCACCTTGCGGCAGGTAAACCTGCGTGGTCTTGGGCTGCGAGAAATCTACGTTGCCCAGGTTGGCCACGGTCTTGTCGCCTTCCGATTTGTTCCATCCTTCCTCGGCGGTCATCTTGCGCTGCGACTCGGGCGTATACTGCGCCTTGAGCACGGGAGCCACCAACAGTGACTGACCAAACATGAAAGCGTCTCGGTTATTCCACACCTGCTTGTCGGCGGGGAAGTCCATCATCAAGGCACGCATGAAGCTATAGCCTTGGCTGGTCACCTGCCAGGAGGTGGAGTAAATGTAGGGCAGCAGGGAATAGCGCATCTTGATGGCGGCCAACTGTGCGTCGTAGATGGGTTCGCCTGCCTTGCCGAATTGGTAAACCTCTCGGGGAGCGTCCGCGCCATGGCTGCGCATCATGGGCGTAAAGATGGCGAACTGCATCCAGCGGGTGTAAAGCTCTTGGAAAGCGGGGTTACGCGGTGCGCTTCCGTCTCCCCAGGAGTTATTGTAGGCACTGCAGAAGAAGCCGCCTATATCTGAATTGAAATTGGGATTTCCCGTCAGGGTGAAGTTAAGGCCTGCGTTCACCTGGTTGCGCAAAGCGTCCCAAGAGGAAGTCACGTCTCCCGACCAAACGTTGCAGCCATAACGTTGCTGCCCTGCATAGCCCGAGCGGGTGAGAATGAAGACGCGCTTGGTGGAGTCTATGGCTCGCTGGTGGTCATATACACCGCCCACGGTGAGCAAGGGATAGGCGTTTCTCACGCTGCGGAAGGAACCCATGCCGGTAGGTGTGTCCATATCGTCCTCGGTTCCGTCGAAATGGTCTGGCTCGGTGGAGTCCATCCACCATCCGTCCATGCCCAGGTCATAGAGACGCTTTAGGTTATTCCAGTAGATGTCCCTGGCTTCCGCGCTATAAGTGTTGTATACCCTCACGCCAGAAGGATAGTCCATGCGGGGAGGCCACTGCTCTCCGATACCCGACTGGGGCCATGTGGAGAAATTGAAGAGCAATCCCTTCGCGTCCAGTTCCCTATAGGGCTTCGTCATTGGGCCGAAGGAAGACCAGATGGAGGGAATGATATGGGCGTTCATCTTGTGGACTTGCTCCACCATGCCCTTGGCGTTGGGGAAGTCGGCGTTCATGAATTCCATGGCGTTCCACAGATAGTTGTTGCCCCAGTATTGCCAGTCCTGGATGATGCCGTCGATGGGCACGCCCAGTTCACGGTACTTGGTCACCACTTCCAGCAACTCGGCCTGGCTCTTGTAACGCTCCCGGCTCTGCCAGAAGCCATAAGTCCACAAGGGGAACATGGGCACTTGTCCCGTCAGCTCCCTCATCTGTGCCACTACGCCGTCGGCGTTGTTGCCACGCATGAAGTAGTAATCCACGCTGTTGCCCACAGTGGATTCGAATGTGGTGCCTTGCTGGTTGTCGGTGAAGCGGACCGGGGAATAGTTGTCCCAATATACGCCATATCCTTTCACGGAGAGAATATAGGGAATGCCGTCCTCCACGTTTCCAGGCAGCAAGGTGCGGTTTACGTCGCGCTGCGAGAGTTTGCCGTTCTCCAGGTTGCCCAGTCCATAGATGGCCTCATCTGCTTCTAGCTTGAAAGACTGGCTGGACTTATAGCTGCCTTTGTCGGCACGCTCGGTAATCTGGGTGAAATTGGCCTTTCCTGTTTCGGTAAGCAGTTGCTTGCCATCCTTGGTCAGAAAGCTCACCTCGCCAGTGGCCTTATCCACGTTCACCCGCAAAGTCTTGGAAGACAAGGTGACTTGGCTGGCCCCGTCCTTCAAGGAGACGGAAGTCTTTTGGGGCTTCATCACTACCGCCATGGAGGGCTTGCCGGGATTGATGGAATACTGGGTAGGATATTTCACCACCCTTACGATGTCATTGTTGAGGAAGGTGACCTCTACCTTTTGGTCATCTGCGGTGAGCGTCACGCCTTGGTCTGTGCGTGTCACCGTTTGCGCCAGGGCTGCCATCGCGGACAGGCACAGCGCGGATAACGTCAATAGGAATTTCTGTTTGTACATAAGTCGTAGAATATATAGATTATTATAGTTAGCGAGGTTGGATTGTGAGCGTCTAGTACGCATTCCAAATTACTCACGCAAATTTACGAATTTCCTCCTAAAATGTCCAAAATACACCTTAATATTATAATATGTTTTCTTATTTTAACTTGAGTTCGACGAATTCCACTTTATGTGCGCAGCCCTGTTATTGCCAAACTGTAGAGACGCATTCTTGCGTCTCAGCCAGCTGCCAAGTCTTCGCGATAGGCGATTTTATTCGGCAATCTTGCTTGCTGAGACGCAAGAATGCGTCTCTACACGTTGACCATGACAGATTATGTGCACAAGCTGAGATTCATCGAACTCACGTTATTTTAACACCCGTTCGGGGAATAGTGAGTGAAAGACTGCCATTGGCAGGGTCGTGGAGGTGCGCCCCCTGTCCCCGCGTTTTTGAGATAGTAATCTCACTTGAGGTGAGATAGTAATCTCAGTCGGGGTGAGACTGTAATCCCGATGTCGGGTCGACGGAAAGGTGTAGAGGTGCGTTCTCGCGTCTCGGCAAGCTGGCAGGCTATAACGCAGCGGCGGGTCACCCTGCCTGGATGACCCGCCTTCATGGTTATTGGATAGCGACTTTTTGATCACCGATGATGTAGATGCCTGGCTTAAGCAGGGACTCTGCCTCTGCCCTTGTCACGCCCTGGTAGAGCAAGACGCCCTGCAGGGAGTAAACATCCACCAACTCGTTGCCATCGGCGGTCTCCACCTCGTCTATGCCAGAAGTGTTGCCGTCTTGGCTCACGAAGATATTCTTAATCTTGATGGGCTGGCCGCCATTCGACCAGAAACCAGCGATGTAAATGTGGCTGGGGTCTAAGGGAGTATTGGAGCCATCTTTCTTCAAAGTGGAAAGTTCTATCACAACCTTGCTCTGATCGTCACACGCTACCATGGCAGGACTGCTCCAGTAGTTGTTCTCGTCAAAGAGGCGGAACGACGCACCGCAAGAAGGAGCCGTGGCGAACTCTATCACGATATACTTATAGCTCGAGAAGTCTACCGCGCTGGAGTATTGCCAGCCACCGAAGCCCCATTGACCCGTAATCAGCGTATGGGTATTGGCATCCCATGAGCCAGATGCGTAGATATTGGGATTCACGCCGTCCTGGGTCAAGGGGAAGTGGTCTATGACCACCTTAAACGTCTGGGCGAGTGAGTTGCCAACGTTGTCGGTATAGGTAGCCGTCACGTCAGAAGAGCCCAAGCCTTGGGGCACCAATCTGCCGTTGGAGATGGACAGCACGGCGGGATTGGCTATCTCATACTTCGCCTCTGCCGTCACGTCTTGCTGGTGACCGTCCTTATAGGTGGCCGTGAGCGTAAACGACTTGCCCGTGCCTGGCAGCAAGGAGTAGGTATCCTGGCTGATCTCCAGGTTGGTCATGGTGAGGTAGTCCTCGGAGTAAGAGGTATAGTTAGGATCGAAGTAGGTATCCTCGCTGAAGTTCTGCTCGGTAGAGAACCAGTCCACGTCCACGTAGCCGCCTTCCTGCTGGGTAGCGTAGTTGAAGATCATGAAACGGTTGCCCGCGAAGACAGAGAGGTCGAATGCCATCGTCATCGCTTCACCTATAGGCAGGAAACTGCTGTTATCCACGCTGTAGTTGAAGGTAGCCTTGTTGGTTTCGAAATCAGCGATGGCCCGCAGGTAAATCTTGTTGTCCACGGGGGTCACGTCGATGGAGGTGGTATAGTTCTCGTTCTCGTCGCCCACGATGGCCTGCGTCAGCTTCCAGGCGTTGCCCTGCTTGGTGATGGCGATATAGCCATAGGGATCCTGGAACACGGAGATGCCGGCCACGTCACCGTCCTTCATGCCAGAGATGTCAAGGCAAACAGTTCCCATGGAGGGAGCGCCGTCCTTGTAGTCAAAGATGCGCTGGGAGAGTGAGTTGCGTGCCTGCTTGGGCGAAGAGGCCGTTCCCGAGGTGTAAAGGCGCAGATAGCCGGGCTTGTCGAAGAGCGACCAGCTGCCGTTGTCGGGATTGTGGTTCCATGCCCACTGCATGCCAATCTTGTAGTCACGGAAGTTGTCGTTAGTAGGCAGATAGGTGATGGGGTATGCGCCACCTACGTTGGGCTTGTTGAGGGTAAGATTAACGGCGTTCGTGTTGTTTTCAGCGATAACTGGCCAGTCTTCTACCCATGACACGGGCAACAGGTTGGGCACACGGCCTACGGAGCCAGCGTCCCTCATCAAGATGGTCCACCACTCCCCGCTCTGCGTCTGTATCAAAGCGCCTTGGTGGGTAGCCTTGCCGTCATTGAACACTTCTTTCTTCTCATAGGGGCCAAAGACGTTCTTGGAGCGGAAGCACCATTGCGTGCCTGGCCATGCGCAGCTCACGGCGTAGATATAGTAGTAATCGCCTATCTTGTAGAAGTGGCTGCCCTCCAGGCCATCAAAACCACCGTCCACGGTTGCAGACTTCACCTTATTGAAGTTCTCGTCCAGCTGCACCACGCTCAGCGTGCCGTTGCCGCATGCCACGTAAACCGTACCGTCCTCGTCCACGAGCACGCCCGGGTCATAGTATCCCTCACTCAGACGGGTCATCTCCCATTGTCCCTCGGGGTCAGAGGCGGAGAGCAGGTAGCCGCCGCCATCGTCACCATTGCCGAAAGCGTTGAACATGATATAGAACTTCCCGTCCTTGTAGAACAGACTGTTGGCCCAGTCTCCCTTGGCATAGATGTTCTGGTCATTCTCCAGGTTGTACTCGGGATTTGAGGACATCTTTTCCAAAGGATTGGCGCAATACTGCCAGTTTACCAAATCCTTTGACTTCAGCAGCGTGCAGCCGGGGAAGTTGTGGAAGGTAGTAGTCACCATGTAGTAGGTATCGCCCACCTTGATCACGTCAGGGTCAGGGAAGTCAGCGTTCAGGATAGGATTCTTGAAAGTGCCGTCACCATTGTCCGCGGTATACCGGCGGGTGAAGTCCTGTCGGGGATATTCCTCGGTGGCGTAGTCTTGGTACCAGAAATAGGTAGGCCAGGGACAAGCCTCAGGGTCATTCAGGAAGGTAGTGTTGGCTGCACTGGTAGCGGGGTTATTGGGGTCAAACTGCGCCAGCAGCTCACAACCCGTGAAGATAAGGTAGCTCACGTTGCCTGATTTGTCGGCTATCAACTTGAAGTTAGCGCCGAAACCCGTGCCGCCGGCCGTACCGGTCATTCCATGTCCCCAGGAAGGACCAGAGGAAGAACCATCAGGGTTTTTCGTGAAATACTTCTCGGGTGCCCAGTCCATCTCGGTCACCACGATGGGGGCGAAGTTGGAGACAGGACCTATCTGCTCGTCCCATCCGCGTTGGAACTTCTCGTAATTCACGTCAGGTGCGTCGGTAGTACCGCTGTTGAACCATCCAGGATAGCAGTGCACGGCATAGCCGATATCTTGTCCCGTGATGGGGTAGTCAGCGTAGCCTTTGTAGTTGGCTTGCCACCCCAGACCTGGTATCAGAATAATGTTATCGCAATATTGGCGCATCATGTCCACTATCTCCTGGAAGAAGTCATGCATCTCCTTGAAGCCGCCGTCGCTGCCGTCAGCGGCCTTGATCTTGATGGGCTCGTTGGCCAACTCAAACATGATGTTGGGGTGGTTGCGCAATTTGGAGTTCTGGGCCACCACCTCCCATACGGCGAGCAAGTACTTGTGGTACTCCCCGCCCACGGAGATGTATTCGGGGCATACGCCAGGCGGGCGCATCACCACGTAGAGTCCCTTGTCCACGGCATAGAGGGCCATGGGCACAAATACCTCGTCCAGGTATTTCTTGAACCGCTCCATGCGGAAAGCGGAGATGTCGCTCTCGCCTTCCGTATGCACGCCAGGCTCATTGCTCCAGTAGGGATCCATGTGCTGGCGCACGAAGGACATCTTCCAGCCCGCGGCCAAGATCTGGTCAATCTTCTGTTGGTTATAGGCCAAGCACGCCTGCACGTCATAGTTTGACCACTTGGTCCCCTGCTCGTTAAACCAGGGACTGTAGGTCTGGGCGAAACCATGCAGGTTCACGATGTTGCCGTTGTTGTCCTTGAAATAGCGACCATCCACGTGGAGTCTCGGCAAGGGCATGCCTGGCCAAGCCAGTGCGGGTGCCTGCGTCAGGACGCAAAGCAACAATAGCAATAAATAGCGTAGTGGTTTCTTCATAAAAAAATGTTGTTATTGATTAGGTTAAAGAAAATCTTGTCAGTTAGAATTCACTAATTATGCCACAAAAATAGCGATAAAATCCAAGATAAACAAGAAATATTCTCAAAAATCATCACTTTAGTATCACATCTTTCATCCGGTTTCTTTTTATGCTTATCATCATGGAATAAGCACTTAGCCTTATATATTTATATAATAAGTTAAATTACTTATGTTCTGCTATTATAAGCCATTTAACTTATAGATTCCTTGGTCAGTAGAAATATTATTTGTACTTTTGCGTTCATAGTAATCAAATAGAATCAACCTATGTATGCAGCCATATCTGCCGATATTGTTTCTTCCACAACTTTGTGCATAGAAGAAACCATCGCTTTGAAACAGAGAATAGAAGATTTATTTTTCATCCTTGAGAAGAGATTTCCCGGATTCTGGGGGAGACTAATAAAAGGGGATTATATGGAGTGCCTGTTACCATCAACCAAGGACGGCTTCAGGGCTGCTCTAATTATCAAGAGTTGCATTAAGTCGTTTCCTGTCGCAGAATCAAAGAAGAAAAAACTATTCCAAACATATGGCATCCGTATGGCTATGGGAATAGGTGATATGCGTATTGTAGATAAGGAACACGACATAATGGATGGAGAGGCTATTTATTTGGCAGGCCGAACATTAAACGGGATGGGTGCCCCTAACAAAAACGGCACATTCCTCATAGAGCCTGCTGATAAGCAATTTAAACCTGCTTTACAGACTGTTGGTATGTTGACGGATGCCTTGCTCAATAACACGACGAAAAGACAAAGCGAGGTCATTTATTATAAACTTTTATCTAAAAGCGAGCAGGAAATAGCAGACATATTGGGCGTAAAACAGTCTGGAATAAACCAACACTCGAGCTCAGCTAAATGGTACTGCATAGAGGAAGCATTGAACTATTTTGAACAACTAAATTTTGAAAGCGTATGAATTGCTGGGTATTATTGAGTTTATTGATGGCTCATATAGTTGGAGATTTCTACTTGCAAAGCGATAAATATTGCAAGCGGAAAAAAATATTGAAAATCAAAAGTTCATTTCTGTATATTCATTCAATTATCATAGGGATACTTTCTTGGGCTTTTGTCCCGTTTACTGATTTTTGGATTTATGCCCTAATCATAGGGGGCACACATTTATTGATTGATACAATAAAAACATATATGTGCAAGGGGCTATGGTCTTTTCTGACAGACCAATTTGCACACATATTAATCCTATGTCTTATTTCATGCAAATATATGCCAACATCCCGTTTGCCAATCCAAAGCATAGATTTTCTTGATATTTTATCTATCCCATTATTCGCATTTGCAATCCTATGTTGCTTAAAGCCTACTAACATTCTCATCAAGTTAGTTTTAGATAAGTATAAAATTGGAGATGCGGAGTCTTGCCAAAGTATAAAGAATGCAGGGGCGTTGATTGGCAACTTGGAAAGGATACTCACAATGGTCTTTGTCCTGATAGGTCAATATGAAGCCGTGGGTTTTATTGTAGCGGCAAAATCTTTACTCCGCTTTAAAGAAACAGATACAGCCAAGACGGAATATGTATTGGCTGGGACCCTGTTAAGCTTTGGAATAGCAACAATTTTGGGCTTACTGGTAAAACATTTATTCTCAGAATTCTGAATCATCAACAATGAGAGAATTAACACTCCGCATACCTGTGGTTTGCAAATCCACAGGAACAAAGGGACGAAGCTTCAGAAAAGGTGGCTATTTTTATATTCTCTACTTTGTTATCACGCCATTTGTCTGATGAACCAACGTAGTTTTAACTTGCCAGCAAGTTAGCGGCAAGTTAAAGCAAGGGGGAAATTTGCCTAATTCTCAGTGGATTATAATTATTATAATGACTTCTTGGCAAGTTACCAGCAAGTTAAATCATGCCCAAATTGGGATGTATTTCATGTATCTTGGTGCTGTAGTTGGGTCAACGGGACGTATCAGTTTCTTATTGACTGCTTCTTTTATCAAACGAGATATACTTCCTGCTGACGTTTCTGCTACGCCAAATCTCTCTCTTAAGGAGGTATTAGTCAAAGCCTCTCCCTCCGTAAACTTAATACAAGCATGAAGATATGTTGACCACAACTTGTCTTCTACTGGGATATTTGTATAGTCAAGATGGGAGAATAATGAAACTTTTGTAGACTCCTGATAGATCTGAATGCGCGGTGCTGGAAGCCGCTGTAACTCGCAACTGATAACCATTCTGTCCCATCCACGTCCTAGCTCCTCGCACATATTTAATCTTCTCATTAAGGATGCGAGCTTTTCATTTCGCGACTTCGGTGGATTGTCAACAATCCGCATTATATCAACAAGCGGAGTACCAGGGTTTGTTACTTCTACTCTATTCTCAAATATTTCTACAACCGGTCCTGCCCCTGTAAGGAAAAAGTCTTGGTGAATTAGTGATTGACTGTAGATACATGCACCTGGATATTTGGTCTTTACACACCTGTTTTACGAGCCATTTACTTGTTTGTGTCGCATTGCGAATACAGCTCTTTCCCAGATGTTAATGCCATCAGTATTCTGCATAACACACATGTCAGTTGCGTTTTAAAAACAACAATAGCAAAGATACGAAAAACATTCCGTTCACACAATTTATTTTCAGGGTTTTCTTATTCTGAGCTCACGTTATCCTAAATTAACGCGAGTTCGACGAATTCCACTTTATGTGCGCAGCCCTGTTATCACCAAACTGTAGAGACGCATTCTTGCGTCTCAGCCAGCTGCCAAGTCTTCGCGATTGGCGATTTTATTCGGCAATCTTGCTTGCCGAGACGCAAGAATGCGTCTCTACAACTTTTCGTCGAACTCGCGTTAAATTAGTAGGTAATTGAGGCTGACGAAGGCACTGCAATAACCGCTCCATAACAGGGGGACCTTGCGGACACTCACGAAAGCATCCTGAAATCTGCACTTCAAGTGATTAACTGACGGCTTGTCGAGTGAACTACTGATCACTTCTCGTCATATCAGTTATTCACTTCAGCTCATCTCTATAGATTACTTGGGAAGTGACTTGCAATCCGATGGACAAGAGAAATACAGAAGAAGCCACGAAGGGCTTTTAAGGCTCATTCGTGGCTTCCATAGTTATAATTAGTTAGCGGGAGTTACTCTACGGCACCTGCGTCGGAACCGTCACCAGGTACAGGCGAGGGCTCTACGATAACCTTGCCTGCCAAACCATTGGCGAAACCACCATAGGTAGGAGTACGGCTATAGTTGGCATCCCAGAGGCCAACAGGCTCACCGGGTCTCCAACCGGAACCGGCAGGACTATCGGTGCAGTTCCACTGCGTGATGCCATACTGCTGGGCGGCCGGGATGATCTCGAAGTACTTCTGGATAATGAACTGACAGAAGTCAGCAATCTTCAGCTTCTGCTCATAGGTCACCTGGTCGGTGGTGAGGGGGGTGCCGAAGGCCTGGGGCGCGATACCCACGTCAAGCTCCGAAATCTTGATGAGTTTGCCGGAGCTGGCCAGCAATTGGAACATGTTGACGATGGCGTCCTCTTGCGCCTTTTGGTCACTCTCTTTCATGAAGTAGGTGACGTGCATCTGGGTGCCGATACCGTCAATCTTGGCGCCACTAGGCTCCCAAACGTCCTTTATCCAGTGGATCAAGCTCCTCAGTTTCTGGTTGCCATCCCACCAAGACTCCAGGTTGTAGTCGTTGATGAACAGCTTCAGCTGTGAGGGATCGCCACCAGCCTCCTCGAAACGTTGAGTAGCAAGCTTGGTTACGATGGGCACGTAGTCCTCGGGGGTGAGGTAGTCTTGCCAGTAGAAGTTGTTTGCAGGGTCATCGCTGATAGCGGCAGACTGCAAGTCAAAGTAACCATCATGGTCTTCATCAGTACCGGAGATTGCCTCATTCACGGCATCCCAAGAAGTAACGTAACCACCCGTAGCGTTCATGATACCAGTAATCCACTGGTCCATTGCATTGGTAAGGATTTCCTTCTTCTCCTTGGGAGTCTTTTCGATGACTTGTCCTCCGGCATTAGGATCTTTATAGCAGAGTGTAACATTATCAATATTCAGAGTTCCAACGTATGCTCCTACATTGAACAAGAAACGATCAGCGCAATCAGCACCGCTTCCAGATACAGTAATCTCGCTTGTATATTGTGTCCATTCTGTAGTAACTGGGATTGTCGGGAAGTCTCCTGCACCAGCATAATCAGATTTCCGTTGGAAACCTGCTGAGATGCTGCCATCTACACTGCCCTTAATCCACATCTGCAGACGATAGGTTCCGCCTTGAACCAATGGTTGTGCAAAATCCCACGCTACTTGTGCTGCCCATGGATCAACAGGATTAGGATGGCTTATTTCAAATGAATAATCACTCTGATATCCATTTCCAACAGCAGACTGAACTAAGGTGATATTATCACCCCAACCACCCCAGCCAGTGGTACCACTTTCGAAATCAGTGTTGGTTATGGAACTTGGTTGATAAGCAGACTCTCCTCCAGTGGAACTATAACCTTCACCATCTGCCGAGATGGTTTCATATAGACCTGGTGTCCAACCAGTCCAACCAGTGATGGTTTTATCTTCAAAATCGCCATTTGAAATCAAATTCTCTGTAGATCCAGGAGCTGTCAAAGAGATATTATCTATGTAGATATTGACAGCTGCTGTACCAAAGTTAAAGGCAATCTTGTCTACAGAACTGCCAGAAGGGGTCAAGTTAACCGTTACTTCTTGCCATTCTGTACCTACAGAAAAACCTCCAGGATATTCCTGATTTCCTCCGTCAGAGCACTGCAAATAAATCTCTGGGTTGTAAGCAACTGAAGCCTTTGCCATAAAACGCAGAGTATAAGTGGTTCCACTTTGCAATGGTGAAGGCAATTGATACCATGTCTGAGCACCATAGATATTAGCCTGTGCAGTTTCATTCTTCAGAATGAGGCAGTAACCACCATCGCCTGCTTCTCCAGGAATGATAATTGGAGCAATCAAACCATTCAAGTAGGTGTTGTTCTGCTGTGAGTGCCAAGCCAGGGTGTGACCATAAATGGTCAGATTAGCAGCCTTGGCATCCTCAATCATGTTGGCTACCGTAGAGAAATTCATGGAACCATCATCACCAACGATGGAGGCATATTTCATCTCGTTGCCAGGAGTCACCTCATTGAAGTTGGTGGCGGCAATTTGGTATTGTGCGTTACCTGCATCAAAAGAGCCTGCGTCCACGCCCAGTCCCAACTTGAAGTTGGGATTGGCGTTGGGATTGATATAGTTCTTCAATACGTCATACTCATTCAGGTAAGCATACTGCGCATTCGTGCCAGGATCTGTTACCCCGAAGAACGGCATGTCGTTGTCAGCGCATGAGGTCAGCAGTGCTAACCCCATGGCCATTGGTATTAACTTATCAAGATGTTTCATAACTATTGTGCATTATAAATGTAAGAGAATTCCTCTGCCGTACCACTCACAGCGCGGTCACGAGCTACAAGGGTATCCTTTGTTTCTACGGTCTTGCCTGTGGTTTTCACGGTCACTTTATAGTCGAGATAAATCACGTCACGAGGCTTCTCGCTCCAAACCTCATCGGGAACCTTCTCCACAAACTTACCCGTACCTGTTACGGTATAGGCATTATTGTCTGTTCTGAGCGTACACTCCTTAGTCTCTTCATTGAAGGTCAACAAGAGATTACAGTTGTTATCGAACTTGTAGCTGACGGTGTTCAGCGCGGTCGTAGCCAAATTGAATACCTCATCGTACTCAATATACTGCTCATGACGCACGTTGGTCGTAGTAGTACCATTCTCTTCGATCTTATCTATGCCACGGCGCAAGTAGTTGCCAGACCACGGAGAGATGAACTTCACGAGATAGAGCACATAGTCCTTGGGGGCAATACTCCAGTCAGAAGATTGCAAACGCCAAGGATTCTCCACCAAAGGCTTACCGCGCAGGATAGAATCCACACCAGCATACTCATCTGTCAAGCGCAAAGGAATGACATAGGTGTTCTTGATGGCCTTGAGGTCTTTGAAGAACTCTTCGTTCAGTTGCACTTCTACATAGCCATTCAGGCCATTGATAGGAATCTGGTCTCCCTGTATCGTATAATAGTTCGAGGGCATGGCCAGCACAGGTGTGCCATCGCTGAATTCGAGATTGTTACACAGGTTCTCATCCACCACAAAGCCCAGCGTGGCCTTGATGCCGTTGCGGGTACCTCCCGCAACAGCATAAATACGAACCTTGTGCTCATTGTCTATCGAGTTGTTCGTACGCTCATCATTACCCAGCACCAAGGTACGGATAGGGGTCTGATAGGCGAAGTAACCCGTTTGGTAGTCAAAGTCGGGGAAGTCGGTATCCTGATTTTCGCAAGACACCATGGCCATAGCGGCTACTCCCACTGCTAATAAAGATAGTATCTTTCTCATGTCTGTCATTTTTGTCTATTTCATAAATTCCAATTACATGATTACCAGCCCTTGTTCTGCTGCAAGTTAGAGAACTTCAAGCACTCACTGTAGGGAACAGGACCCCAGTACATATAGTCCTTGAAAGCGCGGTTCTCCACCGTAATGCGCTCGTAGACGAGGCTACCATCGGAGGCCTCCGTAATCTGCATACCCGTTGCGGTCTCATTCAACTGCGTCAAGGGCACTTGCCAACGACGCAAGTCGTAGAAGCGCTTGTTCTCGAAGCAGAGTTCCAGGCGACGCTCATTGCGAATCAACTCACGCATGGCATCCTTTCCTTTGTTGGCCACTTCTTCCAGATAGGGGTCGTTCTCACCACCTACACCGGCACGCTTGCGGAGTGCCTTGATGATGTCGTAGGCACTGTAGCCATGGGAGCCAGTCGCCCTAGGATTATCATAAGCCTCATTGGCGGCCTCGGCATAGTCCAAGAACATTTCCGTGGCACGGATATAGGCATTGTAGTGCTTCTGCCCCGTGGTACTGTTGGGATCGAGGTTGACATCCTGACGCAGGTGCTTCTTCATGTAGTAGCCCGTACGAGTGGAGCGACCATTCTCGCGGTTGAGCTGGTCGTTGGTCGTCGTACCATAGTTACCCGTGATGATTACCGAGTTGGAGGGACCCGCTGTGCCACCATTCACAAGAATGTAAGTAGTGAGGCGAGGGTCACGTCCCGTGTAGGGATCGTTGGGGTCATAACCACTGCGACTATCAGTGATAGGATAGCCATTAGCCATAGGGAACGCATCCACCAAGTTCTGCGTGGGGTTGGTGCGTCCATTACCATAGAGCGTGGGAGGGTAGTTGTTGGTCGCCAGCGACGATTCGTTGTTGTTGGCCCCACCACGCCAGATGACCTCAGGAGGATTGACACCAGCCTGCAAGGCATTGATCTCGGCAGTGTTGCAATACCAAGTATAACCATCCTGATCAACACCAAGAGCATCCACACCATCAGCGTCTTTAGGCATATGATCAATCACTACTGCAGCATACTCAGCAGCCTGCTTCCAATTGTAACCAGAGCCTGCGCTGAAGGCAGGGCTGGCTGCCATCAAGACGGCCATGGCACGAATGCACTCAGCGACACGACCACTCAAACGTCCACCGAACTTCTGTCCGAAGACACGGTTGTAATCATCGATGTTGGAGAAACCGATGGCGGTATACTTGGCTGGGATTGTTCCACCCTGGCCTAAGTTCACGTAATCCTGAGGCAAGTACTCGATGGCACGATTGCAATCAGCTATCAAGGAGTCCATGCAGTCCTTGAAAGTGTCACGGGGTACGTTGAAATCCGAGCCTGCATCCTCGGGAGTAGTAATGATAGGCACACCATAGAGCTGGCCGTCATCAGCCCATCCGCCATGGGCCCGCAAGAGGTTGAACATATTGAGCGCACGGAGACCATAGGCCTCGCCCTTCAGGCGCATCTTAAACCCTTCATTGATCACTTCATCTGCTGACCACACCGTATTGTCCACCACGGAGAGGAAGTTGTTGATATACATAATGGTGTGGCGACAACTCCACTGCGAAGTGGGGTCGTCATTAGAAGTCCAGGAACCCGTGGCCATACGCAACCAGGAGCTGGAGTTTTCGTTGGTCACGCAGTCGTCGGTGGCCATATCGGAAGCAGGACCATCTGAGAAGCCTAGCAAGACATAGGCGTTCGCCAATATACCATCTACATATTTGGGCCATTCCTCATTCCCTTCGAGACCCTGAATGTTCTCCTTGGCAGGGGTGAACAGGTCGTCACACGCCGTGAAGAAAGGGAGGAACGCTAATAATATAATGAACTTTTTCATTTCAATATCCGATTTATAAGTTTACATATACACCCAGGTTAAAGTTGCGGTACTGAGGAGCGGAACCAATGTTCATCTCCATCAACTCCCTCTCACCAGAGAAGGTCAGCAAGCTATTGCCGCTTACATATACCTGCAAGCCGCGCACAATCGTATTCTTGAACAGTGAGCTGGGTAGGTCATAGGTAATCTGGATCTTGGCCAAATCGAAGCGATCAGTGCTGTAGAGCCAGAAATCAGAGTTACGGAAGTTATGGTTACCAGACTGCGTAGTCAGACGGGGATAGGTTGCCGTGTCAGCGGTTTCCTTGGTCCAGCGTCCGCGTACAATCTCTGAATACTTGCCGTCACCAGATACCCAGTAGTAAGAGCTGCTCTTGAAGGCCTTGGCGCCGAAGCCACCCGTAGCGAGAGCGAAGAAAGTGAAGCCCTTCCACTTGGCAGTGAAGTTGATACCCAAGGTATAGGGAGAGCCAAACCAGCCACCCTTGCCCAGATAAACCTCATCCTTGGTGTCAATGACGCCATCGTTATTCTGGTCAACATACTTCAAGTCACCAGGCTTCACCTCGCCAAACTGAGGCGTGGGAGAGCTCTCGATATCTGCGTCGTCCTTGTAGAAGCCATCGGTAATGAGGCCCCACAGGCCATCCAAAGGCTTGCCTGTACGGTTCTGGTAAGCGTCAGCATTCTTCTCGTCACGCCGTGTGGCCTTGGTGGTATAATAAGTCATGTTGGCGCCGAGTGACAAATCAACCTCGCCAAAACTCTTGTTCACCTTCAAGCCCAAATCAAATCCCGTGCGGCGATCCTTGTTGTAGTTGATGTAAGGAATGAATGAAGATTGAATCCAACCATCTACCTTGAAGCTGAAATAGTTAGGATATACAGTTTGTGGTTCGATGATGCCACCATCCATGATGTTGTACCAGTAAGAGGCATCCACCTCCAACAAGTGGTTGAAGAACGAACCCTTCAAGGAAGCGGAGATTTCCTTGCGCTTTACGAAGGTCAAGTCTGTGTTACCACCACGCAAGCTCTCGGTTGCCGTCACGGATATACCATCAGCCCAACCCCACCACGCGCCAGAAGCCGTGTAGCTAGGAGAGTACATATAATAGTCAGTAATGTCGAGATCGGTATTCAATTCGCTCACGGATGCACTGATAGTCAGCTCGTCAATCGCGTCAACGTCACGCAACCAAGGCTCTTGCTTCATCTTCCAACCCAAAGTAAGGGAGGGAGAGAAGGCGGTACGATGACCAGGAGCCAATTTGGCGGAGTGAACCACAGCCCCATCGAACTGAGCATAGTAACGATGCGCATAGTTGTAAGCGGCCTCGATTCCCAGGTTCACATTGCTAGCCTTATGATAAGTACCGGCTGTCTTCACCTGATAACCATTGGCTATCACCATGGCACTGATGTTGTGCAGGTCGGCAATCTTAGTCTGGTAATTGAACTGCGCATTGAAGAGGATGGTCTGCTTGCTGGCACTATTCGCAACATTCTGTACACCGGAATGCTTATCGTTATTGTACTGCTTCAAACCCGTGATGACATCCTGGCCATTGTAGTTTGCCCAGGTAGGCTCAAAGGTGGCGTAAGTATTGCTGTAATTGGTGTTATAGGATGTAGCGTAATCCACCGCAAACTGTGCTTGGAACGACAAGCCTTTCACAAACCTATCCAGATTCATGTTCAAGCCCACGTCAAACTGGAACTGGCGAGCCGTATAGGTGTTCTTGCCAGCGGCGTAGAAATCAGCGAAGGCATTGGTCTGATCCAGCTGTGTACCAGCGAGGAAATACTTGCCATCAATAATATTGGCAGAAGCAGCCAACAAGGCCTGTGCACCCGTAGCGTTTTGAGCCACGTAACTGATGGGGATGAGCGGAGCCACACGGTTAGGACGGAGCGTAGCGGCCGTTCCCCAATAGTCAGCACCCATAGTTCCCTTTCCGCTATAGAAAGTAACCTGAGAATGCACGTAAGCGGAAATCCAATCATTGATGTCCAGATCCACGTTACCACGGAAGGAGAGCTGGTCTGTATAGTTCTTCTTGCCCTCTCCGAACTTGAAGACATCACTGTTGCGATAGTAATTGATGTTGGCGTAGAAGCGTGCGTTCTTGCCGCCGCCTGTAATATCCACGTTAGCGTTTACACCAGAGTAGGCCTTCTTGATATAGTCGCTGGAATAGAAATCCACGTTCGGATAGCGATAGGGATTCAAGCCAGAACCATAGTTATAGATGTCCTGCGCACTATACAGCGGATCCAAGCCATCGTTGACACGTGCCTCATTGTAGAGGGTCATATATTCAGCAGAGCCCAAATACTTGGGGTAACGCTTAGCGGTGTTGACACCATAGTTCACACGGCCATTGATGCGCAAGGGGCCTTCCTTACCCTTCTTGGTGGTAATCAGGATGGCACCCTTGGCAGCGGTACTACCATAAAGGGCTACAGCGGCTCCAGACTTCAGGAACGTAATCTTATCAATATCCGTAGGCAATACGGTCGAAGCTTCACGGGGCACACCGTCCACCAAAACCAAGTATGAGCCAGAAGCCCAAGGCGAATTGCCATTGAAACCATTGATGTAAGCTTGCATGTTGTCCAAGCTATAGGTGTTGAAGTTTTTCTTGGTCAATTCCTCATAGTCCAAGACACTTACGCCACCGAGCAAGTCTTCTTTGTCGATGTTCTTGAAAGCCACGGGAACTTTCTCGGATTCCACCGAGTCATTCTCCGCCTGCGCATGTGCCATCACGCAAGGCGAGCAAGCCAACATGGCTCCAAAGAATATCTTAATATGTTTATTCATACTCATTTTCTTTTATATTTAATATGGTATTGATTCAGTTAAGGCACGCATTACCATCCAGGATTCTGCTCGAAACCATCATAGATGGATACATCCTTCTTAAAGAAGGGGAACCAATAGTTGCGCTCTGTAAACGAACGAGTGACAATAACCGTCTCGTCCCATCCTGACACCTCAGCATCCCTAGGATCATTATCAGGATCTTGATACCAAGACAAGTCATTTACGCGGTTGAACACCTGCTTGGTCTTGATGTTGTAAGGAGACTCGGTGAGCAACAACCAACGCTGGAGGTCACAGAAACGATGACCCTCGAAAGACAATTCACAAGCACGCTCACGACGAACCTCATCCATGAACTTCTTCTTATCGCCCGTGAACTTGGCATTGACATGCTCGGCACCTACCCTGTCACGCAAGGTGTTAATGGCATCCTCCGCGGTCAAGGAATAGTTCGAACTATGGCCAGAAGCACCATTCACGGCAGCGCAAGCCTCAGCGTACATCAAGTAAATATCAGCCAAACGCATATAGGGAACCTCGCAAGCCGTACCATTACCCCAATCGCGACCGCCATCCCACTTGTTATGGTTCTTGCTGGCCAGCTTCTGGGTGAGGTAACCCGTGCGGGAGCCTGAGTTATCCATCATATAGCTACCTTCGGTGACATTCTCGGCGAAGTTGGCGTAGCGATAGGCCTCATAAACGGGAGCCTCTTCGGCGGAAAAGGCTGAGGTGATATACCTAATGCCATCGAACACTATGTCATGATAGAAACGGGGGTCACGATCCCTGAAAGGATGGGTGGGGTCGAAACCTGAATCTGGATCATCAATAGGCAGTCCATTGGCCATACCATAAGCATAATTGATATAATTAGCCGTTGGACTGTGACAAATATCACCTTCGCACAAGTTGATAGGACCCCAAGACGGGCCATATCGCCAAATAGCAGCCTCCGGCTGGCTACCGATACCACCATGGAATATGGTCTCCGTACCACCAGGAATATGGAAACTCTGATTCTGGGTGTTGAAGATACCACTATAGCTGCTATTCTTGTCACCCACGGTCTCGTGGTTATAGATGTCCTTGTAGTCAAACGTAGCCAAAGCGTATTGCGTCTGGCCTGTCTCCACCAACTCCAGCAACTCTCCAAGAGCGTCAGCAGCCTTGTTGCAACGTTCAATATTGTATTCATAGGTCAAGCTACTACCTGCACCTGTCATGGCACCATGCTCCATCAAGGGACTTGCAGACCAGAGATACACCTTACCCAGGTAACCAAGCGCCATAATCCTGTTGATACGCCTGTCGTTATGGCCTGAAGTGCTTTGACCCGTTGAAGTATCATCCCAATCAATAGGCAGGAGGTCTGCGGCACGACGGAAATCCTCCGCGCACTTATCCGCACACTCCTGGAAAGAAAGACGGGGCAGACGGGGAACATTCGCACCATCTAGCACAGTGTCAATATAAGGCAGACCGCCCAAGTACATCATGCACTCGAAGTGCCACCAAGCACGGAAGAAGTAAAGCTGACCCAAAATGAGATCCTTCTGCTCTTGCGTGGCATTCACCATCTTGTCGATATTGGCGATGCCCATGTTAGCCTTACGAATGCAATACCAGGCATGCCCCCAAATGGAGTGGGACATACGGTCGGTAGAGGTAGAGTTGTTGCCGCTCTGGTAGAACCAGTTGCAGCCAGCGGTTTGCCAAGCCCAGAAGTTGCCCAAGTCGAGCTGGGGACCCACGTAACCATTCGCGTTCGTGGACAGCATCTCGTCTTCACCCCAGTTGAAAGAAACTGTCCAGTAACAATTCGCTTTGTCGGGAATACAATTGTAAATCTCCTCCACGAAACCCTGAAAGTTAGTGAAGTTCTGGTATGCAGCCTCTGGGGAAACATCAGAGTCAGCCGACTTGTCCAAATAATCGGTACATGAGGCGGAGAACAGCGTAACACCTGCCATCATGCAACCCATGATAAATTTATTATATATCTTTTTCATGTCGAATCCTTAATTTATCGTTGATGATTACAGCGTGATTTTAAGACCCAGGTTGAAACGCTTCATCGTAGGATAAGCACCCTGGTTACCGCCACCACCGAAGTTAGACTCGCGGTCGTCAGGCATCCTAGACCAAGACCACAGGTTATTACCATTCAGGTAAATACGCAACTGACGAATGCCCAATTTGTGAACCCAATCACTATCGAAGGTATAAGCAATCTCGGCGTTCTTCAAACGGATGTAACTACCATCATAGTAGTAACGCGTAGCGTCGTTATAGGAAGGTGTTGAGTTCCAACGGGAAGTGGTGACATCTGCGGTAGGATTGTCCTTCGACCACCAACTACCCTGCTTGTAAACATTGTCCAGCTTGCTGCCGAAGTTGGTCAGCCAAACGTCACGGGTCACGTTCGTTACGCCATAGAACTGCACGAAGCAGCTGAAGCCCTTCCATTCAAAACCAACCGTTGCGTTGTAGGTATTCTCTGGCGTAGAGGAATAGCCGTAGGGAACAGAGTCATCAGAGTCGATGACACCATCACCATTGTAGTCCACGATGTTATAGTCACCTACCAACTTCTGGGAATCAGAGCTATCGTGTTTCACACTACCATACAATTCATCGTAAGACTGAATGTAGCCCAAATCAACATAAGAATGGTATTGACCCATGGGGAAACCTGCCTGCTTTTGGTAAGCGGGATACAGCTCGGGGTCATCCTTGAAGACCACCTCATTGGTAGCGTGGGTCATGTTGAAGTTGGCCCAAACGCGCATATCCTTGGTGATGCTCTTGTTGAAGCGCAACTCCAACTCGTAACCGCTGGTCTTTACCTCACCGAGGTTAGCGGTAGGAGCAGTCATACCAAGGTAGAAGGGGACGGACTGAGAGCCGCCATCGAGCAAGATGTCGACACGCTTGTCATGGAAGAAATCCAAGCTACCCGCAAACATACCGCCCAAGAAGGCGTAGTCGATACCGAAGTTGAACTTCTTCACGGTTTCCCATTTCACGTCTGGGTTACCCAAAACACTCTCACGATACCAAGCGTAAGGACTATTCTGGCGATCCAATCCCATAATGGTATTGCCACCATAAGCCCACTGGTTCACGTACATCCAGCGTTGCCATACGTTGTCATCACCGATTTCACCATAGGAAATCCTGAACTTCATCATGTCCAAGAATTTCTTAGACCAGTTCATCCACTTTTCCTCGGAAATCATCCAACCGAGGGCACCTGACTGGAAGAAAGCGAAACGATTGTCGGCAGAGAACTTCTCAGAACCATTGTAGGCACCATTATACTCGAAGAAGTACTTACCCGCATAATCATAGGTAGCACGGAATACCCAGTCTTCACGATAGTGGGGAATCTCACTACCCGTGGCATTCTCCTGACGAGCCCACAAACCCATGGCACTAACATTGTGCTGACCAAACTGGCGACCCCAGTATAATTGTACCTGATAGTTCAAATGACGCTGGGTAGCACCATTGTTCACGGAACCAGGCTGTGTAGACCACGCAACATTTTGGGCGAAGTCATAACCAAACGTACCATCAGTTGAATTCTTAAAGGTGGTCTCACCCGTCAAGGGGTTAATCCACTTCTGCTGTGCCTCATTGTTCGCGTCATTAACACCACGGCTAGTCTCCTGGAAGACATTATCCCAAGAAATCATACCGCTTAACTTCAACCCTTTGGTGATAAAGCTCAAATCCTGTTCCAAGGTAAAGTCAGTATTAATACGCGTAGTGGTAGTCTCACCAATACCAGATACAGCGATGTTCAAAGCAGAGTTGGTTACGTTGGCCTGGGAGGGATAGTAACCCCATGTACCATCGGAGTAACGAGGCAAGAACACGTCAGGAGCGATGTTATAAGCACCAGCCCAGTTCTGTGCCTGGAACCAGTCGCCATCGACATTACTCCAAGGAGTCTTACGGACTCCAGATGAACCTGCGATATTCATCTTGAAGGTAGTGGTCTTAGTCAAGGAGAAGTCCAAGTTAGAACGTACGTTGATACGATTATAACCGAAACCAGACTCATAACCACGACCCGTATCCCAAGTGTTATACAAGTCACCCTCGTTCACATAGTCAGCGGAAACGAAGTAACGTACAAATTCCGTACCACCAGAAACGTTGATGTTGGCATTGTAAGCCATGGTATAATCCTTGAAGATTACATCCTGCCAATCCACATTGGCATAACGCTCACGCTGCTCAACCGTAGTCTGGTTACGATACTTGGAAATGATGTCCATAGGCATAATGTTCTCCCAAGAGCTCGGGGAGATACCCAACTCATGCTCGATGGCGACATTACGCAAACGCAAGGCATCATAAGAGTCGTACTTGCTAGGCAGCTTGGAGGGAGCCTTCACGGTCATGTTGACGGTCACGTCAATTTGCGCCTTTCCAACCTCACCTCGTTTGGTGGTAATCAGGATGACACCATTGGCACCCTTCACACCATAGACGGCCGTAGCGGACGCATCCTTCAATACAGAGATACTCTGCACAGAGCTGATGTCCACGGAACTCATAGGGCGTTCGATACCATCCACCAGCACCAAGGGGCTACTGCTGTTCCAAGAGCTGGCACTACGAATGGTAATCTGCGGTTCTTCCGCACCAGGCATACCAGAGCTGGCCACCGTTACCACACCAGGGAGGTTACCCGTCAAGGCAGCACCAATATCGTTCACACCACCCGCACGTTCAAGTACGTCACCGGTGGTCTGGGTGATGGCACCCACGATAGAGGCCTTCTTCTGCTGGCCGTAACCTACCACAACCACTTCATTGAGCTCAGAGCGGTCTTCCTCAAGCGTAATATTGAACGTACGCTTGTTGCCCACTTTGATCTCCTGGGTCTTCATACCTATATAAGATATGACGACCACTGAATTCTCGCTTGGCACCTCCAGAGTGAAGTTGCCATCAAAGTCGGAAATACTACCTACGGCAGAATTCCCTTTCACTACGACAGAAGCACCAATGATGGTTTCTCCCTGCTCATCGACTATAGTTCCCTTGATCTGGATGCCCTGAGCGAACGCCGTGAGGCACGACATCAGAAGGAGAACCAAGACGGAGCTGATCCTTCTTAAGTAATGTTCTTCATGTTTCATGTCCATACATAATTTAAATATAGATTCAGATTGTTTGCAAATTTAAACATTATGCTACAAAGTCATTTTTGCTGATGTATCAAAATCTTCGCTAAATGTAACATTTCATGGTTTTGGTACGATTTTACAAGGGTTAGTGGGCTAAAATTGGGTGTGCCCGCAGGCACACCCAACGAGTTACGCCTAACTCGAACCCTTCAGTATTTAAACCAAAACTATTCTCTTTTTACATATTTTTAGCATATTGGAAGTCGTCCACATCCACATAACCTCCCGCCTGCTTGGTGGCGTAATTGAAGATGGCATACCTCGTTCCCATGAAGAAACGCCGGTAATCGAACACCATCTTGAAATCGGAGCCTATCTTATACCAATTCTTTCCATCCACGCTGTAATAGAAGGTGGCGATATCCCGATCGGGATTGAAATCCGCGTCGATACGCAGGTAAACCGTATTACCCTCCAGTTTCGTACGACCCTTCTCGTCTATCTCGACACTGGTGACCAACTTCTCCCGCTCGGTGAGCGCAACGACCTGCTCCTGCATGGTGAGATAAGTCTCCCCTCCATCACGGCAAACCGTGAGCACACCCGAGTTGCCATTGAAAGCAGCGAAGCCCGCACGATCACCATCCTTCATACCCGAGAGGTCTAACTTGACATAGGCGGAGCAGCGAGGACCTTCCATGCGCTGGGATATCGTATTGCGTGCCTCGAAGAGGTTGCTGACCACCTTGTTGGTATGGAGGCGGAGGAAACCAGGACGTTCAGCCAACGACCAAGCCTCATCAATGGGATTATGATTCCACTGCCACTGCATCTTGAGCTTCTTGCCCGAGAAGTCATCACTGGTCACCAAAGGCTCTCCCACCTTCTGTCCCTGAACGGGAACGGGCATCACGGTGGGCACCTTGCCATTCTCATCGCCCAGGATAGGCCATCCGTCAATCCAACGGCAAGGCATGAGCGTGAGCACGCGACCCACTCCACCACGATCCTGGAAGATGACACCATACCAATTTCCCTTGCTGTCATCTACGATAGTGCCTTGTCCCACATAGGGGAAGCCACCGAACTCACTCTCCAATATTACCTTCTTCTCATAAGGACCGGTAATCTTGTCAGCCCGATAGCATACTTGGCGACGGGGCTTGCCCGCTGGCCAAGAAATCATCAACAGATAATACTTGCCGTCATGCTTGATGACACGGCTACCCTCCAAGAGACCCGTCTCATCCGCGTCACGCACAGGTAACTGCACATCCACACCATCTTTCTTGATAGCACTGAAGTCTGGTTCCAACTCCTGAAGCCTGCCCGTACCACTGAAGACATAGACCCTGTCATCATCGTCGAAGAAAAGGGATGCGTCATGGAAGTGGGGAAGACGGGAGAGAAGTGTCCACCCCTTGGCGGGATCCTTGGTGGTATATATATAGGTATCACCACCCTGGGAATCATTGGGAGCGAAAAGGGCATAGAACTTGCCGTCATGATAGCGCAAAGAGGTAGCCCACTGCCCACGGCCATACACCGTACCCTCCTCCATATTATATTTAGGGGAGTCGGTCAACTTGTCGAACAGGAAACTTTCCGTCTGCCAATGTACCAAATCACGGGAACGCATGATAGGCGCTCCTGGCATCAAATGCATTGTAGTAGTGACTAAATAGAAGTCTTCACCCACACGGATGACATCGGGATCGGGAACATCGGCCCACATCATGGGATTGCGGAAAGTCTCCACCCGCTTGCCCTTGTGGGGTTGGGCGAAAACCGCGGTAGAGAGCATGGACGCAAGCAGCGCCGTGGCTAACAGGGATATTTTCATCGGTTAGTTAGTTATTTGGTTGACGATTGCAAAATTATGTAATTTCTTTTAAATATGCCTTACCTAGCGGCGCGGAAACTTTACGTGAGGTATCATTATCCACTTTTTCCTTAAAACTTTTGGCGGAATCACACTTTTCGCGTATTTTTGCGAAAAAGACCCCCCTAACTGGTTTAAGCCATCCTAACCTTATGCAATGTCTCATCATATCACCGCTACCTTTTGAGGGTTGGACCTCTTCGAGGCTCACGCGCGCACGTACATTATTATATATAGAGACGTGGCGCGCCGCGTCTCTACAAAAGCTGCTGAGGAGGGACGGTGCGCACTGTAAATGTAGAGACGCATTCTTGCGTCTCGGCAAGCAGGAAAGGCCTGCATAGGCGGTGAGGGATAGGCAAAATCGCGGGAGGAGACGCAAGAATGCGTCTCTACACACCATGGGCGAGAACACGCTTGCAAAGGGAGACGTGGCGCGCCGCGTCTCTACAAAAGCTGCTGAGGAGAGAGACACACCGCCATATGTGTAGAAACGGGGGACAAAAGGGCCTCGAAGAGGTCCAGAGATGCTTTACCGCATGTGGGAAGCCTCGAAGAGGCTGACCGCTTTGCGGAGATACGAACAACAAAACCAACATGGGCCTCGAAGAGGGCCAACAAGTTTAATATACCGAAACAACGATGAGAAAGAGTTTTGTCCTTCTGTTATCAATCATGTATACGCTGGGGGCGGTCGCCCAGTTTGGCAGGTTGTACATGGGTGACCAATACCTGATGAGCAGCATCGCCTCAAAAGTCATCCAAGACCACTATGGCCGCATATGGATAGGGACACGCAACGGCGTATGCATGTATAACGGATACCGTTTCCATAACTTCAAGAAAGAGAGCCACGGCGACTTGGGGCTCAACAGCAACTACATCAACGAGGTATCCCAAGACCGCCAGGGAAACATCTACCTAGGCAGTAACGAAGGCGTATCAGTGCTTCGGGGAGACCATTTCCACGCCATACGCCTGATGGAAGGCAACAAGAAGGAAATCAAGGGATACGTGCAACGCATTTACCAAACCAGCACTGGGGAAACACTCATCGCCGTCTCAGGACACGGAGTCTACAAAATGGTCAATGACACCACCGCGCAAATCTGGGACAAGCAACTCCGCGTAGCCAACTTCGTGACGGACATATTCGAAGACAGGAGCAAGCGTATATGGCTGCTGACCAGCAATAAGGGCGTATGGACGAGAGAAAACGGGATATGGACAAAATGCCAGCTGCCCGATGACCCACAAGGCCCCTTCGTCAATATCTGCCAGGATCATGACGGCACGCTCTACCTGGCCAATCTCGGTGGAGGACTATACCGCTCACGGAAAGGTAATCCCCTGCAACTGGAGTGCGTGCCCGGCACTAAGCACCTGCCCCTCAATACCGTCACCGTCAGCCAGATGGGTTTCCTGCTGCTAGGCACCGATGGCGTGGGCGTATTCCGCTACCTGCCCCAAAGCCAACAAGTGGAACAGGTAAACCTCTACTGCCGGGAGGTGGACATCAACCGCGCCAAAATCATGTCTATCATGGAGGACAGGGAAGGCAACTTGTGGCTAAACCTTTTCCAAAAAGGAATATTCATGCAACCCCGCCCGCAGTTCGGTTTCCAATACATCGGAGCGAAATCGCCTACCCATAACCTCATAGGAGAAGCTTGCGTGATGGCCACCCGCTACGGGAAAGACGGAACACTCTACGTCTCCACGGATAAGGACGGGCTCTACGCCATAGGCCCCGACGGCACGCTCAAACGTCACTATACGCCAGGAAAAGGCGCCCAGGCCGTACCTTTCACCATACTGGGCATCACGGAAGACACGCAAGGCAGGCTGTGGATAGGCACTTACCTGCAAGGAGCGGGATGGCTGGACAAGCAGACCGGGGAATACCACCAACTGCGCCTGGCGAACCCCATCACCACCAGCGTATTTGACGTAGTGGCAGACAAATGGCAGAACCTATGGATAGCCACCATGGGAGAAGGGCTCAAGCGCGTAAACCTCGCCACGGGGAAAGTGACGGAATACCGTGACAGGGGAAAGGGAAAAGGCCTCTGCAACGACTACATCAACCAACTGAGGCTCTCCAGCGACGGCAAACGCCTCTACATAGGGACCTGCGAAGGCCTTAGCGCTTTCGACATCTCCCAAAACAAATGGATGCCGCTAGGCGATAAGGGAAAAGGCTTGCTGACCGACCTTTCCATCATAGACATCGTTGAAGACGCGAAACAACACTTGTGGATAGCCACCTACAACGGCATCTGCCATTACGACCCCGCCAAGCGCGCCACGCAATGGTACACGATGAAGAACAACCTGTCTGACAACAGCGTATCGGCACTCAGGATAGACCGAAAAGGCCGCCTGTGGGCTTCCACTACCCATGGACTCAATTGCCTGGACCCCAAGACAGGCGAGATACGCAACTATTTCGCCAACGACGGGCTGCAGGGTAACGAATTCTCAGAAGGCGTGTCGTGCATGAAACCCAATGGAGAAATCGTCTTTGGCGGCATTGGCGGCTTGACGCTCTTCCAGCCCGACAAGATAAAAGGCAGGAAAAAGAAGCTGGACATACAGCTCATATCCCTTTACGCAAGCAACCGTCTGGTAAGCGCAGGCATGGAGTCGGGAGGGTATATCATCACGGAAAAGCCCGTGATAGAGAGCAACACCTTCCATCTAGGCCCCATGGACAATAGCTTTACCATGGTGTTGAGCACGCTTTCGTTCGCCAACCCCGAAAGAATCACCTTCTCCTATAGGATGAATGACGAAGACTGGGAACGGCTGGAACCAGGCGACAACCGCCTTTCATTAAGCCACATGCCTCCCGGCACCTACCATTTCGAAGTGCAAGCCTCTGACGGAGGGACAAAGAGCGACATACGAGAGTTTACCATCGTGATACATCCCGCGTGGTATCAGTCGGCATGGGCAAAGACCTTCTACCTGCTGCTCGCGCTGGCCGCCATCATATGGATATTCATCGCGCAACGGCGCAAGGCGCAAGACAAGCTCCGGCTGCAGGAGCACATCCACAGCGAGGAACTGAGCGAGGCCAAGATACGCTTCTTCATGAACATCAGCCATGAGATACGCACGCCCATGACGCTCATCATATCGCCCCTGCTCTCACTCATGAACAGCGACAAAGACGCCAAGCGGCAGGCCATCTATGAGGTCATCAAGCGCAACGCCGAGCGCATTCTCCATCTCATCAACCAGATGATGGACTTGCGCAAGATAGAAAAAGGAAAAATGCAGATGCGCATGCAAGAAACCAACCTGATAGGATTCCTGAACGATCTCTACTCCCTCTTCCAACTGCAAGCCAAGGCCAAGGGCATCAAGCTCAACTTCCATCACGACAGCGAGCAGCTACCCGTATGGATAGACCTGGACAACTTCGACAAGGTGGTGGTAAACATTCTCTCCAACGCCTTGAAATTCACGCCTAGCGGCGGAGACATCACCATGAGCGTCACCCACGACGAGCAGCACGTCCAGCTCTCTATCAAGGACAATGGCGAGGCCATACCCGCCGACAAGATGGACAAAATATTCGAACGTTTCTTCCAAAGCACCGAAAGCATCAACAATCGCAAGATGGGAACGGGCATAGGCCTGGATCTCACACACTCACTCGTAGAACTGCACCATGGCACCATCACCGCCCGCAACAACGAGGACGGAAAGGGATGCGAGTTTATCGTTACGCTGCCTCTGGGGAACGCTCACCTAAAGCCCGAGGAAATCATCACGCCCGAGGAACAGGAAGCCAGGAAAACCAACTCCACGGCAGAATTGGTAGACGAACAGCCTGACACAGGGAACGACCAGGCAAGCCCGCAGGTTTCCACAACGGGCAACCCACGGATTGTCATCGTGGAAGACGATGAAGAGATAAGACATTACCTGGCCACGGAACTGGGCAAGATTTACCGCGTGACTGAATATGACAACGGAGCGGACGCATTGATGAACATACTGAAACAGACCCCTGACCTGGTCATCAGCGACGTGGTGATGCCCAAAATGGACGGAGTCACCCTTTGCACCAAACTAAAGACGCACGTGGGCACCAATCACCTGCCCGTCATATTGCTCACAGGCAGGGGCGAGGAAGAAAACCAACTGGAAGGACTGGAGACGGGCGCGGACGCCTATATCGTGAAACCTTTCAGCCTGGACATCCTGAAACGCACCATCGCCAACCTGCTCTTCGCCCGGCAAGTGCTCCGCAACAAATACAGCGGGCAGGAAGAGCAAGCCGACAAGGTAACCCACATAGACGTGAAATCTCCCGACGAGAAGTTGCTGGAAAAGGTCATGGAGGTCATCAACAAAAACCTCGACAACGCCGAATTGAACGTGGACACCATCGCTGAAGCAGTGGGCATCAGCCGCGGTCACCTCTACCGGCGCATGAAGCAGCTCACCAACCAGAGCCCACATGACCTCATCCGCAACATCAGGCTAAAACAGGCCGCCAACCTGCTGAGCACAGGCAACCATAGCATCACGGAAGTGATGTACGCTTGTGGCTTCAGCAACGCCGCCTCCTTCTCCACCATGTTCAAGAACTTCTATGGCATGTCGCCCCGTGAATACATGCGGGAGCACAGCAAGGAATAGGCCTTTGAGAGCCTATTTTTGGAACTTCAAAAAAGACAGTGCTTCCATCGGCCAGAGACAGTGCTTTCGTGGGCCTACGGAAGCACTGTCTTTTTTCGGGCCATTTTGGACAATGATTTTTCTTGCCCAAACAGGGGTGTTTAGGTATCCAATATTACTTGGCCATGTATCCAATATTACTTAGCCATGTATCCAATATTACTTGGCCATGTATCCAATATTACTTAGCCATGTATCCAATATTACTTGGCCATGTATTATTGGATGAATCGGGGGGCTTGGGCGCGAGGATAAACGCAACTAGTTGCGTGGCCCGCCGCCTGTACATGGGCTGTCTGGGGGCTGTTGTTCCCGCAAGGGCGTGGAAGTAGGATTTCTTGACATTCTCCCGTGCGTCCCATGCCTGGAAATGCCCCATGCGGCACTTGGCGACATCTTGGCGATCTCCTGTTAACCCATGATATTTCCACTGAGTCCTTTTTTAACGTGAATTCGACGAATTCCACTTTATGTGCGCAGCCCTGTTATTGCCAAACTGTAGAGACGCATTCTTGCGTCTCAGCCAGCTGCCAAGTCTTCGCGATAGGCGATTTTATTCGGCAATCTTGCTTGCTGAGACGCAAGAATGCGTCTCTACAACTTTTCGTCGAACTCAACGTTAAGGCAGGAACACAGCATCCCCTCCTTAGGGTATTTTCTTGAGACGGCCGAAATTCCTGTAGAGACGCGGCGTGTCACGTCTCCCGTCAAGCAGAAATGATATCGACAAGTATAAACAATCTACTCAATAGTCTCATGCGACTAAAGATAAAAACACTATATTGAACTAGATTTTTAGTTAAAAGATGAGAAAACGCTTGCGGATATGAAAATAATCGCTATATTCGCGATATGGAACTAAAAATCTAGTTGAAAACATGGAAAAACTCACCTCCAAAGAAGAAGAAGTCATGGAGCTAATATGGAAACTGGGCAGTTGCTCCCCCAAAGACGTACAAGCCGAGTATCCCGAGCCCAAGCCCCATATCAACACCATCGCCACCATGTTCCAGTCGCTGGAGAAGAAAGGCTACGTGAGCCACCGCACGGCTGGACGAGGCTACATCTATGAGCCGCAGGTAAAGAAAGAGACCTATGGCAGCAACAAGCTCGACGCATTCGTCAGCCGGCATTTCAATCACTCTTACATGAACGTGGTGTCAACCCTGGTAAGAGAAGAGAAAGTGTCGGAGGAGGAACTGGAGCAATTCCTTCGCGAACTCAAAAAGCGTTGAGCCATGGCAACATTCCTCGTATACATCACAGAATGGGCGTTGACGCTCACCCTGCTCTACTCGCTCTATGGGCTCCTGCTCAGGCGAGAGACCTTCCATGACATCAACCGCGGCATCCTGCTCCTCATCCTGTGCCTTTCCGCTATACTACCGCTATGCCCAGTGGAGACGGAACACGCCAGCACGCTATCACAACAACTGGACGTGATAGAAACCACCATATACGAGTCTGTATCCGCCACTCCCGCCACCATGAGCGCGGGAAGCACGCAGGCAACCATCTCTCTGTCCCTATGGCCACGCGTCCTGGCCTGGGTCTATATCACGGGGGTCATCATCTGCATGGGGCACTACCTGCTCTCCCTGGCCTCGCTCGCGAGACTCATCACACGAGGACACCGCGTCCATACGAAAGGGATGCCCCGTGGCGTGAGGGTGATTTACAGCGCCGGCCTGCCCGTATCATGCAGCTGGATGTGCTGGATTATGACAGGCAGCAAGGAGACTGCGCGGCGCGGCAACCCGATATTGGAGCATGAGCTGGCACACGCGCTCCTGGGCCACTCCCTGGACATGCTGCTCTGTGAGCTCACCGCCCGCCTGCTGTGGTTCTTGCCTTTTGGCTGGATGCTCCGCAAAGACCTGCGGGACGTGCATGAGTTCCAGGCCGACCGCAAGGTGTTGCGCTCAGGCATAGAGGAAGAGGGCTACCAGCATCTGCTCATACGCCATGCCGTGAACCAGCAAGCTCCCTCGGTGGCCAATTCCTTCGCCCACAGTACCATCAAGAAACGCCTCGTGATGATGTGTCGCCGTCCCTCCACCCGCAAAGCGGCCTTGAAGACCATCTATCTCTTGCCGCTGGTGCTGATTGCCGTGACCGCTTTCGCCCACCCCACGGCGGTAGAGGAGATACGCCAGACACTGGTGAAAGAAGAGGCAGTGGCTCCCCTGCTCTCCCCCACCGCCCTGACAGAAAGCGTGAGACCCGCCAAGGAAGAGCCGAAAGAGCCCGTGGAAGAAGCCGTGACAGAGCAAACCACGCAGCCAGAGAAACCGACCGCCACTGAGGAAACGCTCGCCGTGAGCCTCCCCCAGGTGGAGGAGACCATCCAACCCGCCCAAGCTCCTACCGCCCCGCCAAGCCCAGCGGCACCTGCCGCAAGCAAGCCTGCCGCGAGCCCAGAGGCAGTAAGCCGCGTCAGCTTCGCCCCCATCACCCAAGAGGAATTCCAACGGCTGGGACGGGATTTCTGGATAGAGGAACGGGACGGGGAGACCTACGTGACCTTCCTGCGCAGGATAAACAGCAGCGAGGAGCACATCAGCCTCGACGGGCAAGACTTCAGGCTGCGGGACATGAAGAGCGGCGACACCTATATATGCCGCAGGATAGAGGGCTACAGCGACAAGCAAGTGGACATCACGGTGAGAAACTACCAAAACACCATCGCGACCTTCACCCTGGTGTTCCCGCCCCTGAAAAAGTCGGTGAAAGAAATCCAGCTGCGACACCCAGGGATGCGGTCGGAAAAGAGCTTCAAGCTCAAGGAGACACTGAGAGAACAGCATAAGACCATTTACTAACAACCCAACAAAGAGACATGAGAATCATGAAGAGACAGACCTTCGCCATCGCCCTGGCGACCATGGCACTGCTGGGCGGCTGCGCCAGCAGCCGGCAACAAGCTTCCCAACAAGTTTCCTATGACGCGAGACCGGAGAACAAAAAGCCCATACTGGTGCACAAAGCCTCGCCCAATTACAACATCGAGGACGACAAGACATTCGCCGCCTACAAGCATCCCTACACCGTGGCGAGGCCTGAGGGCATGCACCTTGTAGGGAGGCGAGGCACATACGCCCTTTACCGCTGCAAGGACGCGACCTATCTCACGATAAGCTACCGCTGCCCGGAAAACGCGTGGTTCTTCCACTTCAACTCTGAATACGCCATCATCGACAACAAGACCGGCGACCGCTATATGCTGCGGGAGGTGGAGCACTACCCTACCGACACCTGCTTCTGGATCAAGGGCGAGGCCGGGAAAAACGTCTGCTTCGTGCTGAAGTTCCCGCCGCTGCCCCTGAGCGTGGAGGAGATAGACCTGTTCTCGCCAAGCTCCCCCTCGCGCTACAACTTCGACGGCAGCGCCTGGCGGGCCAGCGGCGTGCGAGTGGAAGACCTGCGCCCCAAGAACCGCGTCCCCCAAGGAGAAATCATCTATTAACCTATTACAAAGCGAAAAGACATGAAGAGACAGACCATCACCATCGCCCTGGCGGCCCTGTGCCTGCTGGGTGGCTGCGCCAGCAGCCGGGACTATGACGGGAAGCCCGAGAACCGGCGTCCCCTGATGACCAAAGCACCATCGGCCAACTACAACATCCAGGACGACCAGACCTTCGCCGCCTACAAGAACGCCTATACGGTGAACGCCCCTGAGGGGAAAAAGCTGTTCGAGGGTGCCTTTTACCAGCTGTACCGCAACAAGAAGGCCACCTACGTGACCGCCACCTACCGCTGTCCCGCGGACGCTTGGTTCTATCACTTCAATTCCAAGTGCGCCATCATAGACCAGGAAACGGGCGACCGCTATATGTTGAGAGGCGTGGAATACTTCCCCACAGACACCTGCTTCTGGATAAACGGAGCGGCGGGGAAATACGTCCGCTACGTGTTGGAGTTCCCGCCCCTGCCCAAGCGGGTGAAGGTAGTGGACTTCTTCATACCCGGCACGGAGTCCCGCTATAACTTCGACGGCAGCGCCAGGCGGGAGACAGGCCTGGTGGTGGAAGAGCTACGTCCCAAGACCCGCATGGGGAAAATCATATACTAAATCTTGTCCATACTAAAAAGTCAGTACTACTGATATCCGTTTTCAGTAGTACTGATATTTGATTCCTGTATTACTGATATTGAATTTCAGTAGTACTGACTTTTTAATGCCCGGCGGCAACGTCAGGTCTACGACAAACCTCACCAAGGGAGACGTGGCACGCCGCGTCTCTACAATCTTATAATCTTGGCGAGGACTCCCCCGCATCTACACAATAATGGGAAAACTAGATTTCTTCCTCTCGTGGCTTCCCATCCAGCAATTCCACGGCTTTACGCACTATCTCGCTCGTTTCGTTCATCACCTGGAAATATTGGCTCATATCCCATAAGTCCCGGGCCACCAAAGCCTTGAGCGAGACGCGCAGGTAAGGCAAAGTCTGCCGGACTTCCTCCTCGTCCTTGGGCTTCACGTCCTGTCGTTCACCTTCCTTGAAGATGGAGTCCACCAGGGCTTGCGGCACCTCGTACTCCCTCATGAACGAGGGGAAATCGGGATAGCTGGCCTTCAACAGCTCCCTGTTATCATCGATATAGCGCAAAGCCGCGTTGAGGACGACACTCTTCGCCGTGAGCAAACGATGATACTTCGTGAACTTGGTGGTATCCAAAGGCACGAACTCATCGGGCATAATACCTCCTCCACCATAGACCACACGATGGCGGCGCAGGGTATAGAAACGCAAGGAGTCATTCAAGTGGATGCTGTCCTCATTGGTAAACTCCCCATGGCGATAGCGATTGTCCAAGTCCATGGCGTAGTCTTCCAATTCGCCAGGCGTATATGGTTTCTGGATGCAACGACCGCTGGGCGTATAATAATGGGCTACCGTGAGGCGTATCATGCTGCCGTCCGGGAAGGGAATGGGACGCTGCACCAAGCCCTTGCCAAAGGAGCGGCGACCCACGATGGTAGCCCTGTCCTGGTCTTGCAACGCACCCGCCACGATCTCGGAGGCCGAGGCGGAGAACTCGTTGACAAGCACCACCACGCGGCCTTTCTTCATCTTGCCGCCTCCCGAGGCTTTCTGCTCGTCACGGGGCGTTACCCTGCCCTTCGTGTAGACGATCAAGTCGCCCCGCTCCAGGAACTCGTTGGCTATCTCTATGGCGGCCATCAAATAACCACCGCCATTGTCCTGGAGGTCGAAAATCAAGTCTTTCATGCCCTTCTGGCTCAGGCTGTCGAGCGCGGCTGATACCTCGTCGTGGCTCGTCAAGCCAAAACTGCCCAAGCGGATATAGCCAATGCCCGGACGTATCATGTAGGCCGCGTCGAGCGTGTTGAGCGGTATCTTGTCACGGGTGACCGTGAAGGCAAGCCTGTCGGCAATGCCCTTGCGGAGCACGCCAAGGTTCACCTTCGTGCCACGAGGCCCCCTGAGGCGGCGCATCATCTCCTCACGAGCCATCTTCACGCCCGCTATGGCCGTGTCGTTGACAGCGATGATACGGTCGCCAGGCCTAATGCCCACCTTCTCGGAAGGGCCGTTGACGACGGGCTGGATGACCAACAAAGTGTCATCCACCACGTTGAACTGTATGCCAATGCCGTCGAAACTGCCATTGAGCGGTTCGTTGAGCGCCCGCGTCTCCTTAGCCGTGGTGTAAGAGGAATGAGGATCCAGGCCCTCCAGCATGCCCCTGATGGCATCCTCCACCAGTTTTGCCTCATCCACGGAGTCTACATAGAGGCTGGTGATAACCGCCTCGGCACGGCCCAGCTTCTGGATGGCCTGCCTGGAAAGCTGTTGGCGGGTCTGCGCCTGCATAGCGAGAGCTCCCGTCAAAAGCGCCATTGCCCATAGGATATATCTTCTCATACTTATGCCAGTTTAGCTTTTTCCTCCTCAGGGAGGTCTTCCTCTATCACCAAGTTCTCGATGATAAAGTTTTGCCGCTCCATGGTGTTCTTGCCCATATAGTACTCCAAGAGCTGCTGCACCTGGTCGGTCTTGTGGAGCGTGACCTGCTCTAAACGCATATCCGGACCGATGAAATGGACAAACTCCTCGGGCGAAATCTCTCCCAAACCCTTGAAGCGAGTGATTTCCGGGTCAGGCCCCAGGTCACGGATAGCCTGCAGCCGCTCCTCCTCGCTGTAACAATAACGGGTGATGAAGTCCGTCTTTCTCTCCTTCTTGTCCAACCTGGCGTCGGCCTGCTCTATCACTTGCTTGTCCTTGATCTTGGCTCGCTTGTTGCGCACCCTGAAAAGAGGAGTCTGCAAGACATAGACATGACCTTTCTTGATCAGCTCGGGGAAGAACTGCAAGAAAAAAGTGATGATAAGCAAACGGATGTGCATGCCGTCGACATCGGCATCCGTAGCCACGATGACCTTGTTGTAGCGCAGGGAGTCCAGCCCATCCTCTATATCGAGAGCGGCTTGCAAAAGGTTAAACTCCTCGTTCTCATAGACCACCTTCTTGGTCAGCCCGAAGCAGTTGAGCGGCTTTCCCCGCAACGAGAAGACAGCCTGCGTGTTCACGTCACGGCTTTTGGTGATACTACCGCTGGCGGAATCTCCCTCAGTGATGAAGATGGAGCTCTCCTCCTTGCGGTCATTCTTCACGTCGCTGAAATGGATGCGGCAGTCACGAAGCTTGCGGTTATGGAGGTTGGCCTTCTTGGCCCGCTCACGCGCCAACTTAGTCACGCCAGCCATGGCCTTGCGCTCCCGCTCGCTTTCCTTCACCTTGTTTTCTATCACCTCAGCGACATCCTTGTTGATATGAAGGTAATTGTCCACGGACTTCTTGACAAAGTCGCCCACATACTTGTTGATGCTCTCACCGCCAGGCGACATTTGCGTGCTGCCCAGCTTAATCTTGGTCTGGCTCTCGAAAACGGGTTCTTCCACATTGATGGCGATGGCCGCCACGAGACCATTGCGTATGTCACCATACTCATACTTGCCGAAGTATTCCTTGATAGTACGGGCGATATGCTCCTTGAAAGCGCTTTGGTGAGTACCGCCCTGCGTGGTGTGCTGGCCGTTGACAAAACTGTGGTACTCCTCGCCATACTGGTTGGTATGGGTAAAAGCGATCTCGATGTCCTCCCCCTTCATGTGAATGATGTCATAAAGTCCCTGCGAGGTCATATTGTCTGACAGCAAGTCTTTCAGGCCATGGCGGCTCAAGATGCGCCTGCCATTGTACATGATGGTGAGACCCGTATTGAGATAGGTGTAGTTGCGAAGCATCGTCTCCACGAAATCATCATGGAAACGATAGTTCTTGAACAAGGTATCATCGGGCTGGAAATAGATATATGTGCCATTCTCATCCTGGGAATCGACGGTATGGTCGCTGATAAGCTGTCCACGCTCGAAGACCAACTCCCGGACTTTTCCCTCCCGGTAAGACTTCACCTCAAAACGGGAACTAAGCGCATTGACCGCCTTGACACCCACGCCATTGAGGCCGACACTCTTCTTGAAAGCCTTGCTGTCATACTTGCCGCCCGTATTGAGCACGCTCACAGCCTCCACGAGCTTGCCTTGCGGAATGCCACGGCCATAATCCCTGACGCTGACGCGGGCATTGTCGATAATATCCACCTCTATGCGGTCACCGCTCTTCATCTTGAACTCATCGATGCTATTGTCTATGACTTCCTTGAGAAGGACGTAAATGCCATCCTCAGGCAACGAGCCATCACCCAAACGTCCGATGTACATACCTGGACGGGTACGCACATGCTCCATGTCGCTCAGGTGGCGAATGTTCTCGTCGGTATACTGTACGGCTTCCTGGGCCGTCTCTTCAGGCAGAATCGTGTTTTGGTCTGACATGCTTATCGGGTTATCGGTTTCTTGAAACAACGCCTTCGCTTATGGTTGACAGGGTTAAGAGGCCCCCACTGGCTCTGCACGCCCTCGTTGCTTTCCATCTCCACCTGGCTCTCGCCCCACTTGAAGCCATAAGCTTGGTATTTCGGTATCAAGTCGGCAAAAAGCAAGGCGTTGGCTCCCTTGGCACGATATTCAGGCAGCACGCCCATCAGCAAAAGGTCTACGCCCTCTGTCTTGTGCCACTTGATGGCGCGCAACAGGTGCCACCATCCAAAGGGGAAAAGCCTGCCCCTGCGGCATTTCTGCAAGGCGCGGCTCAATGAGGGAATGGTAATGCCCAACCCCACAAGCTTATTGTCCGCGCCAGCATCCTCAATGACCGTCACCAAATTGAGGTCGGCAAGCGGAAAATACATTTTCACGTATTGGTCTATCTGGCGGTCGGTGAGGGTCACGAAGCCATAAAGATCTTGATAGGTGGCGTTGATCAGGTCAAACAGCTTGTGGCCGTATCCCCGCTGGAAGATATCCTCGCGGGTAAGTTTGCGTACCTTGAGATGATAACGCTCGCTCACCATCTGGGCTATTTTCGTATATTTCTCGGGAATCTTCTCCGGCACTGACATGTAGTACTCCACATAATCATTGTCTTTTTCCCATCCACCCAACCGCTCCATGTGCTCGGGATAATAAGGATAGTTGTAGATGGTAGGCATGGTGCCCAACTTGTCGAAGCCCCATATCAACATGCCCTCTGGATCCATGTCGGTGAAACCCAATGGGCCAACCATCACTTCCATTCCCTTGGCACGGCCATAAGACTCCACCGCATCGAAAAGGGCACGGGAAACTTCCAGGTCATCCACAAAATCTATCCAACCGAACCGCACGGCCTTGGTGTTCCATTTCTCGTTGGCCCGGTGATTGATGATGGCGGCCACACGTCCCACTACCTTTCCATCTCGCAACGCCAGGTAATAGGCCGCCTCGCAAAACTCAAAGGCGGCGTTCTTGTCTTGGCGCAGCGTATTCAGCTCGTCGCTATATAGATTGGGCACATCGTAAGGATTGCCTTCATAAAGGTCGTAATGGAACTCTATGAAACGGCGCAAGTCCTTGCGATTCTCTACCCGCTTGATTTCTACTGACATAAATTATAGGATTTAGTCGAAATATAGCTTGCAAAAATAGCTAAAATCAAGCAAATAGCCAAATTTAGGGTTGATTTTCGTGGATTTTACCCGCATCGGGCATCTTTCGGCAGACCAAAAGAACATGTTGCCTTTCGGAAGTGGTGGTGGCGAAGATGAACACATCCCCTCCATCGCCCAACCGCAACCGCTTCCTCAGCTCCGCGGCGGTAAGCGGAAAGTTGCGCACGGCCACGTTGGCACGGGAGACGCCCATCAAGGCTTGCCGAAGGGCTTTCTTGTTGAACGAGGTGACGGCAACAAGCCGGAAGCACCTAGCAGGCATCCCTGTCGCAAAGCCATCTCCTGAAGCCTCCTCGGCAGGAATAAAGAAAAGATGACTATTAGGAGCGATAGCCCGCGAATGGAAGCGCGAGGCAAAAGCGGTGAAGCAACCCGCCTTCATCACGCTGGCATTGGGCACCAGCAACATGTCTCCTACCCGCGGCACACCGTAAACCAACGGGGAGAAAGCGCGTTGCGTATCGCAAGAAAAACAAACATCATCGTTCACGCAATAAAGACGAGGGGCATCTGGGGCGTCCGCGGACAAGAGCAACAGCAACTCCTTGCATTCATTGCCTGAAGAGACCACATGCACCTCACACACTCCGCCAAGCTCACAACGCATGGCCTCCACGGCAGCATGCCAATCGAGCATGGGCGACAACTTGACAAGTATCCAACGGGCATGGCGCAACAGTCCCTCCTTGAGCTGGCTGACATCGGGCACGCAATCACTGATGGCATAGGTCTTTCCCCCCCTGGAATCACGGCGGGCAGGGTCCAGATAAATAAGGTCTACGGCAGGAAGGGCCGGCAGCAAAGCTTCCGCCTCTCCTTGCCTCACCTCCACATGGGAAAGACCCAGCCGCGGAAAGTTCTCCTTGGCCAACGCGCAAAGCCATTCTTGCCGCTCCACATAGGTGGCCTGGCCTACTTCCCTGGCCATCCACGAGAAATCAACACCCATGCCGCCCGTCAAATCCACCATGCTTTGAACGCCCAAGCGGCGCACCAACCGGGCTTTATAGCGAGCGGCGGCCTCGCCAGAGCATTGCTCCAACGACAAGTGGGGCGGATAGACAATGCCATCCACCGCCGCCCAAGCGGGTATCTTCACCTTGGCCACCTGCCGCCCTCTAATCTGGTCCAGGGCGGCAGGCATATCCACCCCAGGGAACCTATCCGCCAGGAAAGCCAGGTGGCGCACGTCTTCATCGGCATGAGAGCGAACAAACTCCAGCGTGGCGGAATTGAGCAAAGCCATGTCAGTCAAGCAACAGGAAACCGGCCACTTCCTCTGGCGAATTGTAGAGAATGCCATCCTCCAACTCCTCGTCGGTAAAACCATCGAGAATCGCCTTCGCCTCCTCGGCCGACACCAGGGGGGTGCCCTCGGCATCGGTCATGGCTATCATGGCTTGATAGATAGCCTCACGGTATTCGTTTACGTCTTGCATAGATTAAAATAGGTTACTGTTCACGTTGGGTAGCAGAGTCACTTGATGACCTTATAGTATTTCCTTGCCGTGGCACGGGAACAGAGGTTGAAATGCCACCACTCCGTGCGCAAGGGCATCCACCCCGCATGGCGCATCACCTTGCGCAACAGCTCGCGGTTGGCCTTTGCCGTGGCGGAGATGACTTTCGACCTCACCAAAGCCGCCTCGTTGTCAATATGCGCCGCCTTGCCCATATAGTCCACTTTGGTGCCCATATCGAGCGTGTCGCCACGAGCGTCGCAGAGCGTGATGTCCACGGCCATGCCATAATTGTGCATGCCACCGCCACGGGCAGGATTGGAGACATAGAAATACTTCTTGGTGTTCTTCACCTTGTCCCACATCTTCCGCTGCACGCTCATGGGGCGGGTAGCGTCATAGATTTTCAAGCTCAAGTCTGGACGGATGGTCTTCAGATAGGCCTGCGCTTTCTTCAATGCCTTGGCGGCCTTGGGATGCAGATAGGCTTCCCGCAAGTCGGTATAGAGCACTTCCCCGCAGAAGTTGTCGGGGCGGGCATACATCAGAGACACCTTGATGGAAGGGTCTATCTCGTGTATGTCCACCAGTCCTTGCCGCTCCATGCGCGCCGCAGTGGCCGACTTCTTGCCTTGGGCGAAGGCGGGAAAAGCCACCGTCCAAGCTATGGCAAAGAAAAAACAATAGCCTATAATCCTACGCATAGTCATCACTGTGATAGTTTCACCATGGCATGTTCGCATGGCACCGCGAAGATAGCGAAAATCGGCCAAAGCCGCTCCCCGGTAACACTCTTTAACCATTCCATGCCTCGGCTACCCGCGTACTCTCCCGGGGCTAGCCGCGGCCTCTCCCCGGAGGAGGCAAGGAATCATCTAAGATGATAGCGGGAATCATCTTAGACCATTCCCAGAATCATCCTAGATGATTCCCCACCTCCCCCGCAGAGAGGTCGCAGGTAACCGTGGAGGAGGTGGCGAGAAGGCAGCGCGTCGTGATTTTATGGCCGCCGCGGAGGCGCGGGAAAGAAAAAATGCGTATCTTCGCGGAAACAAACATTGAGCAAGATGGAAAGCAATCCTTACGTGAAACAATACCCCGACCTGATGGCGGGCAAGAAGATACTCTACGTGCACGGCTTCGGCTCCTCGGCGCGGTCGGGCACGGTGAAGCGCATACAAGACACATTCCCACAGGCCACGGTGACAGCCCACGACCTGCCCATACACCCGCAAGAGGCCATGGACTTGCTGCGCCGCGTGTGCCAGGAAGAGCAGCCTCATCTCATCATCGGCACTTCCATGGGCGGCATGTATACCGAAATGCTCTATGGATATGACCGCATTTGCGTGAATCCAGCTTTCCAGATGGCCGACACCATGCATGAGCATGGCATGATGGGGAAACAAGTGTTCCAAAACCCCAGGGCGGATGGCATACAGGAATTCATCGTGACCAAGGCCCTGGTGAAGGAATACCGCGAGATGACTGGGCAGTGCTTCGCCCAGGCCGACAGCGAGGAGGAGCAGCGCAGGGTGTGGGGACTCTTCGGCGACGAAGACCCCACGGTACACACCTTTGACCTCTTCCGACAGCACTACCGGCAGGCGGCCCACTTCCACGGAGAGCACCGCATGACAGACAAGAGCTTCATGAACGGCATCGTGCCCGTGATACGCTGGATTGACGATCGGCAAGAAGGCCGAGAGCGACCCATCGTCTACATACACTGGAACGCCATGCGTGACAGCTACGGCAAAGCCCTCTCCAGCCTGCAAAAGGCTTTCAAGTTCCTGATAGAATATTACCAAGTCTACATAGTGGCACCCGCGCCCACCAACGACCACGGCTTTCTCACCGAGGTACAACTGTGGACAGAAGACATCCTCTCCACGCCCGCCCATGACCACATCGTGTTCACCAACCAGCCACACCTGCTCTATGGTGACTACATGGTGAGCGCCTCGGCCATGGAAGGCTTCATGGGAACAGCAGTGCCGCTGGGCAGTGAGGAAATGAAGACCTGGGAAGAAGCCATCATCTACTTTGAGCGGCTGGGAGGACAGTAAGCGGCACATACGCGCCCACTGACATCAGGCAAACATTCACCATGGGGAACCCTATCGAAGCGGAAGAACTCTACGGCAAGGTGGAGGCCGCTCTCCGCGAAACCCGGCTAGACATGGCCTCACGCAACAAACTCTTGCATGAGGCATTGCTGTTTTGCGCCCTGGAAGGAACGAAAGACGAGGGACAGGCCTTCGGCAACCTGTTTTTCCGAGTGGACTACCTTTGCAAAAAGCACGGGGTGAAGATGGCGGACAAGGTAGCCATACAAGAGGCCCGCCGCCATGGCAACAGCGACGAACCGCCTACGGAAGAGGACTTACGCTATGATGCCCGTGCGGTTTGTATATTCATTTCCGCGGTGACCAACGTCAGCGTGCCTCATGAATTGCGCGGCCTCTTGCCTTCCAACCCAAAACTCCATGAGCCTAGCTCCCGCGAGACACGGACACAAACGCGCTGTATCGTGCACGCCGCGGAGAATGGATGGATATGCGCCACGCCCGATGAACAGGGCGGATACTATGCCGTCTACCTACATGACGAGAGCAGAGGGGTAGACAATGGCTACATCGCCCAGCTGGTCAAGGAGGGCACACAAGTGAACCTATTGGACTGCCAAGTGGAAGACTGGCGAATGAAAGTAGCTGGCGAATGGTGCGACAAACGGGTAACACCCCGTCTCATCGTGGTGGAGCCAGACTTCCCGCTAGACATCAGCTCCATCGCCACCTGCTTTACGGAGATGGGGCATCACCCCCTGCTCTACCTGCTCAACCAGATGAAACCCCGACAGACCACGCAAGCCATCCTGCTGGGAAACTTCGCCAGCGAGGCTCTCGATGATGTCATCAACTCTTCCCAATACCGTTTCGAGGAGACACTGCGGGAGAACTTCCTGGCAAACGCCATCGACTTCTGCGCCTGCGAGGCATTCAACCCCACGGAGTTCAAGGAGCAAGCCCGACAGCAGGCGGCTAACCTGGAGGCTACCCGCGACGCCCTCTTCCACCAACACGAAAAAGAGAAAGCCCTGTTGGAACCCAGTTTCCTTTGTGAGGCATTGGGATTGCGGGGGCGTGTGGACTTGATGACCACTGACCTACAACTATTGGTGGAACAAAAATCCGGCAGGAACCGGAATATCGAAAGAAACATGCCCAACGGCCACTACGGCTTCCATCTGACACCCCACTATGTACAATTGCTATTATATTATGGTGTCTTACGCTATAACTTCCACATGCCACCCGGCGCGATAGACATCCGCCTGCTTTACTCCAGGTTTCCCCCAAAACAAGGACTGCTGGCGGTTTCCTACTATCAACAGCTTTTCCTGGAAGCCATGGCCTATCGCAACCAAGTGGTAAGCGAATTGCTCGACATCGCCCAAGGCGGATTCGCCCAGAAATTGCCCCGCTTCAACAGCGACGCGCTCAACGTGGCAGGCAAAGGGAACGCCTTTGTCTTGCGATACAAGATACCAGAAGTGGAAAGCGTCACCATCCCACTCCAACAAGCCTCTCCACTGGAACGAGCCTACTTCTGCCGCATGGTGACAAGCGTCATCAGGGAAGAAGTCATGAGCAAAATGGGCGGACAGGAAGGCGTGGCCCACTGCTCCGCCGACCTGTGGAGCATGCCACTGAACGAGAAACGGGAAGCAGGCACCATATACACAGGGCTCCGAGTGATAGAGAAAACCAAGAGCGAAGGCAGCAAAGGATATGACACGCTCACGCTGAGCATTCCCCCGCAACCCGAAGAAGACTTCGCCCCCAACTTCCGCCAGGGAGACATGGCGTGGCTCTACGCCTATCGGGAAGGGAAGACTCCCGACGCGCGCCACAGCATACTCTATCATTGCACCATCGAACGGATAGAAATGGACAGGTTGACAGTACACCTGCGGAACGGACAGCAAAATCCCAATGTGATAGGAAATGGGCCTTTCGCCTTGGAACACGCCGACTCCAGCGGTGGCATGGGAACACAAACGCAATCACTCCACCTTTTCCTGAGAGGGCCAAAAGACAAACGCGACTTGCTTTTGGGACAAAGGGCACCCCGCAAGGATGAGACCCTCTCGCTCTCCCAAAGCTATGACCCCAGATTGGATGCCATCCTCTCGCAGGCCAAGCAAGCCAGGGACTACTTCCTCCTGATGGGTCCTCCAGGAACGGGGAAAACCAGCAGGGCCATGCGTTTCATAGTGGAAGAAGCCCTGAAGACAGGCGAGAAGATGCTACTGATGAGCTACACCAACCGAGCGGTAGACGAGATATGCGGCATGTTGGCAGACAATGGGTTGCCTTTCCTCAGGGTGGGCAATGAATACTCATGCGAGGAGCGATTCCGCCCCTATCTCTTCACTGCCATGGCACGGCGGCATCCAAAGATGGCGCAAATCAAGCAAGAACTCATCCAAGCCCCCATCATAGTCGGAACAGTGGCCAGCATTTGCGGCAAACCGGAGCTGCTCGCCATAAGGCACACAGACCTGGCCATCATAGACGAAGCCAGCCAAGTATTGGAACCCTATCTAGTGGGGCTGCTCAGCCAAGTGGGGCGCTTCATCTTGATAGGAGACCATAAGCAATTGCCCGCCGTAACACAACAGAGCCCGCGCGACTCGGTCATCGCCAATGACGAAGAGGGGCAGCTCCTGCGCTCTATCGGACTGAAAGACTGCCGTGACTCCCTGTTCGAGCGGCTATTGAGATGGGAAAAGCAAAACGGAAGAAAAGACTTCGTGGGCATTCTGCGTTGGCAAGGCCGCATGCATCCCGAGGTGGCAGACTTCCCCAACCGCATGTTTTATGCCCGGGAAAAACTGGAGCCTGTGCCTTGTCCACACCAAAAAGAACCGGATCTGCCCTATCATGAAGAGACAAACGACGCGCTAGACCGCCAATTGCGATACCACCGCGTGCTTTTCATCGCCTCTAAAGACTGCCTGGAACCGCAACTATCCGACAAGGTGAACACTGACGAAGCCCGCATTGTCGCGGAAGTGGCGCACAGGTTAAGAAGATTTATGGGCGAGGGATTCAACGCCAAGACTTCCTTGGGCATCATCGTTCCCTACCGAAACCAAATCAGCCTCATCAGGCAACGACTGGAAGAAAAGAAACTCCCCGAGCTCATGGATATCACCATCGACACCGTAGAACGCTACCAAGGCAGCCAACGGGATGTCATCATCTATAGCTTCACCATCCAGCGGCAATGGCAAATGAATTTCCTCACCGCCAACAACTTCGTGGAGGACGGCAAACTGATAGACCGCAAGCTGAACGTGGCGCTCACCCGTGCCCGAGAGCAAATGATCATCACGGGCAACCCCCATACGCTGAAAGGAAACAGCGTCTTCGCCCAACTCATGGATTACTGCAAGGAGAAAGGCGGCTACCTGCGCTCGGAAGACATCTAGCCTGCAGGGGCATGCGTGCCCCCTCATTAATATGTCAAGAAATCATACTCGCACTCCCCAAAGAAGGGAGAAACGTCGAAATCCCTCCTATACAGGCTTTCAAAAACGATAGCAGCTTCATGGGGCTACGAAACTAGTTTCATTGCCTTTCGAGACTAGTATCAAAGGCTCATGAAACTAGTTGCGTTTTCCCGCATTCCCATAGGCATGGCCAACGTAGCGGAAAATGTAAAGATTTATCATCTATCTCGGTGTCCACGCCATGCGCCCGTCCCAGGAAATTATGCTCTATAACATAGTAACCACACCATGGAGAAGCAAAGATGTTAAATTACATTAACGGAAATTGGGGGCTAAATGAATTTTAACTATATTTGCATTATATAATATAAAAAATAGGTAACGCATGTAGTTATTCACTCAAATATTAACCAATCAAAAGGAGAAAATTCTTATGAAAAAGTTAATCGCTATGGCAACCGCGTTGTTGCTCTCCGTAGGTGCTTACGCACAACATGAGGTGGGCTCTGTAACCATACAGCCCAAAATCGGTATGAACATCGCTTCCATGACGGACTTAGATGACGCTGATGTCCGCATTGGCCTTGCGATAGGTGCGGAAGCAGAGTATCAATTCACAGACATGTTCAGTATCTCTGGAGGTTTACTCTACTCTATGCAAGGATATACTGATGATGGCGGTGGCACTGACTATACCTGCAAAATGGATTATCTTAATGTTCCCATCTTGGTAAATTGCTATGTGGTAAAAGGACTGGCCGTAAAGCTGGGTATCCAACCTGGATTCAATATCAATGCCAAAGCAAAAGCTGAAGGTGGCAACACGACCATAGAAAGCGACATTGACGCCAAGACGCTAGATTTCTCTATTCCTGTGGGCATATCTTATGAACTCGCTAACTTCCAATTGGACGCCCGTTACAACTGGGGCTTGACCAAGGTCGCAAAAGGTTCTGACTGCAAGAACAGCGTGTTCCAAATCACCCTGGGCTATAAGTTCGAGCTGTAAGACTTTGAAAATAAAGTGAATAAATAAAGTATAACCAAAAGAAAAACTACGCGTATGAAAAAATTAATCACCATGGCAACCGCGTTGTTGCTCTCCGTAGGTGCTTACGCACAACATGAAGTGGGCTCTGTAACCATCCAGCCTAAAGTGGGTATGAACATCGCCTCTATCACGGACATTGCCGATGAGGCCGATCCCAGTTCGCGCATCGGCTTCGTCGCAGGAGCTGAAGCAGAATGGCAATTCTCCGAGATGTTCAGTCTCTCCGGAGGTCTGCTCTACTCCATGCAGGGTGGAAAGGCAGATGGCGAAACCATCAAGGCCGACTACCTGAACGTCCCCATCATGGCCAACTGCTACATAGTGAAGGGCTTGGCCGTGAAATTGGGTATCCAACCGGGATTCAACATCAACGCGAAATGGGGAGACGCAGATATTGAGAATGCCAAGACATTTGACTTCTCCATCCCCGTGGGCCTGTCCTATGAGTTCGCCAACATACAGCTGGACGCTCGCTACAACTGGGGCTTGACCAAGATACTAGACGCGGAAGGCGCAGACTCCAAGAACAGCGTGTTCCAAATCACGTTGGGCTACAAGTTCGAGCTGTAAGCCATGGTAAGGGGGAGGAACGGAAAAGTTTCCCCTGAAAAATTTGCTGGTTTGGAAAACTCTTCGTATCTTCGCGAAAGTTAAACACAAACGAGAGCTTATCACACAGAAATTCCGACACCGCCACAGATGTCGGAATTTCTTGTATTTGCTTCCGCGAAAAACATTATTAACGCATTAACCAACAAACGAAGACTATGGCATACATGTCACAAGAAGGCTACGACAAACTCGTGGCAGAACTGAAAAGGCTAGAGACCATTGAGCGACCCAAGGCCTCAGCCGCCATCGCCGAGGCTCGTGACAAGGGCGACTTGAGCGAGAACTCTGAGTATGATGCCGCCAAGGAGGCACAAGCACACCTGGAAGACAAAATCAACAAACTGAAGGTAACCATCAGCGAAGCCAAGATCATAGACACCAGCCGACTGAGTGCCGACAGCGTGCAGATACTCTCCAAGGTGGAGATGACCAACATGACGAACAACGCCAAGATGACTTACACCATCGTGAGCGAGAGCGAAGCCAACCTGAAGGAGGGAAAAATCTCCATCAAGACTCCTATAGCCCAGGGCTTGCTCAACAAGAAGGTGGGCGACGTGGCGGAAATCAAGATACCCCGCGGCACCATCAAGTTGCGAATAGACAAAATCAGCATAGAATAAAAGACCATGGATATATTCAGCAAGATAGCGGCGGGAGAGATACCCAGCTATAAGTGCGCCGAGGATGAGAACTTCTACGCTTTCCTCGACATCAATCCCCTGGCCAAGGGACATACCTTGGTCATACCCCGCAGGGAAGTGGACTACATCTTCGACATGGACGACCAAGAGCTGGCCGACTTCCAGGTATTCGCCAAGCGGGTGGCCAAGGCCTTGCGCCAAGCCTTCCCCTGCAAGAAAGTCGCTCAAGTGGTGCTGGGTCTTGAAGTGCCCCACGCGCACATCCACTTGATACCTATCAACAGCGAGGCTGACGTGGACTTCCACAAGGAGAAACTCCATCTGGAAGCCAATGAGATGCAGGCCATCGCCGAGAAGATATACACGGAATTCAAAAAAGGTTAGCGCCGTAAGCGCTAACCTTTTTTCTTTTTAATTTCCAGGCACGGTCGAGATTCCGCTCAGACATACTCATCGCCCTTGCGTATCTGCACCTCGTTCACGTATTTCTTTATAAGCGAAGAAGAATCTTCTTTCCTGCATATCAGCAACACATTGTCATGCTCCGCCACGATAAAGCCTTCCAGGCCGCTGATAACGCCCAGCATACCCTTTGGCAACTTAATGACATTGCCATGGCAGTTGTCCAGGGTCACGTCTGAATCCACCACCACGTTGTCCCCGTCCGCCTTCTGGCTCGCCTCGTAGATACCATGCCAGGTACCCAAGTCCGCCCAGCCAAAATCGCACTTCATTACGTATACGTTCTCCGACTTCTCCAAGATGCCGTAATCTATTGACATATTGGGATAGGCAGAGAAGTGCTCCTGTATGTACTCCTCTTCCGCGGCGATAGAGAAGTCCTTGGTCTCCGCGTCGAAACTACGCAAAACGGCAGGCAACAACCTGGAGAAACTCTCCTTGATATACCTTGCGTTGGAAAGGAACAAGCCCGTGTTCCAATAGAATTCACCACTTTCCAGGAACATCTTGGCAAACTCCCGCTCTGGTTTCTCGGTAAAGGATTGCACATGATAGAGGTTGTCACCCACGGGGTCGCCCAACTGTATATAACCATAGCCAGGCTCAGGCCTGGTAGGTTTCACGCCCATGGTGAGGAAACAATCATGCGCTTGGACGAACTCCAATCCCAACAAGGCATTTTCCCGGAAAGCGTCCTCATTCATAATCAATTGGTCGGAAGGCACGGCTATAATACTTGCGCAGGCGTTCCTGCGCCCTATCCTATGGCAAGCCCACGACACACTGGCTGCCGTATTGCGGAATATTGGCTCCAGCAACATATTCTCGCCAGGCAATTCGGGCAACTGCTCCTTCACGAGTTCCCTATATTCCATGTTGGTAGCCACATAGATATGGTCAGGAGGCACAATCTTCGCCATGCGGTCATAAGTCTGCTGCAACTGCGTGCGCCCCGTGCCGAAAAAGTCCACGAACTGCTTGGGCTTGGCGGAGCGGCTGCACGGCCACAGCCTGCGGCCTTTCCCGCCCGCCAAGATTACGCAATAGAAATTATCCTTTGGTTGATTCATAGCTAATAACTTATATGGTTTGACGGAGTAAAGGTAGCAAATATCCGTGAAAGTGCCAATTTATTTAAGATTTTTTCCACTAAAAGTTTGCCAATTCAATTTTTTATACTATCTTTGCACCCGTCTTTAAGCCCAGATGGCGGAATCGGTAGACGCGCTGGTCTCAAACACCAGTGGAGCAATCCGTGCCGGTTCGACCCCGGCTCTGGGTACGAGCAAATCGGCTAAGTAGTTGAATATCAATACTTAGCCGATTTTGTTTTATACTCGTTGTTCCCGTTTTGTTCCCATAGAGCAAATCTGTAGAGCGGATTTAAAAGAAATAATATCTGATTAAACGATAGTAAAAGCGCGATAATATGAAAATCCCGTCAAGCATAAAAACTTCCGTCCCGACATTGGCCATAATCTTTTCCAATGCTTCTTATCTTCTGCCCTGTCCGATAAGGATATGGTTATTGCTAAGATGAATTTATAGCTATGCGAACACATACAAGGCAACGCTGCGCTCATACAAGATACCGTCGTTTTCCTGTAATCCCCATAAAACATCCGTACCCTTACTTGTCAATTCATCCAAATTAACTTTCATGCCGTTCATTTCATCGACGACCATTGGACACGACGGATTGTATGACATTGATATTATTATTGCCGAAATCTTAACGTCGGCTTGCAGGTTCATTCCCTTCAAGGCAGTTGAAACATGATTGGACATTGAACCGTAGCCATCTACTTTTATCGCCAGCAGAAGCTTATACTTGGAGGCGAAGTTTGCAAAATCATGCCAGTCAAGGTTTATTAGTCCGTATTTCATCGCTACTTCAAAGATGTAGTCTTTTGTCATCTCCCACTCTTCGGTGATAATTGCCACCTGTTCTCTTCATTCTTATCTTTTTTCATACAAATTAAGTTTATTATTTATTAAAAACCAAATCTTATCCATCGTTCATCCGACATTCCTCCGCTATGGGAAATGGCGATATACAAGACTATGACCAAAAACAATTCTGTCAATATGAGTACGATGAGTTTCGTTTTCATTCGTTTCCCCGGCACAGCAAGCATGGCCGTCTGGATGAACTGAAATATTTTATCTATCATTTTCATTTATTTATTATGTTAAATTTATTATTCATGTTCCGCCGCACTATTTCCTCAGTTCCGCCGAAATAGGTTATCTCCCAAAACAAGCCGACGGCAAACTCTTGCGGCGTAAGCTCAATGTCGTCTACAAGCAACCTTACTTCCATGCCGGCTACTTCCCGCCACGACGGATGGCAGGCCACGGGACCGTAGAGCTGGCCGTTGGTCTTAGAGTAGACCGAGCAGTTCATGTCTATCATCGGGCTGCAATGCTCCCAACGGCTTACCAGGCCGATGTAATAATCAGAAGGCAATGGTTCCAACGCCTGTACATTCTGATATATCCGTTCCCATTTGTCGAGGTCAAGCCGTTCGGCCAGCTTCGGCTCATTGGTTCTCCACAAGTGCAAGAAAGGTTGCTTAATTTCAGCGAAACCGTATTGTGCAAGTAAATCCTTTAACGTCATAAAGCCTGTTGCTTTTAGATGAAACAAAATCCCCCAAACCCTCCCTTGCCCTCACACCAACAGCCTTCGCCGCTGAACACGGAGACTACTCCCCGTCACGTCAAATTAAGTCTAATGCGTTTAGTCCTTGTAATTTACGTGGCTTGACGGTGCAAAGTTATGCCGACGGTGTGCCGAATCAAGGCAGAAGGCGGATTTGTATCGCATATTTCTCAATTTCATGAAGTATGACACGTCGCTGAATGTCGTTCCGCCGCTCTCCGTTTGCATAGAACTCTTTAGTCTGATGCAAATGTAAGCTGTTATCTCTATTTATGGAAATATTCAGAGAGGATTATGGGTGCTGAAGTTTTTGGGAGGCTATTCCCATATTCTTAACCTACTATATTTTCGATGTTCAACCAAGATGATGTGAAAGTGGAATCATATAATTTAGCTCCCTTATAGGCTTGTTCCAAATCAAGCATAGTAACCAAGCTCGGTTGATTATTAACGTTGGTTATCCGAAAAACCATAACGCCACAGACTTTCTCTAAAAATCGGAAAGGATAAAGAAAATTTATCGGAATATAATTATAATCAATTTCATCAGTCAAATTAACAAAATCTGTAATAGCCCAGCTACGCACACACTCACTTTTTTTATTCAATTGCATTTTATTCAATTGCATTATATTATAGTTTATCAACTCTTCTACAATTTTACTGATTGATTTTCCTATATCAACTTCAGTATTACTAGAAGCAGAGTTGAACACAGCTATTACTTCTGAAGGTAAAAATCTTTCATACCTCGTGGCTATATGATCCATAGAAATTCCTGATTCAGTCATATCAATTTGGGAAGGATCGAAATCTTTACATCCAATCTTGTCAAGAGTAGGTATTTCATTTTTCAAGCTATTCAAAATCCTCTGCCATTCACTATTATCATTAGAAGAAATAAACTGCTTAAAAGCCCAAGGTTGTTTCTCGTTTGCATTTTTTTTAAAAATGCAAAATAGCTTACCTTTATGAGGAGTAGTTATATTTAAATTGTATAATGCAAATTCTGCATTAGATGTAGGAGTTATAAAACCCACTTCATTCTTTTCATTTGCACTTTGGAGTTGGTTCTTAACTTTCTTAAAATAAAAAATACACGAAACACTATTACATAATTCATATTGCTTAAAAATATAATTTTCAAGGACATCAAAATCTTCTTTGATAGTCCAATCTCGTTTTTTAATATTGTAGGCCTCACATAACTTTTCATACTCCTTTTTGCGCTGTTCCTTGTTTAGGAAATATGCCCATTCAAATATTTTCGGCTGACTATCATTCATATTTTGAACCATAATGCTACAATTGTTTAAGATTATTATACCATATCTGAGTAGAAAACATAGGTGCTGCCGGATGAATAATAGGTATTACTCGAATATTATTCCTATACATCCATGTTTCAATGCTGTCAATATCTTCACCTTGTTCTCCTTCTTGTGGCAAATGATTATATAACCTCTTCCCCCATGCAATAATGATATCTGGGTTACAAACTTCTATCACTTTCCAAAAAGAATCTTCAGAATCCTTAAATTGTTCTTCAGTAGGAGACAAACGCGGATACTTCAATGGTTCTTGCACATAATCATAAAAAATGAGGTGATTCCAAAAATCTTGGCGTTCTGTTAGTCCCCATTCTTCATTTTTATGTGCCATAGCATTCTCAAACCGTACAAACGTCCTGATATTAAAACCAGGATTTTCACTTATCACCTGTTTAATTAAGTCTTCTACAAAGTGAGATGCGTCATCGTTGTTTTCCTCTGTATCATCATCTTCGTCTCCCCAATAGAAGCTTTCGCCAAGCACCAAAACTTTCTTTCCTTTGTCATTGCCATAGCAAAGCTTCCCTTTTTCATTGTAATAAATACCTTCCTCGTATTTATCGCCAATCCAAGGAAGGAACTTCACTCCTTCCTTTTCAAGTTCCTGTAATAGTTTTTGATTCTTTTCTATCATAATCAAATCATTTATATAAATTATACATCTTCTTTATTTCACTTTCAAACTTTTGTCGATATTCTCCGAATATCTCTATATTCCCTTCAAAACTCATCAATAGTCCCAAGAGTTCCTTATTAGGAATAACCTCAATAGAGAAACGACCAGTATTCGATTGTTCATTCCAAGGTTGCAGTACTTTTTGACTCTTATGCAATCGCTTGGTCAGAATCCGCATATACGTATAAAGGTCTTTGGCCTCAATTTCAATGAACACCTTTTTAACACCTTTGAGAAGCGTCACTCCCACAATATCATCAAAGTAGTTAGAATAATCCACTGACGAAGGGATGTATTTCTCTTTCTCTACTTTCTCTATCTCCCCAACAATCCTGTCCAACGCACAATTATTGGAAGAGTACTGCTTCCCGTCTGACTCTATCGCCAACCCGAAGACGAACCAACGCAAATTGTACTCTTTCAAATAGTGGGGATGAAAAATCAAAGTACGCTCCGGCTTGTCAAAAGGCGCATACATGAACTTTAAGACCTGCTTATCCCGTATGGCATAATAGATTACAGGCAACAAATCCAAATTTCGCAGTTGCTCATTGGAGTCAAATGCAATAATAGGCGATGCGTCACCACTATTTGTCTCTTCCTCGGCTTGAAGCTGGAACTTTGCCAACCAAGTAGCAGGAAACAAGCCTTGAGACTTCTGAATTAAATTAGCCAAGGTCTTTTGACGAAGTTTTCGCGTCTTTTTTCTCAATGGAGACAATAAGTCCTCAGGCACGTTCTCCGGATATTTGAATTTCTTTGATTTGCCATTAATCTTTTGCTCATCGAAATCTAATCCTTGCGCCTGTAAACATTTTCTAATGCGTCTTTTAGCTTTGTCAAAAGCTTTGTTTAGAGATGGTTTTAATGAAATATCGGAGTTATACTCCACTTGATAACGTTTTAATACATCTTCCGTAGAGATGTGGTCTTTTTCTTCTCTAAGCATCCGGTCTATCAGTTCAACATATTGGGCTACAACGCCTGTTCCATAATCACTATATCTCATAAAGATAATTTTGTCTGGTTAGTTATAAATACAAAAATAAAGAAAAGTAATGAAATATCTGGCTCAAATGCTGAAAAACTTCGAGCCAGATAAACTTTTAACAGTTTTACAACCATGGGATGGTGTTGGATTATTCAAGCAATGCTTCATTCCATTCAGGATGTTGCACCTTGTTACGTATGTATGCGATTTGCACCACCGCAGGAATCGTCACCCGATAGGCAGGACCAGCAATGTCAATCACAGTCCACAAAATGTTTAATGCAATACCTATAGGACTGACAAACATAGAAGTGAGCCGCATCAACATTGCATTGGCAGCTAATGACAAACCCCGTCCAAGCAATGCACGGGCTATCGCATTAGCAGCCACCACTATAAAAATGTAGCTTTGGAAACCTCCTCTCCGAATAGCGGCTTGCAAGATAGCAATAATGGCTTGCTTCGTTAATCCGGCGACTAAACGAATATTCATACTTTCAGCTAAAGTACGCAACTCAGCCTCTGATAATTTCTCCACAAGGTCATCGAACATTTTTTGTAGAATATACCGCTCAATGTTTTCGTCACTTGTGTTCTTGTTGAAACTAACCTTCAGCTTCTTCGCAACATCTCGCAAGATAGTATGATAACATACTCCATTGCCTCCACGCAAAAGAGTCATTACAGTATTGGCACCATAACATTGCAGTTCGTCAACAATGTCTGGCACCAGTGCACGCATATTATGAGGATAACAAGTTGCATACTTATCCCTCATTGTTAGCAGTTCATTAGGTCTGTGCCCACCTTTCTTGTTAGTGGTGATAATGTCTGCCAACACTTTCAAATCTTCGTTGTCTGCTCTTTGGAGCAGTGACAACAACTCTTGTTCTCTTCTCATAATCTTGAAAAAATAATATAATTAAGGCGGCTCTTTTTTACTATTTTTACTATCGAGCTTGAGCCTTCGTAATAAACTCGACAGCGTCCAATTAATTATTAAATCCTATACTACCTTACTTAATTATTAATCTCGCTCGATTATGATGTTGCAAAAGTAGGCATATTTTTAAAATAACAAACTATATAGTCATTAAAAATGAGTGCAAAACTTTTTAGGAACTTATAAGCAACAAATCTATCGCTGTTCTATAACATTCTTCCGCCAATGCACATACACGTCTCGTATCGAAATCTCATGGTTAAGATAAGCCCGGCTGATTTCAGCAGGAAGTGTATAAGCCGGATAGTCGGCGACCTTGAAATGCCAGTAGATACCTCTGTTGTCAGGATAAATCCGGCAGTTGTGCCGCTCGCAGAAAAGGCGTTCACCTTCGGCGGTATAAAGGTAATAGTTGGTCGCCGCTTTTTGTAATTCCGTGTTCTTCTCTTGAAGCTCACGTACTTTTGCAGCAAGTTGTTCCCGCTGTTTTTGCTCGGATTCATAGGCAGATAAATCCATTTCATGCCATGTGCCAGTCTTGAAATATTCGTTAGTTCGGCTGATGTACTCCCGGATGGCTTCCATTACAAAAGGTAAGCCGTGAATGTTAGCCAGCCGCGCAATCTGATTGAGATTGACTTGCATCTTGTAGCTGATGTTAGCCGTTCGCTTCATCCGCTCGCTTTCTTCTATGGTGAGTGCGGCTGACAGCTCTTTACCCAATGCGGCTTCGCGGATAAATGCCGCCATAGATAACCGTGCGGCATTGGCTTTCTTCTCAATCATGGCATATTCTGATTCACTGAACTGTATTTCCTTGCGCTTGGTACGCTTGTTATCGTTTCCTGTTTTCATCTTCTGCGTCCTCCTTTTCGTTGCTTGTTCTTGTCCTTGTCACGATCAAGCGTGTTGTCGCTGCTGCCGCTGCCTGTGCCTATTCGAGCAACTGTCGGTTGAATGATAAGTTCGATTATACCTTCCATTAGATTGCCACTGATAGATGACGTTGCACTTTCTCCATCATTGGATGCTGTAAAATCAGAATTGGTGCCCTCATTGGATGCAGGGTTGCTGTCCCATTCTGTATAATTCTGGTGTCTGTGGTTATGTATTCCTGCAGTCCGACTTTCATTTTTATTGGTATCCTTCTTGTCGTACGATTGCACCACCGCTCCCCATACCGGAACGATGGTGCAAAAGTATAATTGTATTTCGCTAAAATTCAATGATTTGCGTTTCGCTTATTTCGGCGAAACCGTAAACGAAAGAAACGAAATGGATATTGAATTAATCTCGTTTATCGCTATGCTTAAAATCCCATTTTAGCAAGACTTTATCGCAACACTAATGCTGGATTATTCAGAAGTTGGTCTATCACGGGATGATAAATGCATCCATCGGTAACGGCTGTAATGGTCGTTACTTTATTTCCTCCGTCTTTGGATGAGGCACCGCAATGATAAATCTGCTCATCGGCTGTTTTATAGTCAATGACAATATATCTGTCATGGAATATACCGCCGGATGTTTGCAGCGAAACAGAAACATCGGGATATTCCCGACAGAAGTCATTAAACTCCGCCTGATGTAGTCGATTGCCGATATTGTCTGAGAATACAGTAATCTTCACATTGGCAGAAACCTCTTTCAAGAGTACCAATGTCTTTAATCCGATATAATTATCTACCACAAATATCGTTTTCTTGGCTGTAGCATAAATCTGTTGGTAAGCCAAATCGGATTCCACAGGCTGGCCGTTGAGTATCAGCCATCCTCTCCTGACGGTAGGATTGCTAAAGTCAAGCATGACATTCGCCAGTTCCGACTTGGTTACGACATTGCCCAATGTGTCTATTATGCTGGCAACCTTATCATCAACGGCTGATAAAGATTTACGCAAATCAAGCAAGTCTTTGGTGTTCTGGGTTGTCTGCAAAGAAAGCTGGAGGTATTCCCTCTGCCCCAACAACGGCTGGTTGTCAACAATGTAGTCCTTCATCTGCTTGAAGATGCGAATCAATGCCTTACTTTGCTTGGTTGCCAACTCGCCTTTCAGGACGGTCATGAGCATATATATTCCTTGTTCCGTAAAGGCATAGGGGTTGTATCGGCGACCACCCCAACTTGAGGTGGAATTTTTGCACCTCAAGATTTCGCACTCTTCATTGGTCAACTGAAACATAAAGTCTTGCTCAAACTTCTCAATATTGTTCTTGACCTGACGATTGAAGTCTTTGGTGCTATAACCATAAATTTTAGCCAAATCCATATCAAGCATTACGCGAACACCCCGGACGTAGTATATAACCCCTTTCAGATATTCGGCATTGACTTCTTCTGCGATAATGTCTTTATCCATATTCGTAAGCTATTATGTTCGTATTTTCTTTAGTCTGCTTTGGTAAGGTAACTCCGCCATTCATTTAATATGTCCGTTCCACGGTCTTTATATCCCTGCTTTTCTGGGCTCCAATGGTTGGGGCTAATGGAAAGCTCACTTGCCGCCTTGATGTCTTTCTTTCCGTCACGCAGGCGGAAATAGATGGTGGCTTTGGTCTCCAAATCATTCTTCTTTGCCGTTTTTCGTATGAATGCAGTCACTTTCATAAGCTTCGATTCTATTTCTGGATTGAACACTACAAAGATGGTGAATTGTTCCCGTTTATCCCAAATTTGTTTTAATCCAAGTAAATTGAATCCTTTTATGTTCTGATATAAATATTTAATAATTAGTTTAGTTTAAACTTCATCGTTTTGCTATTTAAACTGATTGTTCTAGATTTAATATTTCAAATGCGGGTCTGGGTACGAGCAAAATCGGCTAAGCAATTGAGTGTCAATGCTTGGCCGATTTTATTTTAATGAATATCCGCATTTTGCCCAATTACTCCCTTGCAAATGAAACTATGCTTCAACCGCGATAGAAGCAAGGATAAATAGTGAAGTATCCAATAATACTTGGCCATAGAAGCAAGGATACTTTGAAGGCGGAAGCCTACCATAAAAATGCTTCTTATTTCCTGTTGGGGGAATTGAGGATATTCATATTTATTTTATATCCATAAGGAAAGGCACGCTTAATTACTAACAATCATTAAAACAGAGGGGAAGGACGCAAGGTTTGCGGGAAAACGACATTTCATGGATAAGAAATAAAAACAGAAACAGCTATGACGATACGTAAACTATTGATGGGAGGCATCGTGGCGTTGGCCACGGCCTCTGTGATGACCTCTTGCGACGACTGGGACGACACCTACTACGTGTTCCCCTATCAGGCCAACGCCATGGTAACGGTGAAGACCGCCAACGACGGCGACTGGTATATGCAACTGGACGACGAGACAACGCTCTACGCCACCAACATGCACCAGGCTCCCTACGACAAGGAAGTAAGGGCGCTGGTGAACTGCTACGAGGTGAGGGAAGACGCCAACGGCTACACCAAGGCGGTATACGTAAACTGGATAGACAGCTTCTTGACTAAGCCCGCCGTGGTAAAACCCACTGGCGACATAGAGAAAACCTATGGCAACGACCCCATAGAAATAGTGAAAAGCTGGATGACAGTGGCCGAGGACGGCTATCTGACACTCAGGATACGCACCCTATGGGGTAGCAACAACCAGCCTCACTACATCAATCTGCTAACAGGATTGAACCCCGACAACCCCAACGAGGTGGAGTTGCGCCAAAACGCCAATGGTGATACGCAAGGCCACTGGGGCGACGCGCTCGTGGCGTTTAAGCTTAAAGACTTGCCCACCAATGGAAAGAAGACCATCACTGTAAAATATAACTCCTATAGCGGTGAGAAGAAAGTGGACTTTACGTTCAGCCAAGGCAGCGTGGCCCAAGACAATGAGGAGATAGAGCGCGCGCCATACTCCGCCCGGATGAAGTAATTAGCTTTCAACCTGACTATAAAAAGACCGCCGAGGCTTGGTTCCCCAACCAGGGGAGCCTGTCCCGGCGGTCTTGCGTTCATGCCATCATCGCGGGAAGCCAAGTTGGCGGCCTTTCCAAAACAAGTTATTTCCCGACGCAAAATAAGTTATTTTCTTAGGCAAAACAAGTTGTTTTCCCAAGCAAAATAACTTGAATTCATGACCAAAATAAGTTGTTTCGCAAAAGCGGTGAATAAGGATGCCCAAACAAATCCAATCACTCCCCCAAGCGAACTGGCGATAAAACGAAAGAGGCAGGCCTCAGTGGCCTGCCTCTTTCGTTTAAATGAATGTCCGAGATAGGTTAATCCATCTCCTCGTCTGCCTCGTAACCGCCCATCTCTCGAATGGCGTTCTTCAGCATGGTATATTGCTGGAAGAGGTCATGCACAGGCAAATGCTCGTCGTCGTGCATCGGGCTCTTCAAGTAGAAGGATAGCCACGTCTGTATGCCACCCTTGCCGGCGCGTGCTCCCAAATCGGCCAGCAACGCCAAATCCAACAACAGGGGAGCGGCCAATATGGAGTCGCGGCAGAGGAAGTCCACCTTGATTTGCATGGGGTAGCCCATCCAGCCGAAAATGTCTATATTATCCCATCCCTCCTTATCGTCGTTGCGGGGAGGATAGTAATTGATGCGCACCTTGTGGAAGATGTCGCTGTAGAGGTCGGGATACTCGTCTGCCTTCAGGATGGTGTCTATCACGCCCAGCTTGCTCACTTCCTTGGTCTTGAAATTCTCGGGCACGTCGAGCACCAAACCGTCCCTGTTGCCCAGGATATTGGTGCTGAACCATCCGCTCACGCCCAGCATGCGGGTGCGGAAAGCGGCCGAAAGCACGGTCTTCATCATGGTCTGGCCCGTCTTGAAGTCCTTGCCGGCGATAGGCACTTGTCGCTGTTCGGAGAACTGCCACATAGCGGGAATGTCCAGGCAAGTGTTGGGAGCGCCCATCACGAAAGGTGCGCCCTCGGCGATAGCGGCATAGGCATAGCACATGGAAGGAGCTATATGCTCACGGTCGTCGGCCTTCATGGCAGCCTCGAAAGCCTCCAAGCTGTCGTGCACCTCAGCGCAGCGGGGAATATAGATTTCCGTGCTGGCGGCCCAAACCACCACCACGCGGCTGCAACCATGCTTCTCCTTGAAGTCACGGATATCTTGGCGCACCTGCTCCATCAGCTCCCAGCGGGTAGCCTGAGGGTCTTTCACCCACGTGCCATCCAAGGCTTTCACGTAATTGGAGTCATATACGCCCTTCATGGGCACTATCTTCTCCAGTTCCTCCTTTACGGGATAGATGTCGCGGTCACGCAACACCTCGGCGTGCATGGCACTCTCGAAGGCGTTATCGGGCAAGATGTCCCACGCGCCCAGCTCTACATCGTTGAGCGTAGGCATAGATACAATCTCGGACACGGTCTTGTATTGTGCCTCCGCACCCTTGCCCACGCGTATTTTCGCCATTTGGGTGATAGAGCCAACGGGCTTGCCCAGCCCCTTGCGAATCATCAACACTCCCGTGATAAACGTGGAACTCACAGCACCCAGGCCTACGCACAGGATGCCCAACTTGCCTTCTGAAGGCTTTACATTAGTTTGCTTCATATCGTAATTATAGTTTGTTATAGCGTCGCCTTTAAGCTAGAGAATCCCGCCCTGCCCATCCGCCTTCGCGAGGAAAGCGGACACGCATACGGGAGTCAGCCCACAAAAGTACAAAAAAACTTTCACGAAAAAATGTTTTTCACATTATTTTAACGATTATACCCGCTTTTCCTCGCCAAGGGAAGATAGTCACCCAGGGGTTCTCCACGGCTTCTCTCTCCGTATGCCATGGAATTGCCCCATGCATACAGAGGAGAAGGGCGGCAATCTAAACTCACCGCGAGAAGGAATATTTACATGTCAGCGGAATATACATATATAATTTCATGTCGCCGGAAGTACAGTATCCTTTCCAGTACCGGCCTACTGGTACTGGAGTTTCAGCTAGCTGGTACTGCAGTTTCACTTAGTTGGTACTGGAGTTTCACTTAGCTGGTACTAGGAGAGCAATACTACTGACTCTCAAAAGGAGTAAGTACTGGATGCCGCCAGGAATGAAAGCATGCTCCCATGGAAGAAGGATTGGCGGCGGAAAGACACATATGCGCGAATGCCGAACATTGGTGTTTCGTATGTTTTTTCCGATTTTTCTTGGAGGCTTTAATTATTTTTCATATCTTTGGGGTATATTTTATAAACTATAAACATATAGGCTATGAAAAAGACCATTTTATTCTCCCTCCTGATATTGGCACTTGGCTGCCAAACAGCCCTAGCCCAAGAAATACGCGGAAAAATCGTAAATGAACAGGGAAAAAGCATGCGATTCGTGAATTGTGTATTGAGGAACACCGCGGATGGTTCCTATATAGCCAGCGCGGTGACTAACGCCGAGGGCGAATTCAGCCTGCAAAGCACCGCCAGGGACTGCACGCTGAGCTTGAGGATGCTGGGCTTCGTAAGCAAGAAGATGGAATGTGAGGCGGGAAACCTGGGTACCATATTGCTGCGCAGGGAAACCAAGCCATCGGACGAAGAAGAGGACGGCATGAGTTTTCCCCCTGTGGTGATGAACCGCGACACCATGACCTACCACATAGACCATAAACCGATGGAGGGGAGGAAAAGGCCCGCACTGTTCATAAAAGACAGCACGCTGGTCTACAACATAGACCAAATCCCCTTCAAGAAGACCTTTGCCAACGCCAAGGAACTGGTAAAGGCGTTGCCGTCGGTGGTAAGCCCTGACGGGAGCAGCCTGAAAGTGGTGGGCGCCAAGGTCACCACGCTCATCGTGACAGGCTCATTTGAGAATCCTGATAGCTTAAATGATGTACTGAAAAGCCTGCCCGCGGAAAAGGTGAAGCGAGTAATCGTGGAATACGGAGACGGCCCCACAGAAGACTGGCCTTTCGCTGCCGGCGCGACGCTCAACGTGATATTGAAAAGAAGGTAACAAGGCTTGTTGGCAACCTAAGCCTGCCAACAAATCGGACATAACGAACCCGTAGAGAGGCAAATGCGCGTCTCTACGGTTTTTTGTTGCCCAAGATACATACAATACATCATGGAGCGACGAAAAGTTAGGGAACGCTCCCAAACAAGGCAATAAAAGGCCACGGCGGCCTTGATTTGGGACGGGCATAAAAGAATACGTCCCCACGGCTTTCAAGGCCGTGGGGACGCTTTATGAGGGAATTTCCCGTAAAAGGGAGACTAGTCATTGAGCTTAGCGCAGATAAACTCGCGGTTGAGACGGGCAATATTGGAAATAGTCTCGTTCTTGGGGCATACAGCCTCACAAGCACGCGTATTGGTGCAGTTACCAAATCCCAGCTCGTCCATACGCTTAATCATGGCCTTGGCACGCTTGGCTGCCTCGGGACGGCCTTGGGGCAACAAGGCCAACTGGCTCACCTTGGAGCTGACAAACAACATGGCCGAACCATTCTTGCAAGCTGCCACGCAAGCGCCACAGCCTATGCAGGTAGCGCAGTCCATGGCCTCGTCAGCGTTCTCCTTGGGTATCAAGATGGCGTTGGCATCCTGTGCCTGACCTGTACGCACACTGGTATAACCGCCGGCCTGGATAATCTTGTCGAAGGCGGAGCGGTCTACCATGCAATCCTTGATGACAGGGAAACCAGCGGAACGCCAAGGCTCCACGGTGATAACATCGCCATCGTTGAAACGACGCATATACAACTGGCAGGTGGTGGCGCCACGCTCGGTCTTGCCATGAGGCGTACCATTAATATATAGAGAGCACATGCCGCAAATACCCTCACGGCAGTCGTGGTCGAAAACGAAAGGCTCTTGGCCTTCGTTGATCAACTCCTCGTTGAGGATGTCGAGCATCTCCAGGAACGAAGTATCATCGGGGATGTCCTTCATCTCTCTTGTATCGAAATGACCCTTCTCGTGGGGGCCGTTCTGCTTCCAATACTTCAGTGTGAAACTTATATTCTTAGCCATAGTCTGATTAATTCTTATAGTTACGTGTTTGTACCTTGATTGCCTCATACTCCAGCGGTTCCTTGATAAGCACAGGAGCCACCTCGTCCTTGCCCTGGTATTCCCAGCAGCCTACGTAGAAGAAGTGTTCGTCATCACGCTTAGCCTCTCCCTCTTCGGTCTGGTGCTCCTCACGGAAGTGGCCACCGCAGCTTTCCTCACGGTGCAAAGCGTCATAAGCAATCAGCTCACCCATGATGAGGAAATCACGCAGATGGATAGCTTTGTCCAGCTCGGTGTTGAGACCCTCTTTCTGGCCAGGGATGAAAAGGTTCTTGTTGAACTCATCACGCAGCTCGGCAATCAGCTTCAAGCCTTCCTCCAGGCCAGCCTTGGTACGGCCCATGCCAACGTGCTCCCACATGATATGACCCAATTCCTTGTGGATAGAGTCTACTGAGCGCTTGCCCTGAATGCCCATCAAACGGTCAATCTCAGCCTGCACGCCCTTCTCTGCCTCCTCAAACTCAGGCAGGTCGGTAGAAAGACGAGGCCAAATAGCCTGGTCTGCCAGGTAATTCTGGATAGTATAAGGCAATACGAAATAACCATCGGCCAAGCCCTGCATCAAAGCGGAAGCGCCCAAACGGTTTGCGCCATGGTCGGAGAAGTTGCACTCTCCGATAGCGAACAGGCCAGGAATGGTAGTCATCAACTCATAGTCAACCCAGATGCCGCCCATGGTATAGTGTACGGCGGGGAATATCATCATGGGGTTGTCATAAGGGCTAACGTCAGTAATCTCTTCATACATGTCGAAGAGGTTGCCATAACGCGCCTCTATCTCGGCACGGCCCAGGCGGTTGATACTCTCAGAGAAATCAAGGAACACTGCCAAGCCAGTGTTGTTTACGCCATATCCCTTGTCGCAACGCTCCTTAGCGGCGCGGGATGCAACATCGCGGGGAACCAAGTTACCGAAGGCCGGATAACGACGCTCCAAATAGTAGTCGCGATCTTCCTCAGGAATATCCTTGCCTTGCAAGGTGCCTGCCTGCAACTTCTTAGCGTCCTCCAACTTCTTGGGCACCCAGATACGGCCGTCGTTACGCAAAGACTCTGACATCAAGGTCAGCTTGCTCTGCTTATCACCATGAACAGGAATACAAGTGGGGTGAATCTGCACGTATGAGGGATTGGCAAAGTAAGCGCCCTTGCGATAGCACTGCACTGCGGCAGTACAGTTGCAGCCCATAGCGTTGGTGGAAAGGAAATAAGTGTTGCCATATCCACCCGTTGCGATAACAACAGCATTGGCACTGAAACGCTCCAGCTTACCACTTACCAAATTCTTGGCGATGATACCGCGGGCACGGCCATCCACCACCACCAGGTCTTCCATCTCATAGCGGGTGTAAAGTTTCACCTTGCCAGCCTCTACCTGGCGGCTTAAGGAAGAATAAGCACCCAACAACAGCTGCTGACCTGTCTGTCCCTTGGCATAGAAAGTACGACTTACCTGAGCGCCACCGAAAGAACGGTTGGCCAACATGCCGCCATACTCACGGGCAAAAGGCACGCCCTGTGCCACACACTGGTCGATAATGTCATTGGAGACTTCCGCCAAGCGATAGACATTTGCCTCGCGGGCACGATAGTCACCACCCTTTACCGTATCATAGAACAAACGGTAAACGGAGTCACCATCATTCTGGTAGTTCTTGGCGGCATTGATACCTCCCTGGGCGGCAATAGAGTGCGCACGACGGGGAGAGTCTTGTATGCAGAAGTTAAACACATTGAAGCCCATTTCGCCTAAAGAGGCGGCTGCGGAAGCACCAGCCAAGCCCGTACCTACCACAATAACATCCAACTTCAACTTGTTCTTAGGGTTCACCAAGCGTTGGTGAGCCTTATAGTTAGTCCATTTCTCAGCTACTGGACCCTCTGGTATTCTGGAATTTAATGTTTTAGCCATAATATATCAAGTTTACTCATTCACATTAAATTAATACATACTCAAGCTAGGTGCGCAATGGAAGGCAAAAGCCAGCACCACGAGCAGGAAGCAAACCATCAGAATGGTAGTATACACCAAACCGATAGCCTTCCAACGGCTGAACCATATCTTGCCGTTGATGCCCAGCGTCTGCATCGCGCTCCAGAAACCGTGGGAGAGGTGGAACCAAAGAGCTACCAACCAGATGATGTAGAGCACTACATAGACAGGATTGGTAAACGTGTCTTGGATGAAAGCGAATCCATCAGCGGGATGATGACCCACACTCATGCCGGTAAGCTCAGCGAACATCATGTTAAACCAGAAGTTGAACAAATGCAGCAACAAGCCCAGCACTACGACAATACCCAACACGAGCATGTTTTGGCTGGCCCACTCTACCTTCTCAGGTTTAGCGGTCACGGCATAACGCTCATTGCCACGGGCATTACGATTTTGTGCAGTCAGGATAAAAGCGTAAACGATGTGAATCACGGCTAATGCCGCAAGACCCAAGGTAGCAACCAAAGCGTACCAGTTGGCTCCCAGCAATTCACAAATACCGTTGTAAGCTTCACCTGAGAAAAGTGCAACGACGTTCATGGCGCAGTGGAACGTCAGGAAAAGAATTAGCGCGATACCGGTTACCGACATCACTACTTTCCTACCAATAGATGAATTGATTAACCACATAAATGATTGAAATTAAATTATTTAAAGTTTAAAATTACGCTACGCTGCTGTCGCTCGTGTTTTCTGGCAACGATAATGGCGGCCCAAATACCTTGATTTAGGTATCAAGCCCCGCTGTATCGTGCTGCAAAAATACGATATTTTAATGATTAATCAAAGGCTTTTCCCCAAAAATTCAATTTTATTTCTTACTTTCGCGCAAAAATAGTTACGCTGGTATATGGTTTCCAACTACGACGTGATAGTGATTGGTGGCGGGCATGCTGGATGTGAGGCCGCCGCCGCGGCAGCCAAAATGGGCGCGAGAACTTGTTTGGTGACAATGGACATGAACAAGATAGCCCAAATGAGTTGCAATCCTGCCATCGGCGGTATAGCAAAGGGGCAAATAGTCAGGGAAATTGACGCATTGGGCGGACAGATGGGTATCATCACCGACCAGACGGCTATCCAATTCCGCATGTTGAATATCGGAAAAGGCCCTGCCGTATGGAGTCCCCGCGCACAATGCGACAGGGGGAAATTCATTTGGGCTTGGCGTACGGCCTTAGACCACACACCCAACCTGCACATTTGGCAAGACCAAGCCGAGGAATTAATCGTGGAAAAAGGGGAAGCCGTAGGCATTCGTACCATATGGGGTATGGAGATGCGCGCCAAGAGCATCGTGGTATGCGCAGGAACATTTCTCAACGGGCTGATGCACGTGGGCAGAAAGCAAGTGGAAGGCGGCAGATGCGCCGAACCAGCAGTACATCACTTCACGGAAAGCATCACAAGATGGGGCATTTGCTCAGAAAGAATGAAAACGGGCACGCCTGTTCGCATAGACAAGCGCAGCGTACACTTCGAAGACATGGAGGAACAGCCTGGAGATAAAGATTTCCATCAATTCTCTTATATGGGCAAGCACAGAGCCTTGAAACAACTCCCCTGCTGGACATGCTTCACGAATAGCGAAGTGCATGAAACCTTGCGGGCAGGATTGGCAGACTCTCCGCTCTATAATGGCCAAATCAAAAGCACCGGGCCACGCTATTGCCCCTCTATAGAAACCAAACTCGTGACCTTTCCCGACAAAGAGCAACATCCTCTTTTCCTTGAGCCCGAAGGAGAGGAAACTAACGAGATGTACCTAAATGGCTTCTCTTCCAGTATGCCCATGGACGTGCAACTAGACGCCATTCACAAGATACCTGCGTTAAGGGACGCTGTCATCTATCGTCCAGGGTATGCCATAGAGTACGACTATTTTGACCCAACACAATTAAAAAACACGTTGGAATCGAAGATTTTGCCTGGCCTATTCTTGGCGGGGCAGGTAAACGGCACTACAGGTTATGAGGAAGCAGGGGGACAAGGGTTAGTAGCGGGCGTAAACGCCGCCATCCATTGCTTTGGGGGCAATCCACTGGTAATGGGAAGGGACGAGTCTTATATTGGCGTTCTCATCGATGACTTGACCACAAAAGGCGTGGATGAGCCCTATCGCATGTTTACTTCAAGAGCAGAATATCGCATCTTGTTGCGACAAGACGACGCAGACGCACGCCTCACGGAACGAGCTTACCGATTGGGCATAGCCAGCAGAGAGCGTTACGAATGGTGGCTGGAGAAGAAAGAAGCCATCGATAGAATCATTACTTTCTGCGAAAATCATCCCGTGAAGCCTATCGAAGTAAACGCCCGACTAGAACAGCTTGGCACCACTCCGCTGCGCGCGGGATGCAAATTGATAGACCTTATCGTCCGTCCACATCTCAATCTCAAAAATCTTTCTGAGCTAATACCCGCGCTCAAAGAAGAATTGGAACGTCCGCTGAACCGAAAAGAGGAAATTGCGGAGGCAGCGGAAATAAGAATGAAATATAAAGGATACATCGAGCGGGAAAAGATTGTCGCCGACAAGATGCGCCGACTGGAGAACATCAAGATAAAAGGACGCTTCAACTATGAAGAGTTGCATGAGATCTCCACCGAAGGAAGACAGAAACTGCAGCGCATAGACCCCGAGACACTTGCCCAAGCCAGCAGAATACCAGGCGTGTCTCCTAGCGACATCAACGTACTCTTGGTGCTATTGGGCAGATAATTCCGCAGGCTGGCACTGAAGGCTATCGCCAGCCATCCAAATCAAACAAGAACATCATACAAAAATAAAACAACATGAACAAGCAATTACTTTTGGACAATCTGCGTTGCATACACGATTGGCCCATTAAGGGGGTGAACTTCCGTGATGTCACCACCCTATTCCAAAACCCCGATTCCTTGAAAGAGATTTGCGATGCCCTTTACGACATCTACAAAGACAAAGGCATCACCAAGATTGTAGGCATAGAGTCGCGCGGCTTCGTGATGTCTTCCGCCTTGGCAGTACGCCTAGGCGCAGGCATTGTCTTGTGCAGGAAGCCCGGCAAATTGCCTTGCGACACCGTGCAGGAAAGTTACGCCAAGGAATACGGCATGGACACGATAGAAATCCACAAAGACGCCATCAGCGAAAATGATGTCATCTTGTTGCACGACGACTTGCTGGCCACGGGCGGCACCATGAAAGCTGCCTGCAACCTGGTAAAGCGTTTCCATCCCAAGAAGATATATTGCAACTTCATCATAGAGTTGGTCAACGAGAACATGCATGGCAGGGATGTCTTCGACAAAGACGTGGAAGTGTCCTCCTTATTGCAAGTGTAAAACGTTCCACGTGAAACGAAACACTTCGAAATCCTAGCGGGAATAGGCATTCTGGCAAGTGAAACACGAAAAAGAGCAAGATAGGCTGGCAAGGCTAAAGAACATTGTGGCCAACATGCCAGAGAAGCCCGGCAGTTACCAATTCTATGACGAGGCACACATTATTATATATGTGGGCAAGGCCAAGTCTTTGAAACGCCGGGTGGCCTCCTATTTCCACAAAGAGGTAGACAGGTATAAGACGCAGCTGTTGGTTTCCCGCATCCACGACATATCTTACACCGTGGTGAATACGGAGGAAGACGCGCTATTATTAGAGAACAGCCTCATCAAGAAATACAACCCTCGCTACAACGTGTTGTTGAAAGACGGGAAAACATACCCTAGCATCTGCGTCACCAATGAGCCTTTCCCTAGGATTTTCAGCACACGCCACATCAACCGCAAGTTTGGCACCTATTATGGCCCATACCCGCATGTGGGTGCGATGAAAGCTATTCTTGAGCTTATCAAGAAGCTCTACAAGCCCCGCACGTGCAGATTTCCCCTCACGGGAGAGTCTATCACCGCAGGGAAATATCGCCCTTGCCTGGAATACCACATCCATAATTGTGGCGCGCCCTGCATTGGGAAGCAAAGCCTAGAGGAATACATGGAGAATATCCGTCAGGCCAGGGAAATCCTCAAGGGCAACACACGGGAGGTGAGCAAGCTGCTCTATGACATGATGATGGAGGAAGCCTCTCGATTACGCTTTGAGCAAGCAGAGGAATTAAAGCAAAAGCATCTGTTGCTGGATGATTTCGTAAGCAAGAGCGAGGTAGTTAGCCACACCATCACCGACGTGGACGTATTCACCATCATTGATGATGACAGCAAGAAAAACGCCTACATCAATTATATACATGTGAAGAACGGCTCCATCAACCAAAGTTTCACCTATGAATACAAGCGCAAGCTGGACGAGAGCGACCAAGAACTGCTCTTGACGGCCATTCCGGAAATCAGGGAACGCTTCCACAGCACGGCAAAAGAGATTATCGTCCCCTTTGAGATGGACTGGAAAATGAAAGATGCCACCTTTTTCATTCCACAAAGAGGCGACAAGAGACACCTCCTGGAGCTATCCGAGATGAACGGGAAACAATATAAAGTGGATCGCCTGAAACAAGCGGAAAAACTGAATCCTGAACAGAGACAGACACGCTTGATGAAGGAGTTGCAAGACAAGCTCAAGCTCCCCAAGCTACCCTATCAAATAGAATGCTTCGACAACAGCAACATATCGGGTACGGACGCGGTGGCAGGCTGCGTGGTGTTCAAGGCCATGAAGCCTTCCAAGAAAGACTACCGCAAATACAATATCAAGACCGTGGTAGGGCCAGACGATTACGCCTCCATGCAAGAAGTGGTAAGAAGGCGTTACGCCCGCATGGTTGAAGAGCAGACTCCCCTGCCCGACCTTATCATCACCGATGGCGGAAAAGGCCAAATGGAAGTAGTAAGAGAAGTTGTCGAGGACGAGTTAGGGCTGCGTATTCCCATAGCCGGACTAGCGAAAGACGACAAGCATCGCACCAACGAACTGCTATACGGCTTCCCGCCCAAGGTGATTGGCATGAAGACCGATAGCGACCTCTTCCATGTGCTCAGCCAGATACAGGATGAGGTACACCGCTTTGCCATCTCCTTCCATAGGGACAAACGCTCAAAAAGGGCGTTACACTCTGAGCTGGACGACATCAAGGGCATAGGCCCCAAGGCCAAAGAGGCATTGCTCAAGCGGCTGAAGAGCATAAAACGTGTCAAAGAAGCAGATTTAGAGACACTTACAGAGGTATTAGGGCCTGCGAAAGCCAACGTCTTATATCAATTTTATCATGCTAATGATATAGCCGCGGCATCCCAACAACAAAAATAAAGGAGGACTTTTACTTTATATTGTCTTCGATTCGCACACTTTTCCCTTACAGGGAGAAGACAGGCGGCATCTCAACAATAAAAACAAAAAGCGAGCTTTTTATTTTGTATTGTCTTCGATTTGCACTATCTTTGCATCAATAGAAAACCCATTATGAGAATTGTCATACAGAGAGTGTCAAAAGCCTCCGTCACCATCGCGGACAAGGTGAAGTCTGCCATCGGAAAAGGCTATCTTATTCTCCTCGGCATAGAGGAAACAGATAGTTCGGCCGACGTGGATTGGCTGGTAAGAAAAGTGATTGGCCTGCGCGTCTTCGATGACGAGCAAGGGGTGATGAACCGCTCTATCATGGACGCAGGGGGTGAAGTGCTGGTCATCTCGCAGTTCACCCTCTTCGCCTCCTACAAGAAGGGAAACCGGCCTAGCTGGCTACGAGCCGCGAAACATGAGATTTCCGTGCCCCTCTATGAAGAGTTTTGCCAGAAACTAAGCCAGGAACTGGGCAAGCCCGTAGGCACGGGAGAGTTTGGCGCCTATATGCAGGTGGAACTGCTCAATGATGGCCCCGTGACAATCTGTATGGACACAAAGAACAAGGAGTAAGCCATGACCATCAAGGAAGCTCAACTCACTGTGGATCAGTGGATAAAAGAACATGGAGTGCGCTATTTCAATGAACTTACCAACATGGCCTGCCTCACGGAAGAGGTGGGCGAGCTGGCCAGGGTCATAGCCCGCACCTATGGAGAGCAAAGTTTCAAGCCTGGCGAAAAGCCCAACTTGGGGGAAGAGATGGCCGACGTGCTTTGGGTATTGCTCTGCCTGGCCAACCAAACGGGCACAGACTTGACGGAAGAGCTGCGCAAAAGCCTCGAGAAGAAGACAAAGCGCGACGGGCGGAGACATCTCGACAATCCCAAATTGAGAGCCTCTGAGAGCGATTAAGTGGCCTCCTGGGCGACACGAAAGCGCCACGTTCCGAACTGAACGCGAATTATAAACCAAAAACATACTATTATGACTACAAACCAACACGAACACGATTGCGATTGCCAGCACCACCACGAGGAACTGAGCAAGTATGACGAAGCGTTGCTGCGCTATAACACCAACCTGGACGACCAAGAGGTAAGCGACACCGTCCATAAGCTGCTAGAGGAAAAAGCCACCGAGAACAACACCTTGGAAGTGAAGAAATTCCTGCTGGGCAGCGTGGAACTGACCTCCCTGCGCACCACCGACAATGACGAGAGCGTCCTCGCCATGGTGGAGAAAGTAAACCGCTTCGCCCACGACTACCCTTCCCTGCCCCATGTGGCCACCATCTGCACCTATCCCAACTACGCTGCCTTGATTAACGACAGCCTTGAGGTAGACGGCGTGGAAATCACCAACGTCTGCGGCAGTTTCCCCTCTTCACAGACCTTCCTGGAAGTGAAAGTGGCCGAGACAGCCCTCGCCGTGAAAGACGGAGCTACCGAAGTGGACATCGTCATGGCCGTGGGCAAGTTCCTGAGCGGTGACTATGAGACGGTCTGCGACGAGATACAGGAGCTGAAATCCATTTGCGGCGAGCGTCCGCTCAAGGTAATCCTGGAGACGGGCTGCCTCGGTTCTTGCGCCAATGTCAAGAAAGCGGCCATCCTGGCCATGTACGCCGGCGCTGATTATATCAAGACATCCACGGGCAAAGAGAAAGTGTCGGCCACGCCAGAAGCCGTTTACGTGATGTGCCAGGCCATCAAGGAGTACTACGAAGAGACGGGCATCCAGATAGGGCTCAAGCCCGCGGGTGGCATCAACACCGTGATGGATGCCGTCAATTACTACACCATCGTCAAGGAAGTGCTGGGCAAGGAATGGCTTACGAATAAGTGGTTCCGCCTGGGCACCTCTCGCCTCACCAACTTGCTTATCAGCGAGATAGTGGGCAAAGAGGTGAAATACTTCTAGAAGCCACCTCCCACGACCGGGAAAAGCCCGTTTCCGCCGCCGTAAGGCACTTCCCCGGAGGGATGAAAACTCCTGCCTCAAACGCGATAGCAGCGCGCCAACCGCCACGCTGCTATCGCGTTTCCATTTTTACCCCAAGTCGGCCATGATACTTCAACCCAAATCATTAGACCGCCCAAGGTTCTTTTCCCTTTCTTGTGTACAGCTCTTCGGAATTATTGGATACTTTGCCATTTACCCAAGGGTAGTTTGCCGTTCACCCAAGGGTACTTCGGCAAGTAAGTAATGATACTTTTCCGAGGTTTCTGAATCCAAAAAGCAGGGCTTGTTTTTGGGGGTTCAAAACAACTTGTTTTGCGTCGCGAAATAAGTTAATTTGCCAAGGAAAACAACTTGTTTTGCCGAGGAAAACAAGTTAATTACGAAAAGCGTCAAGATGTTTAGCGGATTTTTCGTATTTTTGCAGGACAAAGAGTACTATGGAGCAACAGAAAACCACATCGACAAGCTATCCTGAGCTCAGTTCCGACTGCCTGCCAGCGAACTTCCTCAGAGAAGAACTACCCCATATATTCCGTCAAGAAGAGGATGGAACCGAGGGGAAACTGCGCGTGCTTTCCCTTTTCTCGGGTTGCGGCGGCATGGACTTGGGTTTTGAGGGCCATTTCATCGCCAACCGCAAGTCGTTTGCCGCCGATGACGAGCGCATCGAGCGGGTCATCAATGACGATTGGCTGCTATTGCGCCCCACTCGCTTCCGCACGGTCTTCGCCAACGACATTCTGCCCGAGGCGTGCGTGGCGTGGAATGCCTACATGCGCCGCTTCGGCCATTCCCCGGAGATATACCACTGCCAAAGCGTCGTGGAGCTGGTGAAAGCTCAACAGACGGGGGCAGACATCTTCCCGCGAGACATCGACGTGGTGACGGGAGGCTTTCCCTGCCAAGACTTCAGCGTGGCGGGGAAGCGACAAGGATTTGACTCCCTGAAGGACGACAAAGGACAATTCCGCACGGCCGACAAGCCCTCGGAGGAGACCCGCGGCAAGCTCTATTACTGGATGAAACAGGTGATAGACATCACGCGGCCAAAGATATTCGTGGCCGAAAACGTAAAGGGACTGGTCAACCTGGGCAACGTGAAAGACATCATACAGAAAGACTTCGCCAGCGCGGACGGCAACGGCTACATCGTATTGCCGCCCAAAGTGCTCCACGCCGGCAACTACGGCGTGCCCGAGACCCGGGAAAGGGTCATCTTCATCGGCGTGAGAAGAGACGCGCTCAGACCTGAAGCCATCGAGGCTTTGGAGTCGGAAGTCATCCCAGCGGAATACGACCCCTACCCCATTCCTACCCACGCCGGCAACATCAAGGGAGAAAACCTATTGTCAGCGGTCACCACCAGGGACGTATTGAAAGACCTCAAGGAACCTGACGAGACGCAAGACGAGTCACAACGCTATTATTCCGGGGCGAAATACCTCCGCAATGGCTCTCAGGGGCAGACGGAAATCAACCTGGACGGCATGGGACCCACCATCCGTTCAGAACATCACGGCAACATAGAATTCCGCCGGCTGTCCGCAGAACATGGCGGGAAGCAAGCCGCAGAACTGGCCAAGGGACTGAAGGAACGCCGCCTCACCCCAAGAGAATGCGCCCTGATACAAACCTTCCCGCCCGACTACCCCTTCGTGATAAGAAAGGAGAGCGAGAGAAGATTTATCCTTAGCCCCAGTGGCGCTTACAAAGTGATAGGCAACGCCGTGCCCCCCGTATTGGCATTCCATCTAGCCACCCGACTGGAACAACTGTGGCCTAAGTACTTCGTGTAAGCTCTGGGTGGGCAACGAATGACGGTATATGAATAAAACAATAGCCATTTGTAACGCGTAGAGACACATACCTGCGTCTCTGCAAGCGGGTTTTCATCATAAAGTTCCAACAACGCGGGCCTCACGCCTTGCCGAGACGCAAGGATGCGTCTCTACTGATTTTCGCCGAACTCACCTTATTTATCATGTAACGGCAATACGCACATCGTCCGCAGGCAATTCCCAAAGGCTTATAGGCCTCTTACCACTTAGTTAAACAGACTGATTTATTCTTATAATAAGTTAACAAATGGGGGGGTAAAGGTTTATTCGCTATATTCGCGAAAGGAACTTTGACATCGCGAAATGTTGCACTACCATGAGCGAGAACCTTGATTATTAACCCATAAAAACTAAGAAAACATGCTAAGGAAAACCGGATTATTACTGTTTGCGCTTATTGCCTTGCTGTTAGCTTCATGTGACAAGGTAATGCAAAACCTGGGTGGAATGAAGATGGACTCACCCGAAGTGTTGGAAAAGGCCAAGGAACTGGCCAAGTCGCAATTTGATGCCTCCAAGTGGAAGATAGTGTCGGTGGACTGGGACGAGGAAAGCGGTCAAGGAGAATTGGAGGGAAACGTCACTTCCATACGCTTCTATATGATAGACCAAGACGGCAAGGCCTGGCAGCAGACTTTCATCGCCTCATTAGGCTGGAAAGCCGGCGACCTGGACGAGACTCCTTTTGCCAAAGGCGACAAGCTTGACAATCCCAAGGATTACCCCGCCCTGGACCTGGAGAAACTAAGCGGGGAGCAATACACGAAGATGATAGAAGACGCGAAAGCCATGCTTCCCAAGAGCTACAAGTATAAATCCTTGGACATGTTCTCTATCAACACCTACGACAAGGAGCCTATCTCCTTTACGTTGAACGTGGTGGAGGATGGAAAGGAAACCGTCTCGAACGCTGGGCGCACTTCCATCGTGTTCTATGAAGTGCGCTTCACGGCCGATGAAAACGGCAAGTTGACCATGAAGGAATAATCACTAAAATACCGCCATATCAGCCCTCGTTCGGGTGATATGGCGGCTTATTCGTTTTACGCGGACAGGCAGACCGCCGCGTTTACTTCTCCCTTTTGATTACGTAATCCAGGTAAGTGCTGAGCGCCAGGTTGATTTGCTCGTCGCGAACATATTGCCGCAGGAAGTCGGAAGCCTCTCGATGGAAGTCCCACATGCGGCCTTCCGCGTACTCTATGCCGCCATTCCGCTTGGTGAAGTCCACTAACTGGGCGATTTCATCGGCAGTTATCTCGTTGCGCTTCACCTTGCGCGCCAGCTCCATCATGGCCTCGTCTTGCGTGTGGCGCAAGGCGTAGAGCACGGGGAGGGTCAGTTTTCCCTCGGCCATGTCGTTGCCCGTGGGCTTGCCGATGTCCGAGGAAGGGTAATAATCAAAGATGTCGTCGCGTATCTGGAAGATGATGCCCAGGTTTTGGCCAAACTTCTTGGCGGCCTCGATAGACTCCGCGGGAGCGCCTACGGCCAACGCCCCAATACCGGCGCAAGCCTCAAAGAGGGCGGCGGTCTTCTGCTTGATGACCTGATAGTAGACTTCCTCGGATATTTCACTGTTACGGATATTGGTAAGCTGCAATATCTCGCCGTTGGAAAGAGTGCGTCCCAGCTCAGCCAAATAGCGCACGATGTTCTCGGAATGGGTGCGCGAGACACAAAGCAAGGCGGTGGAAAGGATGTAATCCCCCACCAACACGGCTACCTTATTATCATAGCAGGCATTCACGCTGGCTTGCCCGCGGCGGGAATCACTCTCGTCCACCACGTCGTCATGCACCAGCGAGGCGGTGTGGAGCAATTCCAGTCCCACGGCGGCATGCTGCACCGCCTCATTGACCCGACCGAAATTGCTGGCCATCAATAGTATCAACATGGGGCGCATGCGCTTCCCCGCCCGCTGGCGTATATGGTCGAGGGCCTGTGACAAGAGGCCGTCGGGATGGCTCATCGATTGGTTGAACAATGCGATAAAATCTTCCATCTCGCCAGCGATAGGCTGCCTGATAATCGACAAATAATCCATAGATATCCGTAATTTGATACAAAATTAATGCTTTTTCCCGTAATTGTAATGGAATTTTTGTAATTTTACGCAGAAAAACGGAATAAATATGGATAAATTGTTTCTTCTTGATGCCTACGCGCTGATATATCGATCATATTACGCACTGATAAAAACGCCCCGCATCAACTCCAAGGGGCTTAACACGTCAGCCATCATGGGCTTCTGCAATACGCTCAACGAGGTGTTGACCAAGGAAAAACCCACCCACATAGGCGTGGCTTTCGACCACGGACTGACCTTCCGCAATGAGGCGTTCCCTGAATATAAGGCACAAAGAGAACAGACTCCAGAAGACATCCAACGCTCCGTGCCCATCATCAAGGATATACTCTCGGCCTATCGCATCCCTATTCTGCAAGTGGACGGCTATGAGGCCGACGACGTGATAGGCACCATGGCCAAGCGGATGGGAGCGCAAGGCGTGGAAACCTATATGCTTACGCCCGACAAGGACTATGGCCAGCTGGTGGGCGAACACGTCTATATCTTCCGGCCCAGGCATGGCGGCGGTTACGAGACGATGGGTCTCGCGGAAGTGAAAGCGAAGTTTGGCGTGGAGACCAGCGGGCAAGTCATCGACATGCTGGCCTTGATGGGCGACACGGCGGACAACTATCCCGGCTGCCCCGGCGTGGGAGAGGTGACGGCCAGGAAACTCATCAACCAATTTGGAAGCATAGAAGAACTGCTGACGCATACCGACCAGCTGAAGGGGAAGTTGCGCGAGCGGATAGAGACCCACGTGGAAGACATCAAGATGTCGAAGTACCTGGCCACCATCTGCACCGAGGTGCCCATGGAAACAAAACTCGACGACCTGAGAATCGTGGAGCCCGACTACGAGAAACTGTCCGCCATCCTCCAGGAATTGGAGTTCAAGAGCTTCGCGGACAAGATACTTAACAAATCTGAAAAAAGCCCAAAAAACAAGAATCAACAGCTTGATATATTTGCGGAATTTCAGGCCGAGAGTAAGGAAAATTATAAAAACGAGAGTTTTGAGAGCCTTAAAACGACGGCTCACAACTACAAATTGGTTGATAATCAAGACGAAATGCGCCGTCTTTGTGACTTTTTCCTTACAAAAGAAATTCTCAGTCTAGACACGGAGACCACTTCCACCAACGCAATAGAGGCCGAATTGGTGGGTTTGAGCTTCTCGGTGGAGGAACACGAGGCATTTTATGTCCCCGTGCCCAGTGAGCGGGAGGAGGCGGAGAAAGTCGTCGCCATCTTCAAACCCGCCTACGAGAGCGAGCGGATACTGAAGGTGGGACAGAACATCAAGTACGACATCGAGGTGTTGAGCCACTACGGCGTGGAGGTGAGGGGACGGATGTTCGACACGATGATAGCCCACTACCTCCTGCAACCAGAGCTGCGGCACAACATGGACTACATGGCGGAAGTGTATCTCAACTACAAGACCATCCACATAGAGGAGCTGATAGGCCCCAAGGGAAAGCAGCAGGCCAACATGCGGGACCTGCCGCCCGGGGAAATCTATGAGTACGCCGCCGAGGACGCAGACATCACGCTGCGGCTGAAGAACGTCTTGGAGCCGAAGCTGAAGGAAGTGAACGCCGAGCGGCTGTTCTGGGACATCGAGATGCCACTGGTCAACGTGCTGGCGGACATGGAGCTGACGGGCGTGAGGCTGGACACCAAGGCGCTGCAAGAGACTTCCCAGGGACTGGGCAAACGACTGGAGGAGCTGGAGCAGCGCATCTACCGGCAGGCGGGGCACTCCTTCAACATCGCCTCGCCCAAGCAGGTGGGCGACGTGCTGTTCGACGAGATGAAGCTGGTGGAGAAGCCCCGCAAGACCAAGAAAGGACAGTTCGTCACCAGCGAGGAAGTGCTGCAGCAACTGCGGGGCAAAGCCCCCATCGTGGCCGATATACTGGACTACCGGGGATTGCGCAAGCTCCTGAGCACCTACATAGAGGCCTTGCCCAAGCTGGTGAACCCCAGGACGGGGCACATACACACCTCGTTCAACCAGACCATCACCGCCACGGGAAGGCTCTCCAGCAGCGACCCCAACCTGCAGAACATACCCGTGAGGGACGATGACGGCAAGGAGATACGCCGCTGCTTCATACCCGAGGAGGGCTGCCTCTTCTTCTCCGCCGACTACAGCCAGATAGAGCTCCGCATCATGGCCCACCTCTCGGGCGACGAGAACATGATAGCCTCCTTCAACGGAGGGCACGACATCCACGCCGCCACCGCCGCCCGGATATGGCACAAGCAGATAGAAGAGGTGACCGCCGACGAGCGCAAAAAGGCCAAGCAAGCCAATTTCGGCATCATCTACGGCATTACTACCTTTGGCCTGGCACAGCGCATGAACATCTCCAACAACGAGGCCAAGTCGCTGATAGACGGCTACTTCGCCACCTTCCCCAAGGTGCAGGAGTTCATGGAGCGGGCCAAGGAGAGCGCCCGGGAGAAGGGATACGCCGAGACCCTCTACCACCGCCGCCGCTACCTGCCCGACATCAACAGCCAGAACGCCACCGTAAGGGGATTCGCCGAGCGCAACGCCATCAACGCCCCCATACAGGGCTCGGAGGCGGACATCATCAAGGTGGCCATGATTCGCATCCACGACAGGTTCCGCCGCGAAGGCATCCGCAGCAAGATGATATTGCAGGTGCACGACGAACTCAACTTCTCTGTCTATCCCGAGGAAAAAGAGTTGGTGGAGCGCGTGGTGATAGAGGAGATGCAGGGCGCCTGCCGGCTGAGCGTGCCCCTGATAGCCGACGCGGGCTGGGGCCACAACTGGTTGGAAGCGCATTGAGCAGCGCGGGAAAGACCGCGGGGTAGCGCGGATTACACCTGCGGGCAGCGCGAAGAATCCCAAGGGATAGCGCGGAAAACGCAGGGGGTTCGGCGGAAAAACGTAGAGACGCGATGAATCGCGTCTCTACAATCCACCACCGAAATCAAGAAAGCGGGCAAGACAACTTGTTTCCGTCGCCTGTCCGCTCTTATTGGAACAGCCGGTCCAGGTACTCGTAGAACTCGGAGCCCTCGCCCACCACGATCTTGGCTATCTTCCCCTCGGGGTCCACCACTATCTTCGTGGGATAACCCTCTATGGCATAGAGCAGGCTCACGTCGGGAATGCCCTTGATGCACCAGCCACACCAGCTGCTCCAGAAGTCCAGCACCACGTACTTGCCGCGCAGGGAGCTGAGCGCGAGCGGCTTGCAGGCTGTCCATCCAGAGACCCAGGGGCAGGTACTCCTCGTTATACAGCTTCTCGGTCATCACTTGCTCCATGGCCTCCATCCGCTCGCGATAGGGACGGCAGGCTTTCTGTATGGGCGCGTAGGCGGCGTTCAGCTCGCTGCCCTCCACTTGCCAGTCTGCGCGAAGGACATCAACGGGGCGGCGAGAGCCATCATCAGGAGCGCTTTCGTCTTCATGACTTGTCTATTTTAGTGAATGGTTGGGTTGTTGGCGGCAAAGTTACGCGTTTTTTCCCGCCGCCATGCGCCCGCCCAAAACCTTAACACTTCATCATTTTCCCGCGAAGTGCCCGCTATCTCGATAATTTCCATTAACTTTGCAGGCGGTTAAACAATACAATAGACAAAACATGGCTTTAAAATGTGGTATAGTGGGACTCCCCAACGTGGGCAAGTCTACGCTGTTCAACTGCCTCTCCAGCGCGAAGGCGCAGGCAGCCAACTTCCCTTTCTGTACGATAGAGCCCAACCTGGGCGTGATTACCGTGCCCGACGAGCGGCTCAACAAGCTGGCCGAGCTGGTGCACCCTGGCCGCATCGTGCCCGCCACGTGTGAGATAGTGGACATAGCGGGACTGGTGAAAGGCGCCTCCAAGGGCGAGGGGCTGGGCAACAAGTTCCTGGGCAACATCCGCGAGACGGATGCCATCATCCACGTATTGCGCTGCTTCGACGACGACAACGTGGTGCGCGAGGGCGGAGACCCCGTCAATCCCCTGGCCGACAAGGAGATCATAGACACCGAACTGCAGCTGAAAGACCTGGAAACCATAGAGGGACAGCTCTCCAAGCAGCAGAAGATAGCCTCCGTGGGCAACAACAAGGACGCCAAGATAGCGGTGGGCGTGCTGGAAGCCTACAAGAACGTGCTGGAGCAAGGCAAGAACGCCCGCTCCGTCACCTTTGAGAGCAAGGAGGAGCAAAAGGTGGCCCACGACCTGTTCCTGCTCACGGCCAAGCCGGTGCTCTATGTCTGCAACGTGGACGAAAGCTCCGCCAAGTCGGGCAACCAATATAGCAAGCAGGTGGAAGAGATGGCCGTCGCCGAGGGAGCGGAAGCCCTGGTGATAGCCGCCAAGACCGAGGAGGACATCGCCAGCCTGGAGACCTACGAGGACAAGAAGATGTTCCTCGACGAGCTGGGACTGGAGGAGAGCGGCGTGAACCGACTCATCAAGAAAGCCTATGCCCTGCTCAACCTGCAGACCTTCATCACCGCGGGCGAGATGGAGGTGAAGGCCTGGACGTTCCACAAGGGATGGAAGGCGCCGCAGTGTGCCGGTGTCATCCACACCGACTTCGAGAAGGGTTTCATCCGTGCCGAGGTCATCAAGTACGAGGACTATATCCACTACGGCTCCGAGGCCGCCGTGCGCGAGGCGGGCAAGCTGGGCATAGAGGGCAAGGAGTACGTGGTGCAGGACGGCGACATCATGCACTTCCGCTTCAATGTGTAACCATTCATATCCCCTAGTGTCATGATTCCCTTCCTCAACTACATCGTCTGGGACCCCTCCCCTATCGCCTTCCACCTAGGCTCCTTCGCCGTGCGCTACTACGCGCTCTGCTGGATGATAGGCCTCGGCCTGGGCCTGCTCCTGATGCAGAAGATTTACAAGCAGCAGGGCTTCAAGGTGGAGCAGGCGCAGTCGCTCTTCTTCTACATATTCATCGGCGTGCTGATAGGCGGCCGCCTGGGGCACTGCCTTTTCTACCAACCCGACTATTACCTCTCGGCCTGGGACCACGTGGTGGAGATGCTCCTGCCTATTCGCCACTTGCCAGAAGGCGGCTGGCGGCTCACGGGCTATGAGGGACTTGCCAGCCACGGCGGCGTGATAGGCATGCTGGTGGGCATCTGGCTCTACTGCCGCAACGAGAAGATGTCGAGTTGGATGGTCTTGGACAACATGGGCATCTGCTCGGGCATCACGGCCACGTTCATCCGACTGGGCAACCTGATGAACTCAGAGATTATCGGCAAGGTGACCGACGTGCCCTGGGCGTTCATTTTCGCCAAGGTGGACGGCTATCCCCGCCATCCCGGCCAGCTCTACGAGTCGCTCGCCTACTTCTGTTTCTTCCTCCTCATCCTCTTTGTCTACCGCCGGCTGGGGCCGAAGAGCGTGGGCAAGGGACTCTATTTCGGCCTCTGCCTCACCCTCATCTTCACCTTCCGCTTCCTGATAGAATACACCAAGGAGATACAGGAAGCCTTCGAGGCCAGCCTGCCCATAGACATGGGGCAGATACTCTCCCTGCCGCTCATCGCCATCGGCGTGTGGAGCCTCGTCAGGGGCTGGAGATTAGTCAAGAAATAACATACCCCGTGCGGCTTTCCGCACGGGTTTTTCATTTATTTCCCGGCACTTTGCCCGTGTTGTCATATTTTTCGCTATCTTCGCATAAACATAAATGCGCAAGCCCATGAAAGCCAGAGAGTGCCCATATTGCCATGAGAGCATCTCCAAATCGAGGTATTTCCGCTACTTCCTGAAGGGAAAAACAGTCCCATCCAGTGCGACCATTGCCACAAGGAAGTCAAGCTCCAGCGAGAACCCATCCCGCTCATAGTATGGGTATGCAGTAGCGCTCTCCTCGTCACATGCCTCATGGACTTCTTCCTGTATCACATGGAGTTCGGTTTCCTCAAGTCCCTGCTCTACAGCCTGCCCATTATCGCCCTCATTATACTTGCGATGATGGCCTACTCGCTCTGCAAAATGAAGTTCTCCAAAGAAGAGGACACGTGACGCCGCAAGCGAGACGGGAAACAAATCCACTTATTTTGCCCTTCAAAACAACTTATTTTCCTTGGCAAAACAAGTTATTTTGCTCATCAATTTAAGTTATTTTGCCCGCGAAAACAAGTTGTTTTCAAGGAGCATTGCGGACTCTACTGAAAGCCGCTCCCATTACGATTTGTTTCATCCATGTTGTCGCGACCAAAGTGTAGAGACGCTTTCCCACGTCTCAGCATCTGTCAGGCCATGCGCCATTAGCATTTTTCTCTCTTGCGGAGACGCGAGAACGCGTCTCTACGGCTTTCTCTCGAACGCACATTACATTGACAAGCGCGCTGGGCGAAAAAACGCCCTTTCCCGTTAACCACGTTCAAGCAAGTATAATCTAGCTTAATTATCGGGTGGGAAACACCATATATATAAAGGATATTGATACCTTTGCGTCCAAAACGAGGCAACGCCTTTTGGCATTGGGCACAATGAACAGGTTTCTTTTCATAGCGATATTCCTCTGGGTGGCAAACTTTTCCGCCATGGCGCAGGCCTACAAGGTGAGCGGGCACGTCTACCTCCACGGCGAGCCACTGCCTTTTGCCTCCGTCAAGAATGCCCATACCGGGGAAGTGGCGTTGTCGGACTCCGTGGGCTGTTATGAGATAGAGGCGAGCGCAAATGATAGCCTTGTTTGCGAATACCTGGGCTGCGCAAGCAAGACCATGCCCGTGGCGGGACGGAAGAGGCTGGATTTCCAGTTGGAGGAGGAGGCCACGAGCCTCAACAGCGTGGAGGTAGTGGCGCGGCGGAGGCCCGTGCGGATGTCGCACAACGGCTTCGTGGTCAACATGGATGCCGTGCGGAAGGACGGCAAGTTGCTCTCCGACTTGCTGCCACAGCTCCCCACCCTCCATCTCAAGGACAACACGCTCTCGATGGCGGGAAAGAGCGGCGTGCTGGTCTACCTGAACCACCACCAGGTCTATCTCTCGGGCGGGGACTTGATGGCTTACCTCAACTCGCTGGACCTGGAGAACATTAAGACCATACGCGTGATTTCCACGCCCCCGGCCAAGTATGAGGCCGAGGAGAACGTGGGCATACTGGAGATAGAGACCACCAAGAACATCCACCCAGGTTGGCAGGCCCGCTTGCTTGGCAAGGCTTCCGTGGCGCATTATCTTGCGGGTGGCGCGTCGGCCAACATACTCTACTCCGGGAAGAACTTCACGATAGGCAACACCCTGCTAGGCAGCCTTGGCAACGATTACACCCGAAGCCGATACACCAACGACTTCGGCGACTACCTGGTAGCTACGGACTGCCCCAAGAAATCCACCGAGAAAACGGTGATGACGCTTACCACTTTCAGCCTTGACATCAGTGACCGCAACCATCTTTCAGCCACCTTGCAATTGCCATGGCTCTATCACGAGCGCAATCACGACCTAGCTAACGACACTAGGTATTTTTCTTTGGGCAGTGTGGTGGCAGACTCCATCATGTCTTCAAAAGGCCAAGGACGCTCCGCCAACTACCAGGCGAGCGGGGAAGTAAACTACGCGCACGTATTCAACCAGCAATCCGATTTCAACATCACTTTGGGCTACATCAACAGCTACGTGAAAAACCGCAGGGACTGGCACTCACATACCTCGGCTGAGGCCTCCACCCTGGACGAGGACTTCTACAGCGCCGGGCACCAGAAGTATGACATCTACACGCTGAAGGCTGATTTCTGCCATGATTTCAAGCATTGGAAGCTCAACGAGGGCTACAAACTGGCCTACACCCACTCCACTTCCTATAACGAAGAAAATGAGCAACTGGTCGCGGACGCTACCCCGCAAGACCTCTTCGGCTACAGGGAGTGGAACCACGCATTCTACGTAAACGCGGAAACAGCCTTGCGCCCGTTGTCCCTCAACCTGGGATTGAGGGCGGAATACACCCAGACCAAAGGCATCTCCTACTCTCTGGGCACGACAAACCGCAACCACTACTGGCGGTTGTTCCCCGTGGTGGACGTGGTATATCCCATAGACGAGGGCAACACGCTAAGCCTCAGCTACGCGGGAAGGATAAGGCGACCCAGCTATTGGTTGCTGGATCCCTTCCGATGGTACACCAGCAAGTACGATTACTCCGAGGGCAACCCTTTCCTGGAGCCCGCCTACATCCACGATCTTTCCCTCTCCTACATGCAAGGCAAGGCCCTCTACGCGAAGCTCTATTTCTCCAAGACCGACAAGGACTTCGGCCGCATGGTGTTCCTGGACGGGGAGAACATACAAAACCAAGTGGAACGGGCGGGCAACTTCCTGGACATCGCCGAGTGGGGAGCGAACTTGGAATACAGTCCACAACTCTGTTCCTGGCTGGAGACAAAGCTCTCGGGAGAGCTGTTTTACGCCAGTTACACCTCCCATCAAGCGGCTTTCCAGAACGTCAAGGGCTGGGGATGCGTGTTCTCATGGAATAATACCGTCTTCCTGGGCAAGCACTTCTCCGCCTCCTTGTACGTGGAGGACGACTTGCCAGGATATTATAACTACCGGAAATGCCACAACGCCCTGCTGCTGAACACTGGACTTTCTTACACCAACAGCAAGAAGACCCTGATGATAAGCGTCAAGGCAGAGGACTTGCTCAAGAACGGCAGCCCCAAATACACATACTATTCGAATGGCGTCAAGCAATCGTTCGACAACTATTACGACAGCCGCCGCGTGGAGGTATCGCTCGTCCTGAAGCTCGGCAACTCCTACAACAAGGCAAAGGCAAACTTCCAGTCCTCCAACGCCGAGGAAAAAGAGCGGTTGTGAGGCTCCCTTTCCCGAGAGAAGGCAATCCTTGGCGATGGCATTCCAAAGAAGAACGGCAATCCTCGGATTACAATTTTAAGGACAGTTTCTTGTCAAAACTTGAATGGTTTTGGCAAGTAATCACTATCTTCGCGGATAGCGACAGCTGTTAACCGATACAAATCCGATGAGACAACATGGCTAACAAGAATCTGAACAAGGCCAAAGAAGCCAAGAAAGACGAGTTTTATACGCAACTGGAAGACATCAACAACGAGTTGCGGCATTACCGGGAGCATTTCCGCGGCAAGACCGTGCTGTGCAATTGCGATGACCCGCGCGTCAGCAATTTCTTCACCTATTTCGCCTACAACTTTGAGTTCCTGGGATTGAAGAAACTGATTACCACCTGCTACAAGAACCAGGACATAGACCTGTTCAGCCAAAACAAGAGCGAACAAGCCGTTTACCTGGTGTATGAGGGCGACAAGAACGGCGACCACATACCCAATGCCGAGGAGATAGGCGTGAAGCCGCTCAAGGGCGATGGGGATTTCCGCAGCCGAGAGTGCATCGAACTGCTGAAGGAAGCGGACATCGTGGTGACCAACCCACCGTTTTCCCTGTTTCGGGAATACGTGGCGCAATTGATGGAGTATGATAAGAAGTTCTTGATTTTACGAACCTGGACATCAAGAAACGCCACGAGGATATCATCCTCTATAAGAACTATACGCCAGAAGAATACCCTACGTATGCGAATTATAACGCAATCGACGTATCGAAAACCGCCGATATCCCTTGTGACTACGATGGATTGATGGGCGTTCCCATCACGTTCATGGACAAGTACAATCCCGAGCAATTCGAGATTATCGGAATCGCGGAGGGCGATTCGGGAAAAGAACTGGGACTAACTCCCTTTGACAGGGAACTTAAAAAATTGAACAAGAGCTTGCGGGATGGTCAATTATTCCTAATGATTAATGGCTATCCTAAAAAGGTTTTCACTCGAATCATTATCCGAAAAATCAAAAAGCAATGAAAGCTGAAGAAATCATAGAATTGTTCCGCCAATTTGAATCCATCGCCAACGAATATGAAGGCGTGGAATGCTGGAGCGCAAGAGAGTTATCATCCCTGTTAGGTTATGCCAAATGGGATAAGTTTAGCAATGTCTTGGAAAAAGCACAAGAGGCTTGTACCAATGCCGGGGAGAATCCCGACTATCATTTTCCCCGCGTGGGGAAAATGATAACACTTGCGAAAGGTGCTCAGCGTGAGATAGATGACTATATGCTGACGCGCTACGCCTGCTATCTTGTGGCGCAAAACGGAGACCCGCGCAAGCCACAAGTGGCATTTGCGCAAAACTATTTCGCCGTGCAGACACGACGGGCGGAACTGGTGCAAAAAAGAATCCTGGACCATGAGCGAGTCGTGGCAAGGAACAAATTGGCTGAGACAGAGAACCGTCTGTCGGGCATCCTCTATGAGCGTGGAGTGGACAGTAAAGGCTTCGCCATTATCCGCTCCAAGGGAGACAAGGCCTTGTTCCATCTAGACACAGCCTTGCTGAAACGTAAGTTGGGAGCTCCCGACAAACGCCCCTTGGCGGACTTCTTGCCCACCATCAGTATCAAGGCCAAGGATTTCGCCGCTGAAATGACCTCGGTGAACGTGCAGCAAAAGGATTTGCATGGACAAACACAGATTTCACGTGAGCACGTGGACAACAATACGGCTGTGAGGAACATGCTGCTACAACGCGGAATAGTGCCAGAGCAATTACCGCCAGGAGAGGACGTAAAGAAGGTGGAACGGCGATTGAAGTCTGAGGAGAAATCATTGACCAAGAAGCCCACCACGAAAAAAATCTCTAAAAACGGGAAGGAGTAAGTTATGCAAATCAAATTACAATCCATAAAAATCAGCGACCTGATAGACGGATACGTCAACGACCCCGACATGGGAGTAAAGGGGTATCATGGCAAGTTGGACATTCGCCCACCCTACCAGCGTGAGTTCCGCTATGACGAAAGGCAGCAACAAGCCGTGGTGGAAACCATCCTCAAAGGATTTCCCCTCAACATCATGTATTGGAGCCTGGACGGAAACGGAAACTTCGAGATGATAGACGGGCAACAACGCACGCTCTCTATATGCGGCTTCTACACCCACGACTTCCATATCGTAGACCCAGGCCGGGGCACGCTCTATTTCTCCACCCTCACCGAGGAGGAGAAGGCCAGGTTCCTCGACTATGAGTTGACGGTTTATTTCTGTGAGGGCACGGACAAGGAAAAGCTCGACTGGTTTCGGGTAATCAACATAGCGGGAGAGAAGCTGCTTGACCAGGAATTGCTGAACGCTGTCTACGCGGGGCCTTTCGTGACAGACGCACGCCGCCATTTCTCCAAGAACGGCTGTCCTGCCTACAAGATGGGGGCCGACCTCTTGAGTGGCAATGCCATAGAGCAGGCATACTTGGCTACCATCTTGAAATGGGCCGCGCGGCACGATAGCGTGGAAAGTGTGGATAAATATATGGCCCTGCACCAGTTTGACCCCAACGCCAACAAACTATGGGCTTACTTTGTGTCCATCATTACGTGGGTGCGCTCCACCTTCACCAAGTACCGTCGTGAGATGAAAGGCTTGGACTGGGGTGCCATCTATGATGAGTTTGGTGAGAACGTATACGACACTACCGCCCTTGAAAAGCAGATACACGACTTGATGGAGGATGACGAGATCATGAGGAAGTCTGGCATTTACCGCTATGTATTAAGCGGGGACTTGCGCGACCTCAGCTTCCGCACCTTCGACAAGAAGCAGAAACGCGAGGCCTACGAGCGGCAGCAGGGCATTTGCGCCCATTGCGGCAAGCACTTCGAGTTGGAAGAGATGGAGGCCGACCATATCACGCCGTGGAAAGAGGGCGGTACGACCGTGGCGGAGAATTGCCAAATGCTTTGCAAGAATTGCAATCGAATCAAAGGAGGAAAATAACGGATTATCTCAAGCATTATACTACCCAAAAGACCATACAAAAGCTAACGGAACTACAGCAAGCTATACTGTCTTTCCTAAAAGAACACCCGAATTCGACCCGAAAGGAGATAAGCGAAAGCCTTTCTAACATTACGGAGGATGGCGTAAAATACAACCTTTCCCGCCTTTAAGAGCTTGGCTTGCTGAAACGTGTTGAAGGCAGGAAACAAGGGTATTGGCAAGTTATAGAATAAAGGATTATGGACATGATAGTATGTGCAGATTCCCGAGATAGTATCTCGATGGCGATCGAGATACTATCTCGGAAACGAAGTAGTACTGACTTGCCCAACGCAGTACTACTGCTATTTGATTTCAGTACTACTGATTTTTCATTTCAGTAGTACTGACATGCTAATCGAACCATGCCCTTCCCGTAGCGACGATGTGTACATCGTCGGCAAGCAGGAATGTACGCCCCAAAATAATATATACGGGCTTGCTGCCTCGCGGTTTGCAGACGGTGTACACATCGTAGCTACAGGGTGATGCCCCGTCATTGCAAAGCCGCGTATTTGCGTCTCTAACTCACGTAAAACAAGGAAATCCACGTAGCCGAGCGCAAACCTGGCGCAAGAAAAGCGGGACACAAAAAACAGGGAAAACTATTGCACGCTAGAATTATTCTTGCTATCTTCGCGCTGTCAAGACCAAACAAATCACGGCATGCCAAGCGTGCCGCAACCTGGCTAAAAACAACGCCGAACAACTGCACTACGATGTCCAGACAACAACGTGAATACACAACGCTACACGAGACCTTTCTCATGACAGCACTATACAGCACGGCTGCCATGAGAGAGGAGAAACACCACGTGGGCTTGAAGCCAACGTAAAGCAGTTACAAACCGAACAACAACAGGCGGAACGGCAGCTTGACGAAGTGCGGAAAGAAATCAGGTCGGAGAAGCTGGAAGCCGCCAAGACCGAGGCAAAAACGGCACTCGTGGCAAAGGTCGGTTCTCTTTTGGGCAGCGGCAGGCTGAAAGAGTTGGAAGCCGACAACCGCACCCTGCAAAGCGAGGTCGCCATCCGTGACGAGAGCATCGAACTGTTGCAGCAACAGATGGAGCGGCAGCAGGAGGAACACAGACGGAAGTTCACAACAGAATGGGCAGGCTTCCAAGTGGTGAAAGACCTGGTGAACAAATCGAAACTTGCACTTGCCATCAATAGACAACTGATTAGCGAGTGGTTCAAGGAGCAGTTCGACAAGCTGTTTTCATCCATTCGGAGAACGGTTGCACCGCACAGAAAGGGCAAAGGCTTAGGGTTGTAAGCAATGCCAACGGGAGGATAGCAAGTTTGTGTTTTGTGCAGACCAAAAACCGCTTGCTATCCTCCCGTTGGTCAGAAATTGAAATTACTTTGCTCTTTCCTTGCGGCTTCCCACCCGATAATGGCGGTTTTGCGGACATCACCCCAATGATAATTACCCAATTCACCTGTGGAACGGATAACGCGATGGCAGGGAATCAGGAGAGCTACGGGATTCTCACCTACGGCAGTCCCCACAGCTCGGCAAGCCTTCGGGTGATTGATACCGGCAGCAATGTCGCCATAGGTGGTCAATCCTCCCATCGGGATTTTGAGCAATGCTTCCCACACTTTCAGTTGGAAATCCGTTCCTTTCAAGTGCAGTTTTATCTCCTTGAGTTTGCTCCAATCCTGCGTGAAAATGAATAGGGCGTTCTGTTGCAGTTCGTCTACAATCTGTTTGTACTTTGCATTAGGAAACTTTCGTTTCAAGTTGTCAATGCTGGCCGGATGATTGTCCGTAAATTCCAAACAGCAGATGTCTTTATCGGTGGATGCCACGAAGATTTCCCCGAAAGGGCTCTCCGCGAAACTGTAATGGATGGTCAGGTTCTCTCCGCCATTCTTGTACTCACCGGGTGTCATCCCTTCGATATTGACAAACAGGTCGTAAAGCCTGCTCGTGCCCGACAAACCGACTTCATACGCCGTGTCGAACAGCGATGCGTGCGTCTCTTGCAAGATGCGTTTGGCATATTCCACGTTCAAGTATTGCAGGAAATGCTTGGGCGAAGTCCCCGCCCATTCCTGAAACGTCCGTTGGAAGTGGTACGGACTCATGTGTACGTGTTCCGCCACTTCTTCCAGTTTCGGTTGTTCCCGCCTGTTTTCCTTTATGAAACGGATGGCAGCGGCGATGCGGTCGTAGTTCAATTGTTGTCCAGTCATTCGTCAAAAAGGTTATGATGGTGAGTGGTTTCCAAATCCAACAACAGTTTCTTGGCGGCAAGACCTCCGCCGTATCCCGTAAGTGAATGGTCGCTGCCGATAATCCGATGACAAGGCGCAAGGATGGAAATGGCATTAGCTCCGTTGGCATTTGCCACCGCACGGACAGCCTTAGGCATATCAATCATCCGGGCAAGTTCGCCGTAAGATACCGTCTTCCCGTAAGGAATTTCCAGCAGTTTGTTCCATACCTTCTTCTGGAAGTCTGTCCCGACAAACAGTAAAGGGATGGTAAAGTTTCTCCGTTTCCCGGCAAAGTATTCATCCAATTGCCGCACGGTCTCATTCAGGATGTCAGAGGTCGTTTCTTTATAATCGGCATGGAGGGATTTCTGCAATCTCCTGATCACCCTGCCGTGGTGCTTTTCTATCGTCCAGTCACAAAGGCACAGCCTGTCCCCATACGAGCCGAGCAGCAGTTCTCCGCAGGGCGATTGGTAGTGTTGCAAATGGATGGTATTTGTATGTCGCATACAAATTTTGCATAGCCTGTAACCTTTTTGCATGGCTTGCTCAGGAGTGTCAAACAGTTCGATATTATCGATTTTAGGCCTTTTTGCCGGGCAAGAAGGCTTACAGACAATGCCTGTTGTCTTGACACCGTAGCAAAACATATCATCGTAACGGCTATCTCTGTTTATAATCGCTTCTATTTTGTCTTTGTAGTCCATTTCGCTTGCTTTTTCGGTGCGTAGTCTTTCATTCCTTCAATGGCACCACCTGCCACTGCCCATAGGTAGAGGCTTGCGACACTGTTGTACGGTGAGAAACGGCGGCGGTATTTCTCGAACAGTTCATGGGTGATTTTCCGGTGGTGATACACCATGCGCAATCCCCGCTGTATGGCCAAATCGCCAAAGCTGAGAATGTCCGGGCGTTGCATGGAGAACAGCATCAGCATCTCCGCACTCCATACACCGATGCCGTCCAGTTCCGAGAGTCGGGCGCAGACCTCATCGTCACTCATCGTATAAAGTGCCTGAATATCGAATGTCCCGTCCATCACTTTTCGCGTGGCATTGCGGATATAAGCTGCTTTCTTGAACGTGATGCCGAAGCCTTGCAGTTCATCCACGGAAAGGCGGTAGATGGCTTCGGGCGTTACTTGCCCAAAGGTATTCTCCATCCGACGCCAAATCGTTTCGTGCGCCTTGGTGGAAATCTGTTGCCCTACTATGGAGTGTACCAAGGCGGCGAAAAGGTCGGGAATGACCCGCCTTTCCACCTTGCCAATCCGGTCGATGACTTCCGCCATCCGCTTGTCCACCTGCTTCAGATAGGCTATCTCTGTCTCACCATATTGAAAGAAGTTCTCCATCCGGCTCTACTTTATTCCCAAGAATCGGTTTGAATCTTCCGGAGCCTCCTTACGGTCATCCTGCGTGTATTCACGGATGATGGATGCTACAGAGATATGGTAATGCTCAAACAAAGCATCATGCCCTTTCTTTTGGCTGCCCCGGTGGTTGATTTGGTTACGCCATGCAGCGGCAGCATCTTCATTCTCCCACACCGAAAGGCTTAACAGCTTGCCTTCCTCGTTCAAACTGGCGAACCGCTCCACACGGATGAATCCCGGCATCTTTGCCAATTCCGTTTTCAATGCCGCAGCCAGTTTGAGATATTCCTCTTTCCCCTCCGCTTTGGGTTTCACCTCAAACAGAACGGCGACTTTGGGAGATTCGACCGAAACACCAGACATTCTGTTCAGTTCATCAAGGCTCATTGTATCATCATAGATACCTGCACATACCGTATAACGGAGACCGGGAACTGGATAAATATAAGAAATCTTGCGTACTCCTTCTGTTGTACCCGGTTTCGGCCATACAAACTCTATCCAACCACCGCCTCGCATAGCCACATCGCACAACTCTATGCCATAATGTTTCCCTGCCCAATCCAGATGCTCACGGATGTTGCCGCCATTCCGCTCCGGAAACCTCGGATTGGAAACCACAAGGCTTTCTTCTACATCAATGATAAAGATGTAGGCGTCGCCTGTGTTAAGTTCATACTGAGGGTCACGCAAAATCTCAAGCCCCTCTTTCCCTTGGGTTTTAAGCAATTCTGCCGCCTTATGGACGTTTTCAACCACTTCTTGCGGCGTTACTGTTTTCTTTGTTTCCATACCTTGTGAAAATACATTAGTATTGCTTGCAGCCACTAATAGAGCTGTCATTATTAAAACTTTTATTCTCATGTCGTTTTGCTTTTAGATTGATGGTGCAAAGTTACTGCACTATCTTCTAAACAACGACCCGAAAATTGCTATTCTAACAATTCAGATGCAATTTCACTACAAAAATAAGAAATTGATTACACCTTGATTCATTCTTAATGTGTATATTTGCATATACAAAGAGTTGTTTTGACAGAGATGTACGGCAAATCGTAGAATTTAAGTCTGTTGCCAAGTCATTACCTCACTCTTTGAGGAATGCTTATAAGTAGCTCATTTCTAATTAATTCTTATTCTTTTATCGGATTTCAAGATAAAATGCCGTAAACCATTGGCCAGCTGTTTGCCGAGACGCAATATGCGTCTACAATCAAAAAGAACCAAGAGCAAACCAAGAATGGCGTGAGAAAATGACCGTCAATCGACCTTTTCCGCTACCCTACTGAAGGCTTTCCAAGTGTTCTATAGAAACAAGGTCAAGTGATCTATAGAAATGAGGAGAAGTGCTCTATAGAAACCATGACAAGTGAACTATAGAGCACTTAAAACTCCAAAATAAAGCGTGACAAACCGCATTAAAGCGCAAGCCCTTATTCTTTCATCAAGCCATCCAAAGAGCCTGGGGATGCGCCTAAATTGAACATCATGCTTCTTTTGCCTTGCATCTCCAATAGCTTTATCGATTTGTCGTCACCTGCCTCGGCGGCGATTTTCACGAGTTGGTCAGCATAGGCGAAATCTTGGGGTATCCCATCAGCTCCTTTCCTGTATATCTTCGACAACAATCCGGCGGCACGTCCGCCTGGGTCTTTCTTCGTGTCAACGGCCACTTTAAGCATCTCTGCCGCAGTTACAAGGTTTTGCTTCACCCCGCGTCCGTAATAATAACACTCGCCGAGCATGGTGAACGCCTCGCTTATATTCTTGTTCGTCGCGCGTTTGAACCATTCAGCCGCCATCGAATAGTCTTGCGGCAGACCCGTGCCGTCATAATAACACATACCTACGAAATACTCCGAGGCGTTTTCGCCCGTGCCGTTCTCTGCCGCCGCCTTCATGTATCGTGCATATTGACTGATGTCCTTGGTTACGCCTTCGCCGTACTTATACATCAAGGCCAGCATGTACATAGCTTGGGCATCGCCTTGGGCAGCGGCTTTCTCAAACCATAACGCTGCCGTGCCATAGTTCTTGGCCATGCCGTCGCCGTTGTAATACATATATCCCAGTTCACATTGTGCGTTAACGTCCCCCGCTTCGGCAGCGGCCATGAAACTGCTTACCGCCGTGGCGTAATCCTTTTTATTACGCATCATTATCCCATGGAAATAATATACGGAAGGGTCACCTGTTTCCAAGGCTTTGGCAATATACTTTTTCGACAAAGCCGGTTCGCCAAGCTGCTCCTGTGCAATCCCCATGGCGTACAGGGCCGTAGGATTCTTCTTGTTGGCGTTGGCCAGTATAGCTTTACCCACCAGGGTGGTATTCGGATTTGAATTTAGTCCCGAAAGGTTTGCATACGCATAAGCCCATAAGTAGTTCGCAGGCAAGCCTCTACCGAGATAACACAGTGCAAGATTGAGCATGCCTTCCTTCGAACCAAGCGCAGCAGCCCTCTTGAACCATTTGGCCGCTTCTGCCTCATCCTGCCTCACCATGGTTCCATTGAAATACAACGACCCCACATAGTTGCAATAGGAACCGTTGCACAACTCTCCCGCCCGGCGGTACCATTCAACGGCCTTGTCTTCATTCTTCGCCACGCCATCGCCTTTGCTGTACATCACGCCAATGTTGTAGGCTGCGTCTGCTGCCCCATGTTCGGCGAGCCTCAACTCGTAAGTCATGGCTTTGGCAAAGTCCTTTTTACTAGAATAAAGCGCAAACAGGCCGCGGCAGGCATCAACCACACCCTTGTCAGCCGCACTCTTCCACCAATATTCAGCCATGTCTATGTTTTTAGCCACACCGTTACCATAATAATAGCATAGGGCCAAGTCCTTTTGGGCGAACGCATCGCCAGACTTTGCCTTCTGTTCAAGTTCCGCACTGTATTTTGGCAGGGCGGCATCAACACCGAGCAGCCCGACCAATACAAGTAACAGGGTTAATAATAAACGCTTTTCCATAATTATAAGTTTTTGTGTTATTGATTATCTGGCTACGCTGAATTCCTTTTTCAGTTTTTCTATCAGTACATCAACGTCTCCACCGCAGCCTTTCGCCTTGGCCTCAGCCAGCAGCTCGTCTGCCTTGCGTATGTCTTGAGCAACGCCACGCCCATTGCGGTAACATTTTGACAGGAGGTCGCACGCAGAACCTGAAATTTCGTTATTGTTACTTTCTTTGGCCAAGTTCAAGTATTTCACAGCTTTCGCATAATTGCCCGCAATATTAGGGTTTTTATAATATATGGATGCCAAGAACAACTGTGCTTGATTTTTATATTCAAAATCAGCCTGAACCGCCTTCTCACACCAATAGGCAGCATTGTTCTTATCTTCTACTTTATCATACCACATTCCCAAGTTGTATTGGGCTTCAGGACATCCTTGGGCAGCTGCTATACTGAACCAATAAACGGCCTTCGCGTAGTCTTTGCTGACTCCTTCACCATTATAATAACAACATCCCAAGTTGCTTTGTGCGAGAGCGTCGCCTTGCGCAGCCGCTTTTTCATACCAGTAAACAGCCCTCGCATAGTCCTGACTCACTCCACAACCTTCAGAATAGCAGTTTCCCAAATTAGTTTGAGCCTCAGTGTTTCCTTGTTGCGCCGCTTTGCCGTACCAATATACAGCCTTTGCATAGTCCATGCCCACGCCATAGCCATAATAATAACGATGTCCCAACATGAGTTGAGCTGAGGCATTGCCTTGTCCCGCCGCTTTGCTGTACCAATAAAAGGACTTGGCGGCATCCTGGCTCACGCCGTCGCCACTAGAATAACAGGCACCCAACATGAGCTGAGCTGAGGCATTGCCTTGTTCTGCCGCTTTGGCAAACCAGGAAACGGCCTTTGTAAAGTCTTTACCAACCCCTTCACCATTGTAATAACACTTTCCAAGGCTGTATTGCGCTTCAGCATTGCCTTGCTCCGCCGCTTTTTCAAACAATGAAACAGCCTCTGCGTATTCTTTTCTATTATAATGCCAGCGACCCATCAAAGTGTTATGATAGGCTATATCATCATCACTCAAAATATCTTGAATCTGCCCCATTGCCACGCTTGTAACCATGAACACGGCAGTAAAAAACAGAAATAATCTTTTCATAATTGATAGGTTTTTACGATTTGTAATGCCCGCATTTGCAACCGATCTTTACGCATCGAGCAAGCTGAATGCGAGTGCTCACTAATAATTAATTAGGTTTACCGCCATGCTCTCCATTGGCATAATAGTCATAGGCATCAAGTATATCAACAACCAACTTGGCCTCTTGACGGCCTACGCCAGAGCTGAGCGCACGGCGTGCGTATTTGTCGGCCATGGCATAATTGTTTCTTTCCAAGTACAGCGAGGCCAACTTTGAATAAGCCGGCGTATAACCGCTATTGGCAAGGCTCACCAACGCGGAAATGTCCTTATTGGACACGGCGGTGTTGAATTTCTGCTCGTTCGTTATCACGGGCTTTGGTTCAGTCGCTGGTTGATCGGCTTCCTTTGGTTTATTAGGCTTGGCATCCTCTTCCTTCGTAGGCTGCTCATCCGTCTCTTTCTCAACATTTTGCTTCACCTCGACAAGCTGCGCTGGAGTAGTGCGTGCCAGCAAGTCATCTCTTGTCTTTACGGCCTCCATGCTGTCGGTATTGGCCAAGCGGCACGCCGCCACAGCTCTCTCTGCATAAAGCAACGCCGTGTCGAGCTGCTCGGCCATGTAGTAACGGGCGAGGGGCAGAAAAGCCCTTGACGAATCCATCTCGGCAAAGTGCCTCAGGGCGTTGATGTCGTTGTCGCGTATAGCTTTGTCGAGCGACATGGCCTCGTTGCCGCCGTCTTTGCTTTCTGACGAGAACAGCCCGTCCAAGGCACCAGACCAGAATATCCCAATGACAACCGCAACAGCAGCGATTGCCGCGACAATCTGAATGACGCGCTTCTTCCGGTCATCAGTTATCTCATAGGGAGGTTCAAACGACGATGAGCGATTGGTCCATCGGTCGTTGACTACGCAATAAACGGTGTTGTTCGTAGCGAACATCTCACAGCCTACCAATGCATCCATGAATTTTGATTGCCCTACGGAAGTGAGGCCTGTCTTTGTCTCAGCCATTTCCATAAACCGAGCACGGAGCCCACCTTCAAGGCTTAAGCCCTGCACTTCGCCGCCAGGTTTACGCTTCACGTTGCCGCCTTTCACCAAGTATTCATAAATCGTGTACACTTCGGTCTTGGTGACGTTGCCGCCCCGTTGCTCGCCACCAAAATATGGCGTGGCCTTATAGACCAAGCAACAGTCGAGTTCCTGCTCGATGCCCTGTATGCGATACTCGCAGGCCTGACCATGGAGGATGTAGCCAGTGGGCAGAGCCACGCTTTCCTCAAGGCTATCAAGGAAGGCTTGCACCGTCTGTGTGCGTGACATATAGTCTTTCGCCATGCCCGCGACGATGGCATTGCGAGTAAGTTCGCTTACGTCGGCCGGCAGGGTATCGGTCAGGTATTCGGGACGAAGATCGAACGCTGGCACGGGATCGCGGCCTACAAGCATATAATACAATGTGGCCGCAAGCGCATAGACATCCACCCATGGCGAGAACGTAGATAGCCGACCATACTGCTCTTGGGGGCTATAGCCCTCGCTGTAGCTTATCGAGTTGTTTGTCGCGGTAACGTTTCCTGCCGCGTCAAAATGCTTTGTTATGCCGAAGTCAATCAGCACGGGCTCATCGTCCGCACCGTATTCGCCTTTCCTCATCACGATGTTTTCAGGCTTTATATCCAAGTGGAGCAGCTTTTCTTCGTGCAGCCGCTCCACGGCCTCTGCTATGGGGCGTATGACAGCAAGTGCCTTAGCCTCGCCAAGCCTGCCACCACTGGCCCTTACCAAGGCGCGCAGGTCGCCCCCGTCAAGATATTCCATGACATAATACGCGGTGTTGTTAGCCTCGAACACCTCGTTTACGTCAACGATGTTGCGGTTGAGCTTGCATATCTTGTTAAGCCGCCGCCCCTCGGTGATAAAGCTTCTCAAGCTATTTACGACTTCGGCAGCCGCCTCTTCCGAATATTCCACCGTAACCTTGTTGGCCGCCCTGTGGCACCGCCCTTTGACGAAGTGCTCCTTTATCGCGAACATCATCGTGCTTTTGATGTGTCCTACTGTGACTTTGGCCGACACCCTGTACGTTATGCCAAAGCCGCCTTGCCCGAGAACTTCCTCTATACGATAGTCCATGAGACCGCCTTTTAGCACAAAGCCAATAGGCAGCGGATATTCAAAATCTTTCTTGTTGTTTACCATTCGTCATTCCGTTATTGCCCAAAGCATGTCAACCAAGTTGTTGTTCTGTTTTGTTTCTTTCAGTTCGGCTATGCGTTGCTTCGAGTTATTGATGTCGGGCAACGAGCTGATGCTGCGCTCATAGCAGGCTATCAAGTTTTGGGCCGATGCTGGTGACAGGTAGTTTTGCTTCTCGGCTTTACGATAATATTCAGCCGCCTTGACGTAATCCTTGGCGATGCCCTCGCCGGAGAAATACATATCGCCAAGCTTGCACTGCGCGAAAGCCACCCCGCCATCTGCCGCCGTTCGCAGAAGTTCAAGCGCCTTGTCCTTGTCGCCGTCTTGCCCATACAGGCTTGACAGGTAGTAATTGGCAACCACGCTACCTTTCTTTGCCGCTTTTTCGAGCGTCTTCATGGCTTTCTTCACGTCTCGCTTGCCATAATTCTTGTTGGCGAGGCACACGGCCTGCATGGTATATCCCTCGGGGGAATCCTTCGCGACCTCCTTGAAAACCTTTATCGCCGCTTCGTAGTCTTTGTCTATATAATATTTCATCAGCCCGAGAATGTAGTTGTATATCTGCTTGTCGGTGTTGGCGGCCAGCAGCTCGTTGAAATCTTCTTCGTGCTTCTTCACCGCTTCCGCCATCCATTGCACGGCAAGGTACAGGTCGGGCGGCGTGGTTTCGAGGTAGCACTGTCCCAACAGCCACGCCGCGTCTTTGTTGCTGCCGGCGGCCTCAATGAGGTAAGCGATGGCTTTCGGCAAATCCTTAGCCGTACCGTCACCATTGTAATAAGCCTTTCCGAGCTGGTAATACGCCGCGACGAAACCTTTGTCTGCGGCTATCTGCATCAGCTTCATGCCGTCGACCTTGTCCTGCTTTGTTCCCATCCCGTTGAACGTAAGGTAGCCACTATAATATATGGCCGCCACGTTGCCCTGGCCTGCTGCCGCCTTGAACAGCCTTACGGCTTCTTCGACACGTTTGCTGTTCAAGCATTTCAGGGCCAAATCAAACTGGGATTCAACATCACCGCCTGCCGCCAAGACGCGCAGATAGGCCTCGGCCTTTTGGGCATCGCGCTTCACCCCTATGCCATTGGTATAGCAATCGTAAAGTAATCGACTGCTGAAGAGACTGCCGGTGTTTTTCACTATGGCTTCATGCTGGGGCAAGATGCTCTTGTTACCCTTGTTTATGGCGATGATGTACATCTTGTACGCCGTGACAGAATCCTTTTTTGTGCCATTGCCTAATTGGAAGCACATGGCCATATTGCCGATAGCATCGGCGTTTTGTTGCTGTGCGCTCTTGCTCCACCAAGTGAAGGCCGTACGGTAGTCTTGCTTCACGTTCTTTCCAGTATAATACCATAATCCTAGCGTGTTTTGGGCTATGGCATCACCTTTTTCCGCTTTGGCAGTCAATACGGCAACGGTATCGCTTGCAAGTTTGATTCCAGTCTGCGCTTGGTGTCTTGCCGCCCTGGCCACAGATAAAGCGCAAACCGTGGCAAGCATCATGAATAGTAACTTTCTCATAATATGGTCTTTTTTATTGTTTGAGACATGAAGATTTATTTAAACAAGTTCTTCAGAAACCTCAATATTCCGCCTTGGTTCTTTCTCTCTTGTATGGAGGCGACTTCGATTGTTTCCATCGTCTTGTCAGTCAGCATCGTCGTTGTCGTGCCGTTTGATTTCCGCATAGTTCCATTCCGGTTATCGCCGTCAACAGCTGTTACCGGTATCAGCGTGGCCGTGTTGTTGTCTGACGATGCAGCGCAGCGTTCGGCCAATTCGCGTATTTTTTCTTCATCGCCGTTGTCTTTATTTAATATGCTTACGATGTCATCGTCTGTCAAGCAGTGTAACACTCCGTCAGAACAGAGAAACAAGTAGTCGCCGGCTAAAATGTCAGTGGTCGTTGTAACTGTTGCCATACATCTGGTTTCATCCGCTGCCGTTGGCCCCATGAAGCGTGTTATCACGTTGCTTTGTGGATGGTTTACGGCTTCTTCGGGGGTTATCATGCCCGAATGGACCATCGAATTTACTAACGAGTGGTCGTCAGAGCGGTACAATATCCCAAAACCGGGCCTGACATGATAGACGCGGCTGTCACCGATGTGCGCCATCGTGCATCCCCCGCTATGGAAACAAACGAAAGTCATAGTCGTAGCCATGTCTTTGTTACGCTTGCCCGCGATGTCGTCTAAGGCTGAATACGCGGCATCGAGAGCCGAACTGAATAGTTCTTTCGTTAGCTCGTGTGATGTGAAATCAATCTTTGAAAGAACCTTTCCAAACGTCCGGCATACCGTATTGCTGGCTACTTCGCCCCCATCATTTCCGCCTACGCCATCGCAAACCAAGAAAAAGCGTTGCCCAACGTCAGGCTGATCCTTGTCAGGAAAGCGTGCGTCTTCTTGGTTGCCACGTCGCCCCAATTGCATAAATGAATATGACTGGCCTATATCTATCTTCATTATTTCTTTGATTTTCTGAAGGTAAACCTTGTTTTGCCCAATATTATCGTATCACCGTAATTCAGGTATATACTGTTGCCGCACTGTAATTGGCATCCGTTTACGAATACAGGATTCGAGGCATTCATCACGGTAAACTTAAACGTATATCCTTTATCGGTTCTTATTGTCTCGATTTTTGCCGACTGGCGGCTCATGTATTGGTCGTTTACAGAGATGTCTGAAGGCATGTCCGCGTCATTGCGCCCAATCGTCACGCAACTATCAGCCGGCAACTTTTCCCTTTTCGACCTTAACATGCCGCCCCAAACCAGCTCGCCAGTGTCACGATTCATTTGCCGCGAGGAGAATGTATGGGTGACGCGGTCGCATTGTTTTGGCTTCACGGCTTTATAACCGATTATCGCCTTGCATTGCTTGCAGACCCATTTGTGGTTACCTTCGCTTTCCACTTTTACCGCCTCACGGAAGCCGCACTCCGGACATTCTATTGTATAGGTCAAGCCCAGTTCGGCGTGATCCCTATATACGTAAATGTGTTTCCTGGCAGGTGCCGCCATCAGCGTGCCTATGCGCCCATATTCTTTTACAGGCTCTTGCCTGGGACTTACGGGCTTTTGCTTGGGTGCCGTCGGCTTCAATCTGATGGCAACATGATTTAACTTGACTTGGATCTTGTTCTCGCATGAAGGACACGACACTGTGTGTGGCTTCATGTCGGTGGGCTTGGGTACCAAGAACTCCTGACCACACTGTCCACACCTTAGCTTTACGTTTTCTTGTTCCATGATAATGTGGTTTAATTACACCTCGTCAATGCCATCGTCATCAATAAGGTCTAAGCCCATCGCGTTCGGCTCGTTGTTTTCGTCGGTTTCATCCTCAAGGAGCTGAGCCAGCAAGTCATCAACGTCCTCAACGCCCTCAATGTCCTCAATGTCTTCGGGAATTTCAGGAGTGGTGTTTTCGTTATTGTTTGATAGATTGTTCTCAGCGAAGTAATTCGCTGGGTTCACATGTTCGCCTGTTTCCGTGTTGATTATGTCGTTAGTCGGGTCGGCTGACGGTCCCTCTGGCATGTTCAGGTCGTTTGCTGCCAGGTATCCACCAGTTGGGTCGAACATAGTTTGCAAGTCGCTTTGCGTTATATTGCTCTCAGCCATTGCCACAAAATTTCCACCATTGTCATATACTCCTTCAAACACACCGTCACCATCTTTGTCAGCCAACAAGAACTGCGTGCCGTCGGAAGTGTGTATCGTTGCGGCATCCACTTCGTTGCCCATTTCGTCGTACACGGTAGTGAATCCGTCTACAGTGAACACACTCGGAGTGTCAATGTCCTCAGGGTCTATTTCCTCTTTCCCGATAATGTCTTGGGCTATTTCTTCCGGTGTTTGGCCACCTGTGCCACCTCCATTTCCCGTGTTTCCCTCGGGTTGCTGTTGTGGTTGGCTCGGATTGTTTTCGTGGCCGCCGTCAGTAGGTTGAGGTTGTGTTATGTCCCCTGACGTGCCGTTGTCGTCGGCAACAGGTTGGTCACTGCCTTGCTCTGTTTCCGTTTCTGGCTGTTGGTCTTCCACCTGTACGTTTCCTTCGGTTTGCGTCTGCTCGGTCGGTTCATCTTCGTAAGATGCTATCGGCAGTTCGGCTTCTTGGGCGCTGCTCGCCACTGCCGCACCGCCTATTGCCCCTACTACGGCGGCCCCTGTAGCTGTAAGTATGGTTTGGGTTGTGTCCTTACCAGCCTTCTTATTCTCTCCACCTTTCAGTTTAATGTTTTTTGTGTCCATAATCTTTGTTTTTTAGGTTATTTGCTGATGCAAAGATACGTTTTAACAGAATGAAATCCAAATGTTCATGCTGATGTTACGTGAAACGTAGGCTTTGCTTGACGAAATGACAGGTTGCCAGTTTAAAATGAATTTTCACCACTTGGCCAACACCGTGCCATAATTACTCTTGGGTCCAATAAGCTGGGGATGCTGCTGGTCTTTGCCGTTGCCGACCCTGGTCGTCACATCTTTATATATATAGGTGTAAAGTTCCATCAAGGTTATTTTCTTGTCACCGTTGACATCGGCCATTCCTCTCAGTCCCTTTATCATGGCCTGCGTGAAATAACCGTTGCCTAGCCAGAGGTTTTCCAATGAATATTCATCGGCCCGGCTTGACATACAGAATGTCAACATCTTGCTGGCCGAGGTCTGTCCCCATGCGTACGAACCTCCACCGGCTTCAGCCACGCTGCCTGACATACAGGCATCTACGAAACAAAACACCTTGTTCGTCTTGGCTGCCGACAAGATGTCTATCAGGTCGGTATAGGGGAAGAGGCCGTCCTGGTAGGTGCAGAAAGCACCAGGCATCCCATGTCCTGAGAAATAGAATATGATTTTGTCTTCCGGCTTGGCAACGGTTATTATCGCGTTCAGCTTCTGTTTAATGTTGTCAACGTTGGCATAGCGGCTGGTCAGTGTCGTCACTGACGCGTTCTGGTTTTTGAACACCACGGCCAATTCCTTCACGTCTTTGGTCGTATTGTGCAGATTGCCTTCCGTGCCGCCATAATTACTTACCCCAGTCAGCAACACGAATGTTCGTTGTGCGTCGATGCCGATGATTACGGTCAAAAGCATGATGATGGTGATTGATAGTCTTTTCATTTTCTTTTGGTTTTAGGTTGTTATACTTTGTTGTTGTTTTCTTATTGAGCCTTGCAGTGTGAACATTGCATCATTCGGATTTCCCGTGATGAAAGTATGTGCGTACACTTCGGATTGGGACACTGATGAAACTTCTCCTTTTTCACGGCGATCTTCTTTTTGTTCTCAGCAGGATTGTACAACGCCGAACTTAATAACGACACAAACGAGCCAAACCTCAGCAACAATAGTTGCAGTCCGCTGCCCCTATCTGTCAAGAAAGAGCCAACGAGAGCTATGAGCGATGCCGCCACGATGACCATCCGCACAATCTTGGCCCTGCTGTCAGCTTTCTCGTCCTCAGCGTCAAAGCGGTCTTCCATTTCGTTCAAGTATTCAAATTCCTTGGCGAAATCGCTTTGTTCCGACAACGCCTGCAAGGCGTAAAACGAGCATCCGTTGGCGTTGTTAGGACCGAGACAGATAAATGTCATGGGCGTTATCACCATATTTGACACCCTGCGCAGGTCGCCGTTGTCGTCGCGCACGTAAGTCCCGTTGGTAGAGTTCAGGTCTTCCAACATCATTTTGCCGTAGTCGTCAACCACTATGCGGGCATGTCTGCGGCTTACGCCGCTACTCTCAATCTTGAACGGCTGTGTTCCCTCCGTTCCCAGGAATATTTGCTTTTCCATTGTTCTTTATTTTAATGCTTTTCATTACCGCGTCCTTGTATGCTTTCAGCATCCGTTTTGATGCGTTCACCCTTATCTCGTTTGTCCCGTCAGACAACACTATTTGCTGTCTCAGAAGGTCTATCTTTTGCAGGAAAGAATGGTTGATTATCAAACTTCTGCCAAGGCGAATCAGCTTGTGATTCTTGTTTTTCACGTTCGCCATTGCCTCCTCCACACGAGTGATGCCCAAGGTAAGCATCAACTCGCGCTTGTTAATGTAAACCAGGCGCGAGTAATTGCCGCTGGCCTGTATCACGGCTATCCGTTCCGTGTCAACAACAACCAGCTCGTCGCGCGTGTTGAAAAACAGTTTGCCCATATATCATCATATTTTCCGTAACATCAATTATAGTAACAATAGGTGCCGACATGGTTTACGATACCCCTGCGGTTGTGATAAAACTTTTTGCGTATTTCATAACATTAACGTGAGTTCGACGAAAACTTGTAGAGACGCATTCTTGCGTCTCAGCAAGCAAGATTGCCGAATAAAATCGCCTGTCGCGAAGACTTGGCAGCTGGCTGAGACGCAAGAATGCGTCTCTACAGTTTGGCAATAACAGGGCTGCGCACATAAAGTGGAATTCGTCGAACTCACATTAACATTACTGTTTTAAACAGGTGCTCTTCTTGGCAAGTTTTTCACCACCAGTTTAATTCTCAATCCCGAGGATATCACCATTATATAATGTCACAGCAAATTTATAAATAAAATCTAATTTTACCCCCCGAAAAGCTAAATTATGTTAATACTGCAATAATAAAAGCCTTAGAATTTATTGAAAGGATTTAAACTTCCATTGTGCTCCCACATGATGACCGCAAAACACAAGATTGGCCATGACGAAGAAATAAATCTCTATCCCAGTACCAGTAAGGTGGTACTGGAGTTTCACCTATGTGGTACTGCGGTACTACCTAATTGGTACCACAGTACCAGCTAATTGGTATTACCCGTGGTACTGAGTGCGTAAGCTGAACTGCCTTTATTCTCTTGCCACCAAGGCAATATCATGACAACGAAAAGTTTAAACCACTCCATTGTTAGCCCGCACAAAGACGAAAAAGAAGAAAATGAACATCATGAAACAGATACAATAAGGGTGTCCTTCTGTGCTGGAAGGCAAGCGATGCCAGCACGAAAACTTTCCTGGAAATATTCCCTCAAATCAGTACGGCGTATTGATTTTTTTGCTAACTTTGCCCACGAATTCACGAGAGAAGTTTTCCAAAACGGAAAACTTCATTACAACAAATTGAAAGTTTAGTTACGAACACATTACAAGCAAATATATCTTGAAGGCAATGGAAATCAAGAACTTCACCATCACAAAAAGAGACGGAAGCACAGACCGCTTCAGTCTTGACAAAATCATGAATGCTATCATCAAGGCATTCAATTCCGTGAACGAACCCGCTGACTTGGGTTGCATCTCCCGCATATTGAGCCACCTCGACATACACGAGGGCATCAAGGTGGAGGACATACAAAACCAAGTGGAAGTGGCCTTGATGAAGGAAGGATACTACCAGGTGGCCAAGAGTTTCATGCTTTATCGCCAGCGACACACGGAAGACCGCGAGACCATGGAGAAGTTGAAGTTCTTGGCCGACTATTGCGACGCGGCCAACGCGGCGACAGGTTCCAAGTATGACGCCAACGCGAACGTGGAGCACAAGAACATAGCCACGCTCATCGGCGAACTGCCCAAGTCGAACTTCATCAGGCTGAACCGCCGCCTGCTGACCGACCGCATCAAGAAGATGTATGGCAAGGAGATGGCCACCAAGTACCTGGACCTGCTGGAGCACCACTTCATCTACAAGAACGACGAGACCAGCCTGGCCAACTATTGCGCCTCCATCACCATGTATCCCTGGCTCATAGGCGGCACCACCTCCATTGGCGGCAACTCCACGGCACCCACCAACCTGAAGTCTTTCTGTGGCGGATTCGTCAACATGGTATTCATGGTGTCGAGCATGCTGAGCGGAGCGTGCGCCACGCCCGAGTTCCTGATGTACCTGAACTACTTCATAGGACTGGAATACGGCAAGGATTACTGGAAGGAATCCGACAAGGTGGTGGACCTATCGCTCAGGCAACGTACCATAGACAAGATGATCACCGACTGCTTCGAGCAAATAGTCTATTCCATCAACCAGCCCACGGGAGCCCGCAACTACCAGGCCGTGTTCTGGAACATCGCCTACTATGACAAGCCCTACTTCGAGAGCCTATTCGGCGAGTTCTTCTTTCCCGATGGCAGCAAGCCCGACTGGGATGGACTCAGCTGGTTGCAGAAGAGGTTCATGAAGTGGTTCAACCAGGAGCGCACCAAGGCCGTGCTCACCTTCCCCGTGGAAACCATGGCCCTGCTCTCCAAGGATGGGGACGTGATAGACCAGGAATGGGGAGACTTCACCGCCGAGATGTATGCCGAGGGGCACTCCTTCTTCACCTACATGAGCGACAACGCCGACTCGCTGAGCTCTTGCTGCCGCCTGCGCAACGAGATACAGGACAACGGCTTCAGCTACACGCTGGGAGCGGGAGGCGTGTCGACAGGCTCCAAGAGCGTGCTCACCATCAACCTGAACCGCTGCGTGCAATATGCCGTGAACCACAAGATGGACTACCTGGAGTTCCTGGCCGACATCATTGACACCTGCCACAAGGTGCAGCTGGCCTACAACGAGAACCTCAAGGAGCTGCAACGCCATGGCATGCTGCCCCTCTTCGACGCTGGCTACATCAACATCAGCCGCCAGTATCTCACCATTGGCATCAATGGACTGGTAGAAGCGGCCGAGTTCATGGGCTTGCAAATCACCGACAATCCCGACTACCTACACTTCGTGCAGAGCATACTGGGACTGATAGAGAAATATAACAAGCAATATCGCTCCAAGGACGTGCTATTCAACTGCGAGATGATACCCGCCGAGAACGTGGGCGTAAAGCACGCCAAGTGGGACAGGGAGGATGGTTACTTCGTGCCCCGCGACTGCTACAACAGCTATTTCTATGTGGTGGAGGATGAGTCGCTGAACATCATAGACAAGTTCAAGCTGCATGGCGCACCCTACATAGAGCACCTGACGGGTGGCTCCGCCCTGCACATGAACCTATCGGAGCACCTCTCCAAGCAGCAATACCGCCAACTGCTGAAGGTGGCGGCCAAGGAAGGATGCAATTACTTCACGTTCAACATACCCAATACCATCTGCAACGACTGCGGACACATAGACAAGCGCTACCTGAAGGAGTGCCCCGTCTGCCACAGCAAGAACGTGGACTACATGACCCGCATCATCGGATACCTGAAACGGGTAAGCAACTTCTCGGCAGCCCGCCAGGAGGAAGCCCACCGACGTTTCTACGCGGGCGGAAATCGCTTGCAGCCAAAAGATTTGGAAAAGGAACTGGAAAACGTCAATCGATAATCCCCCTACCCCCATCATGTTGAAATATGTCAATACGGGTGTGGTGTTCCAGGAAATACCCGATGAAGTAACGCTGGCCGTCAACATATCCAATTGCCCCTGCCATTGCCCGGGCTGCCACAGCCATTTCCTCTGGGATGATATAGGTACGCCCCTCACCCCACCGGTATTGGATGATTTCGTGGGAGAATATGGCAAAGATATCACTTGCGTTTGCTTCATGGGAGGAGACGCGGAGCCGGAAAGCGTCAACCAGTTGGCTAAATACCTGCACGAAAAGCATCCCCAACTGAAAGTGGCGTGGTATAGCGGGCGTATCCGCATACCTTCCGTGGTCAACAAGTCCGACTTCGATTACATTAAGCTTGGGCCTTACATCGCCCACCTAGGCAGCCTGAAGCAGCCCACCACCAACCAGCGACTCTACAAGAGAGCCGCCAGTGACCAATTCAACGACATCACCTACCGCTTTTGGAAGCCGTAGACAATACGAGGTGACATGATACAGATTTACTTCACACGTAATTAACAATTAAAACGTGTAGTATTATGTCAAAAACAAGATTGAAACGACAGCAATTCAGTATGGATTTTAAGCTCCGTTTGCTGAAAGAGTATTACGAGAGCGGCAGCTCGATGTATGGTGTCAGTAAAAAATACGGTGTGGATGGCGTGACATTTCTCCGTTGGGTCAGGTCATTTGAGTCACAATCGTTATCTTTGCCGGATGATTTGAGCGAGTTGGAAAACCAGGTATATATGGCACGTAAGAAATCCATTGAAAGGAAACCTTCCGCCGAGATGACGGAACTTGAGCGGCTGCGGGATGAGAACCTCCGCCTTCGCAAGGCCTTGTCATACTCCGAGCTTCGCAACGAGGCTCTCCGCGAGGTTCTGGAAATCGGTCGCGAGCGATATGGCATAGACCTGCTAAAAAAAACTGGCGCCAAGCAGTAGACAACCTTCGGCTCAAACATCCCGGTGAATCCATCGGGAAGCTGAGCGGGCTGTTTGGCAAGAGTCGCGAAGGTTATTATTCCGTAAGCAAGGAGAAGCGCCTGCGTAAGGAGCTGTCCGGCTCGGAGGTCATCGCCGCCGTGCGTGACATTCGCCGCCGCGCTCCCGGAATAGGGGCCTATAAATTGTTCCTGATGCTCCGGGAGCTGTATCCCGTGGAGATGAAAGGGCGTGACTGGTTCTACAGGCTGATGCGTGAGAACCGCCTCATGCTGAAGCCCCCGAGGTGTCGCCACACGACGAATTCCAATCACAACTATCGCAAATACGGCAATTTGACGAAAGGGATCTCCATCGTGCGCGCCAACCAGCTGTGGGTGGCCGACATCACTTATATCGATACGGACATGGGAGTCGCCTACCTCCACCTGCTCACTGACGCCTTCACCCATGAGATCATCGGATGGGTCCTCTCTGACAGCCTCGCCTCCTCCAATACCGTGGCGGCCTTGGACATGGGGGTCGAGAATGTCGCGTACCTGGGGCTTGAGGGATTGATCCATCATTCCGACCGCGGTGTCCAGTACTGCTGTAACCGGTATATAGAACACCTGGAGGCGATCAATGCCTCCATCAGCATGACGGAGGACTACAAGCCCACGGACAACGCCATAGCGGAGCGCGTGAACGGCATCATCAAGCAGGAATGGCTTTATAGGATGAAACGTCCCCATGACCTGGAGGAAGCAAGGGGGTTGGTGGCCGCCATCATAGAGTTCTACAACACCAAAAGGCCGCATAGGAGCAATAGGGACATGTTGCCGCCCAGAAGGATGAGGGAGTCGCTCCATGTACCTTGAAAGGCTCAATGGAGGCTTCGCGCCTCCAGCCGCAAGGCTTCCACCGCGGTGTTTTTCATGATTTGTTTGCGTTGCCAAAGAAAATGCGTATCTTTGCACCCGTGAACCGGATCGGGAACAACACACCAATCCTGTAAAGCATCTTGGGAAAGCAATACGGGAGCTGTGAAGTGCAGCAGTAAATAAACAAATAATCTGTGAAGTAAATTCAGTCATAGTCAAGGCAAGATAAGGATGGAAAATGATACTAGTTTCAAGAAGCCACGAAACTAGTTTCAATGGCCAACGAAACTAGTATCATCAGCCTTCGTGACTAGAAGGGAAAACAAAACAAGTTATTTCGCTCATCAATTTAAGTTGTTTTCGCGGGCAAAACAAGTTGAATTGCCTTGCGAAACAAGTTATTTCCATGAGCGAAACAACTTGTTCCGCAAGCCCCTCCGCTACTTCCCCTGCACGATGCGCTTGATGTCGTTGAGCTTGTTGAGCGCCTCCACGGGCGTGAGGTTATTGATATCCAAGCCCAATATCTCGTCCCTTATCTGGCAAAGGACGGGGTCGTCCAGCTGGAAGAAGGAGAGCTGCATGCCCTCCTCGGGTTGCTGTATGCGGCGGGTATCGGGTCGTCCCACGGCTCCCACTCCCTCATTGTCGGCCTCCAACTGCGCCAAAATCACCTTAGAACGCTTGACGATGCTTTGCGGCATGCCCGCTATCTCGGCCACGTGAATACCGAAGGAGTGCTCAGAGCCGCCCCGCTCCAGCTTGCGCAAGAAGATGACCTTGCCGTCCACTTCCTTCACGCTGACGTTATAGTTCTTGATACGGGGGAAATGCTTCTCCATCTCGTTCAACTCATGATAGTGGGTGGCGAAGAGCGTGCGTGCCTGTGAGCCGGGATGCTCGTGCAAATACTCCACGATAGCCCACGCAATGGAAATGCCATCATAGGTGGAAGTGCCGCGCCCCAACTCGTCGAAGAGCACGAGGGAACGCTGCGTGGCATTGTTGAGTATGTTGGCGGCCTCCGTCATCTCCACCATGAAAGTGGATTCGCCCAGCGAAATGTTATCGCTGGCTCCCACACGGGTGAATATCTTGTCCACTAATCCGATGTTAGCTCTTTCCGCGGGCACGTAGCAGCCTACTTGCGCCAGGAGCACGATGAGGGCTGTCTGGCGGAGCAAAGCGGACTTACCCGCCATGTTGGGACCGGTAATCATGATAATCTGCTGCTTTTCGCTGTCCAGGTAGACATCGTTGGGCACGTAACGCTCCCCTATCGGCAGCTGGGTCTCTATCACGGGATGCCTGCCCTGTATGATGTCGATGACCGTAGAGTCATCTACCGCCGGGCGCACATAGTGATGCTCCTTGGAAGTGTTGGCGAAAGAGAGCAGGCAGTCAAGGAACGCCACGCGGGTGGCGTTGATTTGTATCTGCGGGATATACTCCTGCATGGCCATCACCAGCTCGTTGAAAAGGCTCGCCTCCAGTGCCAGTATCTTCTCGTCGGCTCCCAAGATTTTTTCCTCGTATTCCTTTAGCTCGGGCGTGATGTATCGTTCCGCCTGCGCCAAGGTCTGCTTCCTGATCCAGTCGGGCGGAACGAGATGCTTATAAGTGTTGCGCACCTCCAGGTAATAGCCGAACACGTTGTTGTAGCCTACTTTCAGGCTGGCGATGCCCGTCTGTTCCACTTCCCTCTCCTGTATTTTCAAGAGATAATCCTTGCCATGGCGGCTGATGGCGCGCAACTGGTCCAGCTCCTCGCTGTAGCCCGTGGCTATCACGTCTCCCTTGTTGACCAATTGGGGCGGGTCTGCCACTATCTCGGCTTCTATCCTTTCCCGCAGGCTGTCACAAAGATTGAGTTGCTCCCCTACCCTTTTCAGTGCCTCGTTGCCCGCGCTTTGACAGGCGGACTTCACGGGGCGGATAGCGTTCAGGGCGTTCTTGAGCTGCACGACCTCCCTGGGGGAAACACGTCCTACCGCTACCTTGGAGATAATGCGCTCCAGATCGCCAACACGGTGTAATTGCTCCTCCACCAAGTCCTTGAACTCTGGTTGGCGATAGAAATACTCCACCACGTCCAATCTCTCGTTGATAGGCTTCACGTCCTTTAGCGGAAAGACAAGCCATCGCCTTAGCATGCGGCCTCCCATGGGCGTGATGGTGCGGTCTACTACGTCCAGCAGCGAGGTGCCGTCTTCCTGCATAGTGTCTATCAACTCCAGGCTGCGGACGGTAAACTTGTCCATCCTCACGTAACGCTCTTCCTCAATGCGAGAAATGGCGGTGATGTGACCGATGCGGGTATGTTGGGTAATCTCCAGGTATTGCATGATGGCCCCCGCCGCTATGATGCCGTTCTTCAAATGGTCTACTCCAAAACCTTTCAAGTTGCGGGTACGGAAGTGCTTCAATAGCTTTTGCTTGGCCGTCTGCTCGGTAAATACCCAGTCATCCAATTCGAAAACGCAATAACGCGTGCCGAAGTACTGCTCGAAGTCCCGCTTCCTGGAGCGGTCGTAAAGCACTTCCTTGGGCTGGAAATTGGCCAGGAGCTTCTCCACGTAGTCATAGCTGCCCTCGCCCGTGAGGAACTCTCCCGTGGAAATGTCTAGGAAGCTCACGCCGCAGGCCGCCTTGCCGAAGTGGACAGCGGCCAGGAAGTTGTTCTCCTTGTAGTTCAACACGTTGTCGCCCATGGCCACTCCCGGGGTCACCAGCTCGGTGATGCCCCGCTTCACCATGCGGTCTTCCTCGGTCAGCCCTTTCTTTCCCTTCAGCTGCAGGCGTTTCTTCTTGGGGTCTTCCAGTTGGTCGCAGATGGCCACGCGCTTGCCCGCCCTGATAAGCTTGGGCAGATAGGTGTCAAGGGCATGGTGGGGAAAGCCGGCCATCTCAATGGCTTGCGCCTGTCCGGTATTGCTTCTGCGGGTAAGCGTAATGCCAAGTATGGCGGAAGCCTCGATAGCGTCTTGGCAATAGGTTTCATAAAAGTCGCCACAACGAAACAGCAACAATGCGTCGGGATGCTTGGATTTCATCTCGAAAAACTGTCTCATCATGGGGGTCAGTGTCTTGTCTTTCTCTGCCATGGAAGCACTCGTTTTGGACAGGCAAAGGTAATGAAATATCGCCAAATGGCAAAATACTCGCGGGAAAAACCGCCTCAATCGTCGCCCTCGCCGTAGGCTAGCCTCAAGATATGCGCCAGGGAGGCGGGGAATCATGTAAGATGATTCTAGGAATGGTCTTAGATGATTCTGGGAATAGAGTAAGATGATTCCAGGAATAGTCTAAGATGATTCCCCACCTCCTCCACGGCTACCCTGGACAAAAGCCTCGGCTTAAGGGCAAGTTTATGGGGTTTTGTTTTGCCATGTCCCCGTTTTCCGCTATCTTTGCAAGTTGAATTGGTGTACCCTTTCTCCAAAAGGGTAGGGGACTGACCACAATAGAGAAGAAAACAACAACAAGACGACAATGGAATACAATTTCAGGGAAATCGAAAAGAAATGGCAACGCAGATGGGTAGAAAGAAAAACCTATCGCGTGACCGAGGACAAGACGAAAGAGAAATACTACGTGCTCAACATGTTTCCTTACCCCTCCGGGGCAGGACTGCATGTGGGACACCCACTGGGCTACATCGCCAGTGATATCTATGCCCGCTATAAAAGACTGCAAGGTTTCAACGTGCTCAATCCCATGGGTTATGACGCTTACGGACTGCCCGCGGAGCAATATGCCATACAAACAGGGCAACATCCGGAGAAGACCACAACCGAGAACATCAACCACTACCGGGAGCAGCTGGACAAGATAGGTTTCTGTTTCGACTGGGAACGGGAAGTGCGCACTTGCGACCCTGTCTACTATAAGTGGACGCAATGGGCTTTCCAGAAGATGTTTGACAGCTTCTATTGCAATTCCTGCCAGAAAGCCCAGCCCATTTCCAAACTCATAAAGCACTTCGAGGAGAAAGGCACTGAGGGACTTGACGTGGCGCAAAGCGAGGAATTAAGCTTTACCGCTGATGAATGGAAGCGCATGGGCGAAAAGGAGCAACAACAAACCTTGATGAATTACCGTATCGCCTATTTGGGCGAGACCATGGTAAACTGGTGCGCCGGACTGGGCACGGTGTTGGCCAACGACGAGGTGGTAGACGGCGTGAGCGTAAGAGGAGGTTTCCCCGTTGTGCAAAAGAAAATGCGCCAGTGGTGCTTGCGTGTGTCGGCCTACGCGCAACGCTTGCTCGACGGACTGGACACCATAGACTGGACGGACAGCCTGAAAGAGACCCAACGTAACTGGATAGGCCGCTCGGAAGGAGCGGAAGTGGAATTCAGTGTCAAGGACAGTGACGTTCGCTTCACTATCTTCACTACCCGTGCCGATACCATGTTTGGCGTCACCTTCATGGTGCTGGCTCCCGAGAGCGAATATGTGAGCCAGGTGACCACGGCCGAGCAACAAACGGCGGTCGATGAGTATCTCTCCTACGTGAAAAAGCGCACCGAGCTGGACCGCATCTCCGACCGCAAGGTGACAGGAGTGTTCACGGGCTCTTACGCCATCAATCCCTTTACGGGCGAGGCTATTCCCATTTGGGTGAGCGAATATGTGCTGGCCGGTTACGGTACGGGAGCCATCATGGCCGTTCCCGCCCACGACAGCCGTGACTATGCCTTCGCCAAGCACTTCAATTTGCCTATCATCCCCTTGATAGAGGGCGCAGACGTGAGCGAGGAAAGTTTTGACGCCAAGGAAGGTATCGTGACCAACAGTCCCCGCAAGGACGTAAAACCCTACATAGACTTCTCGCTCAATGGCCTTACCGTAAAGGAAGCCATCGCCGCCACCAAGAAATACGTGGCTGAGCACCATCTGGGCAGGGTGAAGGTGAACTACCGGCTCAGGGATGCCATATTCTCCCGCCAGCGTTACTGGGGCGAGCCATTCCCCGTTTACTATAAGGACGGCATGCCTTACATGATACCCGCCGACAAATTGCCCTTGGAATTGCCCGAGATAGACAAGTATGAACCCACGGAGACGGGTGAGCCCCCCTTGGGAAGAGCCAAGAAATGGGCATGGGATACTGTCAATAACCAAGTGGTAGACAAGTCATTGATAGACCAAAAGACTGTCTTCCCGCTTGAATTGAACACCATGCCTGGTTTCGCGGGCAGTAGCGCCTACTACCTGCGCTATATGGATCCCAAGAACGACCAGGCTCTTGTGGCTCCCGAAATAGACCAATATTGGCAACAGGTAGACCTCTACGTGGGCGGTACCGAGCATGCCACGGGTCACTTGATTTATTCCCGCTTCTGGAATAAATTCCTTTTCGATTACGGCGTAAGTTGCAAGGAAGAGCCCTTCCAGAAGCTCATCAACCAGGGAATGATACAAGGACGCAGCAATTTCGTTTATCGCGTGAACAGCGATGACCACGACAAAGCGCCCGTATTCGTCAGCCTGGGACTGAAAGACCAATATGACACCACGCCTATCCATGTAGACGTGAACATCGTGCATGGTGACGTGCTCGACCTGGAAGCCTTCCGCGCTTGGAGACCCGAATACAATAACGCCGAGTTCATATTGGAAAACGACAAGTATATCTGTGGATGGGCCATCGAGAAAATGTCTAAATCCATGTACAACGTGGTGAATCCCGACATGATCGTAGAGAAATATGGTGCCGATACCTTACGTCTTTACGAGATGTTCCTGGGCCCCGTGGAGCAAAGCAAGCCCTGGGATACCAACGGCATAGATGGTTGTCATCGTTTCCTGAAGAAATTCTGGAACCTGTTCTATGACAACCGCGGTGACCAGTTCTTGCCATCAGTTACCGAAGAGGCTACTCCCGCGTCGTTGAAGTCACTCCATAAGCTCATCAAGAAGGTGACCGAGGACATACAGAAGTTCTCTTACAACACGGCCATTTCCGCCTTCATGATTGCCGTCAACGAACTGGGCGGCCAGAAATGCCATAATCAAGAAGTATTAAAGACATTGGTGGTGCTCATCGCTCCCTTCGCTCCCCACATCGCGGAAGAGCTTTGGGAGGCGTTGGGGGAAAAGGGTAGCGTATGCGATGCCCATTGGCCTCAATGCGATGAGCGTTACCTGGTGGAGGACGAAGTGCAGATGACCGTTTCCTTCAATGGCAAGGCCCGTTTCCAAATGACCTTCCCCATGGATGCGCAACCCAAGGAAATAGAAGCCGCCGTATTGGCAGATGAGAAGAGCCAAAAATACATGCAAGGCATGCAGGTATTGAAAGTCATCGTGGTGCCCAAGAAAATCATCAACGTGGTATTAAAGAAATAGCATGGCAAAGCTGGCGCTGACACAAAACTTTCGCGATGAGTTCAAGGATTATTTTTATATCACCCTTGGACTCATGCTCTATACCTTCGGATGGACAGTTTTCTTGCTGCCCTATGAGATGGTGACAGGTGGCGTGACCGGTGTGGCTGCCATCATCTTCTATGCCACGGGCATTCCCATCTTTATCTCTTACTTCGTCATCAACGCCGTTTTGCTGCTGTTGGCCTTGCGATTGTTGGGATTGAAGTTCATGGTGAAGACCATCTACGCCATTATCATGCTCTCCCTGCTCTTGGCCTTTGCCCAAAACCTAATGACCAAGGACAACGGAGGGCTGATTCAAGTACTGGGACCAGGGCAAGACTTCATGTCGCTTATCATTGGTTGCGTCATGACAGGCTCTTCCCTGGCCATTGTCTTCTTGCACAACGGCAGTACAGGCGGCACTGACATCATCGCCGCAGTGGTCAACAAGTTCCATAACATCTCCATCGGCCGCGCGCTCATCTTCGTTGACATCCTTATCATTTCCAGTTCCATCCCTGTCTTTATGGCGAAGCCGGATTATGAAGTGATAGACGTATGGCGCAAGGCGGTATTCGGTCTCTGTACCATGGTGATAGAAAATTTCGTCTTGGACTACGTGATGAACGCGCAGCGGGAAAGCGTGCAATTCATGATATTCAGCAATAAATATCAAGAGATAGCCAATGCCATCGCCATGCAAACAGGACGCGGTGTCACTATACTCGATGCCCATGGATGGTATACGGGTCATGAGCGAAAAGTGCTCTGCGTGCTGGCCAAGAAGCGGGAGAGCACCAATATCTTCCGCATCGTTAAGTTAATAGACCCCAACGCTTTTGTCAGCCAAAGCTCTGTCATCGGTGTCTATGGCGAGGGCTTCGATGAGATGAAGGTGAAACTCAAGCAAAAACAGAAAAAATGAAACGCATCGTATTCGCGACCAATAACCAACATAAGTTGCAAGAAATAAGGGAGATATTGTCCCCCGAATTCGAGATTGTCTCCTTGAAAGAGATAGGTTGCCACGAGGACATTCCCGAGACTGGCAATACATTAGAGGAGAATGCCTTACAGAAAGCCCGCTACATAAGCGAGCGTTACCATATCAGTTGCTTTGCCGATGATACGGGACTGGAAGTGGAAGCCTTGGGAGGCGCTCCTGGCGTGCATAGTGCCCGCTACGCGGAAGGAACCGATCACGACAGTGAGGCCAATATGACCAAATTGCTCCGGGAATTGGAAGGAAAAGAAAACCGCCAGGCCAGATTTCGCACGGTGATAGCCCTTATCGAGCTGGGGGAGGACGAGACGGAGAACGTCCATCTATTTGAAGGTATCGTGGAAGGACATATCTCCACCGAAAGGCAAGGCACAGAAGGTTTCGGATATGACCCCGTCTTCGTGCCCGAAGGCTATGAAAAGAGTTTCGCCGCCCTGGGAGAAACCATCAAGAACCATATCTCCCATCGCGCCAGAGCCGTGAAGAAACTGGCCGAATACCTCAAGCAAGCGTAACCGCCTATACCTTATTATATAATATATGTATATGAGGAAGAGACCGCTTGTCACGCTTCTGTCGCTGCTCATGGCCTGTGTCACCGCCATGGGACAAGCCATCGGGCAATGGAAAGCCTATTTGGCTTACCATGAGATACAAGACTTGGAAAAAGCGGGCAACGTGATTTACGTGCAGGCCTCTGATAATCTCTATGCCTATAATACCAACGACAACAGCGTACAGACATTCAGCAAGGCCGATTGCCTGAACGATTGCCAGATAGCCCATATAAAATACAACGCCACCGCCAAAAAATTAGTTATCGTCTATACCAATTATAATATAGACCTACTGGCTGATAATGGCGAGGCGGAAATACTGACCGACTACCAAAACAATGCGTTGGCCGTGGACAAGACGGTCAACGATATCTATATGAATGGTCATTTGGCTTATCTTAGCACTGGATTCGGCATCGTAAAACTGAATGTCAAGGATGCGGAAATCAGCGACACCTACAACCTAGGATTCCCCGTTGACTATACTTACATAGAGGGTAACTCCATCTACGCGGCCAGCCATACGGCCGGTCTCTACCAAGCTTCACTGACCGCCAACCTGGTGGACAAAAGCCAGTGGAGCAGGGTAGGGGACTATGTGCCCAAGCAAGCCGAAGACAAGCAAGACTTGCGAGAGGCCGTGAAGAACGCCAATCCGGGCGGACCGAAATACAACAATTTCTACTATATCAAATACGAGCAGGATAGACTGTATAGTTGTGGAGGAGCCTTTATCGCGAGTATAATCAATTTAAACCATCCCTCGGGAGTACAGATGATGCATGATGGGGAATGGAGTTTTACACAAGATAATGTTGGAGAGATAACAGGACTCACCTACGTGAATACTAACTGTATAGCTGTAGACCCCAACGACCCCTCGCACATCTTCACCGGAGATCAATCGGGAGTCTATGAATACCAAGACGGACTATTCGTAAGATGTTACAACATGGACAATAGTCCGCTCATGGGTGTTATCGATAGAGGGAACCAATTGGACAACAATTACATGCTCATCAATGGCCTGTGCTTTGATGAGGAGGGAACCCTCTGGATACTCAACGGGCAGACGGCCAATAATTCCCTGGTGGCTTATCATGACGGCACATTCACCACACACCATAAAGAAGTATTAATGGTGGATGATAATAGCACCAGTATGGCTGGACTATCGGGAATGATAAAAGACAGCGATGGACTATTGTGGTTTGTGAATTATCATAATAATGGCTCTTCGTTTTTCTGTTATGACCCTATACATGACCAAATCACCGCTTACAAGCAAAACCTGCAAAACCAAAACGGTGAGAGTGTAGTCGGATACGTTACCTGCATCGCTGAAGACCAAGACGGCAACATGTGGCTAGGCACTACGCTGGGTGTCTATTACCAATCCCACTCACAAAGGAACGAAACCTCGCCCGTGGTGCTCACGCAAGTCATCGTTCCCAGGAACGACGGCAGTAACTTGGGAGACTACCTGCTGAGTGGCGCTAACATTTCCTGCATCGCCATCGACGCAGCAAACAGGAAGTGGATAGGCACCAAAGGGACGGGACTTTACGTGATAGACAGTGACAACACGACAGAAATCCATCATTTCACGGAAGGTAATTCCCCATTGCTCTCCAACACCGTATTCTCGCTGGCCATCAACAATGCCACGGGAGAAGTGTTCATAGGCACCGACAAAGGTCTCTGCTCCTATACGAGCGAGGCGGTAAGCCCCAGTGAGGAAATGACAAAAGACAACGTCTATGCCTATCCTAACCCCGTAAGACCGGGTTACGCGGGGAAAATCACCATCACCGGACTTACCATGGATGCTGACGTAAAGATAACCTCCAGCAACGGCAGTCTGGTACATCAAGGTCGCAGCACCGCCGGCACTTACCAATGGGATGGCTGTGACAAGAATGGAAAACCGGTAGCGTCCGGCATATACATGGTGCAAACCGCCACCGCCAATGGCGAGAAGGGAACTGTATGCAAGATAGCCATCGTGAGGTAACCTATTTGGCGGTAGTCATCGGCGTGTTTACGCTGATGCAACTCATCGTGCTGCTTTTATTCGGGTATACCCCTTACCATGACAGCAATTGTTATATCGATATAGCCCAACAATGCATAGAGGCGGGAGAGCCTTATCCCACGACACGACAAATACAGGAGGTAGAATTCATCTGGAACATGGGTGCCATCCATTTGTCTTATCTCTCATTGCTTCTATTCAAGTCTATCACTCCATTATTGGTACTCTATGCTTTCATGAAAGGGATGACGGCATGGATGGTCTATCGCATAGCCCGCTATCTCTACGGCAAAAGAACAGCGTGGATTACACTTATACTATATGTCATTTATCCCGCCAATTATGGAGAATGCACGTCCACCTTGACCGAGTTACCCTTTATTTTTTTCAGTTTTCTGGGCATGATTTTCGCTTTAAGGGACAAGACCATTCTCTTGGGTGGTATATGCATGGCGATAGCCAATTGGGTCAGACCGATGGGCATCGTTTTCATCGTAACCATGTGCGCTTATTATCTGTTCCGAAGAAATGAAAGCAAAAAGCGAATGTCATACCTCTGTGGGGCTTATATAGCCACCATATTCTTGTTTGGTTCGCTTTATTATCTAAGGACAGGATACTTCATCTACCAGGCAAAAACAGGATGGATGGCATTGATGCAGTATTCATGGGATCATGACAAGGACAAGCAAACGGATTATCCTCTTTTCGAGCATGGAAATCCCATGTATTATGACGAGAATCAAACAAACGCCATAGACCAGGACCACATTTGGCAACAGAATTTTCTGGTTTGGTTGCCGCATAACCTGGGAGAATACCTATCACAAATGCCAGAAAAGTTATGGCGTACCTATATCTCTGACAACATGAACATGTGTACTTTCATTCCTCACAAACAGGAAAGAGAATACATGTATGAAGAAGTAAGTATGGAAAAACTATACGCGAACTTTCCTCATTATAGTCCCGTACAAGTGCTTACCATCATCAACCTGGCATACTATTACTGCCTATTGATAGCGTTTTGTGTTGTCATTTATATGGCTTACAGGAAAAAACAATTGGGAAAATATGTCATTCCCATCACCATCACTGCGTTTGGTACTATCTTGCTGCTACTGGTAGGTCACGGAGAGACTCGTTTCCATACCCCTTTCATACCGTTTTTCATGATGATGGCCGCATCGCGAATTCCATTGGCCAATCGGAAAAACAATATATGTGCCAATTGATGGTCAAGTTACACATCTCACTATAACATCTCACTAATGAAGGAGTTTCAACTATACAACGCCCACAACCGCAAGGAATGGGTCGATTTAGGTAAGGGGGTTAGCATCTTGTTGGTAGTGCTGTTCCATTGCGAGACTTACCTGCCAATCGTCAATACCGGCACTGCCATCGCGTTCTCTTTCTTCATTTTTCCTTTCCGGGTATGTCTTTGTAAGTGATTACCGCCAATTCTCATTACGCAGGAAACTCAAGCAAATACTAAGAGGCATCATATGGACATATTTGATATTCACTTGCCTTATCATAGTCCCGAAATCACTACTCAACGGAAAAAGCATCACGGAAGGCCTGTTAGACATCGTCCTGGGTTACGCCTCCTGGTTTGTGGTATCATTAGGTGTCGCTCAAGTAGCGTTCGCCATTCTGTTGGCCAAATGCAAACGATTGTGGGTATTCGCCATATTCATACTGTCCTGTGCAACGATTGGCCTATTCATCCAATCAAATACACAGCAGACACTGCCTTTCCAAATCGAGAAAGCGCTCATCGTAGTGCTGTTTCTGGGATTGGGTATCTTCTATCGCATCTATGAACCACGCACGGAAAAGTATTTTCGCCCGCTTTATTTGTTGATTGAATTGATAAATAATACAGGAATTATCATTACATTGTGGAAAAATATATCTGAATACAGAATTTTTAAGTTATAAGAAAATGATGAAAGACGTTGTCAAATGCTGCATTCCCTTTCTTATAGGGGTCATGATTGGCGTGATGTTATACACATTAGTTGGTTGGTGGGGATTCTTGCTTATTTTTCCATGGATTGGATTCAGCATCACGTTTGGCTGTTTGTTAGTCATAAAACGAAAAGGTATAAAAAAAGACTTAGGACGCAGGATTTGCCTTTTAATGCTTTTACCTTTATTTTTATTGTTCCTTGGTATTTGTCAACGTGAAAATCTACAACTTGAAGAATTCGTGTTTTATTTCTTATTGTTTTTACAAACAGGAATAATCATACGTGTTTGCGTTCACTTTTTGATTGCGAAAATATTTGGACCTTTTATTTGGGGTAGAGGGTTTTGTGGTTGGGCATGTTGGACCGGTGCCATATTAGAGTGGTTGCCAATTAAGGAGAATAAAAAAATACCCGTAAACCTAACAAGGTATCGTTATATTTCATTAATCATCAGTTTAGGTATCCCCATAACCCTTATTTTGTTAGGTTATGATTGGATAAATATGCATATCAATGAACAAAGACATAATATGTTTTTAAACTATGGAAAGCCCGGTTCTTTAATATGGTTTATTGTCAGTAATATCATATATTATGTTCTTGCCATTTGGTTAGCCTTTAAGTTTAGGAAAAACGTGCGTTTTGCAAAATAGCTTGCCCCGTATCCCTGTTTATGAAGTGCCAAACAACAGTCGCCATGATACAACGTACTCCAACAGGAAATAAATGTATATCTTGTGGAACCTGCAATAAGCATTGCCCTATGGATGTAGATGTGATGTCTTATATTTCACAAGGTAAAAAAGTCAAATCAAGTGAATGTATCCAATGTGGTATTTGTACCAATGTATGCCCTCAAAAGGCAATAAATTAAGTCTTTAGCAAATCAGTCTCAAGGCTTTCAATGACCGATGAAACTAGTATCGTGAGCCTTTGAGACTAATATCCATGGCGACACTTCAATCCTTTAAGCAGCCTAAAGGTATCACTTTCACTCCGTCAGGACGTGTATAAGCCATTTTCCCTCCTGTCAATATCATCAAGAGAGTAGGCTCACGCAAAGGTACCTGTCTTTCCGTCTTATTGTATTTCTTGATAAGCTGACTGATTTCAAGGAGATGTTTCGCTCCCAAATCTATCTCCATGCCGCCAAGCTTGCACTCTATCAAGGCATATTTTCCATCTTCTAAATGCAACACAAGGTCTGCTTCCAATCCATACCTGTCACGATAATAAGAAATGTGGCTGTTAAAATCCGCCGTATACGCTTTCAAGTCACGTATACACATCTGCTCGAAAATGAAACCAAACGTCTTCAACTGTGTTTCCAATGCTTCCATGCTTACGCCCATAGCGGCCACCGCGATGGAAGGATCTATAAAACAACGTTTTGGAGCACTGTGTAATGCAGTCTTACTTCTTATGTCGGGACACCGAGCGTCTATGTCTTGGATGACAAACAATTTCTCCAATGCCGCTATATATCCGCCACCCTCTGTAAATATTCCATAAGCCTATATCTAAAGGAAATAAATCATGGCTACAAATATACACAATTTATTTCATCTCACAATCACATTCGGCATTTTTGCGGCATTTCAATCGGCATTTTTGCGGCACTTCATTCGGTATTTTTGCGGTAGCGACAGCGTTTACCTTCTATTCCCGGCGTTTTACGAGCCAAGTGATGGACAATACCAAGATTATCGTTACCTTTGTGGCAATTATGCTAAAATATCAATACGCTCCCTTCGTCATCGGGATGGTCATATTGATGGCCATTCCCGCGGCACTGGCCATGCTGTATGCCCGGTTTCCCCATTTGGTATAGCTGTCATGCGGGAGATACTTCGTAATGAGCATAAGTGAATACGGCGATGCAGGAAAGTGAACACGCTAGCGCGGAAAAGTGAATACGCTAGCGCGGAGAAAGCAAGTAGCGGGAGCGGGGGGAAATGAGTGAGGGCGATTCACTTACCTGAATCACCCTCACTCACTTATGTCCATAAAAACAGGTCAGCTGTCAGCTCAGCTCGAGCATGCGCTCGATGGGCTTCACCGCCTCTCGGGCGATGGCCGGGTCTATCTCCACGGCCGGCCACTCATACTTCAACGTGTTGTATATCTTGGCCAGGGTGTTCATCTTCATGTACTCACACTCGTTGCACATGCAGCCTGCGCCGCCTTCACTCACGGCGGGAGGAACGGGATGGAACTTCGTGCCAGGACAGCACCTGCGCAACTCGTGCAGGATGCCTGCCTCCGTAGCCACGATATACTCCCGCTCGGGATGCTGACGGGCATGGCGCAGCATGTCCGCCGTGCTGCCTTTCACTTCCGCCAAGGCCAATACGGGAGCCTTACACTCCAGGTGAGCCATGACAACAGCCTCTGGGTGCTGGCGTTTCAACTCCGCGATGGCTTCCACGGAGAACTTCTCGTGTACGTGGCAACCGCCATTCCAGAGCAACATCTGCCTGCCCGTCACGCTATTGATATAGTTGCCAAGATTGTAATCTGGCCCGAAAATAAGCTTGGCGTCCTGCGGGAAGGAGTCTATCACCTTCTTGGCGTTGCCGCTGGTCACTACCACGTCGGTCAAGGCTTTTACCGCCGCCGTCGTGTTCACATAGCTCACTACCTGATAACCAGGATGCTCGTCCCTGTATCGCTTCAAATCTTCCGCCTTGCAAGAGTCCGCCAATGAGCATCCTGCGTTGAGGTCGGGTGCCAACACCAGTTTGTCGGGACTCAAGAGCTTGCAGGTCTCCGCCATGAAGTGTACGCCACACATCACCATCACCTTTGCGTCGGTCTCGGCAGCCTTTCTCGCCAAGGCCAGTGAGTCACCCACGAAGTCGGCTATCTCTTGTATATCGCCCGTGGTATAATAGTGGGCCAGGATGATGGCCTCTTTCTCTTGGCACAGTTTCCTGATTTCGGTCTTCAAGTCGAGGGAACTATCGACGGGTTCCGTTACGTAGCCCTTCTCTATCCATTCTTTCTTCACCATGACATTTATATTATTATATTCTTTTTCTTTATAGATAAAACAAAATATGTAAGATGATGATATGCCGTGGATACGTGCATAAGTATCGGGCGGAAAGTTTGGCTATTTCGTTATCAACGTCTCTTTCAGGGTTATCCGCAGGGTGTGTTGATTTCTTCTGCCTGATATTTAATCATTTAGATACTTTGTCCACATTTCCATAATGTGGTGCAAAGGTAATAAGTTTATATCTTTTTTCGTTTAAAATCCGTGGAAAAGTAGTGAAAATCGTGAGAATAACCCTGTGGATATCCCCATTGGAACGCTTGGCGGAGTAGGGGAGTGGATATCCCGCGAGTTTTCCACATAGTTTTCCCTATGGTTTTCCACAGCTTTGGATGAGTTTATCCACAGGGTCTTTACTTGTTTTTTTTGATAACGTAGAATAAAATTAAGGTAAGTTCGGTTATCGCGTGAAAAGCCAGCGTGGTACGCGATTTCGCATACGAGTGTTTTCCAAAAGCCAGTACTACTGTTCTGTGATATCAGTATTACTGACTTTTATTTTCAGTAGTACTGGCTTTTTTGCGCGTATAATACAAGATGAGACGTGGCTTTACTCAGCAGAGCAAAGCCACGTAAGATAAACGCGATAAGGAGCGGTTACTCTTCCACTACGGAAAAGTCATCTTTTCCCACTCCACAGAGAGGACAAACCCAATCATCGGGAATGTCTTCAAAGGCCGTACCAGGTGCTATGCCATTATCGGGGTCTCCTACAGCGGGGTCATAGATATACCCGCATACGTCACATACATACTTCTTCATAGTCTTTTGGGTTTTAAAGGGTGAATAAAAAAGGTATTATCTTTTCGCCCGCAGGATGAAGTTCACCCGGTAGGCGATGATGTCTGGCGAGAGGTTGTTCAGGCAAGCGTAGTCGCCACGCAGGCATTTCTTCTTGCCATAGATGCTACAGGGGCGGCAGTCCATGTCCAGCTGTATCACGTTTTCCGGGCTTTGGTTCCAGCCCAGGAATCCTGCGTAGGGATGGGTAGCTCCCCATATGCTTACCACGGGAGTATTTACCAATGAGGCTAAGTGCATGTTGGCACTGTCCATGCTCACCATCACGTCGAGCAGACTCATCAGGATAAGCTCTTTTTCCATATCGCCCAACTTAGCCGAGGCGTTTACGCATTGCGCGAATTGTTTCTCCCATTGGTTCATGATATAGTGCTCATCGGCTCCGCCGCCAAAGAGGAAAATACGGCAATGGAGATTTCGCTCAATGATTTTCTCTATCACTTTCACCATTTTTTCCAAAGGATAAATCTTGCCTTTATGGGCGGCAAAGGGCGCGATGCCTATCCAGGGAGTATCCTGGGTTTTCTCTGTCAACAGGCCAGCGGGCAACTTGCTGAGGTCTGGCCCATCTGGATAGATGGTCTCAAACTCCAGCTTCACGGGATAGCCCAATCGTTCCAACACCTCGGCGTAGTTCTCGAAGGAGGTAGGTTGCTGCGTCAGCCGCTTGTTGCAGTTGGAAGTGAGCAGTCGCTTGCCGTGACGGTGCTTGTTGATATGCTCCACGCGGTAACTGTCCAAGTTAAAGCGGATGCGCAGATAGTTGGAGCGAAGTATGTTGTGGAAGTCGGCGATGGCAGTGAACTGCTTGGCTATCAGCCTGCGGTAGAGCGCGTTCAGTCCTTTTACGCCTTTGTATTCCCGTTTGATGTCCGCTTCCATGAAGCCAACGTTGGGTGCCAGGTGCTCAAAGAAAGGCTTGGCGAAAGGTCTACTCAACACGGTGATGCGCAAATGTGGGTATTGCTTGGCCAGTGAGTAGACCACAGGAACGGTCATCGCCACGTCTCCTATGGCTGAGAAGCGGATAATCAGTATGTGCTCAGTCTTCATGCCCCTTGGGGATGGCTTATGAATTACTACTTATTATATATATAATGTATATGGATTACTTGTTTTGGTAGAGCACGGGGTTGGTGCTGGGGTCATTATACATTTTCATCTGTCGATAGACCTTCATGTATTTCCTGCCTGCCTCGATGTCTTCCAATAGTTGGTCAATGGCTTCGCTCAAGTCCACTTGTTGCTCCAGGAGGATGTCCAGTTTCGCCTGGCATTTGGCTTTGTGCTCAGCGGAAGCGTCTTTGCGCTCCACTTGCTCTTTCATGTGATATATCTTCAACGCCAATATGCTGAGCCTGTCCACGGCCCAAGCGGGACTCTCGGTATTGATGCGAGCGTCGGGCAGCACTTTCACGTCCTTATATTTGTCCCTGAAGTAGGAGTCTATCTGTTCCACTAAGTCCGTGCGGTCTTGGTTGCTTTTGTCTATGCGGCGTTTCAATGCCAATGCCTCCACGGGGTCAATGCCAGGATCCCTAATGATATCCTCGTAATGCCACTGCACCGTGTCTATCCAACATTTTAAATAGAGTCGGTTTTCTATGCTCCCTTCCTCGTAAGGGTTATTGATGGGAGTGTCCACGTTGTCAGTGACATGGTAGTCTATGATAGCCCGATTGAAAACAGGATTCGCTTGCGAAGTGAATGACATGTTTATATTAGTTTTAAAGTTCACGAAAAACGATTACAAATACAAAAGTAGAAATTAAAATTGAAACCGCCAAGAAATTCCAGGAAAAAGGCCAATAATATGCACAATCTTTAGGTGAATGTGCATAAATGGTGTATTTTTTCATTAAATAATTTGCGGGTATCAATAAAAATGTGTTCCTTTGCAACCGATTTATAACAAGAGTTTTATTTTATAAACAATTTAAAAGTTACAATTATGTCAGAAATCGAAAGCAAAGTAAAGGCTATTATCGTAGACAAACTCGGTGTTGATGAAGCAGAGGTTAAGCCAGAGGCAAGCTTCACTAACGATCTTGGCGCAGATTCTTTGGATACCGTTGAGTTGATCATGGAATTCGAGAAGGAGTTCTCTATTTCTATTCCTGACGACAAGGCAGAGAAGATTGCCACTGTAGGTGACGCTATCGCTTACATCGAGGAGAACGCGAAGTAATTAGCGATACTATCATTCATAAATGGAATTAAAAAGAGTCGTAGTAACAGGATTAGGTGCCGTTACCCCCGTGGGCAATACTCCAGAGGAAACCTGGAACAATCTCGTGGCTGGTAAGAGTGGCGCCGCTCCTATTACTTTATTCGATTGCTCCAAATTCAAGACACAATTCGCTTGCGAGGTAAAAGGCCTTGATTTCAATGCTTATATTGATCGCAAGGAAGCTCGCAAGCTTGATCGCTATACCCAGTTGGCCATGATTTCCGCCATTCAGGGTATAAAGGATTCTGGTCTTGACTTGGAAAAGGAAGACAAAAACCGCATTGGTGTTGTATATGGCGTAGGTATCGGAGGTATCAAGACTTTTGAGGATGAGGTGGTTTATTATGGTCTCCACAAGGAGGATGGCCCTAAATTCAGCCCCTTCTTCATTCCCAAGATGATTGCCGATATCGCTTCTGGACATATCTCTATCCATTTCGGATTCCATGGTCCCAACTATACCACCACTTCCGCTTGCGCTTCATCCAGCAACGCTTTAGCCGACGCATTCAATTTGATACGCTTGGGCAAAGCCAACGTGATGGTAAGCGGTGGTGCTGAGGCTGCGCTTTGCGCTTGTGGTGTAGGTGGTTTCAATGCCATGAAGGCTTTGTCTACCCGCAATGATGACCCCGAACATGCTTCCCGTCCCTTCAGCGCAAGCCGTGATGGTTTCGTAATGGGTGAGGGTGCTGGCTGCTTGATACTAGAGGAGCTGGAGCATGCCAAGGCTCGTGGCGCTAAGATATACGCTGAAATGATAGGCGAGGGAGAGAGTGCCGACGCTTATCACATCACGGCTTCCCATCCCGAGGGACTTGGCGCTAAGCTGGTAATGCTGAATGCCCTGGAAGACGCTGGCTTGAAGCCCGAGGATGTAGATTACATCAACGTGCATGGCACGTCTACTCACGTGGGTGACATCTCTGAGGCCAAGGCCATCAAGGAAGTATTCGGTGAGCATGCCTATAAGCTGAACATCAGTTCCACAAAGTCAATGACGGGTCACCTGTTGGGTGCCGCCGGTGCCGTGGAAGCTATGGTGTGCGTATTAAGCGTGAAGAACGACATTGTTCCTCCCACCATCAACCACCAGGAAGATGACAAGGACGAGGAAATAGACTACAACATGAACTTTACGTTCAACGAGGCACAGAAGCGCACGGTGCGTGTGGCCTTGAGCAACACGTTTGGCTTCGGTGGCCACAACTGTTGCGTGGTCTTCAAGAAATATGAGGCTTGACGCATTCAAGAAAATAAAGCTTTCTTTCCGTAAGGAGAGGAAGCTTTATTTTGCTTTATATGAAATATTGGGATTTTATCCTGGCAAGATAGCTTTATATAAGCGGGCTTTCTTGCACAAGAGTTTTCGGGAAAAAGACAATAGCGGGCATTCCATTAACAACGAGCGACTGGAATACCTAGGTGATGCCATTCTTGGTGCCGTGATGGGCGACATCCTTTTCCATCATTATCCTAACCAGCAGGAAGGTTTTCTTACCCAATTGCGCAGCAAACTGGTGAGCAGGCATTCTCTCAATCAGTTGGCCAACGAACTCCATTTGGACAAGTTTCTGCGTTACCATGGTGCGTTGGAAAGCACTTCCATCATGGGCAACGCCTTTGAGGCATTGGTGGGCGCTATCTATCTGGATCAAGGTTATGACACATGCAAGCGTTTCGTGGAACGGCGCATACTCAATGGCTATATAGATTTAGAGCAAGCCGCCAGCCATAACGAGAACTACAAGAGCCAGCTCTTGGAGTGGGCGCAAAGGTATGGCTATCATGTAGACTTCAAGCTATTATACCAAAAGCAGTGCTTTGACAACACATCTATTTTCAAGAGCCAGGTTATTGTAGAAAATCAAGCCTTGGGCATCGGCAAGGGTTCCAGCAAGAAGGAGAGCCAGCAGTCTGCTGCCAAGGCCACGTTGCAGCTATTGCGTGATAATCCTTCACTTATCAGCGCCTACAAGGCAGAGAACCATCACGTGGAAGAACAGCGAGAACATTCTTTCTATTAGGGGATATCAACTCTTGTGCTTGTAGCGGCGTTCTGTAGAACGTCGTATCTTGTGCAAGGGGGCAAGTAACCAAATGCGCCTGCGTCTCTATCCCCAAGTCGTGCTCACTTCTCCTTTGAGATGCTTCTCAGCGAAGGGCGTGAACGGGAATCATGGGAATCATTTCCTTTGGCGTTATTTTGAGGAGCTTTCTTGTCGGTGATTGAGGGAAATTTCGTAACTTTGCCTTACGTGTCTGTTGACAAACGCGGAAACCACATGAAAGTCAAGACCATCATAGCTTTTTTGTCCGTGTCGCTTTTCATTTGCGCAGGCTGTGGCGAGCGGCATAGCGAGGAGATAGACAAGGCCTATCAGTTGGCTGGTGTCTGCCCGGAACGTGCGTTGTACATCCTTGACCATGTAGACAGAAAGTGCCTGGTTGGAAGCGAGGAGGCAAGGTTTGCCTTGGTCTATACCTTGGCGCAAGACAAAAGCGGACTGGACGTGGACAATGACTCCTTGCTGCGAATGGCTTACGGTTATTATAAGGGAAGAACCGAGGACACGCTGTACGCCAAGTGCCAATACTACATGGGCAAGTATTATATGCTCAACGACAGTTCGGAGCAGGCGAAGGTTTGTTTTCAGCGTTCCGTCGGCACGGCGGAGAAGATGGGCGACAAGTACACGCAAAGTCTTGCCTTGGAGAAACTGTCAAGGCTACTATATAATACAGACCCCCAAAAGGCCTTGTTCTATGCCAGGAAATCTGATAGTGTCTATTGTTCTCTTCCCGGTGCCACCCTTCCCAATAAAATCTATGGAAAATTAAATATCTGCGAGGCTCTGCTCTTTGCGGACAGTCTTCATGGTGCGATGAGGGAATGTGAGAAAGCCATTGACATGGCATTGGGATATGGAGACTCAATGATTATTTCAGATGTTTTTCAAGACATGTCTTCCATATTGAGCAAACAAGAGGATAATCAAAAATCACTGGAGTTTTCAAAAAAGGCATATGCTTATGCAGGAGGTGATGATGTCTCAAAACTTATCAATCTTGCTTGGGCTTATATGGAGGCAGATTCGCTGAAAGCCTGTGAACAAACGATAAGCCAAGTCAATTCCACGAACGTTGCGGATTTATATACCAAGTATTATATTCTGCACGTTGCCTTTATAAAAGGGCATGACTATGAGAAAGCCCGCCAATACGCGGACTCTGCCTATCACTACATAGAGACCATGTATGGCGAGCAACTCCAAAGGCAACAGCATTACTATGCCTCCTTGGTCAAAGTACAACACGAGAAAGGAGTTAAGGAAGGACATGCTAGTTTGTATTGTTGGCTGTTTGTGGTGGCGATTTGTTCTGCGGCCATAATCATTGGCTTGTTAGTCTATTCTATTCGCCAATACAAGGCAAAGGTGAAAATAGAGAAAGAAAAAGAGGCACAGGAAAGAGAAATGGCGGAAAGGTTGCGGGCTGAGGAGATGCGTCACAAGGACATGCAAATCTCAACTATGGCGGGTTATATTCTCAAAAAGATTGATATTGCCCAAAAGGTGGAGAATTTAAAGGAGAATAAAGATAAGTCTATGCCATTGTCTGAGGACGATTGGGAGGAAATACGCATATTCGTGGATGAACTGCAAGATAGTTTTGCGGAAAGGCTGCGGTGTCGTTTTCCGGACTTTAAAGATACAGACATCCGTTTCATGCTATTGGTGCGTTTAGGTTTGTCCTCTAAGTCCATGGCCATGGTTTATGGCATTAGCGAGAAATCCATTCGCCAACGGATGTATGTTTACAAGAAAAGCATGAACATTGAGTGCTCATTAAGGGAATTTATCCAAGGCTTTTGACCCTCAGTAATGCAGAAATAGACATCAATATTTGATAGCTTTTTACGTAATTCGCTGATTATTAATGTTTTTCTTTGTTGCTTGGATAAGGCGGAAATAGACATAATCTATTTCCTTCTTATGGTTGTTTTCCTTAATTTTGCGGTATGAACCAAATGAAAAGCAACAATGAAGAGACTATTATCACTATTACTTGTTTTGTTTATAATGGTGCCATGCCTGGCAACGCAGATTGACGTGAAGGTGGAAGACAGGATTCAGCGTGGTGGCAAACGGGCACCTTCTGCCGTCCAAGTTTCCGCTTTTTATGAGAATGGAGTCGTGACAGTGGACGTTTCCAGGTACTATGGGGAAGCCCAGGTTTTTGTGTATGATTCTGATGGTGCGATTGTGGGAACTGCAGAAGCAATGGTTTCTGGCACAGGCAGCGTCATGTGTACGCTAGACACACTGCCAGAAGGAGAGTGTACCCTTTCCATTGTCTTGGGCAGTGTAGAGTATATCGGCACTTTTAATGCAAATGAGCCATGAAAAATATATCTATGGATATTTGAAAATGTTTTATTTCTAAATTTGATAATATGAAAAAGACTAATTTAATTTTTATTGCGCTATTCATTACCGCTAACGTTTTCGTGGGCTGTGATAGTAGCTTGTATGATGACGCTCCTGCTGCTGAACTGGCAGAGAGTATGGAAGTGCCTGTTGCCGATAATGACAGCGCCTATTATTGGTACAGTGGGGAGAAACAGTATTTAATCCCGGACTACTCATCGACCTTTATTGTGTATAACAGTGTCTCGAATGTCACTGCAGGCAGTGACATCGTGTCAAGAGGAGACTATAGTGATGCCAAAAAGGCTGTGGCAACGAGGGCTTCTCAAATCCATGGCAAAAATTGGGCGATAGTAAATGGCTGCAAGCAAAGAACACGAGCGAATAATGCCGACATTTATTATCTTTCCCCTGTTTATAAATCTCCGAAGACAGGAGAGAGGATTAAGTTGAGCAACTTGATTCACCTGAAACTGAAAGACCAAAAAGACACTACGGTGCTCTATGAGCAAATGAGGAAATACGGTTTGTCTATTTATTCGCAAAACCAGTTCATGCCAGTGTGGTATACCTTGTTCTGTGAAACCGACGCTTATGGTACGGCCTTGGAGGTTTGCGACTCGTTGTATGAGACAGGCCTGTTCGCTGCAGTGGAACCTGACTTTTTAGGTGCTTTTAAGGTGGCTGCGACAACTTTTACAACCCCTAATGACCCCTATTACTCTGAGCAATGGTATCTTCATGGCACAAATTCTATTAATTGGCCTGAGGCAAGTACCATTACTTCCGGTGATGGTGTTAAAGTAGCATTGATTGATACAGGTGTTGATTGTGGGCATCCTGATTTTGACCAGAACCTTGTAAGACCTCTTTATGATGCCTATATAGGAGATTGGTATACCAATGGCTTCTATGGCTCACATGCCACCAAATGTGCTGGTGTGATATCCGCAGTTTCGAACAACAATAAAGGAATAACAGGGATTAGCCCAAAAGTGCAGTTATATAGTTTGGCGGAACCAATTCGTAATTCAGAATGTGATATAGTGGTAGATTGGCCAAATCAAAGTCAACATCTCGCCACTGATTTATATATCGCTTTGACAGAATGTGATGTCGTAAGTTGTTCGTGGGGGTCTCAAGCAGTTGAAAGTGAGGAAATTAGAGACGCTATTCGTTATTATGGTATATTATGGAAAAGAAACAATAAAGGTACTGTCATGGTATTTGCTTCAGGCAATGAAGGTACGGATAGCGTAAGTTTTCCCGCAAATACTTTTCCTGAAATTCTGGTAGTTGGTGCTTCTGATAGTAATGGCGCAAAAGCATATTTCAGCAACGCGGGTTCAAAATTAGACGTTGTGGCTCCTGGTGTAAATATCCGAACGCTAGGCTTTAACGGTAATAGCACTTATGGTTATGAAACTGTTAATGGTACGTCTTATGCCGCTCCACAAGTTGCGGCTATAGCGGCGTTAATTCTTTCGGTTAACCCTAACTTGACAAATACGGAGGTCAATGACATTATAGAACAGACCGCCAGAAAAGTTGGACGATATTCTTATACCACGACATCTGGTCGTCCCAATGGGACATGGAACTCTTACATGGGTTATGGCTTGGTAGACGCGACCGCTGCCGTAAAGGCCGCGCAAGCGAAGCTGGGCAAATGACAGTATATGCGCAAGTATTTAGAGTATTTTAATCTTACCTTGCGGGAATTTTGAGATAATTTCCTTCTGCTTGCTATCTATGAATGGCAAGCGGAAGCTTAAAATGCGTAAAAAGCTTGGAATGTAGTTGGTAATTCATTAATTTTGGCAATGATAGCCGTGAAATAATGAACAATTTGTCGCCAATGGCGAAGTGATGTATATATTTAATTTTATGCGTATGAAGAAGAAATTTTTAATGATGTTGTTGCCCCTCTTGGCATTCATCTGCCTGTTGGGCAGTTGCTCCGACGACGATACCCCCGTGCAGGCCATCAGCTACGCCTTGCCGGAGCATATGCAAGTGGGCGTGGAGAACTATGAACCCGTCATCATCAAGACGGAGGCGGAGTTTAATGCCTTGTTCAGTGCCTATAAAGACAAGATGGAGAAGGTGGATTTCGTCCATTATGACTTGGTGTATATGCAGGGCAGGACAGGAGTATGCGGGAAGTTAGAGTCCATTCGTTCTTGGATTGACACGAGCGTGTACCCTTACCAGATGTATGTGCGTACTACAGAGACCACACGAGTTGACGGCAAGTTTGAGAAAGACCATTGGGCAGTTGCCTTCCTTTTGCCCAAGAGCGATCGCAACAAGGTGATATATAACGCCGGCCTGATACATACGTATTAAGATTTAATAGAAAATATGATGCAAAAGTACTTGAAATTTTTGGTTTGCTCCATACTGGCCATGGTCGCCATGTTTACCGCTTGCTCGGATGATGGTGACGAAGACTCCGTAAGGATTGTGCAATATGCCTTGCCGGAGGGAATGCAGTTGGACGTGCCAGACGTGCAGCCCGTCATAGTGAAGTCTGAGGCGGAGTTCAATGACTTGTTTGGCGCTTATGCGGTTCAGTTGCCCAAGGTGGATTTCACCAAGTATGACCTGGTGTATGGCCAGGGAGCGTCAAGCTATGGGGTGGTAGGCTTTGACTCCTGGATAGACGGGGACACGCCTCCTTACAGGTTGGTGGTACATATCGAGCAAGATTATACGTTGCCCTACGTGCGCTGGGCTGTGGCCTATCTCTTGCCCAAGAACGACAACAACCAGGTGACCATGGCCGTGAGCATAGAGAAGGCCGAGGCATCCGCTTCTGGTGAGTGACCTTTCACCTATAGCATAACTCTTTCATATTGGTTCCCTTTGTCCGTGGATGAAGGGAACCAATGTGCACAAGCTGAGATTCGTCGAATTCACGTTAAAATTAGAAAAAGCCTTATATTGCGAGAATAGCGTATATTTGTAAATATACGCCGTAACATGAAATGGGCGTAACATGAAATGCTTATATATAGATTATTGTACAAGACAGCGTAGCAATCGTTAATGAAACATTTGCAATGATATGAAAAAAGTTTTCTTGTCATATTTGTTTCCCTTATTGACCTTCGCGTGCCTGTTGTCTGGATGTTCCAAGAAGCCTGCCGCTCCCCGTCACGAGAAGAGGCTGGCGCCTGTAGCCGTCCGCTACGATTTGCCAAGGAGTTTTTGCTTGTCTTCTGTGGAGAACCACAAGGCGATTATCGTGAGGACAAGTAAGGAGTTTAACAGGTTGTTCGCGGAAGAGAACTTTGTCTCGCCCTATCGGAATGTTACCCTGCCTCCCATAGACTTCGGGAAGTATGATTTGTTCTACGTGCAAGGCGAGACCACTACCGCGGTCGGAGACCTCCATGCGGACATGATAACAAAGGGCTATCCTTACAGGCTGTGGGTATATGTGCAAACGAGCATGCTTCAAGAGATGGATAGGTGGAGCGTGGGTTATCTTGTACAAAAAGATGACTGGAACGACCAAGTGAAACTGCAATTAATTTTGAACAATAGATATGTCGACGTGTTCACCACTTGCTCAGAAGGCGATAAGCTTGTGCAGCCCATTACTTATTCTTTGCCTGACAAGATACAAGTGGAAACGAAGGATTATAAGCCCGTCCTCATCAAGTCAGAAGCGGAGTTCAATACCTTGTTTAGGGACTATAAAGACCAGATGGGATGGGTGGACTTCAGCAAATATGATTTCGTGTATATGCAGGGTGTGCAAAGAGGGCCTAAGACGATAAAGTGCATCGAGTCCTGGATTGACACGAGCGGGTACCCTTATCAAATGCACGTTTATATTCAGGGTGATTTTGTCGATACTACGACGAAACCCGAAGATTACTTGAAGAAAGAGCGTTGGGCCGTTGCCTTTCTCCTGCCCAAGAGCGATTACAACAAGGTGGAATATTGACAACACGATACGTGCATTTTATGTAAATATAATAAAATATGAAGATTATGCAAAAGACATTAAGATTTCTCGTTTATTCCATGCTGACTATGGCATGTTTATTCACCGCTTGCTCTGATGATGATGACCCCGTGCAGGCCATTAGATATCCTTTGCCTGAACATATGCAGATAGACGTAAGGGATGAGCTGCCCGTCATCATCAAGACGGAGGCAGAGTTTAATGCCTTGTTTAGTGCCTATGAGGGTCAATTGGAGAAGATAGACTTCAACCAATATGACTTGGTGTATTTACAGAGTGACGCATATGAGCCGGAAATCTTCGAGACATGGCTAGACACCAGTACTTATCCCTATCAAATATACGTGCGAATCAAGTCAAAATACGAGGGTCGCGTCGAGATTGTACGTTGGGCAGTGGCTTATCTTCTTCCCAAGAGCGATGCCAATCAAGTGGTGTTTGACAACAAAATGCATCTGTTATGATAAATAAATTCTTATGACTTTTAATATATATATATATATATAATGTATATATCCATTCATCGCTTTAAGGCATTATAAGGCAGAAAAATGGAATCCAGACTGATTGCATTCCGGAGCGGACAGCAAGTCTGTCCGTTGGGTCAAGGCACTTACCAAATGGGACATAGGCCTGACGAGGAAATAAAAGCTTTGCGCAGGGGCATTGAGTTAGGCTTGACGCTGATAGACACCGCGGAGATGTATGGCACGGAGGAACTTGTGGGCGAAGCCGTGTGCGATTGCCGTGACAAGGCATTTATCGTCAGTAAGGTCTTGCCGGGCAATGCCAGCTATGAGGGTACAAAGCAGGCCTGCGAAGGGAGCTTGCGGCGACTTGGTACGGACTATATAGATCTCTACTTGTTGCACTGGATAGGGCGTTATCCTTTCTCCGAGACTGTCCGTGCCTTGGTGGAACTGCGGCAGGAGGGAAAGATACGTCAGTGGGGAATGAGCAACCTGGACGTGGATGACATGGAGCGCATTCTCTCCCTGCCAAGTGGCAGGGAGTGCGCGGCCAACCAAGTGCTTTACAACCTGAAAGAACGCGGCATCGAGCACGACCTTATCCCGTGGAGCGAGCGACATGGCATTCCTGTCATGGCCTATACGCCCCTGGGAGAAGGGCGTTTACGCGACCATAAGACATTGCTGGATATTGCCCGCAGGCATGGTGCCACCCCCACGCAAGTCATGTTGGCATGGGTAATACGTACGGGAAACGTCATTGCCATACCCAAGGCAAGTAGCGTTGCTCATGTAGAGGAAAATGCCCGAAGTCTTTCCATTTGCCTGACGGAAGAAGACCTGCGCGATATAGATAAGGTATTTCCTTCCCCCACGCACAAGATACGACTGGCCGGCTGGTGATTCAGGCGAATTCCATACCATTCCTTTTATAATATCCCGCTCCCTGGGAACCATAGGGCTTATAGTATTAAAATTAGTGAAAACATGTGATATATCGCGAGAATGGCGTATTTTTGCAGGATAAACGAAACGAGAAGACAATGAGTTTAACGAGTATAGCGAGTTTCTTGTTCAAGCCCAGACAGCGAGAGCTGGAAAGGCATGTACATGAAGCCGAGCAGCTGCAGCATAACTCCTTGCGCCACTTGCTGGAGAGCGGGAAGAACACGGAGTATGGCATCAAGCACCTGTTGAACGCCACTTATGACTATGATACTTTTGCCCGAAACGTGCCCATCAACACCTATGAGGAGCTGAAGGGGGACATCGACCGCATGCGCAGGGGAGAGTCCAACGTGTTATGGCCAGGAAAGGTGACTTGGTATGCCAAGTCCTCCGGCACTACCAATGACAAAAGCAAGTTTATCCCCATCACCAATGAGGGATTGCGCAACATACACTACAAGGGCGGCTTCGACGCCGTGGCGCTCTATCTGCGCAACCATCCCCATAGCCGCCTCTTCGACGGCAAGAGCTTGATACTGGGAGGCAGCCATTCCCCCAACTACAACTTGCCCGACAGCCTGGTGGGAGACCTGAGCGCCATCTTGATAGAAAACATCAATCCCTTGGCCAACATGGTGAGGGTACCCTGCAAGGCTACTGCCCTGCTGAGCGATTTCGAGCTGAAGCGTGACCGCATAGCCCAGGAGACCATGGGAAAGAACGTGACCAATATATCGGGAGTCCCCTCGTGGATGTTGAGCGTATTGGTCAGGGTGTTGGAACTCTCCGGAAAGCAATACCTCAATGAGGTGTGGCCCAACCTGGAGTGCTTCTTCCATGGCGGTATCGCCTTCACTCCTTATCGCAAGCAGTACGAACAGATGATACCGTCCGACAGCATGCACTACATGGAGACCTATAACGCCAGCGAGGGGTTCTTCGGATTGCAGGACGACCCGGCTGACAGTTCCATGCTGCTGATGCTGGACTATGGCGTGTTCTATGAGTTTATCCCCATGGACGAGTTTGACAGTCCCAACCCTACGGTAGTGCCGCTGACAGGCGTAGAACTGGACAAGAATTACGCCATGGTCATTTCCACCACCTGTGGATTGTGGCGTTACGTGATAGGAGACACCGTCCGTTTCACCAGCAAGAATCCCTATAAGTTTGTCATCACGGGTCGCACCAAGTATTTCATCAACGCTTTCGGTGAGGAACTCATCATGGACAACGCGGAAAAGGGACTCGCCTATGCCTGCGCCCAGACAGGAGCGCAGGTGTCTGAATATACCGTGGCGCCTGTCTACATGGATAGCCACGCCAAGTGCCGTCACCAGTGGTTGATAGAGTTCTCCACGCCGCCTGCCAGCGTGGACGCATTCGCCCACTTGCTAGACAGCAAGCTGCAAGAGCTCAACAGCGACTACGAGGCCAAGCGCAGCCACGACGTGACCTTGCAGCACCTGGAGGTGATCACGGCGCGCAAAGACCTTTTCAACGATTGGCTGAAGAGCAAGGGCAAATTGGGCGGCCAACACAAGGTGCCTCGCTTGAGCAATAGCCGCAAGAACCTGGACGAGCTGCTGGAGTTGAACCAACAAAAGAAAACGGAATCGTGAGAAGACCCTTATCCGCAGTCATCAATGCCTTAGGCGGGCGACATCTGCCGCTCATGCTATTGGCCGCGTTCCTGTTGGGATCTTGTGCCCGCATGGGCCAACCCGATGGGGGATGGTATGACGAGACACCGCCTCGCATAATGGGCGCTGCTCCCGCCGACAAGGGCACTAACGTAAAGAACCGGAAGATAAGCATCTTTTTCGATGAGTTTATCCAGATAGAGAACGCCACCGAGAAAGTGGTGGTATCACCTCCGCAGCTGGAGACCCCGGAGATAGTGGCCTCAGGCAAGCGTATCAGGATAGAACTGCTGGACTCCCTGAAGCCCAACACCACTTATACCATAGACTTTTCAGATGCCATCACCGACAATAATGAGGACAATCCCTTGGGCAACTATACCTATAGTTTCTCCACGGGCGACGCGATAGATACCCTCGAGGTATCGGGCAAGGTGCTGCAGGCAAAAGACCTGGAACCCGTGAAGGGTATTTTGGTGGGACTTTACAGCGACTTGAGCGACACCGCCTTCACCACTAAGCCCATGCTCCGCGTAAGCAGAACAGACGGCAGTGGCCGATTTGTCATCAAGGGCGTGGCTCCAGGCACCTATCGGGTCTATGCCCTGCAAGACGCCGATGGCAACTACCTTTTCAACCAGAAGAGCGAGATGCTGGCTTTCAGCCAGGAGAAAATAGTGCCCTCTTTCAAGCCCGATGTCCGCCAAGACACCACGTGGATAGATTCCCTGCGTATCAAGTCTATCGACAGGGTGGGCTACACCCATTTCCTGCCCGATGATATTGTGCTCAGGGCTTTCAACGAGGTGATGACAGACCGCTATTTCCTGAAAGCGGAGCGCAGGGAGCCAGAGAGCTTCACCCTCTTCTACAGCTATGGCGGCGAGATGCCCCAGGTGAGGGGACTCAATTTCCAGTCGGACGACGCTTTCATCATAGAGTCTACCGAGAAGCAAGACACTATCACCTATTGGCTGAAAGACACCGCCCTGGTCAATCAAGACACTTTGCGGGTGGAGCTTACCTATCACATGACCGACAGCCTGGGAAAACTCGTGGAACAGATAGACACGCTGGACATCCTCTCTAGGATTAGCTATGAGAAGAGACTGAAAGACCTGGAAAGGGAGCGGAAGGAATGGCAGAAGAAGCAAGACCGCGCCAAGAAACGGGGAGAGCCTTATGATTCCATCATGCCTCCCAAGGCGTTGGCTATTGGTGTCAAGGCTCCATCGGAACTAGACCCTGACAAAAACATTCCCTTTACTTTCAATACGCCATTGGCCAGCGTGGACACGGCGGCCATCCATCTCTACTCCAAGCATGATACCCTGTGGTATAACGCCCCACTGGAGTTTAATCACGTCAGGGGTAGGGAATATGAGTTGAGAGGCGAATGGCGGCCTGATATTGAATATAGCCTGGAAATAGATTCGGCTGCCTTCGTGGACATCTATGGCAAGGTGTCTCCCCCTTTCAAGCAGGGTTTCAAGGTGAAGTCGTTTGACGAATATGGCACGTTACTCCTCAATATCCCCACCATGACAGACACCACCATCGTGGTGCAGTTGCTCGACGCGGGGGACAAGATTATCAAGGAGGTAACCACCAACCAGGGCGTGGCGGAGTTTTATTATGTTTCCCCCTCCACTTACTATGTGCGGATGTACATAGACTCCAACCGCAATGGGGAGTGGGACACGGGACTTTACTCGGCCAATCGCCAGCCGGAGACAGTCTACTATTTCCCAAAGGAGATAGAGATAAGGGCAAAATGGGATTTCACGGAGACCTGGAATCCCTTGGCCACTCCTGTCATACAGCAAAAGCCCGCCGCCGTGACCAAACAGAAGCCCGACAAGGACAAGAAAATCAAAAACCAGAACGCCCGGCGCGCCGAGCAACTGGGCATAGAGTATATTCCACAAACCAGCTTTCCCTAAACAGCCATGAACAAGACCCGCCACATCGTCATCACGGCACTGCTGGCCATCATCGCCATCACTGCCCAGGCACAATGCAAGTTTCGCAACACCGCTTTCTCTTCGGGTGAGTTCCTCACCTACAACCTTTACTATAACTGGCAATTCATCTGGGTGAAGGCGGGCAACGCCAGCCTCTCCACCATCCAGACGGTATACAAGGGCAAGCCAGCCTATCGCGCCAGCCTCACTACCCGGGGAAGCGAGAAGGTGGATGGCATGTTCATCTTGCGTGACACCTTGCTCTGCTACTCTTCCACCCAGATGGAGCCGCTCTATTATCGCAAGGGAGCCCGCGAGGGCAAGCGTTACACCGTGGACGAGGTATTCTATTCTTACCAAAACAATAAGTGCAACATCCGCCAGCATCGCCAGAAGAATGACGGCACACATGTCTGGAACACGAAGTCGCTCACTTATTGTGTCTACGACATGCTCAACATTTTCCTTCGGGCACGCAGCTTCAGCGTGGCGGGGTGGAAAAAGGGACACATCGTGGACTTCCCCATAGCCGACGGGGACGGCGTGACTCCGGCTCGCCTGCTCTATAAGGGCAAGAAGACCATCAAGGGTGACAACAACGTGAAATACCGCTGCCTGCAGCTCAGCTACCTGGAGAAAGAGGACGGGAAATATAAGCGCATCGTGGACTTCTATGTTACCGACGACGCCAACCACGTGCCCGTGAGGCTCGACATGTTCCTGCGCTTCGGTGCCGCCAAGGCTTTCTTGGTGGGTTACAAGGGATTGCGCAACCCCACTTCCTCTATCGTGAAGTGACGACTGCCACCGCATTGGTGTGAGGCGGTAAAATATCTTTTCTTTCCGACCGGGTTGTCGTGAAGAGGCTTCCCGGTTCGCGGCGGGTTTCACTTTAAAGCATGACGGGATGAAATCATTAAGAGAACTCTTCAGAATAGGAAAGGGTCCCTCCAGCAGCCATACCATGGGGCCACAGAGGGCAGCGAGGATTTTTGCCGACCGCAATCAGGGAGCGCGTTCTTTTACCGTGACTCTTTACGGCAGCCTGGCCGCCACGGGACGCGGACACATGACCGACGTGGCCGTCATGGGAGAGTTGGAGCCGGTGGCTCCGGTGAGCATCGTGTGGCAACCTGCCGTTTTCTTGCCCTATCACCCCAATGCCATGAAGCTACAGGCGCATGACGCGGAGGGTAACACCACCGATGAGTGGACGGTTTACAGCGTGGGAGGCGGCGCGCTCTCCGAGGGAGAAACAGACACCGGGCTGCTTGACACGCCCGATGTTTACGACATGAACACGATGACAGCCATCATGGATTGGTGTAACAACACGGGTCGCAGCTACTGGGAATACGTGGGCATGTGCGAGGACAGCGGCATTTGGGACTTCCTGCGTGAGGTATGGCAGGTGATGCAGGCCGCCGTGGAGCGGGGCATCAACCGGGAAGGTCGCCTGCCCGGCCCGCTCAACCTGATGCGCAAGGCACCCGTCTATTTCGTGAAAGCCTCGGGTTACAAACAGTCCCTGCAGTCCAGGGGGCTGGTATATTCTTATGCCCTGGCCGTGAGCGAGGAGAACGCTTCCGGTGGCACCATTGTCACGGCTCCCACCTGTGGGGCTTGCGGCGTGCTGCCCGCCGTGCTCTACCATTGCCACAAGGGGCATGGCTTCTCGGAAGAACGTATACTCCACGCCCTGGCAACAGCGGGACTTATCGGTAACATAGTGAAGCAAAACGCTTCCATATCGGGTGCCGACGTGGGTTGCCAGGGAGAGGTGGGCGTGGCCTGCGCCATGGCCTCCGGCGCTGCCTGCCAGCTCTTCGGCGGCAGTCCTTCCCAGATAGAGTACGCGGCAGAGATGGGATTGGAGCACCACTTGGGCATGACGTGCGACCCCGTTTGCGGACTGGTGCAGATACCTTGCATAGAGCGCAATGCCTTCGCGGCTACCCGTGCGTTGGACGCCAACCTATACGCTTCTTTTTCTGACGGCAACCACCGGGTGTCCTTCGACAAGGTGGTGGCAGTCATGAAACAGACGGGTCACGACATCCCCTCTCTCTACAAGGAGACCAGCGCGGGCGGACTGGCCAAGGACTTCAAGTTGGAGGAGCGGCCTGGCGAAAAGGCGGGAAACTAGTTTGAAGTAAAAGGCAATAGTACTTACCTTGCCCGCGCGGTAGTACTGAACGTGGATTCAACGGAAAGTTGCAGAGACGCTCCGGGATATATTGGATACTTGGCCAAGTATCCAATAAGAAAACCCAAAGTATCCAATAAGAAAACACCAAGTACCCAAGGATACTTTTTCCCGCCTCTTTATGGACAAAATCCATAAGGAGGCGGGAATCCGATTCGGGTTAACCTGAGTTCGACGAATTCCACTTTATGTGCGCAGCCTTGTTATTGCCAAACTGTAGAGACGCATTCTTGCGTCTCAGCCAGCTGCCAAGTCTTCGCGACAGGCGATTTTATTCGGCAATCTTGCTTGCTGAGACGCAAGAATGCGTCTCTACAAGTTTTCGTCGAACTCACGTTAAGTTATTTTGCTCACGAAAACAAGTTAAATTGCAGAGCAAAACAAGTTATTTTCCATTTCGCCTGGTGTATGGGTCTCGCTTGTTTCCATTTTGCGGCCATAAAATGGTTTAGGCATTCGGTAGACGGCTAAACGCAAACGGGCTGCCAACATTGTGTCGGCAGCCCGCTAATATCGGGTTATTTCGTACTGGTTTTCTTGGGCATCTTTTCCAGCCTCATGCCTATCACGTAGGAGTGGGGCACGTCTTTCACTATTTGCGACTGCAATTGCGGGTCGATTTCACTCTCGCCACAGAAGCGGATGAAATTGGAGCGTTTGTCATACCACCAGGAGCCGAAGAACACCAAGGGTATTTCCACCGTGTCGCCATCCGTCACGGATTCCAAACGGAAAGGACGGCTGTCATACATATAGTTGACGGCTTGCGTATAGCCTTCTACGGGATATAGCTTGAGGGATGATTTCGACATCCTGCCGACACCAGGGCTGCCTACGCTAATAGTGGCCAGCGAATCGTCTTTCACCTGGAGTGTCAACGTGACGGACTTGATCCTGTCATACTCGTTCTCGTTGGGCGCGAGGTGGTATTCCTGGCGCACGGCTTCCCATTGTTCCTCGGGGTATTCCGTCACAGACCCGATGTTGGGGCCGAACAGGAAACTGTGCACCCGTCCTTGTTTCTCGGCATGGCGATACTCATCCACGTAGAAGGTGATGTCGTAATGGGTCTTGAGCAGCGATTGCAAGTCAAAACGGTGGACATGGATGTCATTCATGTCAAGCACGTCGATAACATCCTCCAACTGGATTGTCTGGGTGGTGACGCGCAAGCTGTCTTGCGCACGCAGGTCGCCAACCAAGGCGACTGCGCAAAGGAGCGTAATCAATTTTTTCATACTATTCAGGTTGTGTCAGTTGCTTATTCCTCGTCGGCGACTATCTTGGGTCCGCGCACCTTGTCCTTGGCGCTCAGGCCTTTCTTGATCTCTATGTTCACGCCATCGCTCAGCCCGGTGGAGACCTCTCGCTTCTCGTAGGTTTTCTCTTCGCCCTCTCCCTTGATGAGGTAGACATAAGTCTTGTCCCCCTCGAACTCCAGGGCACTCTCGGGAATGCAGAGCGCGTGTTTTGCTTCGGCCAAGACTATCTCGGCATTGGCACTATAGCCGCTGCGCAATTTATTGTCATCGGCCACGTTGACAGCGGCCTTTATCTCGAATTGGTTGGCTCCGTTGTTTTCCACGGCCTTGGGAGAGATGTATTCCAAAGTGGCTTTCAGGGTCTCGCTCTGCAGTGCGCCGATAGTAATCTTCATATCCATTCCCGTCACGAGCTTGCCCACTTCCGTCTCGTCTATGTTGCCCCGGAATATCAGGTCGCCCATGTTGGCCACCGTGGCGATAGTGGTACCATCGTTGAAGGTGTTGGAGAGGATGACCGTGTTGCCCACTTTCACGGGCACATCGAGTATCAGGCCTGTGATGGTAGAACGTATCAGTGTGCTGCTTCCCTTTGCGTTGCGGCTGGAGACGCCATCGCGCACCACTTCCAGGTTGTCTTGCGAGGCGGCCACTTCCTCTTGGGCCTGCTTGTAGGTTTGGTGCACCTTGTCATACTCATCGGCGGAGACCAGTCCTTTGTCATAAAGTACCTTCTCTCGCTCATAATCCACCTTGGCCTGCTCCATGTTGATATTGGCTAGTCTTACCCTGGCCTCGGCACTGGAGAGCTGCGCCATGTCGGGGATGACTTTTACCTTCGCGATTACCTCGCCTTCCGTCACCATCTCTCCAGCGTCTTTGTAGATGTCGGTGATAATACCCGATATCTGTGGTTTCACGGCCACCTCGTTGCGCGGCTCTATTTTACCCGTGATGACAGAAGTCTTGCGGATGTCCTTCACGGTGGGAGTAATCTCCTCATACTCCACTGTCTTGGGGCGGGATTGTATCCAAAGGAACACGAAGGTGCCGATGAACACCATGGCTATGAAGCCCGCCACGATGAGTTTAAAATACTTTTTCATAGATATGTCTTGCTGTTTTGTCCTTTTTGTCGATTATGTCTACTCGTCTCTCATAGCATCCACGGGCTTGATGTTCATCGCGCGGAGCGCGGGAGCCAAGCCCGCCAATATGCCCAATACCATCAACATGGCCACTGCTCCCAAGGCCGTCCAGAAGTCCACTTGGTAGTGGGCGGCCTCTATGCCGTCTGTGGTGTTGGCCAGTTGCAGCATCTGGAGGATGGCCACGGCGAAGAGGATGCCGCTCATGCCCGCCACGGCGGTGAGGGCGATGCTCTCGGATATGATTTGCGACAAGATAACCTTGGGCGTGGCTCCAATGGCACGGCGGATACCTATTTCCGTAGTGCGTTCCCTGACGGTTACCATCATGATATTGCTTACGCCGATGGCTCCAGCCAGTAGTGTGCCGATGCCCACTAACCATATCAGGAAATTGACACCCTTAAATAAGTTGTCAAGCAAACCGAAAAGCACCTCGGTGTTGAATACCGTGACGGCTTTCTCGTCGGTAGGATCTATGTCGTGAGGTCTTGCGACGACTTCCCTGATGCGAGGCGTTATCTCGCTGATGACTACGCCTGGCTTGGCGGTAAGACATATTAGGTCTATCTCGTCACCTCTGTTGTAGAGTCGTTGCAATAGGGTATAGGGCACCACTATGGAGTTTTGCGAGCTGCCGTTGATGCTCATGGAGGACGTGCCATAGTCTACGCCGATGACAGTATAGTAGGTACTGTCTACCCTGATGACCTGTCCGCAAGGGTCGATGTTCTCGGGAAAGAGCGTCTTGTAGATTTGCTTTCCAAGGACACAGACCTTTCTGTCTTCACGCACGTCCATCTCGTTGATGTATCGTCCATAGCGCATCACGGGAGCGTCTATCAGTTGATATTCGGGCATCATGCCCTTCAACGGGCCGCTGCATTTCTTGTCGCCACGTATGGCGCTAGTGCCCCATTGCGATAGTTGTGGGGTCACCACGTCCAGTCCTGGCACTTGCTCTTTCAGCCGCTTGATGTCTTGCGATGTCATGGTCCAATATCTACCTTTGCGGAAACCATGGTAGGCCTTGGTGGTTTTTTGGGAGAAAATGATGGCGCTGTTGGTGGCAAAACCCTCGAAGTTGGACTGCAGGAGTTGCTTAAGTCCTTGCCCGCCGCCGATTAACGCCACTAGCATGAAGACACCCCAAAACACGCCGAAGCCCGTCAGTATAGACCTGCTCTTGTTGCGGGTGATGGTGTCCAGTATTTCCTTATAGGTATCGATGTCTATCTTCATTCTGCTCTCAATGCTTCAATGGGTCTTATATGCGCTGCCTTGCGTGCGGGGATGAGCCCCGCGAGCGTACCGGCGATAATCATGACCAAAGTGGCTTCCACGCAAACATCCAGTCCCACGGTGGGGTTGACGAACAGGGTGGTCTTGAAAAGTCCGGTGTCTGTCTGCTCATGGCCTATCGTGGCATCCATGTATTGATTGGCCGCTATGCCTATCACCATACCTATATAGCCAAAGAAGGTGGTGATGATGACGCTCTCCACGATGATGAGTTTCAAGATGGAGAGGGGCTTGGCTCCTATTGCCTTGCGTATGCCGAATTCCCGGGTGCGTTCTTTGACGCTGATGAGCATGATGTTGCTTACGCCCACGATACCGCTCAACAGGGTGAAGATACCTATAATCCAAAGGGCGGTGCGGATGATGCTCATGCCCTGGTTCATCTGCATGTTGGTGGTGAAGCGGTTCCATATCCATACGGTCTCCTCATCGTCTGGCGCAGCCTGGTGGTTGGCGTTGATGGTGCGGCGGTAAGCGTCTTCAAACGCCTCGTTGTCCGCTTCGGTCTCCAGTCCGTGGAAGCTGAACATGAAGCGGTCGGCCCGGTCGCCCTTGTTGTAGAGTATGCGCAAGGTGGTGAAGGGAGCGTAGACATCCTCGTTCATGTCACTCTCGTCGTTCTTGTAGATGCCCACCACCTGGAAGGCAATGTTGTCCACTTTCACCTGTTGGCCTATTAATCGGCTGATGTCATGCGGTTCCAGCTCCTTGGCTTTGCTCTCGCTGAGCACCAGCACCTTGCGGTTTTCCTTGATGTCCACCTGGTTGATGAAGCGGCCATAGAGCATGTCCAGCTTGTTGATCTCGGCCAGGTTGGGGTAGACACCCTGGAAGGTGGTGGAGATGATATAGTTGTCACCATAGGAGATATTGACGGAGGTGTTTTGCCAGATACCTGCCCCGCTTTCCTCAATGATATGGTCAAATTTGCGGGCGGTGTTTTTGAGGTCTTGGTCTTTCAGCTCGATGTAGCGACCCTCCTGCAGTCCGTTGTAGGGCATGGAAGTCTGTCCGGGATATACCATCATGGAGTTGTCCAGGTAGTTGCCCGAGTTTTGCTCCAGGGCATGGATAAGTCCGTTGCCCGAGCCCAGCAGGAAGATGAGCATGAAGATGCCCCACGCCACGGCGAATCCCGTGAGCACGGTGCGCAGCTTGTTGCGCTTGGCGGTGGACCATATTTCCGCGATGATGTCTCTCATGGCTATTTCATCATTCCGTTGATGCCGAACGGGCTGGCGTCGTGGCGCAGGTTTTCCTCTATGCTGCCTATCAGTCCGTCCTTGATGTGTATAATCTTGTTGGTCTCGTTAGCCACGCCACTTTCGTGGGTTACCACTACGATGGTCTTCCGCTCTTCCTCGTTGAGTTGCTTAAGCAGTTGCATCACCTCCACGGATGTCTTGGAATCCAGCGCGCCCGTAGGCTCATCCGCCAAGATGACTTTGGGGTTTGTGATTAACGCCCTGGCTATGGCCACACGTTGTTTTTGTCCGCCTGAAAGCTCGTTGGGATAGTGGTTGGCCCAAGCCGCGAGCCCAAGCCGGTCTAGATATTCCATGGCCATCTGGTGGCGCTTCTTGCGGCTTACTCCTTGATAAAACAATGGCAATTCTACGTTTTCCACAGCGGTCTTGAAGCCAATCAAGTTGAATGACTGGAATATGAAACCTATGAAGTGGTTGCGGTATTCAGCGGCGCGGGTTTCGCTCAGGTTCTTGATAAGTGTGCCCGCCAAGGTATATTCTCCCGTATCGTAGTTGTCCAGGATGCCGAGTATGTTGAGCAGGGTAGACTTCCCAGAGCCAGAGGCACCCATGATGGAGACGAACTCTCCCTCACCGATTTCCAGGTTGATGCCCTTGAGCACGTGTAGGGGCTGCGCTCCCTGGTAAGTCTTGTTGATGTCCTTAAGATGTATCATTTCCGTAAGTGATTTGTCGTTAGACGTACGGCGACGCCGAAAAGTTGCGCGGTGTTGGCAAAAAGTTCTTGGAGGGGGCTTATCCTCTTTGGCGGGTATCGGCTCCCCACATCAGCTTTTCCCTTAGGGTGCTGAAGTAACGCTGGTTTTTCTGCTTCACGATGCGCACTTGGTAGGGAGCCTTGCGTATGGTGAGCTGGGTGCCCTCTTGCATTTTCTCGCTCCTTCCATCTATGGCCACCAGGAAATTATGGCTACGGCTTTCCACGTCAAGGGTGATTTCGCAAGTATCGTTGACTACGATGGGGCGAATGTTGAGGCTATGGGGCGCGACGGGTGTGATGCAAAGGCTGTTGTCTTGAGGTACGATGATGGGGCCGCCGTTGGAGAGATTATAGGCGGTAGAGCCTGTGGGCGTGGCAATGATAAGCCCATCCGCTTGGTAGGCCACGAGCAATTCCCCGTCAATGTGCGTACGAATGGTAATCATCGAGGCGATATCCCGTTTCAGCACGGCGATATCGTTGAGGGCGTAGGGATAACCCGTGATAGGCTCGCCATTAGCCTCTACCTGTATCACGGTGTGGTTCTCTATTTTGTATTCCCCTAAGTAAATGCTGTTCAAGGCAGATTCTATCTCGCTGGGCAATACGTCTGCCAAGAAGCCCATGCGCCCCATGTTCACTCCGATAATGGGTATCTGCTTGGCACCCACACGGCTGGCCGCTTTCAGGAACGTACCGTCTCCACCCATGGAGATGGCGTAATCAGCTTGGAAATCCATGCCATCAAAGACTCCTGCTATTTCCATCTCGAGTCGCTGCTCTTGGGTGAGGAAGTCATAGAACATGCGATCCATGTATACCTCAGCCTGTTTTTCGCTCAGGTATGAAAGCACTTTCTGTATGGGAATAGCCTTCTTTATTTGGTATTCATTGCCGAAAATGGCGAATTTCAATAGCCTCTGTGCCATTTATTTTGTCGTTTCAAGATTATTCGTTATATTTGCGGAACTTACCCAGGACAGTTGACGTTCCTGTTTGCAAAAGTAGTGAAAAATGACGAAAGTACTTATAAAACCTTAATTTTTATGGCAAAAGTATATGAATTCTTGGCTGATGGCTTTGAGGAGATAGAGGCATTGGCGGTAGTTGACGTATTGCGTAGGGGTGGCATAGACATCCAGACCGTGAGTATCATGGGCAGGGAGTGGGTAGAGACCTCGCATGGCGTGAAGGTGATGGCCGACTTGATGTTTGAGCAAGCGGAGTTAGGCGACGCGGATATGTTGCTGCTTCCAGGTGGTATGCCTGGTAGCCTGCATTTGAAAGAGCATGAAGGGCTAAAGCAAGCTCTATTGGCTCAGGCTGCCGCAGGCAAGCGTATAGGAGCGATATGCGCCGCTCCCATGGTCTTGGCCGCCCATGGATTGCTTGACGGAAAGAAAGCTACTTGCTATCCAGGATTTGAGACACACTTACCCAACGCTATTTACACCGCCCAGTTAGTGGAAGAGGATGGCCTTATTACTACTGGTGAGGGGCCTGCCGCGGTGTTGCCCTATGCTTATGCTATTTTAAGTTACTTCGTGGGCGAAGAGAAGTCGAAGGAGATACAAGACCAGATGCTCTATACGCATCTTATGGCTCAATAAGGAGATATCCATGGACTATGTGATTATCGTGGCTGGAGGTAAGGGCTTGCGCATGGGGGGTGATACGCCCAAGCAGTTTTTGCCCTTGGCTGGCAAACCTATCTTGATGCGCACCATTGAGCGTTTCCGTGCTTATAGCGAGCGTATAGGCATTATAGTCGTGCTGCCACAGGAACAGCAGGCTTACTGGAAAGAGCTTTGTGAAAGATATGATTTTCATGCGCCTCATCAGATAGCCAACGGAGGCGCTACTCGTTTTGAGTCTTCCCGTAATGGTCTTTCCTTGGTTCCTGATGAGGCAGAAGGAATTGTGGCTTTCCATGATGGTGTGCGCCCCTTGGTGCCTGTCAGTGTGATAGATGATTGCTATGAGACAGCTCGCGATAGCTTTGCCGCCATTCCCGTGATACCTGTCAATGATTCTCTTCGCAGAATGGAAGGAGAGGGAAGGAGCCATGCTGTCTATCGTCCAGACTACAAGGCGGTGCAGACACCGCAGGCTTTTGACATTTCCTTAGCCAAGCAGGCTTTCCGTCAACCTTATCGAGAGTCTTTTACCGATGACGCTACCGTGGTGGAAAGCCTTGGTTGCCAGGTGGCGTTGGTGGAAGGCAGCAGGGAGAATATCAAGATTACCACCCCAATAGACATATTGGTGGCGGAAGCTTACCTAAATGAGGCCAAAACCAATCACTAGATTGTCAAAAAGCAGATATGGGTGGCATATTAGACCAAGACATCAAGTTCTTGCCAGGTGTAGGGCCTCAGCGCAAGGTCTTGCTGGCCAAGGAGCTAGGCATAGAGACTTACGCGGATCTCTTGGCTTATTATCCCTATAAATATGTGGATAGGTCGAAAGTTTACCCTATCAGAGAACTGAATAGCGAGATGCCCTTTGTGCAGGTGAAGGGACGAATACTCAGTTTCGAGCAATATGACATGGGAGGGCGCAAGAAAAGGTTGGTGGCCCATTTCTCTGATGGTACAGGCGTGGTAGACTTAGTGTGGTTTACGTATGTGCAACACGCTCAAAAGACTTACAAGATAGGGGTGGAGTACGTGGTATTTGGTCGTCCTGGTATCTATGGAGGTAGATTCCAGTTTGCCCATCCCGAGATGGAGGAAGCCACGAAGTTAAATCTTTCCGCTTTGGGATTGCAGCCCTATTATAACACTACCCAGCGAATGAAAAACGCCAATCTCACCTCGCAAGGAATGGGAAAACTCACCAGGGCGCTAGTGGATTTATTGCCCAGCCCGTTGCCAGAGACTTTGCCCTCGTTTATCACTAAACCTTTGCATTTACTTTCCAGGGATGAGGCTTGCCGTTGGATACATTATCCTAAAGATGTCAAGCAGGTACAACTGGCCAGGATAAGGCTTAAGTTTGAGGAGTTATTCTATTTGCAGCTAAATATAATAAGGTACGCGCGCGCGAGGCAAATACGTTATCAGGGATATATTTTTCCTCGTGTGGGGAAATTGTTCAACGCGTTTTATGCCCATCATTTGCCTTTCGCTCTTACCCAGGCCCAAATGCGCGTGATGCATGAAATACATGCAGACCTGCGCTCTGGCCACCAAATGAACAGGCTATTGCAGGGTGATGTAGGGTCTGGAAAGACGCTGGTGGCGTTGATGACCATGCTCATTGCCATAGACAATGGCTTTCAGGCTTGTATCATGGCTCCCACGGAGATACTCGCGGAACAACACCTGCAGACCATCAGGAACTTTTTGGGCGACATGCCTATCAGGGTGGAGCTGCTGACAGGCAAGGTGAAAGGCAAGACAAGGCAGTCTGTGCTGCAAGGTCTGATAGATGGCGGCGTGGGGATATTGGTCGGTACGCATGCCGTGATAGAAGAGAACGTGCGCTTTGCCCGTCTAGGCATCGCCGTGATAGATGAGCAGCATCGGTTTGGCGTAGCGCAGCGAGCCAAGTTATGGGTGAAGAGCGACAATCCGCCTCATGTGTTAGTGATGACCGCTACGCCTATTCCTCGCACATTGGCCATGACTCTTTATGGTGATTTGGACGTGAGTGTGATAGACGAGTTGCCGCCTGGGCGCAAGCCTATCCAGACTTTGCATGTCTACGATGACCAGATTGCGGGGCTGTTTGACAGGATACGCCGGCAGGTATCATTAGGCCGGCAAGTTTATGTGGTTTATCCCCTTATCCAGGAAAGTGAGAAGATAGACCTGAAGAATCTTGAAGAGGGTTTTGCCTTGTTGCAGTCCGTTTTCCCGGAATTCCGTCTCAGCAAGCTGCATGGCAAAATGAAGTCGGTCGAGAAAGAAAGTGAAATGGCTCGTTTCCTGGCTGGGGAGACCCAGATACTCGTGGCCACCACGGTGATAGAGGTGGGGGTGAATGTGCCTAATGCCTCTGTTATGATAATCATGGATGCCCAACGTTTCGGTCTATCCCAGTTACATCAGTTGAGAGGCAGGGTAGGACGTGGAGCGGAACAAAGCTATTGCGTGTTGGTGACCAATCGCAAACTGGCGGAGATGACTCGCAAGCGCATTGATATCATGTGTGATACCAATGATGGTTTTCGCATTGCCGAGGCAGACTTGAAATTCCGGGGGCCTGGTGACTTGGAGGGAACGCAACAGAGTGGTATGGCTTTTGACTTGAAAATAGCCAATATCGCCACGGATGGCCAACTGGTGCAGATGGCCAGGGATGAGGCCCGCAAGGTGGTAGACGCTGACCCTGAGTGCAATAGAAATGACTTCGCCATGATGTGGGAAAGGTTGCGGGAATTGCGCAAGACCAATGTCAATTGGGGTGCTATCAGTTGAAAAATCTTGCGCCTGTAATCTTTCCAGAAAGGTTAAAAAGCCGATAAAAAGTGTTAACCCTTCCCCTTGGCTCAGAATTTTTTTGTAAATTTGCCACATCTTATTTTTAGGACATCATGCATTTGCATGGATTCAATTCTCCAAGTGCGTTATAACTTTTATGATTCCGCCAAGGAGATAAACCTGTTAAACTATGGAATTTGGAAAGAACTTTAGAAGGGTAAGTATTGTCGTATTATTAGCGTTGGCCTCCGTCCCAGTGATGGGACAAGACCTCTTGGCTCGTCAGGCTCCTGTGGACAGGAAGATGAAAGCCGTTGACACGTTGGTCACCAACCAACTGAAGATGATAGAGGAAAAGGGAAATCCCGCGAGCGAGCTCTACGGGGAATTCAGCAATGCCTACGTTCACAAGACCACGACAATGCCCGACCGCTACAAGATAGACCTGCGCCACTTCTGCATGCCCACCGTGAGCAGGGTCGTGACAAGCAATTTCGGTTCGCGCTGGGGACGCAAGCACAACGCGCTTGACATCAAGGTGTACATCGGCGACACCATCCGCGCCGCTTTCTCAGGCAAGGTGCGCATCGTGAGAAACGAGCCCAGGGGCTATGGCCGGTATATTGTCATCCGTCACTATAATGGCTTGGAGACCGTATATGGCCACCTTTCCAAGCAAATCGTGAAGGAAAACCAAGAGGTGAAAGCGGGCGATGTCATCGGCCTGGGAGGCAATACGGGTCGCAGCACGGGTTCCCACTTGCACTTCGAGACCCGCCTCTGCGGCGTGGCACTCAATCCCGCGCTCATGTTTGACTTCCGCAATCAAGACGTGACAGGCGACTTCTATGAGTATAACAAGGCCACTTACGCACGTGAGTCCGCTGAGGCTACCCGTTTGCGTGGCAAGGTGGGTAATGGCAGCTACACCCGTGAGCAGGTGCAGGGTGTCAGCCCCGTCAAGAAAGAGCAAGCCAAGAATTCTTCCACAAGTGGCGAGAAACTTTATCACAAGGTGAAGTATGGCGAGACGCTTTCCTCCATCGCCAAGAAGCGTGGCGTGACCGTGGAGCAGATATGCCGTCTCAATGGTTACAAGAAGAACAAGGTGCTCACCCCTGGACAGATTCTTCGTTATTCATAATAGCTAGATTCTTCGAGACAATAGTTGATAACGGAGCGGTGGCCGGTTTTCTGGTCACCGCTTTTTCGTGTGTTTTCCTTAAATGAATATCCGCATTTTGCCCAATTACTCCCTTGCAAATGAAACTATGCTTCA
>OHZC01000053.1_pt1 | contig 64111 bp, 62 predicted proteins | sample 1580361 | NCBI WGS metagenome assembly OHZC01 (sample SAMEA3882532, study PRJEB24775) | human gut metagenome | biome: human-associated habitat; feature: intestine environment; material: feces | place: Netherlands | collected 2009/2010
GCGAGCTGGGTTCAGAACGTCGTGAGACAGTTCGGTCTCTATCTATCGTGGGCGTTGGAGCTTTGCGTGGCGCCGCCACTAGTACGAGAGGACCGTGGTGGACAGACCTCCGGTTTGCCGGTTGTGCCGCCAGGCGCACCGCCGGGTATCCGCGTCTGGATTGGATAAGCGCTGAAGGCATCTAAGCGCGAAGCCAGCCGCAAGATGAGAGCTCCTTCGAGGGTCGTCAGAGACGATGACGTTGATAGGGCGCAGGTGTAAAGGCGGCGACGCCAAAGCCGAGCGCTACTAATTGCCCGAAGCTTCCCGCCCGCCGGTTTTTCCGGCCGGCGGTCGCCTTGCGTCCCTTGCCTGTGGGGTTTTGTCAACCCCATTCATGGTGGCTATGGCGGTGGTGCCCCACCTCTTCCCATCCCGAACAGAGAAGTTAAGCCCACCCGCGCCGATGGTACTGCGCCGCAATGCGGGAGAGTAGGTAGCCGCCCCCTTTTTTTGGAGTCCCCCTCCTGGAGCCCTTGGCTTCTGGGAGGGGGACTCCTGCTTTTTTGCCTTCCATGGAGCTGCCTGCCGTGGGGCTCTCCGTTGGCGGCAAAGCGTCTTCCTTCGTGAAAGATGAATTTTATATCACTTCTATTTTTATCTTGCAATTTTGTCCGCCTTGCAAAACGAATGACAGAGCGTGAAATTAAATTTCAGATTTTTCAAAGGCTTTGCATGGAATAAATGTCGCTCTGACGCAAGCGTTCGCAGAGTAAAGGCGTAGTAACATACCTTTCTTGCTCAAATTGCAGGTGCATTCCAAGAAGGTAAGATGATAGACACGGCCTTTTTCAATGACTCGCCCTTCACTCCTGGCAATTCATTTGCCATCTGAAGAAGTCATCCATATCCTCATTCGCGTCTTCGTAGAGTTTTCTGTAAATGGTAAGCGTACTGCTATTCACGCAATTCTTGTCACATTCCAAAAAGAAAGCAGCCTGTTGTTCCTGTGAGAGTTGGACTATACTTTTCTCAGTCCCTTTGAACCAATTCGATGGTTCCATAAATGTTCATTTCATACAAACTCTTTCAAGCTAATCGGCAATTCTTTGTTATGACTGGCGATAATAAAGTAGTCGCTAGAACCAGCAGCCACAAATTGCCGGACAACGGATTATAAGCGGCTAAGAGTTCCGAAACATTACTGCCTCCCGCCAGTCCTGCGGCAAATTCAAAAACAATAGTCAACAATACCCAGCCAGTCCCAATCAACCAGCCATCTTTGGAGGTAAAGGTTTTTGTCATTCGGGGAAGCAGCAGCCAAGTTATCAGGAAAATACACACGCTTAATGTAATCCCGCTAACAGGCAAAGCCCATTCCGCTCCGATAGTCTTCACCAATACATATTCCCTCAACCCTCCATTGAGAATGGCTATGGGAATAAAGTAAAACCATATTATGAGAGATTTCAATATGTTCATGATGTTTTCTCCATTACATAGTTTGTCAGATAAAGTCGATTAGCTTTTGCTTTCTGTTCCTTCACCACTTTGTAGCCATGTTTCTCGAAGAAAGGTCGTGCGGTGACGCTGACTTCAACACTTATTTTGTGCACCCCGTATCTACGAGCGATTTTTTCCACTTCCGAAAGCAACAAGGTTGCCACGCCCTTTCCTTGCCAATCCTTGTGGACAAACATGGAGTGCAAATAGCCTTCGGCGTTCATAGAGGAAAAGCCTACGATTCCGCCTTGTCCGTCAAGCGCACCTATGTAATCGTTCTTTGCAAGCAGCTCCTTCCAGTGCTCTACGCTGTCTCCGCACGAAGCCCAGTCTTCTACTTCCTCCTTCGTATAGTCCTTGGAATTGACAGTAAGAACGGTGGCGCGGAACAATTTCCGCATTTCCGGAATGTCTTGTGCAGCCAACCGACGTATACCCAGATTTGTTACCATATACCTTTTATATCTTACGCTTGAAATAAATCATATCTTTCAGCACCTTACCATTTTCCATAATTGGATGGTCATAATTCTTTAAGAAAAAGTTGGCTACAGTATGCGAATACATGAAGCCGCAGCTCTTGTAGAAAGAGAAGGTTTGCCCGCTGTCGCCCGTACCCGCAAGCAACGTATGAAACTGGTCTTTATAGTGTTCGCGTACATACGCAATCATTCTTCGCCCATACCCTTTCCGTTGAAAGAGAGGATGAACTGCCAAGTTTTTCAATTCCAATACGCCGTTCCCCTCATCAGTAACCACAGCTATGGCTATGGGTGTTGCTGCTTGATTCTGCATGACGAACATTTTGCCCCGCTCCAAATATCTGTCAATCATGGATTCCTGTTCATCCCCAAGTAGCAAAAGAGGCAGATAACATTTCTTATCGCTTATAACGGGCTGAATCCACACTTGATTTGCCTCCCATTCCCCCTTTGTTATTCGCATGAAATGTTCCGTGCGAACATCGCCAAGCGGAGACGTCTTGCCTTCTTCCGTATGATGAAAACGGAAACCACACTTCTCCATCACTCGGCGGGACTTCGCATTGCCATCATAATATCCGCACCAGACGGTAGTCATTCCCAAATCCTCAAAACATCTTTTCTGCAGGCAACGTACGGCTTCGGGTATCAACCCTTGTCCCCAATAAGGCACACCTAGCCAATAGCCTATCTCCGCCTCATCCGCCTGCATTTCAGCACTGTGCAGGCCATCCCCGAACATGATACCTATGCTCCCGACCGGTTCACCTGTTTCTTTCAAGACTACTGCGTAAGTTTCAGGAGCGGCAAATACAGTACGGATGATGTTCAGGCTGTCTTCCACGGAAGTATGAGGAGGCCAACCCGCAATAGGCCCGATTCTTGGGTCTTGGGCGTATTTGTACAGCGACTCGGCATCGGATTCTTGCCAAGGACGCAATATAAGTCGGTCTGTGACTATTTCCATGTTCTTTGTCTAATTTTCAATAATCTCCTATCTTCTAATGTTTTTATTTGCTTTGTGTATGCAATTATTCAATTAACAAGATGATGTATCCAGCCCGTTGCTTCGGTGAGAGTCGAGCTATGCCATTCTGAAATCCATTAAACCAATCAGATAGTTCCATTTTTTTGAATTCTTGTTATTTTTGTTGCATTTCCTGCATCATGGCCACAAATCCCACTTTGTTGAAGCGGTAGAACATATCAATCTGTTCAGGAGTATCATTCTCCAGCAACAACAATAATTCTTTGGCAAATTCCAAATAACCAGTGCCGTTGGCCGTTACGATACGATTGTCGGATACGGCTTGTTCGTTCATATAATCAGTCTTATTGGTATAATTGTCTCCTCCCCATAATTGTAGCTGTTGCAAGCCGTTTCCCGTATGTTTAATATCATTCAAGAAACCGTGTTTGGCAAGGAAAGAAGCCGCATTGCAGATAGCTCCTACAATAATTCCTTTCTCTATGGCATGTCGGACAATAGGCACGACTTTATCCGCTTCTTGTTCGTCAAGCCAACCGAAACCTCCAATTAACACCAATGCGGCATAGTCATCGGGCATCGTATCAAAAGAATAGTCGGGTAAAGTATGAAAACCACTGCATGAGCGCACTGCATCCAATGTAGGGGCTACAACTTTGTTTAGGTATTTGGGGCTCTCTTTTATACAGCGTTCGTCACAAGCAATAGCTGAAGCCAAGAACACGGACTCATGGTCGGCATAATTGTTTAACAACAGATATAATACCTCGTTCTTCATGTTTATTTTCTTTTGATGGTTTGACATTTACGTTTGGCCATCTCTTCGGCGAAGGCTTGCTCGCCTTGTTCCTTGATATAGCGAATGCAAGCGGGACGGTCTGAATTAAACAGGAACGCGAACATCTTGCTTATCCGGTTGGAAAACAACTTGCATTCCTTGACATCATGGGAGCATTCAGCGCAAGTGTTGAACTTGTTTTCTTGGCAACATGAGCGAATTTTACACCAGGTCGCCTTTTCATTTTGCTTGCATCCGGGGCATTTCTCCGACAAGAACTTACGGCAGGCTCCGCAATAAAGACCACAAGCGGCTATGTTTTGAGTGTCAACTACGATTGTTTTCATAAACATCAGATGTTGGAGTGAGAAAATTCGCCATTTATCCAGAAGGTGGCTTCCGTGCCAATGAAGTGCAGAAGCACGTAATTGGGGTCATTCGGCCCGCCGGGGAAATGATATATAAACCAGTCCTGCCACATTTCTTTACGGATGGCATCATCCGTAACAATCTCTACCGTACCGCGCAGGGCAACACCATCTCCGTAATGGTCGTAGCAAAGACCCGCTTTGTCGTTCGCCTTAAAATCATTTACTTTTACGGAATCTGCGCTTGTCGCCATCCAGACTTCGTGGAATCCTTTTGCCGCAATCTTGGACATCTGCACGGGACGAGGATAGCCGTTGGCGTCAATGGAAGCAACGGTCACGTTCTCGCATTGGGAAAGCAAGCGAGTTGCTTTTTCCGTCAGTGTCCGTTCATCTTTCATTTTCCACCGTTTCAAGTGCGGAAAGTGCTGGAGCATTTCTTCTTTCGCTTGTATGGGAGTCAACTTACGCCCCGTCTGCACATTCAATTGGTCTAAGAATTGCAGGCAGAACTCAATCATCTGGTTCATTGTGAACTCTTGGGTGAACTCTCCGTTTTTGTAGCAATAAGCACAATAATCCTCGCTACGGCTTCCATCGGCATTGGTCCCTCTGTTCTCATCAGTCAGGGGCATACCGCAACTTTGGCAAAATTGTTGTTCCATATAGTTGTCCTATTCTCAATGCCTGTCAGTTCCTTTACAGGAGGTTGTAAAATGCGAGAGCGTGGAACTGCTTCCACTTTATTCTGATATGTACGGAGAGAGTTGCCTCAATCCGTTTACAAAAGTAGGGTATTTTTCCGAGAATCTCTTACCTTCTGATGTTTTTTTGAGTGGGAGCGCATTTAATATCATTTGGACGACAAGCACCTTTGTCACTGCCATAATTGTCACATAAAGGTGTCCGCATGTACTGCCAATATTTGTTTTTGGCATGTTGTTTGCATATATGGAGGTACGATATAGAAACAATTGACAACTTAAAACAATACAACTATGAACATCAAACCATTAGCAGACAGAGTCCTGGTGCTTCCGGCACAGGCTGAGGAAAAAGTAGGTGGTATCATCATCCCTGACACGGCTAAGGAGAAACCGCAGCGTGGCAAGGTAGTGGCTGTAGGAAACGGCACAAAGGATGAGGAGATGATATTGAAGGAAGGCGACACCGTGCTCTATGGCAAATATGCTGGTACAGAGCTGGAGGTGGATGGCGAGAAATATCTCATCATGCGCCAGAGCGATGTGCTCGCCGTGGTAGGCTAACCCTTCCAACACATTATTAATATATAGTCATAAAGAAACAAACTTAAACAAGGAAATAAATCATGGCAAAAATCATTAAATATAATTTGGAAGCCCGTGACTTGATGAAGCAGGGCGTAGACCAGTTGGCTAACGCGGTGAAGGTAACTCTTGGCCCGAAGGGACGCAACGTAGTTATCGAGAAGAAGTTTGGCGCACCCCAAATCACCAAGGACGGTGTGACCGTGGCCAAGGAGGTGGAACTTGAGGACAAGTTCGAGAACACAGGCGCCCAATTGGTAAAGAGCGTAGCCAGCAAGACTGGTGATGACGCGGGTGATGGCACCACTACCGCCACCATCTTGACGCAGGCCATCGTGAACGAGGGCTTGAAGAACGTGACAGCGGGAGCAAACCCCATGGACTTGAAACGTGGTATTGACAAGGCCGTGAGCGCTGTGGTAGACTTCATCAAGGGTAGCGCGGAGCAGGTAGGTGATAATTATGACAAGATAGAGCAGGTGGCTACCGTTTCCGCCAATAATGATCCGGAGATTGGCAAGTTGCTGGCAGATGCCATGCGCAAGGTAAGCAAGGATGGCGTAATCACTATCGAGGAGAGCAAGAGCCGTGATACTTACATTGGCGTGGTAGAGGGAATGCAGTTTGATCGTGGCTACCTGAGCGGCTATTTCATGACCGACGCGGACAAGATGGAGTGCGTGATGGACAACCCCTACATCTTGATTTACGACAAGAAGATTAGCAACCTGAAGGATTTCTTGCCTATTTTGCAGCCAGCGGCCGAGTCTGGCCGTCCTCTCTTGGTGATAGCCGAGGATGTTGATTCAGAGGCATTGACCACCTTGGTGGTAAACCGTCTGCGTGGCGGCTTGAAGATTTGCGCCGTGAAAGCACCTGGATTTGGTGACCGCCGTAAGGCTATGCTCGAGGATATCGCCGTGCTGACAGGCGGTGTCGTTATCAGCGAGGAGAAGGGTTTGAAGCTTGACCAGGCTACGCTTGACATGCTGGGCAGTGCCGAGAAGGTGACCGTGACCAAGGATAACACCACTATCGTCAACGGTGGCGGCTCCAAGGAGAACATCCAGGAGCGTGTTGCCCAAATCAAGAATGAGATAGCCAACACCAAGAGCTCTTATGACAAGGAGAAGTTGCAGGAGCGTCTGGCCAAATTGGCAGGCGGCGTTGCCGTGCTCTACGTTGGCGCCAACAGCGAAGTGGAGATGAAAGAGAAGAAAGATCGTGTAGACGACGCTCTTTGCGCTACCCGCGCCGCTATCGAGGAAGGTGTCGTAGCGGGTGGTGGTACCACTTACATCCGCGCCTTGGCTGCCTTGAAGGACTTGAAGGGCGCTAACGCCGATGAGCAGACAGGTATCAAGATCGTGGAGCGCGCCATTGAGGAACCCCTGCGCCAGATTGTAGCCAACGCTGGAGGTGAAGGCTCCGTGGTGGTCAACAAGGTAAGCGAGGGCGAGGGCGACTTCGGCTATAATGCCCGCACCGACGAGTATGAGGACTTGCGCCAAGCAGGTATCGTAGACCCGGCCAAGGTGGCACGCGTCGCTTTGGAGAACGCCGCCTCTATCGCGGGCTTGTTCCTCACGACCGAGTGCGTTTTGGTAGACAAACCCGAGCCTGCTCCCGCTATGCCCGCAGGTCAAGCCGGAATGGGTGGAATGATGTAGTTTTGTAAACTTAACATAACAAAAGAGGGGATGGCTTGCGTAGGCCATCTCCTTTTTTTTTGTATTTTAGCGATATTGGCATTTTTTTACAGCTTTTCTTTGGAAGGTTTCCGTAAAAGTCCTAAATTTGCAAACGATATTAGGCAAGAAGATAATTGGCTAATGGCCAACAATGATATTTTGATTTGTTTTAGTAGATTAGTTTTTAAGTAGTTTGTTTTTTGAAAATCGGCTGTCGTGACGACAACCGATTTTTTTTTGTCCTTTGCGCTCAAGGCAAGAGTGGAAAAGCCTTTTATCATATAGTATCATGCTGCCGGAAGTACAGTATCCTTTCGAATACCGGCTTACTGGTACTGGAGTTTCAGTTAGCTGGTACTGGAGTTTCAGCAGGCTGGTACTGGAGTTTCACTAGGCTGGTACTGGGAGAGCAGTCGTATTGACTTTCAAAAGGAGTAGTGCTGGAAGCCGCCCGCGATATTGCCGCGAGGCGGCAACACCATGCGCCCTGCCTCTCTATACGCTTCTTTCGCGGACTGCGGGATTTACGGGGCTGCTTGCTTTTCCGTTTGCTCGCCGATAAGTTATGCGTCACGGGTCGGGATTCCAAGGGCGCTTTTCAAGACAAGTTGTTTCGCTTTTCGATTCAACTTGTTTTGCCGATTAAAATAACTTGTTTTGCTGACCGAAATAACTTGTTTTCATGGGCAAAATAACTTGTTTTGCGGACTAGAGGAACTGGTGCGAGGTATAATGCGTTGAATCCGTTTTGAACTAATGGGCAACTCTTGTTTCGCAAAAGGCGGTCGCATTATTGCTTTAAGTGCTTTTAAACCAGTAAACTCCGTGACTTGTCGTTTGCGTGAAAGCACGCTTTGGGACGTATTTCCACAGCTGATACGCATACAGGTAGTCTGGACATGGAGACACGACTCCCATGATGGCAAGCCCCCAACAAAAAGAGGCAAACTCCGTTTGTGTGGGCGGCGCGCATAGAAACGCGAGCCATGGGACAATGCCTAAAGTGGCTGGGAGCAGGGAGGAAATCATGTCGTTCCTTCGGCTGATGGGAGAATGGCAAGTCATGTATGCCATGAAGCGAGTTGGGAGGATCCCGATATATGCCATGGCCGTGCGAGGATATGGAAGGCAATGCAGCCATTCGTGGACCGGGCTTAAAAACAAGGCGGATAATAATCCAATGGCAACCCATGGCTTGTCTATGAAGGTGATGCCCGTCGCGTAGCTTTTTAAATAAAGCGAAGCGATTATGGGCAGGTACAGAGGCGAGGATAACAGTAGCGCGCGTATCCAAAAATGCCTTCTCGGGATTTCCAGCTTGACGGCTCTTGTGGGCAGTGGCTCGTCGGGCGCATGGAATGGCTTGCGTGAAAATCCTTTCCAGATTATTTGCGGCATGGTTTTCTGGTTCTTTTCATTTCCAATATCGGGAACGGGTTGCCCTCGCTGTCCGTCTCGTCGCGCTTGAATACCTTGAAGCCCATTCGTTCGTAAAACATCCTGGCGGCGGGATTTTGCTCGTTTACGTCTACGAACTCAACGCCCAATTCGTCAAACGCCCTTCGCGCGAGCTCTTTGCCCAGTCCCTTGCGGAAATAGTCGGGATGGAGAAAGAGCATCTCTATCTTCCGCTCTTGCACGCCCATGAACCCGATGGGGCGTAGGCCGTCCTCCACTATCCATAAGATTTCTATTTGCCGCAAGGCTTCCTCGGCTTGCGGGGCCAGCCTGGTGATGTCCGTTTCCGTCAGGAAGTGGTGGGAGGCACGTACAGACGCTTCCCATACGCTCAACAGCTTGGCTGTCAGTTCTGGGCTTCTCTTGCTTTTTTCTGAGCTTTTTATGTTAACGTGAGTTCGACGAAAAGTTGTAGAGACGCATTCTTGCGTCTCGGCAAGCAAGATTGCCGAATAAAATCGCCAATCGCGAAGACTTGGCAGCTGGCTGAGACGCAAGAATGCGTCTCTACAGTTTGGTGATAACAGGGCTGCGCACATAAAGTGGAATTCGTCGAACTCGCGTTATGTTAAACTTCATATATTGTCCTGAGTGAATGTGGATTCTCTTGCGAATTTAAGCAAATTTGAGGATATAAAGGCGAAATTAGGCAAATATTCCGCTGATTTTTCGTAAGTTCGCGATATGAAAGTAGAAATAGACTGGAAAAAGGCCTTTGTGTTCCTGTTGGTCATAGCGGGACTGGTCATCATTTCGCGGTTGTTGGGCATGACGGCTCTTGGTTCTTTGCTGTTTACGGCAGGTGTCATGTTGCTGCTCTTGCTGGGCGATCATTTCGCGCAAGATTTAGACAATAAGCTCAAGCGGCGCAAGGAGAGGCGCGGGGATGAATAGGCTGCTGAAACTCTATGCCCAGTGGGCGGGCCAGGAGCCTGCCCAGGTGGCTCCGCTCCCCTTGCAGGGCAGTAATCGCAAGTATTATCGCTTGACGGGGCATGACGGGTCTACCGTGATAGGCGTGTTGGGCACGAGCGTGGAGGAAGACCACGCCTTTGTGTATTTGTCCAATCATTTCTCCCTGCGTCAGTTGCCTGTGCCCAAGATATTGGCGGTGAGCGAGGATGAATTGTGCTATTTGCAGACAGACCTTGGCAGTTTGTCGCTTTTTGACGCTATCAAGGGAGGCCGTGAGGCGGGAGGCCGATACAACCAGCGAGAGAAGGCACTCTTGGCGAGGGTTATCCGTGAATTGCCCAACTTGCAGATAAGAGGCGCCCGCGGGCTGGATTGGAGCAACTGCTATCCGCAGCCGGAGTTTGACGCGGACAGCGTGCTCTTCGACCTCAACTATTTCAAGTACTGTTTCCTGAAGCCTTCGGAGCTGGATTTCCATGAGTTGAAGTTGGAAGCCAACTTTCGTCTCCTGGCCAAGGACTTGACTTCCGAGTCCATGGAAAGCTTTATGTACAGGGACTTCCAGTCGCGTAACGTCATGCTCGACGCCGCTGGGAATCCTTATTTCATAGACTTTCAGGGTGGCAGGAAGGGACCTTTCTATTACGACCTGGCCTCTTTCCTCTGGCAGGCTTCCGCCCACTATTCCTTCAAGCTGCGTCGCGAGCTGGTTTGGGAATATTACCAGTCGCTGAAGCATTACGTGGAAGTGCCTTCCGTGCGCCATTTTGTCAACAGGCTGAGCCTCTTCGTGCTCTTCCGCACGCTGCAGGTGTTGGGCGCTTATGGCTTTAGAGGCTATTTCGAGCGTAAGCGACACTTCCTGGAGAGCATACCTCCCGCCATGCGGAATTTGCGGGATTTGTTGGCTATGGGCGAGAAGGTGTTCCCCTATCCTTACTTGATGGAAGTGCTGAAGCGACTCACCGAACTGCCGCAGTTCGCCTTGATAGAGCAACCGGCCGCCAATCGCTTCGACGGCTATAAGACCACCGAAAAGAACATCTATCCCGCCCACCCGCAAGACGGCCCCGCCACCTATTCCAAGTATGACGGCAAAGGCCCCTTGGTGGTAAGGGTATATAGCTTTTCCTTCCGCAAGGGCATACCGGAAGACCCTTCGGGCAATGGTGGTGGCTATGTGTTTGATTGCCGCAGCACCCACAACCCCGGCCGTTATGAGCCATACAAGAAGCTCACGGGACTGGACGCGCCCGTCATCCGCTTCCTGGAAGACGATGGCGAGATACTCCAGTTCCTCGACAGCGTCTACAAGTTGGCCGACCATCACGTGCGCCGCTACATCCAGCGCGGCTTCACCAGCCTGATGTTCAGCTTTGGCTGCACGGGCGGCCAGCATCGCAGTGTCTACAGCGCGCAACACCTGGCCGAGCATATCCACGACAAGTTTGGCATAGAGGTGCATGTCATCCACAGGGAGCAAAATATCAACCAAGTGCTGCCGGCACGGAGCAAAGAGGAGGAGGCGGTATGAGGAAAAAGAAAATCGCCCTGAAGTTGCTCCGCTGGTTTATAGAGAGTGGACTGGCGTGCTTCATGATTATCGCTCTCATCACCCTTCTGTTCGGTGAAGAGCTGCATTGGCGGAAAGCGTGCGTCAACGCGATAGTGCTCGCGGTATTGATTACCTTGTTGCGGGTGAAAGGGAAGTACGGCAACGACATCGCGGCCTATTTCAATCGGCCAAAGCGGAAAAAGCAAGGGTAGGGGGTTGCGTATCTCGCGGGAAATGACTATCTTCGCGCATGGAAACCCTATAACCCGTAAGAGATGAGGCAAGCCATGATTTTCGCCGCGGGCTTGGGCACCAGGCTCAAGCCCCTGACCGACACCATGCCCAAGGCCATGGTGCCCGTGGCGGGCAGGCCACTTCTGGAGCATGTGCTCTTGCGGTTGAGGGCTTGCGGTTTCCTGCGGGTGGTGGTCAACGTGCACCACTTCTCTCAACAAATCATAGACTTCCTGCGGGCAAACGACAATTTCGGGCTGGATTTGTCTATCTCGGACGAGACCGCCCAATTGCTTGACACGGGAGGCGGACTGCGCAAGGCTTTCCCGCTCTTCAATGCGAACAGCCCCGTCTTGCTCCACAACGTGGATATCTTGAGCAACGTAGACCTGACGAGTTTCTACGACCATTCCCGGGAGGCGGATGCTACCTTGCTGGTGAGCGAACGGAAAACACAACGTTATTTGCTCTTCGATGAAGACTACCGACTGAGAGGATGGACGAATATCGCCACGGGCGAGATACGTTCCCCCTATCCGTCGCTGAACATAGGCGCTCACCATCGATACGCTTTTTCCGGCATTCATGTGGTCTCTCCCCGTTTGCTTCCCTTGATGGAAAACTTTCCAGAGAAGTTCGGCATCATGGACTTTTATCTCCAAGCGTGTGACAAGGCGGACATTCGCGCTCATGTGAGTCAAGACTTGCGTTTGATGGACGTGGGTAAGCTGGACACCCTGGCCGAGGCGGACAAGTTCGCCGAAAGCCTTGGCGACACCTATTATATATAATAAGGTATAACATCAATCCTAAATATCAACAACATGCAACAGAAGATTATCATTCTCGATTTCGGTTCGCAGACCACGCAACTCATAGGTCGCCGTGTGCGCGAGCTGGATACATTCTGCGAGATTCTTCCGTACAATAAGTTCCCCAAGGACGACCCCTCGGTGATAGGAGTCATCTTGAGCGGTTCTCCTTATTCCGTCCACGACCCCGAGGCCTTCAAGGTAGACCTCGCTCAGTTCTTGGGCAAGTTGCCCGTGTTGGGCATTTGCTATGGCGCGCAGTTTATGGCAAACACCTTGGGCGGTAAGGTGGAGAAGACCAATACCCGAGAGTATGGCCGTGCCCATTTGCGGTCTTTCGACAATGCCAATCCGCTCTTCAAGGGCTTTGAACAGGATTCCCAGGTGTGGATGAGCCATGGCGACACCATTACTACCCTGCCCGCTGACTGTCACGTCATAGCCAGCACGGCCGACGTGAAGTATGCCGCCTATGCCAGTGATACCTGTCCCATGTGGGCGGTACAGTTCCACCCGGAGGTGTTCCATACCACGCAAGGCACCACGCTGTTGCGCAACTTCGTGGTAGATATCTGCGGCAGCAAGCAGGAATGGAGCGCGGCTTCGTTTGTGGAAAGTACTGTGGCCGAGTTGAAGGAACAACTGGGCAACGACCGTGTGATACTTGGTCTCAGTGGCGGCGTTGACTCATCGGTGTGTGCCACCCTGCTCAACAAGGCTATAGGCAGCAACCTCACGTGTATTTTCGTAGACCATGGCATGTTGCGCAAGAACGAGTTTCAGAAGGTGATGGAGGCTTACCAAGGATTGGGACTCAACGTGATAGGCGTGGACGCTAGCGACAAGTTCTTCAAGGACTTGGAGGGCGTGAGCGACCCAGAGCAGAAGCGCAAGATTATTGGCCGTGATTTCGTGGAGGTGTTCAACGCCGAGGCCAAGAAGATTACCGATGCCAAGTGGTTGGCTCAGGGCACTATCTATCCAGACCGCATTGAGAGTCTCAGCATTACGGGCATGGTCATCAAGAGCCATCACAACGTGGGCGGACTGCCCAAGGAGATGCACCTGAAGCTTTGCGAGCCCTTGAAGTGGCTCTTCAAGGACGAGGTGCGCCGTGTGGGCTACCAATTGCAGATGCCTGAAAGGCTTATCAAGCGCCATCCCTTCCCAGGACCAGGCTTGGCCGTGCGCATATTGGGCGACATCACCCGTGAGAAGGTGCGCATCTTGCAGGATGCCGATGACATTTACATTGAGCACATGCACAATTACACCATGCCCGACGGTTCTTCGCTTTATGACCATGTGTGGCAGGCCGGCACCGTGTTGCTCAGCACGATTCGTTCCGTGGGCGTGATGGGTGACGAACGCACCTATGAGCATCCTGTTGCTCTGCGCGCCGTTACCAGCCAAGATGCCATGACGGCAGACTGGGCGCATTTGCCCTATGATTTCATGGCCAAGGTAAGCAACGAGATTATCAACAAGGTGCGAGGAGTCAACCGCGTTTGCTATGACATTTCCTCCAAGCCGCCTTCGACGATAGAGTGGGAGTGATTGATTCCCGCATATACGAAAATGGCGTGCTGTCCATTAGGCAGCGCGCCATTTTTCGTGAGCTATGTCTTGTTCCTCTTTTAGGGGCGGTAAAGACATGTTTTATTTCTTACTTCTTTTCCTTCAACAAGTCGCGTATCTCCATCAGCAACTTCTCTTCATTGCTGGGCTCGGGAGGAGTGGAGGGAGCGGCAGGTTCTTCTGCCTTTTTCCTGCCCAGCTTGTTGATGCCCTTCACCAGCAAGAAGACGCAGAGGGCGATGATGGTGAAGTCGATAATGGTCTGCAGGAACATACCATAATTAATGGTGGCGGAAGCCATTTCTCCAGAGTCAAGTATCTTCACGGCAGGCAATGTGACCTTTAAGTCAGAGAAGTTCACGCCGCCGATGATCCATCCGATAGGAGGCATGATGATGTCATTGACGATAGAGGAGACAATCTTGCCGAAAGCTCCACCGATGATAACACCGACAGCCATGTCAACGGCATTTCCTTTCACTGCGAATTCCTTGAATTCCTTTACGAATTGTCCCATAGTTGTTGTTTGCTTTTAATGTGAATGTTTCTTTTTGCAATATGCGCTTATCACTTTGCGGGCAACATGTTTCAGAGCCGTAAAAGTTTAGGCGGCTTTAATCTTTTTAACGAAATTAATACGTTGTCAGCGTGCAAATATAGAAAAAAAATCGTAACTTTGCGGTCGGAAAAAAGAAAAGTGCCTTTATGGTGCCAATTTTGAATGTTCAGCGCCGTGGGGCAAGCATATTGGAGAATTATTTACCTTTAAAACTATAAAGCAAATGATTAAGATTGGTATTAACGGATTTGGCCGTATCGGTCGTTTCGTTTTCCGCGCAGCTCAGACTCGCGACGACATCCAGGTAGTAGGTATCAATGACCTTTGCCCCGTAGATTACTTGGCTTACATGCTGAAGTATGACACTATGCACGGTGCTTTCGATGGCACTATCGAGGCTGATGTTGAGAACAGCCAGTTGATCGTTAACGGTCAGAAGATTCGTGTCACCGCAGAGCGTAACCCCGCTGATTTGAAGTGGAACGAGGTTGAGGCTGAGTATGTAGTGGAGTCTACCGGTCTGTTCCTGACCAAGGAGAAGGCTCAGGCTCATATCCAGGCTGGCGCTAAGTATGTAGTGATGTCCGCTCCTTCCAAGGACGACACTCCTATGTTCGTATGCGGCGTTAACTTCGACAAGTACGAGAAGGGCACCCAGTTCGTTTCCAACGCTTCTTGCACCACCAACTGCTTGGCTCCTATCGCTAAGGTGTTGAACGACAAGTTCGGTATCGTTAACGGTTTGATGACCACCGTTCACTCTACCACCGCTACCCAGAAGACCGTTGATGGTCCTTCTATGAAGGATTGGCGTGGTGGCCGCGCGGCATCTGGCAACATCATTCCTTCTTCTACTGGTGCCGCAAAGGCAGTAGGTAAGGTTATTCCCGAGCTGAACGGCAAGTTGACTGGTATCTCTATGCGTGTTCCTACCTTGGACGTTTCTGTAGTTGACTTGACCGTAAACTTGGCTAAGCCCGCTACCAAGGAGGCTATCTGCGCTGCCATGAAGGAGGCTTCCGAGGGTGAGTTGAAGGGTGTTCTGGGTTACACCGAGGACGCAGTTGTTTCTTCTGACTTCTTGGGTTGCACCATGACTTCTATCTTCGACGCTAACGCAGGTGTTTACCTCACCGATACTTTCGTAAAGGTTGTGTCTTGGTATGACAATGAGATCGGTTACTCTAACAAGGTGCTCGAGCTCATCGCCCACATGAAGAAGGTAAACGGCTAATCTATAGATAGTAAGCCCAAAACTTTAAAATAGGCCGTCCGGCATTTGCCGGACGGCTTTTTTTGTGTATATTTGCGTTGTCAATCTCGTGTTGACCCATAAACAAATACCTTTTAGTTGATGAAATATCTTGGTGTCATATCTTTACTGTTCTTTCTGGCTACCATGACTTCCTGCCATGAGGAAAATCCAAACTTGAAAGCCGCCTATTTATATATGGACAGCAACCTTCCGGACTCCGCCAAGCTCTGCCTGGATCGGGTGGACGTGAAGTCTCTGGACGAGGCCGGCCAGGCATTTTATTACTTGGTGAAGACAAGGTGGGATTATGTCAATTATATTCCCATTGCCAAGGATGACCTGATACAGCGCAGTGTGGCCTATTACGAGAAAGTGGGAAATGACTCCCTGTTGGCCGAGAGCTTGTTTTACCAGGCCATGATACTCTATGACAATGGCGAAGTCGGACAGGCTCTCCGTTTGCTGAAGCAAGCGGACGTGGTGGCAGGTAAGTGTGGGAATGTAAAAGCGAGGCACAAGATAGTGGAGGCTCTTGCGGGATACAACATGGAGAATGGGGAGCTTGAACTGGCCTTGCAATATGCCAAGCGGACATTGGCGCTCTCTGTGCAATTGAAGGACCCTGGCAGAATAGGCTATGCTTATGCGTACTTGTCGGAAATATACGATTTCCAGGGCAAGAGGGATAGCGCTTATCATTATCTGGATAAGTGCATGGATTACATAGACTATATTCCCTTGCGGGAGAAGGGCGCTTTTTACAATCAAGTGGCCACGATGTATATGGACATTGATAAGAAAAAGGCGGAGGGGTATGTATTGCGAGGGTACAAGTTGGGTATGTCTTGCGTAGGTTGCTCCTTACTGGCTCAGTTATACCATGAGCGAGGTGAGCTCGCAAAAGCCGACACCTTGTTTGCTAAAGCCTTGTCTTTGGCGAGGTATACCAGAGACAGTGTATATGTATTGAGTAATATGGTTAATGCATACGCAGGTGTGCATGATTATCAAAGAGCATTTTCTAGTTTCAAACTGCTTTATAATGCACACAAACTGTTGGACAATACAATTAAGGAAAATGATACTAAAGCAGTGCAATTTAGTTTTGATGCGGAGATGGAACGGTTGCGGCAGAGCAATATTTTTTTCCGCATCATAATAGGCGTTTCTTTATTCGCCATGTTTTTCTTTTGCTTGTGGCTTTATCGCCGTTATCGTTTTAATGAAGTGAGTAGAAAAGTGGTGGAGGATGAATTGCTCATCCGCACCTATCAGGAGAGAATCGAAGAGACGGATATTTCTCAAGTAAAAGAGCGTGCGCATTATGCACGCAAATTATTAAAACTGCAAGAACGTCAATCAAGGATGCTGGCTAAGGGAAGGTGTCTTTATCGGCATATTATGTCAGGAGGCACAATTGTGACATGGAGCAAGGATGACATGAAGCATTTTATGGAATATTTTAAATTGGTGGATTTGTCTTTCGTGAAACGTTTGGAGGAAGACTATGACTGTCTGTCCCTTCGTTATAAGTTTTATATGGTTTTAGAGCATATGGGTAAGAATGACGAGGAGGTACAATGTGTCATGGGTATTAGCCCAAGTTCTGTCCGCTCTATCAAGTCTAGGATAAAAAGTAAGTATAAAGGCTTATAAGTTTGTTGCGATTTTGATATAAAATTGCAGTTGCAAGTCCTGCGGTTCCCCTGTGTTTATAGGGGAATCGCAGGATTTTCTGTTGCAACAACCTGAGAAAAATAAGTTTGGAATAATTTGGAAGTTGCCCTAGATATTCATACTTTCGCCTCATGTTTTATTTAAAAATTACAACTATGAGGAACGAGAATCTCTTTTTTACAAGTGTTGTGGCTTTTACGCCTTTTAAGAACCTGCTGCGTATAAACTTGCTTTATTATGCTAATGGATGGTTGAACGTACAACAATAGTGCCATGATAATCCCTCATGAGAAAACATTCAAGGTAAACTGGGACAAGCCCGCCCGTGTCGTGACATGGTTTTGTCTGGCTGTCCTGTTGCTGGCGTTAGTGTTGTGCGTATATGCCGCTATCACTCAGCCTGGTTCTATGGCTCTTTATATAGGTTTGGCGTTGTTGATATTGATTGTGCCGTTTTATTTCGGTTTACAGTCTCCCAAATCTATCGTATTGACCGATGACGCTTTGGTCGTGCGTAAAGTGGTGGGCAACGTGACAATTCCCTACCGCGCCATAAAGAGCTGTGCTCTATTACGGAAGTATTCGGCAGTGCGTGTCTTTGCCAGTGGTGGCTTTTTAGGTTATGTTGGCGTGTTCTGGAATCGTGCGCTTGGTTGGCATAAAGTGCTGGCGGGGAGTTTACGGCAACCTATTTGCCTCAATCTCTTCTCCGGTAAGCCATATATCCTGAGCTGTTCCGATAACCAGGAACTGTTGGAGGCGTTGAAGAACCTGGCAGGCAAATGATGAAGAAGATATGATATGTCCTCGCCTGCCACGGGGGTTGTTGGTAGGCGGGGCTCATTCTACGGCGTGATTGGCCGTTCGTTTCTTGGCGGGAAAGTGCCCCGACTGTCGCTGTAGTGGCGCGTTGGTTGACAGGAAGAATTTGGCGGTTTCCAAAACAAGTTATTTCGCGGAGGAAAACAACTTGATTTCCTTCTCAAAACAAGTTATTTTCCTCATCAAAATAACTTATTTCGCAACGCAAAACAACTTGTTTTGAAAACCGGGTCGTAAACGATGGCTGTGGCAGGCAGCCTGAATGAAGATTACAAGGGGAAATCCGTTCCTGCCGGCTGTGACTTCTCGCTTTTGGGAAAAGGCGAGGCACTGTCGCGTAAATTACCCCAATCTTGCTGAGAGAGAACGTCTCCAAACCTGGGAAAGGTGGCATTTAAGTATAAATTACGCCGTCGTGCCCGCGTTATTCCACGCCATTTGCTTGCCAGTGTCCCGTAAAATCCTTATATTCGCGCTTATGCAGCGACTTATCACGATATTGGGACCTACCGCCAGCGGCAAGACAAGCCTGGCGGCGGCATTGGCGCATCGCCTGGATGGAGAGATTATCAGTGCCGACAGCAGGCAGGTGTATCGCGGCATGGACATAGGTACGGGCAAGGACTTGGCCGATTACGTGGTGGAAGGCCGTAAGGTTCCCTATCACTTGATAGATATCCGCGAGCCAGGCACCAAGTATAATCTCTTCCAGTATCAGCAGGATTTTCACGACGCTTATCAAGACATCTTGCGTAGGGGAAAGCAACCCATTCTCTGCGGAGGAACAGGGCTTTATATAGAGTCCGTGCTCAAGGGTTACCAGCTTTCTCCCGTTCCGCAAAACGAGACGCTTCGCCGTCAGCTGGAGAATAAAAGCCTGGAGGAGCTGACACCCATGCTGGAAGAACTGAAGCGGAAGACTGGCTCCCACATGCACAACCGTTCCGACGTGGACACGGCACAGCGCGCCATCCGCGCCATAGAGATAGAGACCTACAACCTGGAGCATCCCTTGCCGGAAAGAGAACTGCCCCCAGTGCCTTCCTTGATTATCGGCGTGGCCATAGACAGGGATGCCAGACGGGAGAAGATTACCCGCCGCCTGCGCCAAAGACTGGAGCAAGGCATGGTGGAAGAGGTCAAGAGCCTGCTCCAAAGGGGAATACCCGCGGAGGATATACTTTATTACGGGCTGGAATATAAGTACGTTACCGAGTATGTCTTGGGGCGGCGCACCTATCAGGAGATGTTCCGGGATTTGGAGATAGCCATCCATCAGTTCGCCAAGCGGCAGATGACTTGGTTTAGGGGCATGGAGCGTCGAGGCTTCCATATACATTGGATAGAGGCGGCTATGCCCATGGAAGAGAAAGTGAACACGATTATCAAACTCAATAAAGGATAGACTATGGCGGTAAATGAGAATAAGTGGGGCGTGCTCTATTGTCCCAAACACAGCTGGAGGGACAAGAACCGCTGGGCGAAGATAAGAAGGGTGCTCGATGCCCATGGCGTGGACTACGATTACGTGCAGAGCGAAAACGTGGACAGCGTGGAAAGGCTGGTGAAGATGCTCATCAACAATGGTTACAAGACTATCGTGCTGGTGGGAGGAGACTCCGCCCTCAACGACGCGGTCAATTGCTTGATGGAAGCTGGACAGGAAACCAGGGAACAAGTCGCGCTGGGCATTATTCCCAATGGCATGATGAATGACTTCGCCCACTTCTGGGGCATGAAGGAGGGAGAATGGGACACGCTGGTGGCAGGTCTCCAGAAGCGCCGGGTGCGCAAGATAGACCTTGGTTGCTTGCGTTACACCAACAAGAAAGGGGAGCATTGCCATCGTTATTTCGCCAACTGCGTAAACATTGGCCTGATAGCTTCCATCATGGGGTTGCGCCGTCGTATGCGCCATTTGTTTGGCGCTCGCGCCTTGTCGTTCCTTTTCTCGTTTATTCTCATGATATTCCAGCGCATGGAGTATAGGATGCACGTCAAGATCAATACCGACGTGATACGCCGCAAGGTGATGACTCTTTGCGTGGGCAACGCCTTGGGTTATGGGCAAACGCCCAATGCCGTGCCCTACAATGGGCTGTTGGACGTTTCGCTCGTCTATCACCCCAAGATGACCCAGCTCTTCGAGGGCATTTACCTGTTTTGGCGGGGTAAGTTCCTCAACCATCGCAGCGTGCATCCCTATCGCACCCGCGAGGTAATCATAGAGGAAGCTCCCTATGCCCCAGTGGGAGTGGACGGCAGGCTTATCTCCACGCCCGTGGGGCGTTACACCATCCAGGTAGAGGAAGGTGTCATCAATTTCCTGATGCCCGATTGAGAGACGGCATCCGTGTATTGTAGAACACATATTTAGATATATACATTTATGAAACCGATAGTGGCCATTGTGGTGTTTTTCTCTTTCTTGCTGCCCTCTCTTTTTCTGGGCTATACGAATTTCGTCACCGCGAAAGAAAGAATCATAGCGGACGTAAACCAGGCGTTGGTGAAAACGGTTTTGCAGGACGAGCCCGAAAGGATTACCGCCGACACATTGCGGGTGTTTAAATCCAACCTGAGGATTAGTTCCCTGAAAGCGACCTCCTATTTGGCGCTGTGCACGGAGGAACCCAGCAAGCTCTCTTTTTGCAGCGATACGGTCAGCTTCAAGACGGGCAACGAGCGGTTGTACATCCGGGCTTACCCCAACTGCTCCAACGCCACCATCTTCAGCCTCTCGGAACAGGCACTGCCCGCCACGTTGCTGGCCATGAGCATGCTTTGGGCCATGTTCTCCTGGGTTTATTTGCGCAGGGGGAAAGCCGAGACGTTGCCCGCCGCTCCCGCGAAGCAAGTGCTTGCGCTCGGCAATCTTTCTTTCTCCGTCGACGACGGACGGTTTTATGGAGAGCGCGATGAGGAAATCTATTTCACTCCCATGCAACTCTCATTGATGCGCATGCTGATGACCAGCGAGGACAAGAGAGTATCCGTGGACGGGCTGTGCGCCAGCCTGTGGCCGAAGAAGGAAAACGCCAGGGAGACGCTCTACACGCTGGTGCGCCGGCTGAAACCCATCCTGGAGCGGCACAGCAACTTGCGGCTCGTGGCGGAAAAGGGTGGGTATTACGCCCTGTCCCTCCAGTCTGCCGACAGTCAGTGAATTGTCCGCGGAATGTCAGCCAAATGTCAGTGCCTTGTTAGCGGACATTCCCCGGAATAGCCCTAACTTTGCCGCCAAGACCAAGACGGCAAAGTATGGAAAAGACCCCTATCGCTTTATCACGCTCTTGTGTCATGCGTTGACAGGCTATGAGAAAGAGCGTGTACGTGATATTCATCTTGATAGTGGCGGGCATCGTGTTTACGTGTGCTCGGAAGAGCCACGTGACGCGAACGGATGTGCTCGCGGAGGCGATAGAGCGTGACCTCATGGGCAGCTATACTGACAGCCTTTGGGGCTACACCATTACTTACCCCTCCTTCTTCGAGCGGGTGCCGGATTCCATGATGAAAGACACCGCCGCTGTTCGCTTCCGCTATTGGAACGAGGAACTGATAGAGCTCTCCGCGTTTGTCCTCCCTAACCGCCAGGGCTATTCCCTCGCCCAGGGGATGGACAGCATAGCCGCGCTCTCCCATGCCACCAGGAAGCGGCTCGGAAACGATTGTTTTACCATCTCGGGACCAGTCTATGTGGATGGCGGAGAGATGGCAGGATATGTTTATTACGCCAAGTACGTGCGCCACAGAAAGCTGTGGTTCGTGCAGCGATTGGTCTATCCCCGGGAATACGAGCGGGTCGTTCGCCGTCTGATAGCGCGTGTCAATCAGTGGAAAGTATGGGAGGACGGGGGAGCGGATATAGCTTATTGAAGGAGGTAAGTATACTGTCTTTCCAGTACCGGTATAAATGCAACTGCAGTACCGGCACTATTGGTACTGCGGCTTCAGCTAGCTGGTACTGGGTTTCAGTACTACTGCTTTTCAATAGCGGCAGCATTGTCTTCCGCCAGCAAATACATGCGTGAGGAAAATAACTTGTTTCCGCCAGCAAAATAACTTGTTTTGCTCATGAAAACAACTTGTTTTGCCGACCAAAACAACTTGAATTGCTTGGCGAAATAACTTGTTTTGGAAAACACCCAGAATGCCTTGCTGAAGGCTTTTCAAGTGCTCTATAGAAATGAGGTGAAGTAATCTATAGAAATGAGGTGGAGTGATCTATAGAAACCATAACTAGTGCTCTATAGAGCAATTCTGCGGCCGTAATAAAACGTATTAAACCGCATTCTAATGCGTTTAAACGCAAGAAAGCGCATGTCTTTCCGCCTATTGATTCCTTCTTATGCCGTGAGTTTGGCATAAGAATTTCATCTACATGATTGTCTGCCTCCTTTAGTTAGGCACTTTGAAACGTCATGAAAGCGGGTATGATTGGCCAAACATTTGGTGGAAACCGGCAAAATGGCGAAAAACATTTGGTGGGAATGTGTTTTTATAGATTGGTGTCTCGCATGGTCTACTGATAACAGCCTGTAAAAATGTCATAAATCCTGATTAGTCCATAGATGATGCAGACAATACCGAAGCCATAGCCGCTAATGACAGAGGCATAAGCGGAACTCCATTTTGATACGGGCTTCTCCTTTTGTTCTTTATACGTGTCAATGAAAAGTAGCAGGCCAAGGATTATGGCGCAATAGGCATGGCATTCTTGGTGAAAGAAACTTTCCACTCCCAGGGGCAGTCCAATTAACGCGGTTATGCCCTGCACGTAAAATGCCCTGTTCCTTTTGTCTCTGTGTCTGTATAGGCGGAAGAGCTGCCATACGCAGCTTAGCAGCAGGGCGCAATTGAAAAATAATACAACAGATATGGGTGTCTTCATTTTGAAGTGACTTAAACTTATTGCTGTAACGTTGTGCTCCACAAAGATAGGAATTTTCCAGAACCTATATCAAGACTATGCAGAACAATATTAGAAGTAATATGAAAATAAAGAATAAATCAACATACAATTTCCATCTTGTCAAGGTTTTCTGCGGCTGTTTCCTGATAAAAGCCATATAAAACTTAGCCCTGTTTTTATGTATAAGGGCGTAATAGTGTAAAAGGCAAATAGGGATGATAAAGATGAAAATATATTCAACTCGGAGTGGATATAGTTTGTCTATACAAATGAAAATGATAAAGCACAAGATGGTAAATAAAAGACCAACGATTTTCTCCGATGTGATATCTATGGGGTAAGTGGGGAAAATCTTTTTATGTTTAGCGACAAACTGGTAAACATAAAAATTCAGGATATTTATTGTTAATATTATGTTCCTCATTTTAGATATGTACTCTTCTTACAAAAGATTAATTAGATAAAAGAATTTTCCTTCTAATGCATATGGAATGACAACGGTTTTGTAAACTAGAATATAAAAAAGAATCCCTCCAATTACACTTATAGGCAATATGCTAAAAATCACATAGTTGTGCGTTGTTTTATTGTATTTTGAATGTTTGTACTTTTCTAATATAGAATTAGTTTGTCTACTGTATTTTATCAATGAATGCATAAGTATTGAAACAGCATATACCAAATATAGCATTAAGGTCAAATCCTTATTGCCATTATTGAAAAAACTTATTGCAATCCCCATAAACGGAAAATATATAAAGAATCTAATAGAAGCTATGAATAATGCACTATTTATTCTGGCACAATCCTTTTTTCTCTTGTACCACACATACATTCTATAATATATATAATCCATTCTCGTCTTTTTACAAAGTTCCGTTAATTACGTTTGCCCGAAGGTTATGCCGTTGGAGCTGAAGCTCTCGTCATCAAGGTTGCTGAGGTAGCTCGTACTGGCAAGATGGGCGGGATGGTAGTAGAATCGCTGCTTCTTGACATCAGTGATATGTGCTTGGCATAATCCATTGGTCGCCCGTAAAATTACGCGTTTATTTTGAACAGACATCATGTTTTCCCCGAAAATCATGAATAATAAATAAATGGCCGTGAGCCTCATGCGCGTATATATTAATAATGTATAGGGAATTCCTCTAAAAAAACTTCGGGCATGCTCGCTTGGTAGCGGGCATGCCCGAAGGGTGTATTAACGTGAGTTCGACGAAAACTTGTAGAGACGCATTCTTGCGTCTCGGCAAGCAAGATTGCCGAATAAAATCGCCTGTCGCGAAGACTTGGCAGCTGGCTGAGACGCAAGAATGCGTCTCTACAGTTTGGCAATAACAGGGCTGCGCACATAAAGTGGAATCCGTCGAACTCACGTTATGTTATAGGAAATGAAACCTGGATTTACTCTGTGATGGGCGAGTATCTGGGCACCAGGGCTTTCATGATGACCCAGCCCACGAGATAGGCCACGGCACACACGCAGAAAATAATCATGTAGCCGGCGGGCTTGCCCTCAAAGCCGGCGAAGGTGAAGGCCGCGCCCGCTTGCTCTGAGTAGGTGAAGAGCATGCCCGAGCATTTGTTGATGAGGAAGGAGGCAATGCCGCCTGCCATGCCGCCGATGCCGGTCACGGTGGCGATGGCAGACTTGGGGAACATGTCTCCCACGGTGGAGAAGATGTTTGCCGACCAACTCTGGTGGGCGGCTCCCAGTATGCCTATCAAGATAACGGGCAACCAGGGAGAGACACTGCCCAGGGGTTGGGCGAAGATGCCCAGCAAGGGGAAGAAGGCGAATATCAACATGGCCCGCATGCGGCCTGCGTAGGGATTCATGCCCAGTTTGTTGACGAAGTAGGTGGGCAGGTAGCCACCCGCCACGGAGAGCATCGTGATGAGATAGAGCACGAAGATGAGCAGCATGCCCATGGGGGAGTCGGAGGTATAGCCATAGACATCGGATATGTAGGCGGGAGTCCAGAAAAGGAAGAACCACCATACGCCATCCGTCATGAACTTGCCCACGATGAACGCCCAGGTCTGGCGGTAGGTGAAGCATTTCAGGAAGCCTATCTTCGGCCCTTCGTCTTCCTTGGCGGCTTGCTCCAGGTCGTCTTCGTCTTGGTGGATGTAGTTCAGCTCCGCTTTGTTCACGTGCTTGTTCTCGCCTGGTTTTTTATAGAGTATGAGCCAAAAGCCCATCCATATATAGCCCAAGGCACCAATGACAATGAACGCCATTTCCCAACCGAAATGACGAGCCATGATAGGTATGGTCACGGGAGCTATCAAGGCTCCTACGGAAGCGCCATTGTTGAAGATGGAGGTGGCGAAGGCGCGGTCTTTCTTGGGGAAGTATTCCGCGGTCACCTTGATGGCGGCGGGGAAGTTGCCCGCCTCGCCCATGGCCAGGATGATGCGGCAGAAGAGGAAGAGCCACACGCTGACCGTGGATACCGCCAAGCCTATATGGGCTGCCGTGCTGGCATAGGCTGCCAGATGCTCCTTGGCTCCCTCAAAGCCCACCAACCAATGGCCTGTCACGATGCCGCTTGTGGCAATGCCGCAGAAGGCGTGAAGTACGGCGCCTGTGCTCCAGATGCCGATTGCCCAGAGGTAACCTCGCTTGGTGCCCATCCAGTCTACCACCTTGCCCGCGAAGAGCATGAAGATGGCATAGAAGATGGAGAAATAGGCGGTGATGGTGCCATAGTCGTTGTCGTTCCACTCAAACTCTGGGGCGATGAAGTCTTTCCAGGTAAGCGAGAGCACCTGTCGATCCATATAATTCACGGTGGTGGCGAAGAAAAGCATGGCGCAAATCACCCACCTGTAGTTGGTCATTTTGTTGGTTTTGATAGATTCCATTTATTAGGTTTTAAGTTATTAGGTATTAGTTGAAGGTGGCGCTATTTCAAATCAGGTATGTCAATGGTCTGCATGTCGTTGTAGATAAGGTTTTCTCCCGCCATGCCCCATATGAAGGTGTAGTTGCTGGTGCCCGCGGCGCAGTGGATGCTCCAGTTGGGGGAGATGACGGCCTGTTCGTTGTTGAGCCATACGGGTCTTGTTTCTTGTGGCTCACCCATCATGTGGAGTATCTTTTGGCCTTGGGGCACGTTGAAGTAGAGATAAGCCTCCATGCGGCGCAAGTGGGTATGTGCGGGCATGGTGTTCCAAACGCTGCCGGTCTTCAGCTCGGTGATGCCCATTTGCAGTTGGCAGGTGCGCACGCCCGCCACGCCGTTGATGATGACCTGGTGTATCACGCGGTCATTGCTGCCCTCCAGGCTTCCCGCCTTGATGTTGTTGGCTTCCTTGAGGGTGACTTTTTTCGTGGGATAGGAAGTGTGGGCACATGCGCTGTTCAGGTAGAACTTGGCGGGATTGGCGGGGTCTTTGCTGGAGACGGTAATCTTCGCGTCACCCCTGCCCACGTAGAGCGCTTCCTGGAAAGAGAGGTCGTAACTCTTGTCGCCTACGGTTACGGTGCCGTCACCGCCTATGTTGATGATGCCCAGCTCTCGGTTGTCCAGCAAGTGTTCGGTGTCTAACGGGGCGATGGAAGCCAGTTCCAAAGGGGTGTCCATGGGTTGTGCGCCTCCCAGCAGGAAGCGGTCATAAAGGGAGTATACCCAGTTCACTTCCCCAGGAGCGAACACCTTTTCTACGGCGAACTCCTTTCGGATGCGCTCGGTGTCATAGTGCTTGAAGTCATCGGGGTGGTGGGTTTGTCTCACCTCGTAGTGCGTATAGGCGTTTTGCGCGAAGCCCATTCCTGCCATGAGGCAGAACGCGATGGTCAAAAGTGATTTTCTCATAATATCGTTTTTTGGTTTATGGTTTCATGGATTGTCTTGCCTCTTTTTCCTCACGCAGTATGCGATGCCTGTTGAAAAGCATAAGCCCCAGAGTGAGGAGCACCAGCAGGGCGGGACCGACGTATTTTACGTAGCAGGTGAGCTTATAGATGCTCCATCCGAAGAGGCTGCTGGCGAAGTCCAAGGCTCCCGCCGAGAATCCTTCGGGAATGTGGGCGGCACTGTCTTGCGTCATCTCGTAGACGGAGTGGGCGGCCATGGTGAAGTCTGGAGCCATATCGGTCACGAAATAGAGGCCGATGACAAGCATCAAGAGGCCTGCTATAAAGGTTTTCACCACGTTTCCCTTGGTATAGGGCAGCACGATGGGGAACACGTAGAACATGCCCGCCAGCGATGCCAATGGCAGAAACTGGTTGCCCGGCAGGAAAACGGCCACGGCCAGGATGGTGGGTATCAGGAAGAGGGAGACCACCAGCGTGGTGGGATGGCCTATCACGAGGGCGGGACTCATGCCGATGTATACCTTCTTGCCTTGGAACTTGCGGTTCACCAATTCCTTTGTCTTGTCGGAGATAGGCATCAAGCCATCGATAAAGAGCTTGGTGATGCGGGGTATCAGTTCCATTACGGCTCCCATGATGATGCCCAACGACAGTACGGATTTCACGATATTCATCACCGCGTCGGTCGTGGTGGTGGAGGGGTCTTGGCTTCGCAACTCGGCCACGTAGGCACTGAAATGGGAGATGTGGTCGGCCTGTCCGAACAGGGCGATGAGCGCGCCCACGATGACACCCAGCACCAAGGGGTCTCCCAGCTCTCCGAACTTCCTCTTCAGCCCGTCAGCGTCTATGTCCAGTTTGCTGAAGCCCGGTATCTTGTCCAGTGCCTTGTTGAGGACGATGGCCAAGGGCATGAAGCTCTGGCAGAAAGGCTGGGGGATGGAGATGCCCTCCAGTTGGTAGTAGCCCTGGAACTTCTCGGCCGTGAGGTCGGCGCATACCAGGGTGATGATGTAGCAGACGATGGCGGCGAAATAGCCCCAGGCCAGACTTTGCCCCATCACGAAGTAGACCACGGCTCCTATGAAGGCGAAGTGCCAGTAGTTCCATAGGTCTATGTTCACCGTGCGGGTGGTCTTGGTGAAGAGCATCAGCAGGTTGACACCCAGGCAAACGGGAATGATCAACGCACCTACCGCCGTGTTGTAGGCTACGGCGGCCGCGGCGGGCCAGCCCATGTCAAACACCTTCAGCTGTAGGTCGTAGAAGCTGGAGATGGCGTTCAGGGGCGTGTCGAAATTGGTGGTGAGCAGGGCGGTCACTACGCCCAGGCCCACGAAACCCACTCCCACGAAGAGGCCGGACTTGAGCGCCTTGCCGAAACGCATGCCTATACACAGCCCTATGAAGGTAAAGAGTATAGGCATCATCACGCTGGCCCCAAAGCTAATAATATAGCTGAAAAATTGTTCCATAAAACGCTTTGATTTGTTTGTTCAATATAGTCAATCGCGAATATACGAATAATTTTTCATTCTATGGGGCTTTGAGCGTGAAAAGAAGTGTTAATCTTGGAAATACACGCGCTTCACTCGGTTGGAGATGCCTGTCAGCACCTCGTAGGGGATGGTGGCTAGCGCGTCGCTCAACACGGTCACGGGCAGGTGGTCGCCAAATATTTCCACGGAGTCTCCCTCCTGGCAGTCGATGTCTGTCACGTCTATCATGGCCACGTCCATGCAGATGTTGCCCACGTAGGGCGCTTCCTTCCCGTTCACCAGACAGTGGCAATGCCCGTTGCCCAAATGTCTGTTGAGCCCGTCGGCGTAGCCTATGGGTATGGCGGCTATCACGCTGTCCCTCGTCAGCACGCCTTTGCGGGAGTAGCCTACGGTGTCTTCCTTCGGTACGTGGCGCATCTGCAGGATGGTGGTCTTCAGCGTGCATACGTTGTGGATTATGGAATTGTCCCTGGGGTTGACTCCATAAAGTCCCAGTCCTAGCCGGCACATGTCGAGTTGCCTCTCGGGGAAGTGCTCTATGCCCGCAGAGTTGTCTATGTGGCGCAATATCTTGTGCTCGAAAGCGGATTGCAATTTCTGGCTTCCCTTGTCGAAAAGCTCAAATTGTTGGTCGCTGAAGCTGTCGAAGATGTCATCGTCCGACCCCGCGAAGTGGCTGAACACCGAACGGGGGATAATGGCGTTTTGGTGTTTCAGCTTGTCTATCAGCTTGTCCATGTCGTCTATGGGATGGAATCCCAATCGGTGCATGCCCGTGTCCAGCTTGATGTGTACGGGATAGCCAGTGATGCCTTCCTTGCGGGCGGCGTTGACGAGCGCGTCCAGCAACCTGAATGAATAGACTTCCGGCTCTAGGTCGTAGTCGAACATGGTCTTGAAGGCACTCATCTCAGGGTTCATGATCATGATGTTCGAGGTGATGCCGCTCTTTCTCAAGGCCACTCCCTCGTCGGCCACGGCCACTGCCAGGTAGTCCACGCGGTGGTCTTGCAGTGTCTTGGCTATTTCCACGGCGCCCGCTCCATAACCGTCGGCCTTGATCATGCACACCAGCTTGGTGGAGGGCTTCATGAAAGAGCGATAGTAATTCAGGTTGGCCACCACGGCGTTGAGGTTTACCTCCAGCGTGGTCTCGTGCACTTTCTTCACCAACAGCTCTGTCAGCTGGTCAAATCCGAATGGTCTCGCGCCTTTCAGCAACACCACCTCGTCTCTCAGGCCGCGGAATACCTCGCTGTGTATGAAGTCTTCCACGGTCTGGAAGAAATATTTCTCGGAGAGTTGTATGTGCTCCCTGTGGGCGCAGAGCATGGGGCCAATGCCGATAAACTTCACCACGCCCCGTTTGCGGACCAGGCTTGATACCTCGTCGTAAAGTTCCTCGGGCGAGAGCCCGCTCTGGAAGATGTCGCTCAATATGAGCGTGCGCCTGCGTCCTTGGTGGTCTGGACGGCGGTTCATGAAGTCGAGGGCTATGTCCAGTGAGTTGATGTCGGAGTTGTAGCTGTCGTTGATGAGCGTGCATCCGTGCTGCCCCTCCTTCACCTCCAGCCTCATGGCCACGGGCTCCAGGCTTCGCATGCGGGCGTTGAGGTCTTCGGCCGATAGGCCTAGTCTCCTGGCCACCACGGCGCAGGTGATGGAATTGGCCACGGAGGCATCGTCGATGAAGGGCAGGGTGTATTCCCCCGCCACTCCTTTATATATATAAGAGACGTGGGTGGTATCGCCTTCTTTTTCTATCGCTTCCACATAGAAGGGCGCTTCCCGCTCCTGGGTAGACCAACAGAGCTTCTCGCCCGCATAGCGTCCTTCGTCCACCATGCGGCTCACCAGTTCGTTGTCCTTGCGGTACACCATCACCTCCGCATCATGAAACAGCGTGAGCTTCTCCTTGCACTTGGCCTCCATAGAGGGAAAATTCTCCTGGTGCGCGGCGCCTAGGTTGGTGAGCACGGCGATAGTGGGCTGCATGATGTCTCTCAAGGCCAGCATCTCTCCTGGTTGGCTGATGCCCGCCTCGAAGATGCCCAATTGGGTCTGCTCATTCAATAGCCACACCGAGAGAGGTACGCCTATCTGGGAATTGTAGCTGCGGGGAGAGCGGGTCACGCGTTGTCCTGGGCTGAGCAATTGATAGAGCCACTCCTTGACCATGGTCTTGCCGTTGGAGCCCGTGATGCCCACGATGGGGATGTCAAACTCGTCGCGGTGTCGTTCCGCCAGTCTTTGCAAGGCTTCCAGCGTGCTGATGACTTTCAGGAAGTTGGCCCCAGGATAGTCGGAGGCGTAGCCCTTGGGCACGTGGGAAACCACGAAGTTCCTCACGCCTCTTCTGTAAAGCTCGGGAATGTAGTTGTGCCCGTCGTTGCGTTCCGACTGCAGGGCGAAAAACAAAGTCTCCTCGGGGAAACACAGCGAGCGGCTGTCGGTGAGCAGGAAGCCTATGTTGCCCTCGCTGTCGCCATAGCGTCGCGCGCCAATGAGCGTGGTCACTTTTTCGATAGTGTATGTCATTGCATGAGTCTTTAATGTTAACCGCTGCAAACTTACACATTTTTTTCCAATTACGCGTATCTTTCCCGAAAGTTTGTGGAATGTGCGCGTAAATCCCGCACGCTGGGCGGATAAATTCCTTTCACATAGCTTATAAGTCCCTTTTAGCCAGGAGAAAAGCCCCGCAAGGTTAGTTCCCAACCTCATTCCACGTCGTGGAACAGCTATTTCACGACGTGGAATGGATTTTGTAGTTATATGAAACAAGTTACTGTCCATGCTAAAAGCGTTTTTGGAGCTATGTTCCCGGCCTTTCCCTTCAGGTGAACGCGCGGAGGCGGAATTTGACGGGAAGTCGCTTGCGGCAATCCCGCGTCTGTTATATTATATTAAAGGAGGACTCCCACGCCTTTTTATCGTGTAAAATCATTAATTTTGCATTTAACAACGGAATAGAAGAATAACATCATGGTAAAGAAACAACAGAAAGAAAAAAGCATAGAGGAAAACCTTTGGGAGTCTGCCAACAAGTTGCGTGGGTCGGTTGAGCCTTCGGAATACAAACACGTAGTGTTGAGCCTGATATTTTTGAAATACGCCTACGATCGCTTTGTGGAACGGCGCGACGAGCTGATAGCCGACCATAAGGAAGCGTTTGTGGATCAGCCTGTATTCTATAATGCCAAGAATGTCTTTTATTTGAATGAAATTAGTCGTTGGGATTACTTGATGGAGAATGCAAAACAGAACGACATAGCCATCAAGATTGACAAGGCGCTGGCGACCGTAGAGAAAGACAACCCCACACTGCGCGGCGCACTGCCCAGCAATTATTATTCAGGGCTGGGGCTCGACCGCAACAAGCTGGCTGCGCTGCTCGATGTGATAAATGACATTGACACTCTGAAAGATCCTGAAAACGACCTGATAGGCCGTGTATATGAATATTTCCTTGCCAAGTTTGCCATAGCCGAAGGAAAGGGTAAGGGCGAGTATTACACGCCGAAGACCATTGTAAACCTTATTGCCGAAATGATAGAGCCTTATCGCGGAAAGATTTATGACCCCTGCTGCGGTTCAGGCGGCATGTTTGTGCAGAGCATGAAGTTTATCGAGGCTCACCACGGCAGCAAAAAGGATATCTCTGTCTATGGTCAGGAATATACCAACACCACGTATAAGCTGGCAAAGATGAATCTGGCTATTCGGGGTATTGCCTGCAATTTGGGTGAAAAAGCCGCCGATACTTTCCATGACGATCAACATAAAGACTTGAAAGCTGACTTCATCATGGCAAATCCGCCTTTCAACCAAAAGTCTTGGCGAGCAGAAAATGAATTGACCAACGACCCGCGCTGGCAGGGATATGAAGTACCGCCCACAAGCAATGCCAACTACGGATGGATTCTGAACATCGTGTCCAAACTGTCTGCTAACGGTATGGCAGGTTTCCTGCTTGCCAACGGCGCATTGAGCGGTGATGGCACGGAACTGAACATCCGCCGACAGTTGCTGAAGAACCACTTGATAGAAGCCATCGTTATTCTTCCGCGCAACATGTTTTATTCTACCGATATCAGCGTAACGTTGTGGATATTGGCAGGCAACCGGAAAGCTCGCACAGTGGAACAGAACGGTGAACTGGTGAAATACCGTAATCGCGAGAATGAAGTGCTGTTTATTGACCTGCGCCAGTGGGGTGAGCCGTTCGAGAAGAAATACATCCAGTTCTCAAAAGAACAGATAGCGCAGATAGCCGACAACTTCCACAACTGGCAGCGCGAAGGTTATGAGCAGACCTATAAGAATGTGCCTGAATATTGCTATTCGGCAACGCTCGAGGAGATTGAGGCTAAAGGTTGGTCGCTCGTACCCAGCAAATACATTGAGTTCAAGAGCCGTGACGAAGGCGTAGATTTTGGTTCCAAGATGAAAGAACTGCAGGCTGAAATGAAAGATTTGCTGAAACAGGAGGAGGAAAGCAGAAAGGAGTTGTCGAACCTGTTTAGAGAGTTAGGGTATGGACTTGAATGATAAAATAATGATCTATCGTTCAGAAGACGGAGAAACACAGCTTGAGGTCAGAATAGACCAAGATACGGTATGGCTGAATGCCTATCAGATAGCCGAACTGTTTGGGCGCGATTCAAAAACAATCCGTAAGCATATAGCCAATGCCATAAAAGAAGAACTTGCTGGCGAAGTGGTTGTCGCAAATTTTGCGACAACCACGGAACATGGTGCGATAGAAGGTAAAAGCCAGACACATGAGGTACGTTTCTATAACCTGGATGTCATCATTTCTGTTGGTTATCGGGTCAAATCAAAAAAAGGTGTGGACTTTCGCCGATGGGCCAATAGGGTGCTGAAAGAATATTTGATAAAAGGCTATGCCGTCAATAAAGCTCTGACAGAACAACGCTATACGGAGCTGAAGCAATTGGTTTCCGTCTTGGGCAGGACGGTTAAGGCACAGGAGGCATTGACTTCCGATGATGCGCTCAATCTGGTGGAAGTGGTTTCCGACTATGCTTATGCTCTTGATACTTTGGACAAGTACGATTACCAGCAACTGGCTGTGGAGCAGACCACAAACGAAGCCAAGTTCCGTGCTACCTACGAAGGAGCCATGCAAGCTATCAAAAAACTGAAGGCCAAGTTTGGCGGCAGCCAGTGGTTCGCCCTTGAGAAAGACGATTCTTTTAAAAGTTCCATCGGACAAATATATCAGACTTTCGACGGACAAGATCTTTATCCTTCTGTAGAGGAAAAAGCAGCCATGTTGCTTTACCTCGTAACTAAGAATCATTCGTTCAGTGATGGCAACAAACGCATTGCTGCCACACTCTTTCTGTGGTTTATGGCCGGTAATGGCATTCTCTATAATCCTGACGGCACGAAGCGCATAGCCGACAACACTCTTGTTGCCCTTACGCTGATGATAGCCGAAAGCCGTACTGAGGAAAAGGATGTGATGGTGAAAGTAGTTGTAAACCTGATAAACAAGAACAATTATGAGTAAGACAAACTACAAACGATTGGGCGATTATATCCGCGAAGTGGATGTAAGAAATCGGGATCTGAAGGTGACGAAGCTCTTAGGAGTAAGTGTCTCCAAAGAGTTTATACCTTCTATTGCCAATACTATAGGAACCGATATGTCTTCTTATAAGATTGTTAAATCTAGACAGTTTGTTTATATTGAAGACACTTCACGAAGAGGAGATAAAATAGCAATAGCCTTATTACAGAGTATTAAAGAAGCTATAGTCTCTTCTATTTATAGAGTTTTTGAAGTAAAAAACAAGAATGAACTTCTCCCTGAATATCTGATGATGTGGTTCCGTCGTCCTGGGTTTGACCGCTATGCACGTTTTAAGTCACACGGCAGTGCGCGTGAGATTTTTAGCTGGGAAGAAATGTGCGATGTAGAATTACCAATTCCGCCGATTGACCAACAACGAAAAATAGTTGCAGAATACAATGCTATTCAGCAACGTATAAAACTCAATGAACAACTAATCGTAAAATTGGAAGAAACAGCCCAAGCCATTTACCGCAAAACGTTTGTTGACGGAATAGACAAAAATAATTTGCCTGAAGGATGGAGAATGGGAACGTTAGGAGAAATTTGTTGTAAAATAGGTAGTGGCGCAACACCTAAAGGAGGAAAAGAATGTTATGTTAATGTTGGAACGTCATTTATTCGTAGCATGAATGTTTTGAATTTGAAATTTAATCATAATGAATTAGCTCATATTACATCGCAACAAGCAAAAACTTTAGATGCAGTTTCTGTTGAAAGTAGAGATGTACTTCTTAACATAACAGGTGTTTCTGTGGCTAGATGTTGTATGGTACCTGATTCAATATTACCAGCAAGAGTTAATCAACATGTTATGATTATTCGATCTAATAAAATAATTTATTCATATTATCTTCTATTTTTGTTGTATTTTTCTAAAGAGAAATTATTAGGAATAAGTCAATCAGGATCTACGCGGGAGGCCATTACGAAGTCAGAAATTGAGAGATTCTCTATTTTAGTGCCGTCTATGGAAACTATACGAAATTTCGATCATAATGTTTCTTCAATATTTCAGTATAAAATTCTTTTGGAGGAAGAAAATAATAAATTGAACGAATTACAATCTTTGCTATTAGTGAAGATGGGGCAGTAAAGTATTTAAACTATGTCATTTTATATAGAAAAAGCAATATTTATTAATCGTGCACCATTCGAGCATTTAGAACTAAACTTTAATAAGAATAGTATTAATGTATTGTCTGCTATTAATGGCAAAGGAAAAACAACTATCCTTTCACATATTGCAGATGCGTTTTATGAAATGGCACGTAATAATTTTTCTGGTTCATTTGCAGGAAAGGAAACTAAATATTATAGGTTCTCTTCTCCATTATTTAATATTGACACCTCAAAATATTCAATCGTATATTTTAGATTTTCAACGGTTTAATATAACCGTTTGAAGAATAAACATTTAACTGAGTATTTGAGAAACAGTGGTAACGAGTTAGCAACTGTGCTATTTTCAGCGTTTTGCGGTGCTATACTGTCAAATAACTCTTTCATTTGCAAAGTTATTACTTTTTATTGAAACGCACACTTTTCCGATATGAAATTTAACAAAAAGTCTCCAACAAATATATGTTAGAGACTTTGATTCATTACAATTGGATTTTTATTTATTCAAATGACGATAAACTATATTTGATATATCTGCCATTATTTTGGCGTTATCATCATCAGACTCACGAGAATCCTTTATCAAAACGACAATGTAGCACTTCTCACCGTTGGGAAGATATATCACTCCTGCATCTCCCTCGCTTATCTGTATGCCATCAGCAGTTCGGTTAGAACGTCCCGTTTTATGCCCAAATTTTATATCGGTAGGCAACCCCGCTATTAGTTTGTTCTTGCCAGACACACAATCAAGCATGGCTGTCTCTAAAAACGCAAAATGCTCTTTTGTCAAAATATTTTCTGTATGAAGTTTCTTGAGCAATTGCGCAATAGCTAATGGTGTGCTCCAATTGTTGTAGCATAACATAATGTCCGTATGCATGCTTTCCTCTGTCTCCGTGAAATTCATATCCTTTATCCCAAGAGATTTTATGTAGGAGTCCACTTTATCAATACCACCAACAAACCTTATTAACCAATCGCATGTGTTGTTGTCGCTAATCGATACTGTGTATTTGATTATATCCCTATAAGATATACGAATCCCTTGGTCGGGATATTTATCCCTTAACGGGCTATACGTGTTTTTCAGCATTTCTTTCTGTTTGATATACACCATTTTGTCCAGCGGAATATTCTCTGCTTCCATTTTTTTCAGAGCTGTCACTGCTATATGGAATTTGAATACACTCATAGTGGGATATTTGTCCTCGTTGGCAATGGCAATTATATCGTCATTATGGATAATTGCTACCCCGACAGACGCTTGCTTCCCTTTGATAATCTTTTCAATTTCTTGGGTCATGTTCTGCCCGAAAGCCATAATGCTGCAACAGCAACAAAGCATAACTGATAATAGCGTTTTTGTCATGTTCATTTTTGATAGTGGAACTTTTTGTTTCATATAGTTTTCTTTTTTGCTTCTTAGCCCAAAGAAGCGGATGCTCAAATGCAGAAACGTGGACTACCAATGCAACATTCTAAGTCGAAGGTCGTAGGAAACCTAAATGCACGAATGTAGTATAGCAGCCCACGCTATATGCGTGAGAACCACTATGCCATCCTTGTGCAGTGTCTTGAATTTCCTACGTTCTCGACTTACAAGAAAGCATAACGCTTCTTTTTCTTATGTCTTGGATAGAGTTGCCTCAATCCGAGTGCAAAAGTACAAAAAATCCGTGATATGTCATTCAACAATCACGGACTTTATTTTGATTTACAGTTGCATACCTCTGTTTTGTCTTGGTTTCGGTATTCCGATAGCTTCCCTAAACTCGTTCATCTTCTTTCTGAACCAGCTTATATGTGATACTCCATCAATCTTGAAATCGAACTTTCCATTTTCATCCTCTTTAATGGAGCAGACGGCACGTTGGGTTTCAAAGCCTTGGTTGAACTCGGAAGAATGTAGCTTGCCTTTTATGGGAACGTCCTTGAATGTGCATAATCTTCGGATAATATCGTCATTGAAGCCCAAGCGTTCACGCAGGAAATTTATTGTCGGTATCAGCTTCTCCACATATGGGAAGTAGCGTTTCACAAAGTCTGTAAACTCGGACAATTTGCGGTGTCGCAGCTCGTAAGCGTCTGTTATCTCCTGTATGTGTTTCGCCTGTTGCTGTTCCCTTTGTCGGGCTTCTTCTTGAAGTTCTGATACACGCTCATGCAGATTCTTGTTCTCCCTCTCCAGCGTCTTGACCTTGTTGCTGCCGAAAAAAGAACCGACACTCTCGGCTATGTTGGTCGCTGCGGTCGTGGCTGCGCCTTTCAGTTTCTCAGTCTGCACCTCTTTCTTGGCTTGGCGGAGTTCCTGCCGTGCCGCTTCTTTCCGCTCCTGCAAATCTACCACTTCCGCTTTGAGGCTATCGACAAGTTTCTGTGTGTCCCGATAATACTGCTGCGTGGACTTGTGCCGTGCCGTTGAACCGTCTATGCCACGCTGCAATCCGTACTTTGCCATCGCAATGGCGTAGGTATCTTGGTAGGTCTTCAATTTCAGCCGTGTCATAATGTCATCGGCACACAGTCTTACGGTGTCGGTCGGCTTCTTGCGGTAGCGTTTCTTTGTCTGTTCCTCCCGTTTCCTGCGCTTACGTTCCCCCTTTACGATTGGAACAAGGGTGATGTGTATGTGTGGCGTTTCCTCGTCCCGATGAAGGTGCGCAGCCACAATATTCTCCTTACCGAACATGAAGGCAAAGTAGCTCATGTTGTCGGCACACCACTCGTCCAATCTGCCTTCTTTTTCGATACGCTCCATGTCCTCATGCGTTCCCGACACGATGATGCGGATTGCCTGTACTTGGTTGTTACCGATTTTGCGTGTCAACCCTGCGTTTTCCAAACGGTGTTGGATGGCTGCTGTTCGGTCTTTCACTCCATCGGGATAGTCGATGAGTTTTCGGTTAAGATGCGTGCGAGTTGGATCGGCGTTCTTCGGTATGATAAAACGCTCGATGTGGGCGGTCGTTCCGCTGTCGGAACCGTGCGCCTTTTCCATATGTAATACGACAAATCCCATATATGGTTTTCCTTTCTTTTTTAGCTTGTGAAACAATGGTTGATTATTCTCCTGTACGGCTTCTGCCGTTGGCTTGGGAGAGTCCAGAGAGGTGCAACCTCTTTGGCTTATTGGGGAATTTTCAGCGTTGCTTGCAATGCGGCTCGGAAAATTCCCTAATAAGCTATGGTATTTTCCGCTTGTAAATATCCGCACGGCTGCAAGCGTTCTCACTCCCTACATCTTCAGCCCTCGCTTTTTCGGTGGCTGCATCATCCGCCTTGCGGATTGGACTTGCCTCTCCTGCTTCATCGGCTCTGCCGATTGGGACAAGGGCTTACCGCACAGGTAGTCGTTCAAGTCCTTATACTCACTATAGTGTATGGACTTGTCGGAAAGGCGTTCCCCGAACCTTGCTTGCAGATGCTCACAGGCTGTCCGTCCTGCCGTATCGTTGTCAAGGAAACAGCCGATTTGGGAATAGTCAGCCAATATGCCCTCCGCCTTTGCGAGATTGGAAACGGAGTTCAAGATGATATAATCCTGCGTGGTCAGTCGGGGGCATTGCGGATTGTTCCTCACACGGATGGAAAGGAACGAGAGGTAATCCATGAAGCCCTCGAAAAGATAACAGGTTGTCGGCTGTTCTCCACTTTGTCGGATATGGGTGATGTCCTTTGGAGCGACACAACCTTTGAAATAGCGGTTGCGCACCTCATAACCACCTGCCATATTCGGGAAACCGATGGCGAAGTATGGTCTGCCCTTGTTTTCAAAATGCAGTTCCTTACATTCCCTCTTGGCGAGTTCGGTGCTTATTCCTCGCTCCTGCAAATAGGATAATAGTACAGGAGAGGATAACTCCGAAACTTGCAGATGTCGGTACATCGGTTCTGAAACGGATTGCCGACCAAAAGAAAATGGTACATGGATGGCGGTGTGCAGATGCGGTGTCTGTTTGGCGATGCACTCCAACAGATACGGCACGTTGTCGGAGCGGTAGAGTTCCGAAGCCAATGCGATGATATTGCCACCCTTGCCGATGCCGAAGTCATACCATTGGTTGAGTTCGGTGTTTACCTTGAACGAGGCTTCGGCTTCCTCTCTCAGCGGTGACTTGTACCAAAGGCTGCTATCTTGTCGCTTGACGGGTGTGTACCCCAGACTTTGCAGATAGTCTGCTATTCTGATTTGTTTTGCTTCCTGTATTGTCATAATGTATATTCCTACGGATTTGATGATGGTTGATAAAGCGATGATTTGATGAACATATGGTTTAACACATTGATTTATATCTATATATCATCTCATCATTTATTCATCAAACCACTCACGAAAAGAGAAATTCATCGTTTACGGTGTCGGGCATGGTCTGTCCGTCCTGTTTTCTCCTTTCATCAGTGAGATACTTTTGATGAATGTTTGATGAGAATGTAAATATCTATATTTCAATATATTTATATACTTATTCATCATTTCATCAAAATAATCATAGTGTTTCCAAAAACGATTTTGTCACGGTGTAGAACCGTCCTGTCTTCCGCATGGGCGAATAGTGACAGTCACGGGTATAGTCCAACTGATAGGTGGTATAGGTAAGCGTGTTGGGTGCAGGATTAAGTTTCCAACACTCTTTCAATACCCTGCGTACTTGATGTTTCTCCACTTTTGCCTGTGAATACCGCAACAAAAGAAAAATATCGTTGCAGTCAAAAGAGAAAGTGTCCGTGCCTACACTTTCCATAATGTCAAGGATAAGCTCGTGCATCTCTATCTCCAATCTGTTGCGGTTGCTGCGGATAATCTTCTGCAAGGCTTCGGTATGCAGTAGTGAGGGCGTGAACCACATACGGCTTTTCTTTTCGGTGGATAGCTGCCTATGCTGTAAATGGTGGAGAAAAGCAGGTATCTCCGCTTTCAGTTTTTGCAGGAAGTCGGTATCATCCGACTGCAAGCGGTCTATCTTGCGCACCCAATAACGGGTTTCACCTGCATCAATGATGACAGGCAGGTACTCGTTGTTTGAACACAGCACGAATTTGGCGAAGAACGCAATTTCGTCACGGTCTTTGCCTTTGGCTTCCACCTTGTAGGATAGTGCCGTGCTCAGGTTCTTCAACCGCTCGCTGTCCTCCCGGCGGCTCAGCAATACTTCGTCCACCACGATAAGGAGTTTCCCAGCCCAGTCGGAATTGAACTGGCTGCGGAAATCCTCGTTGGTGTTGAATGTCACGTTATTCTGAAACAGGGCTTTCAGAAAATTGAGGAATGTACTTTTGCCTGTGTTGCGCTCCTCCGACACCAACAGCAGGATGGGCAACTTCTGAATGGGTTGCAGGTAGAGCAGTTGAAGATAGTCCATTCCCAACTCGTATTGCTCCCCGAAGATATGTTCCACCAATGAGCGGACAGAGGGGAAATCACCCTCTTGCGGTTGGTGGGGTATCGGCTCGTAGAGGTTAAGGAACTTGCCGATTACAGGCTGATAGCTGACGTGTTCGGGTACGGTGCAGAAGCCGTCATACTTGGGTACGCTGCCGATGTAGTCCTTGCCATAGTCTTGGCGCAGGGTCTCGTTGTTCCATGCGATGCGCTTCCTTACATACCCTCCGTTCAGTCTTGGCTGCTCCACAATCTTGTAGAGCGTTGTGCCGACACGGATAAACTCTTCCTTTGCCATGCCGCCATCTGTGGGCGGTCGGTGGCTGTCATTTACTTTGTTTGCTTCCATATTCCAATGATTTAAGTTTGAAAAAATGTCAGCTACAAAAGTATAATCAACTGTCGGATAAGTTGATACGCAAATCACAGCAGAACGCAGCAAAAAATACTTCGGGGCTGTTCGGGGCTGTAAAAACAAAAAATCCGAAGAAACAGAGCTGAAAACAGATGCTTCTTCGGGTGCGTGAGTATGTGTGAATGGCAATACGCCTATGCAAAGTATTTCGGATTTGCCGTATCAGTGATGTTCAGCGAAAAGAAGATGCCTGTTTTTTCTTTTCGCAAGTACAGTCTTTCAAGTATGGCTCTGCGAACCTGTTCCGCTCCGAATGTGTTGATGCGGAAAGCAAGGGCGATGATGGCTTCAAGACTGTAAACCTCCATGCTGCGTTTGTCCGACAGTTTGATGGTATGCTTTGTCTCATATTCCCTCAAAACACCGCTTTTACAAAGAGCCTTTATCCCTGCTCGGATTGTTGGGGCGATAACCCCGAACAACTCGCAGAGTTCCCACTCGGTCATGGCAATGGAGACTGTATCGGTCGGCAGGGCGATGTTGCCCTGTCCGTCCATCGTGATGATGCTTCGTTTCTCTTTCATCTGTATTCTTCTTTATGGGTTATCAAATGGCACTGCAAATGCTTTTCTCCATATCCCCCAACTTGTCGGACAACAGTTCCAAGTCCTGACTTATCTTTTGGGCGGTTATCTTCGCGTAGATTTGAGTGGTCTTTATGTTGGTATGCCCCAACAGGCGGCTGACGGTTTCAATGGGTACTCCGTTGGATAACAGTATGGTAGTTGCTGCCGAATGTCTTGCGACATGATATGTTAAATGTGTCTTTATACCGCACAAATCGGCTATGGCTTTCAGCTTTTTGTTGCAGGTCGTATTACTTGGCATGGGGAAAACCTTATTGTCCTTTGCCATCCCCTTATACTTCTCTATAATCTTTCGGGGAACGTCCAACAGACGGATATTCGATTCGGTGTTGGTCTTCTTTCTTCGGGTGATAATCCATAAGTTACCGTCAAAGAAAGTTTGCAGGTTGTCGGTGGTGAGGTTCTTGACATCGGAATATGCCAACCCCGTGAACACCGAAAACAGAAACAGGTCCCTCACAAGCTCGTGGGTCTTGTCGGGCATCTCGGTATTCATCATGGTGTGTATCTCCTCTTTCGTGATATACCCCCTGTCCACGCTTTCGGGAGAGTTGATATACCCTGCAAAGGGATTGAACGGCAGACGACCGTCATTTCTCGCTATGGAAATGATGTGCTTCAACACAATCATATAGCCCCAAATGGTATTAGTGCGGCATTTCTTCACCGTGCGCAGGAAATACTCGAAGTCGTTGATGAACGTGAGGTTTAACTCTTTGAGGGGAATATCCTCACGCTTGTATGTATGGGGCAGGAACTCCCGAATATGCTTGCAGACGGTTATGTACCGTTGGAATGTTCCTTTGGCACGGCTGTGTCCGACTTTCTTTGCAAACTCCGCATTGTGCTGCTCAAAGAGTTTCAGCAAGGTTTCCTGCTTGATACCGATACCGAGATAGGCATCTTTCAGTTTGGCAGCGGTCACATATCCGTCTGTCTGCATCAGTTCTTGGTAGCGGCGGTTCACCTCCACCCGAATCTTGTCAACCGCACGGTTGATTCTCTGCGCTTCGGCACTCTTGCCCGAAGCACGGTTGTTCTTCACATCCCACAAATGGGGTGGAACTTCCATTTTGCAACTGAACTGCTTAATCTCTCCGTCCACCGTAAGGCGGCACATCAGTGGCAGGTTGCCGTTGGGCTTTGCACTGCCTTTCTTCACGTAGAATAAGACCTTGAATGTACTTCGCATAACTCACTTCTTTTTTGGTGACAAAATTAGTTTACCGTGAGTTACCAACAGCTACGCAAAATTACGCAAATCGCAGAAAAACAGATGCTTATTCTGGAAGTTCACACATTACGGCAGTAATGATGTGGTAACTGAACTCTTGCGTTGTGTGGCTTTTGGATGTCTGCAAACGACCTTTTCCACATCAAAAGCAAAAGCGTAACGACCACTCTTTCAGTTGAATCGCTACGCTTTTCTCAAATTTACTTTTTAGCTATCTGTTTATTTTAGATTTAAAAATGGAAGTGAGGTTATAGATTATATTGATTGCAGAGGAAAAGGACTGACAGAAGAAAAATATAATGAAGAAATTCAACTTGATAATAAAATACTTTTTGATGAAATAAATAGTCGATTACAAGAAAGTGGCAGTATAAAAATTTTCTCAGAGAACTTAACGAAAGATAATACTAATACTATTTCTATTTTTAGAAATAATATTGCGACTTATTTTCCTGCATATAGATTTGAACAACCTTATTATTTAAATGACCCATATCAGATAAAAATTCCGTTCAAAATGGATGTGGAATTTAGTGGGTATCTTCCAAATCCAATAGAAGTTATTTCCGGTTTGCCTCAATTAGCAAATTGGATAATGGATGTTGTTTTAGACTGGGAAATATATAAAAAAACACAGAATGTTGATTTTGGTGGAGAAGTTAAAACTATAGATGTGACACCAGAATACAATATATTCATGAATATTAATCAAATTCTTAGTTCAACATTATCTTCAAAAAAATATTCTGGGGATGTACGTTTTGGTATAGGAAAAAGAACCAATGCAGGACAACGTTTGTCCATTATGAATGATATTGCTCCCAATAATTCAAAACAAATTTCTCCAAACATATTTTGTTTATCATCTGGAGAATCTTCTTTATTATGTCTGTTTGGAGAAATATTACGACAATGGGATAGAATTCGCCCTAATGTAACTATGGCTTTATCATCTGGAATAGTTTTAATAGATGAAGTTGACAAGCATTTGCATATGACTTTGCAACATAATATTTTACCTAAACTATTCAATCTGTTTCCTAATATACAGTTTATTGTGAGTTCTCATTCTCCATTTTTAAATATGGGACTTGCGGATACTATGGTAGAACGTTCCCAAATAATAGATTTGGACAATAATGGTATTACTTGTTCTCCAACCAATAACGACTTATATAAAGAAGTCTATGTATTAATGGTAAATGAAAACCAGAGATTTGCAGATAAATATAATGATTTAGCGGCTAAGATTAAAAGTAATAGTAAACCAATAATTATTACAGAGGGTAAAACTGATTATCGACATATTAGAAATGCCATTAATAAATTGGGAAGGAAAGATATAGATGTTGATTTTTATGAAGTTCCGGATGACTGGGGTGATTCCAAACTACGATCTATGCTTGATAACTTATCCAAGATAAGACAAAGAAAAATCATTATAGGAATTTTTGATCGAGATTCAAAAACATATTTAGAATATCTTGATGTGGAACATCAACAATATAAAACATTTGGGAACAGTAATGTTTATGCTTTTGCCATTCCATTGGTGAACGAGAACATTTATGGAAAGTCAATATCAATAGAACATTATTATCAAAAAGAAAATCTATTAAAAGAAGATATAAATCATCGTAGATTATTTTTAGGAAAAGAATTTTATCCTAGCGGGAATAGCACTAATGGTAAATACCAAACTAAAATATCCAAAATTCAACACAAAGTAGAAATCAATGGAATTATTGATGATAAAGTATTTCTCTCGACAGATTTGCAACAGGAGACAAATGTGGCATTAACAAAAAAATCATTTGTGGATTTAATAGAGTCAGATGCTGAATATGCTAAAGATTTTGATTTCAATGAATTCAATCAGATTATTGATATAATCCAAGACATCATTAAAAAGCCATTAAATTAAAAGTTATGTCACACTTCAACGAACACGCCCTTGAAATGTCCATTATGGAGCTGTTTCAGCAAGAGGGCTACATATATACCAATGGCGAAGAAATAAACAAAGAGGCGAGCGATGTTATTCTTCGTGAAGACCTGTGCGCATATCTGCGGAGCCGCTATGCGAAAGACGGGATAACGGAGCTTGAGGTGGAAAGTGTGATAGCAAAGCTTACGGCAGCAAACGGATTTTTGCTGTACGACAAGAATGTTAACACCTACCGCCTTATGACAGAGGGCTTTTCGTTGAAGCGCGAAGATAAGACACAGCCGGACCTGTTTATCGAACCGATAGACTTTGAGAACGAGAACTGCAACACGTTCCGCATAGTGAACCAGCTCGAAATACAAGGCGACGTAAAGCGTATTCCTGACGGCATAGTCTATGTAAACGGTCTGCCGGTAGTTGTGCTCGAATTTAAAAGCGCCGTTAAGGAAGACACAACTATCATGGACGCTTACAGACAGCTGACTGTAAGATACCGCCGCGACATTCCCGAGCTGTTCAAATATAACGCCTTCGTAGTAATAAGCGACGGCGTGAACAACAAATACGGCTCGCTGTTTACGCCTTACGAATTTTTTTATTCATGGCGTAAGGTGAACAGCGAGGACAAGCCCGACGACGGCATAAACTCTCTGATGACGATGGTAAAAGGCATGTTCGGCAAGAAACGCCTGCTGAGCATAATGAAAGACTTTGTATACATGCCCGACTCATCGAAGAAGGAGAGCAAGATAATATGTCGCTATCCGCAGTTTTTTGCTACGCATAAGCTGTTTGACAATATCCTTAAACACTCGCGCCTGCATGAAGGCGGCGACGGAAAGGGCGGTACATACTTCGGCGCGACAGGCTGCGGAAAGAGTTTTACGATGCTTTTTCTTACCCGTATGCTTATGCGCAGCAAGGCTTTTGCCAGTCCTACCATAGTGCTTATAACCGACCGCACCGACCTTGACGTACAACTATCAGAACAGTTTGCCAAGGCGAAGACATTCATCGGCGACGACTGTGTGGTTGAAGTGGAGAGCCGCGCCAAGTTGCGTGAGTATCTTGCAGGACGTACAAGCGGCGGAGTGTTTCTTACAACAATTCATAAATTTACCGAAGACACCAAACTGCTGTCAGACAGGGCAAACATTATTTGCATATCCGATGAAGCACACCGTTCGCAGACAAATCTACAACAGAACATAAAGCAGACCGAACGCGGACTGAAGAGAAGCTACGGCTTTGCCAAATATCTGCGCGACTCACTGCCAAACGCCACATACGTAGGCTTTACAGGTACACCGATAGACGCTACTATCGACGTGTTCGGGAAAGTTGTCGACGCCTATACCATGACAGAATCGGTGGCAGACGACATAACAAGGCGCATCGTGTATGAAGGACGCGCGGCAAAAGTATTGCTCGACAGTGCGAAACTGAATGAAATAGAAGAATACTACAAGCAATGTGCAGAGGAAGGCAGCAACGAGCATCAGATAGAGGAAAGCAAGAAAGCCGTAACCAAGATGGAAAGCATACTTGGCGATTCAGACCGCTTGCAGGCCGTGGCAGAGGACTTCATCGCACATTATGAGAAACGCGTTGAAGAAGGCAGCACCGTAGTGGGTAAGGCTATGTTCGTATGTTCTAACCGTACAATAGCGTATAGTCTTTATAAGAAAATCGCGGCTCTAAGACCTGAATGGGTGAAGCTGCCGGAAGAAGAAAAGAAAGACTATGCCATGGCTGCCGAACCAATGGCTATATACGGCAATAAGGAACGGCCGATAGATCGGATGAAGCTTATAATGACACGCGCCAAAGACGATGAACCAGACTTGTATAATCTGTTGGGAACGGACGACGACAGAAGGAACTTCGCGGAAGCATTCAAGAATCCGAAATCAAACTTCAAGATAGCCATCGTGGTAGATATGTGGATTACGGGTTTCGACGTTCCTTGTCTTGACACAATGTATATAGACAAGCCACTGCAACAACATACGCTCATACAGACCATTTCACGCGTAAATAGAGTGTATCCGGGAAAAGACAAGGGACTGATTGTTGACTATATCGGAATAAAGAACAATATGAATACAGCCTTGAAGCAGTACGCACAAGGCGAAACAGACTCTGATTCGGTTGAAAGCCTTGAAAAGTCAATCGTCATGGTAAAAGACGAGCTCGACATCATAAGACGTATGTTCAACGGCTTTGACTATTCGAAATTCACAGGCGGCAGTCCGTTGGAACAGTTGGAATGTCTTAACCGTGGAGCTGAATTCATGCAACGCACCAAAGAACAGGAAAATCTGTATATGGGGCATACTAAGAAACTGAAATCCGCTTTCAACTTATGCAGCAACAGCGAGGAAATAACTTTCTCGGACAGGGAAGACATACATTACTTTACCGGCGTGCGGGCTGTCATATACAAGCTGACAAAGGGCGAGGCTCCTGATGCCTCACAAATGAACAGAAGGGTCAGGGCAATGATAGAAGACGCAATACAGTCGGAAGGCGTGGAAGAGATAATCCGCATAGGCAATGATAAGGAAAATCTTGATGTGCTGAGCGAGGAATATATGGAAAGGCTGGCCAAGATGCAAATGCCCAACACCAAAGTGAAACTTATGGAAAGGCTGTTGCGCATGGTTATTACCGAATTTAAGAAAGTGAACAAGATGCAGGGCGTAGACTTCTCAAAAAGGCTTAATGATCTTGTCGATAAATATAATGACAGGCGCGACAGTGCTGTGTTTGCCGATGAAGTGGTGACGGAAGTCGCCAACCAGATGGCTATGCTATTGAAAGAGATTAACAAGGAAAAATCTTCGTATAAAGGTCTCGGCATAAGTTATGAAGAAAAGGCCTTTTATGACATACTGAAAGCAATAGCCAAACAGTTCGGATTTGAGTATCCTGAAGATAAATTGCTGGTGCTTGCAGCCGAAATAAAGAAGATTGTGGCGGATAAATCCAAATATACGGATTGGTCTACTCGTGACGATATAAAGGCGGAACTGAAAATGGATTTGATTTTGGTTCTGGCAGAATATGGCTATCCCCCTGTGACGAATGACGAGGTGTTCAAGGAGATATTGGAGCAGGCAGAGAATTTCAAGAAATATAATGTGTGATAAGGAACAGCTGCATGTGCCCCCCATTTCCATAGAACCGAGAAAGGTCTCCCGCTGGACGCAAAACATGATATGCACGCTTAAGCGCGTCTCGAATGCGCTTAAGCGAAAGGGCGTGAGGGTCGAGATCTCTTAGTCTTCCTTCTTCAGCTCGTGGGAGATGCGGTGTACGGTGTAAAGCTCCAGGATGGCGGCGATGAGCAGGAAGACCACCCACTTGTTGTAGACATAGGTGAGATAGGCCACCCGGTTGTCAAAAAGGTCGATGAAAAGGCCATGCACCGTGTCCACCATGGAGATGCCCGAGAGAATGAAGCAGAGGTCGGCGAAGTATTGTATGTTCTTCAATCGGCGGATGGTGAGATTGTTGCCTTCATAGACTTGGGTGGCTTGTGTCACGGAGAACAGCACCGTGCCTAGCAGAAACAGCCAGGAGGTAACGCCCACCAGCTTGGGCACCATAAAGCCTAGGGCCATGCAGCCCGCTCCCACGGCCATGAGGATGCCTCCCATGGCGAATATGGCAAATTGCGTCTTGCTCAGTTCTTTCATGTCTTTGGATTATTCGGCGGCAGGCAGGTCGGTGCTTAACACGAAGATGTCCTCATCGTCATGCTTCATGAAGTAACGTTCCCTGGCAATTCTCTCTATGGTCTTGGGGTTGTGGCGCAACTCTCGCAGCAACTTGTTGTCGGCCTCGTATTGCGCTTGGTAGGTGGCTATCTCCTTTTCCAGCTCAGCTATTTCCATCTCGTAGATCATCATCTGGCGGAAGCTGTTCTCGTCTAGCACTCCAATAATCAAGAAGCCCCCTACTATCGTGATGAGATACTTGTAGTGGGCCAGGAAATTCCAAACCATCCGGATGCGTGTCGCCATAATTAAATATTGGTATTTGGTTGCAAAGATAGCATTTTTTTCTTATCTTCGCGCAAAACTTATAGGAAATTATGGAAGAATATATCGTATCGGCCCGGAAGTACCGTCCGATGTCGTTCGACTCTGTGGTGGGGCAGGAAGCGCTTACCACTACGCTGAAGAACGCCGTGAGGAGCGGAAAGCTGGCACACGCTTATTTGTTTTGCGGCCCTAGAGGGGTGGGCAAGACTACTTGCGCCCGCATTTTCGCGAAAGCCATCAATTGCGAGTGCCCAAGAGAAGACGGTGAGGCTTGCAATGAGTGTGAGAGTTGCAAGGCTTTCAACGAGCAGCGCAGCTACAATATCTTCGAGTTGGACGCGGCCAGCAACAATTCCGTGGAGAACATCAAGGCTTTGATGGAGCAGACCCGCATCCCTCCGCAGGTGGGAAAATACAAGGTGTTTATCATAGACGAGGTGCACATGCTTTCCACCGCGGCCTTCAACGCTTTCCTGAAAACCCTGGAGGAACCCCCTGCCCACGTGGTGTTCATCCTGGCCACCACGGAGAAGCACAAGATATTGCCCACCATCTTGAGCCGTTGCCAGATATATGACTTTGAGAGAATGACCGTGGCTGACACGGTCAACCACTTGAAGATGGTGGCAGACAAGGAAGGTATACACTACGAGGATGAAGCTTTGGCCGTAATCGCGGAGAAAGCGGACGGCGGTATGCGTGACGCTTTGTCCATCTTTGACCAAGTGGCCAGTTTCTGTCAGGGAGACATTACTTATGCCAAGGTGACAGAAGACCTTAACGTGCCCGATGCCGACAATTACTTCCGTTTGGTGGACATGGCGTTGGAGAACAAGGTAAGCGGTATGATGGTATTGCTGGACCAGTTGTTGGGGAAAGGGTTCGACGGCTCGTTGCTGATGCAAGGGTTGGCTGCCCACGTGCGCAACGTGATGATGGCGAAAGACGAACAAACCTTGCCCCTGCTGGAAGTGAGCCAAGAGAGGAGGCGGAAGTATGCCGAGCAAGCCAAGAATGCCCCCACTCCCTTCCTCTATAAAGCCTTGCGGATATTGAACGAATGTGACGTGAACTATCGGCAGAGCTCTAACAAGCGCCTGTTGGTGGAGCTGACGTTGATAAGAGTGGCGCAAATCACGCAACCGGCGGATGAAGACGTGCCAGGCGCGGGGCGTAGCCCCTACAGATTGAAAATCCTGTTCCAGAAACAGCAACCAGTTCCACGGCAATCCGTTCAGCAGGTGACGGAGGTGGTGCGACCCAGCCAACCCGCGGTGGCTGAGGAGAAGGTTGCTCCCCGAGAGATTAAACCCTCAGACATGAAATTTGGGATGTCTTTCTCCCAGATACTCCATCCCGACCAGGGAGGACAATCAACCTATCAAGCCCCGCAGGCTCAGTCCGTCACAGCGCATACCGTGGCGGAGGAGCGGCAGCGGCCTTTCCAGCCAGAAGACTTGAGGCGGGCATGGGCGATTATATGCAATGAGATAGCCAAGGACAAAGACCGCGTGGCCTTGGCGGTTCGCATGCGCAACATGAATGTCGCCATCACGCGTTATCCCGAGGTGGAAGTCGTAGTGGACAACAATATGTTGTTGGAGCAGATGAAAGCCATGCGGGAGGAACTGCTGGCAGGCCTGGTCGAGAGGCTGGACAACTCCTCCGTGCGATTGAATTTGCGGCATGCCAAGCCTGAAGAGGTGGTGATGCCGCTTTCCAAGAAAGAAGTCTTTGAGGCTATGACAAAGAAATCGCCCGCCATCGAGCGATTGCGGGCGACATTGGATCTCACGTTGACGTGAGTTTCCTTTTTCTTTCCGTTTGATTACAAGGCTCTCCGCGTGGGAACTTTTTTGTTTCCGCCAAAAGCTAGATGAGCGGTATGCCAGCCTCTTCGCATTCCTCTCTCATGCCTTGCGGCCAGATGCTGGCTTGTATTTCTCCTATGTGGGCTTTGTGGAGCATCACCATGCAGAGACGGCTCTGCCCTATGCCGCCTCCTATCGTTAGCGGCAGCTCGCCATTGAGTAACTTTTGGTGGAAATATAGTTTTTCGCGCTCCTGCTTTCCCTCCAGTTCCAATTGTCGGATTAGGCTCTCCTTGTTGACGCGGATACCCATGGAACTCAACTCAAACGAGTGTTCCAAAGTGGGATACCATATCAGTATGTCACCGTTGAGGCCTGCCTTTCCGTTCTCGGCCATGGTGCTCCAGTCGTCATAATCGGGAGCGCGGCCGTCGTGCTTCTCTCCGTTGGCCAGCTTGCCGCCTATGCCTATCACGAACACTGCCCCATACTCGCGGCAGATGGCGTCCTCGCGCTCCTTGGGGCTCTTGTCTGGATACATGGCCAGTAGGTCTTCACTGTGCACGAAATGTATGTTGGAGGGCAAGAAGGGCTTCAGCTGCGGATAAGTCTCATATACCAGGAACTCCGTGCGGCGTATCACCGCATAGATGCGGCGCACCACGTCTTCCAGGAAGGCCAACGTGCGATCTTCCGCGCCTATCACGGCTTCCCAGTCCCATTGGTCTACGTAGAGGGAGTGCAGGTTGTCCAGCTCCTCGTCAGCGCGAATGGCGTTCATGTCGGTATAGATTCCGTAGCCTTGTTGCACTTCGTATTCGGCCAGGGTCAGCCTTTTCCATTTCGCCAAGGAGTGAACTACTTCCGCCTCGGCATCATCCAAGTCCTTGATGGGAAAGGTGACTGGTCTCTCCACGCCATTCAGGTCATCGTTGATGCCCAGTCCTTTGAGCACGAAGAGGGGTGCGGTGACCCTGCTCAAGCGCAGTTCCGTGGAAAGGTTTTGCTGGAAAAAGTCCTTTATCAATTTGATGCCTTGCTCGGTTTGCCGCTTGCTGAGGGCGGCTTTATATCCTTTAGGCGTTATCAGTTTGCTCATAGTCTTTGGTGTTATTTCGAAAAATCTCCGCAAAGATAAACAATTTTGTGTGAACGTGCAAACATTTTCCACAAATTATTTACGAATTGTCATTGTTTGGGAACTTTTGGGATAAATCTTTTGTTATATCAGGAAATATTATTACCTTTGCACCCACATATCCACAAGGCTCCGTAGCTTAGCTGAATAGAGCGTCAGATTCCGGTTCTGAAGGTCATGGGTTTGAATCCCATCGGAGTCACTTTCAAACGATTTGTTTACCAACTCACTCATTCTTATTTTATGGATCTTACCGAAAGGTTTATTGGTTACACGCAGTTCGACACTCAGTCGGACGAGGATTCTGATACCGTCCCTAGTACGGCGAAGCAACTGGTCTTCGCCAAATTCTTGAAAGAACAATTGGAGGACGAAGGTCTTGACGACGTGGAAATGGACGACATGGGTTATGTCTACGCCACCTTGAAATCAAATACCAAGAAAGAAGTTCCTACCATCGGATTTATCGCCCATTATGACACCAGCCCCGATTGTAGCGGAAAAGACGTGAAGGCAAGGGTCATACGCAATTATGATGGCGAGGATATCACGCTGTCTCCCGGTATAGTGACCAGCGTGGAGAAGTTCCCCGAATTGAAATTCCACAAGGGCGAGGATATCATAGTGACAGATGGCACTACCCTGTTGGGAGCCGATGACAAGGCTGGCGTGGCGGAAATCGTGCAGGCCATGTGTTATTTGAGAGATCATGACGAGATAAAGCATGGTGATATACGCGTGGCTTTCAATCCGGATGAGGAGATAGGGCGAGGTGCCCATCATTTTGACGTGGAGCGTTTTGGCTGCGAGTGGGCTTATACCATGGATGGCAGTGACTTGGGTAATCTGGAGTTTGAGAATTTCAACGCGGCTTCCGCCAAGGTGAGGCTGAAAGGCGTGAGCGTGCATCCTGGATATGCCAAGGGAAAAATGACCAATGCCTGCAGGTTGGCCACGGAGTTTCAGTCCATGATACCAGAGGAAGAGACACCGGAGTCTACTGAGGGCTATCAGGGATTCTATCACCTGACGGGCATCAAGGCTAACGTGGAGGAGGCTACGTTGCAGTACATCTTGCGGGATCATGACCGCAGGCGCTTCGAGGACAAGAAAGACTATATAGAGGAGTGCGCCAAGCTTATCAACGAGAAGTATGGCGAAGGCACTTGCGAGACGGAGATACACGATCAGTATTACAACATGAAGGAAAAGCTGGACCCGGTGATGCATGTCACGGAGATAGTGTTGCAGGCCATGCAGGATTGTGGCGTTCCTCCCCGCGTGGAGCCTATCCGCGGCGGAACAGACGGCGCACAACTTAGTTTCAAGGGATTGCCTTGTCCAAATATCTTCGCTGGTGGTGTCAACTTCCATGGTCCCCATGAGTTCGTCAGCATACAGGTAATGGAAAAGGCCGTGCGGACTATCGTGCGGATATGTGAAATCACGGGCCACTATAACGATTGATTTCTCTTTGGGAAAGTGGTGGTTTTTCACCCCATTCATATTTATACTGAATAGCCCCAAGTCGGTCTTTTGGCGCTTGGGGCTATTTCTTGTTTCCGCCTGTTATCCTTTCACGCGCGCGTATTATATATATAAGGTATAGAAGAGGATGGATTTTTGGGAATACTGGAAGGAAATATTCACTCTTTGGCAATACCTTTCCCTCTTCTCCGTTATTTAGATATGCAGTGGACAGACCGCATTCGGCAAGTCAAGGTTTTCTTGGTGGTGGCCGCCGTGCTTATAGCGGTGGTCTCACTCGTTGTTTCCCATTTCCTGGTGAAAGATCTTGCCCAGGAAGAAAAAAGCAAGATGGAAACATGGGCCGTGGCCATGAGAAGCCTGAACAGTGCCGATGAGAATACGGACATGAACCTGGTGCTACGCGTCATCAATGAAAACCATACCATCCCCGTTATCGTGTTAGACTCCAAGGGTGAAGCCCAGACCTTCCGCAACGTAGATGTGCAGGGAGATAGCTATGAGGCCCAGTTGCGCCATGCTTCCCGGTTGGGCAACAAGTGGAGCGAGGAGGAAGGGCGGAGCGTTACCATCTGGCTGGATGACACCGTCCATCATGACTACTTGCGCGTGTGCTATGACGAGTCTACCCTGCTCAAGCGGCTCTCGGTTTATCCTTTCGTCCAGTTGGGCGTGGTCATGCTTTTCGTGATAGTGGCCATCATCGCCCTGTTGGCCGCCAAGCGTGCCGAGCAGAACAAGGTTTGGGTAGGACTCTCCAAGGAAACGGCCCATCAGCTGGGTACGCCTATCTCCAGCATGATGGCTTGGATGGAGCTGCTCAAGGAAGGGCAGCAAGACGAGAGCGTGGTAGAAGAGATGGAAAAAGACGTGGAACGACTTCGCGTGATAGCTAACCGTTTCTCCAAGATAGGAAGCGTCCCCGAGCTGCAGCCCACCAACCTGCAAGACTTGCTCAATCATGTGGCGGACTACATGGAAAGGCGCATCTCCCGCAAGATAAGGATAGAGAGAGACCTGCCGAAGTGCCCCGTGATGGTCAAAGCCAACGCCTCTCTCTTTGAGTGGGTGGTGGAGAACCTGGTGAAGAATTCCGTGGATGCCATAGGGCAAGACGGCGGCGCCATCAAGATAGAGCTGAGAGATGACGGCAGGCGTGCGCTCATCGAGGTGTCAGATACGGGCAAAGGCATCCGGAAGAAAGACATTCCCCATGTGTTCCGTCCTGGTTTCACCACCAAGAACCGTGGCTGGGGACTGGGTCTTTCGCTGGCTTGGCGCATCGTGGAGATTTACCATCATGGCAAGATAAGGGTGAAATATTCCGAGATGGGCAAGGGAACCACTTTTCGCATAGAGCTTCGGAAAAAGTAAGATGCTGATTTTAAAGCATTTTTTCGTAGAAAAATGTGCGTGATTCAAAAAAAAATCGTAACTTTGCAGCCCGTAAAACCAAATGGACAAGGCATATATGTGCACTACTTCGCTTTTACGAATAGACTTGAAGGCTCTTCACGAGGGTGAAAACACTGCCGTTTATGAGCTGGACGATGCCTATTTCAAGGCGATAGCCGCTCCCGATGTCCAGAAGGGAACGCTTGGGCTCCGCTTTAAGGCGAAGCGCACAGGTGACCTCTATGAGCTGGATTTCCATGTGGAGGGTGTGGTGTATGTGGCTTGTGATATTTGCTTGGAAGAAATGGAGCTGCCCATCCGGAACGACGGAAAACTGACCGCGAGGCTCGGTGACGAGAACGTCGAGGATGGCGACATGGCCATCGTGGACAAGGAAGATGGCGTGCTCGATGCTTCTTGGTATGTCTATGAGCTTATCGCCTTGGCCATTCCCATCAAGCATGTTCATGAGCCTGGACAGTGTGATCCAGCCATGGTGGCGAAACTCCAGCAGCTCTCCGCTGACGGGGAGAGATCTGGAGAGGTTGAGAGCATAGACCCCAGGTGGGCCAAGCTTCAGCAGTTGCGAACGGAAGATTAACATTTAAACATAAAATAATTATGGCACATCCTAAAAGAAGACAGTCAAAGACTCGTACACGTAAAAGAAGAACTCATGATAAGGCAGTAGTTCCCACGTTGGCAATATGCCCCAATTGTGGCGCTTACTACGTATACCATACCGTATGCGCTACTTGTGGCTACTACAGGGGAAAGGTTGCCGTGGTTAAGGAAGCCGCTGAGTAATCATGGGAAAGATCAAGGCAGTTATCGCTGGAGTAGGGGGCTATGTGCCCGAATACGTGCTCAACAACGAGGAGTTGTCGCGCATGGTGGACACCAGTGATGAGTGGATCATGGCGCGCGTCGGCATCAAGGAAAGACGCATCTTGACAGAGGAGGGCTTGGGCACGAGCTATATGGCTCGCAAGGCCGCTAAGCAACTCATCCAGAAGACGGGTGTGAACATCGACGAGATAGACGCGCTCATCGTTACCACTACCACTCCTGATTACAAGTTCCCTTCCACCGCTTCCATCGTGGTGGGCAAGCTCGGGCTCAAGAATGCTTTCGCCTTCGACTTGGAGGCCGCATGTTGCGGTTTCCTCTATACGCTCGACTTGGCGGCCACGATGATAGAGAGTGGCCGATACAAGAAAATCATCGTGATAGGTGCGGACAAGATGTCATCGTTGGTAGACTATACCGACCGTGCCACTTGCGTGCTCTTCGGTGATGGAGCTGGAGCCGTGCTCGTGGAAGCCAGCGAGGATGAGAGCCTGGGCGTTCAAAACTCTTATCTGCGCACGGATGGCATGGGATTGCCCTTCCTCCACATGAAAGCGGGAGGCTCAGTGTGCCCCGCCTCACAGTTCACGGTCTCCCATCGCCTGCATTATCTCTACCAAGAGGGGCGCACGGTGTTCCGCTATGCGGTGACCAATATGAGTGACGATATCTTGAAAATCATGGAGATGAACAATCTCACTCCCGATGACGTGGACTGGGTGATACCCCACGAGGCCAATCTCCGCATCATAGAGGCAGTGACCAAGCGCGCCGGGGTGCCCATGGAGAAGGTCGTGGTGAACATAGACCATTACGGCAATACGAGTGCGGCCACCATTCCCTTGGCTCTTTGGGACTATGAGGAGAAGCTCAAGAAAGGCGACAACGTCGTGTTCACAGCCTTTGGAGCGGGCTTCGTGCATGGAGCCTCCTATTACAGGTGGGCATACGATGGTGCTGCGGCAGCCGCAAAGAAATGACGCTCGTCTACATGTAAAACCCATCAACGCACCGCTCGTATACCGATATGAGTGTGTGCGTTTTTTCGTTTAAATAGTTAGAGATGCACAAAGCAGGATTCGTAAACATTGTGGGTAATCCCAACGTGGGCAAGAGCACGCTCATGAACCAGTTGGTGGGCGAGCGCATCAGTATTGCCACCTTCAAGGCGCAGACCACACGCCACCGCATCATGGGCATAGTCAACACTGATGACGTGCAGATTGTGTTTTCGGATACGCCTGGCGTGTTGAAGCCCAACTACAAGATGCAGGAGATGATGCTCGCTTTCTCGGAGAGCGCCTTGGCTGATGCCGATGTCTTGCTCTATGTCACTGACGTGGTGGAAGACCCCGAGAAGAACAAGGACTTCCTGGACAAGGTGCGGCAGATGACCATCCCCGTACTGCTGCTGGTGAACAAGATAGACCAGACAGACCAAAAGACCCTGGGCGATATCGTGACCAAGTGGCACGGGTTGTTGCCGAAGGCCGAGATACTTCCCATCTCCGCCAAGAACAAGTTTGGCACGGACATGCTCCTGAAGCGTATTAAGGAGCTGCTGCCAGAGTCACCCGCCTATTTCGACAAAGAGCAGCTCACCGACAAGCCCGCCAAGTTCTTCGTCTCGGAGATTATCCGCGAGAAGATACTCCTCTATTATGATAAGGAGGTGCCTTACTCCGTGGAGGTAAGCGTGGAGCGTTTCAAGGAGGAGGATCGTCTTATCCATATCAACGCCGTTATCTACGTGGAGCGAGACTCCCAGAAGGGCATCATCATAGGCCACCAGGGCGTGGCCCTGAAAAAGGTGAGCACTGAGGCGCGCAAGGCACTGGAAAAGTTCTTCGGCAAGAAGATATACCTGGAGACTTTCGTCAAGGTAGACAAAGACTGGCGCAATTCCCAGCGGGAGTTGAAGCAATTCGGTTACGACCCCGAATAGCGCGCCCGTCCTAGACATACGTCCTGAATGGAAAAGAGGACAGACCCTCTCCCGGCTAGGGAGAGAGCCGGAGCCTTAAGGTCACGCTTCGGCAAAACAGAGTAATCACCAGGGAGCCGTGACCTCTCCCTGACTCCCGCCGATGAGGCGGGGGACAAACTCAACCAAATACAGCAATGGGAAATCTAGTAGCTATCGTAGGACGCCCCAACGTGGGCAAGAGTACATTGTTTAACCGTCTTACCCAGTCACGCCGGGCTATCGTCAGTGACACGGCCGGCACTACCCGCGACCGCCAGTATGGCAAGTGCACGTGGAACGGCAAGCAGTTCTCCGTGGTGGATACGGGCGGATGGGTGGTCAACTCAGACGACATCTTCGAGGAGGCTATTCGCCAACAAGTGTTGGTGGCCACGGAGGAAGCCGACTTGTTGCTCTTCCTCGTGGACGTGGCGACGGGTGTCACCGATCTTGACACCGATGTGGCCGAAATCCTTCGCCGCACCAAGTTGCCCGTGATACTCGTGGCCAACAAGGTAGACAATAGCGGTCTTTATTATGAGGCAGCCGAGTTCTACAAGCTGGGCTTGGGCGATCCCATGTGTGTCAGCTCCATCAACGGTAGCGGAACAGGTGAGCTGTTGGACCTGGTGGTGGAGAAACTCGCCACCCAGGAAGAAGAGACCCTGGAGGAAGACATTCCCCGTTTCGCCGTGGTGGGCAGGCCCAACGCGGGCAAGAGCAGCATCATCAACGCCTTCATAGGCGAGGATCGCAATATCGTGACTGAGATAGCTGGCACCACCCGGGACAGCATCTATACCCGATATGACAAGTTCGGCTTCGATTTTTACCTGGTGGACACCGCGGGTATCCGCCGCAAGAACAAGGTGACGGAAGACCTGGAGTTCTACTCTGTGATGCGCTCCATCCGCGCCATAGAGAATAGCGATGTCTGCATACTCATGATAGATGCCACCAGGGGCATAGAGGCGCAAGACATGAACATCTTCCAGCTGATACAGAAAAACAACAAGAGCCTGGTGGTGGTGGTCAACAAGTGGGACTTGGTGGAAGACAAGACTCCCGTGGCCATCAGGACTTTCGAGAGTGCCATACGCGAGCGCATGGCTCCCTTTACCGACTTCCCCATCATCTTCGCCTCGGCTGTCACCAAGCAGCGCATCTTCAAGGTACTTGAGACAGCCAAGCAAGTCTATCTCAACCGCAAGCTGCGCATCGGCACCTCCAAGCTCAACGAGGTGATGCTGCCCATTATCGAGGCCTATCCACCGCAGTCGGTGAAGGGCAAGTATATTAAGATAAAGTATTGCACGCAGTTGCCCAACACGCAGATACCTTCTTTCGTGTTCTACGCCAACCTGCCGCAATACGTGAAGGAGAACTACCGCCGCTTCCTGGAGAACAAGATCCGCGAGAACTGGACCATGACGGGCTGCCCCATCAACATCTTTATCCGGCAGAAATGAGACATTTTCTTCCAGTCCTTTCGCTTGCCGTCCTGCTGCTCAGTCTTGCCGCTTGCCGCAAGCAAGTAGATCCTGCCCAGATGGCGGCCGTGGCCGCCAAGGGCTATTACGACCTTTTGCTGGAAGGCAACTATGAAGCCTATGTGGATGGTTTCCATTACCCCGACTCCATTCCCGCTTCCTATCGCCGGCAGCTGTTGGATAACGCCCGCATGTTTATCGCCAACCAGCGGGAGGCGCACAAGGGCATCAAGCGTGTAGAGGTGACCACCGCCAAGGCAGACACGGCCACCCATTCCGCCAATGTCTTCCTGCTCTTCGTCTATGGCGACAGCGTGAAGGAGCAAGTCTTGGTGCCCATGGTGGAGAGCCAAGGGCAATGGAAAATGAGGTAGAGCCATCGTCCGCGAAAACGCAGTAGTACTGCAAGTGCCATCGCAATAGTACTGAAATTGAAAAACAGTAGTACTGCGATGTCACATGCAGTACTACTGCGTTTATGAGTTCATATTATGTAAACACCATTCCAATTCCTGTAGCGACGATGTGTACATCGTCGGCAAGCTAAGGGCGAGCTAACCAGCGCAAGCTCAAGACACCTTGTTGGGATCCCCACAAACGCTTGCGGAAGTGATTAACGGGGCACCTCTCAAGTGCTTAGTATGTCAGTATAAGACACTTCCGGCGCCACTTTCCCGTTGTGTTTTTATGTTTTTTACTTGTGTGTTTCCTGCGAAATCCTTATATTTGCGGCATCAACCTTGCGTTGATGAACATAATACCCTTCAGCCGATGAAATATTCTTTTATAATGTCTATTCTGTGCGTGCTGCTTCTCATGGCTTCCTGCCATGAGGGAAATCCCGACTTGGCATCCGCGTATTCGTATATAGACCGCGACCAGTTAGACTCTGCCAGGGCCTGCCTGGATAGGGTGGACGTGAAGTCCCTCGATGAGGGGGAGCAGGCCTTTTATTACCTGTTGAAGACGAGATGGGATTACCTAAACTACGTTCCCATCACCAAGGACGACCTGATACAGCGCAGCGTGACTTACTATGAGGAAGAGGGAAATGACTCCTTGTTGGCTGAGAGCTTGTTTTATCAGGCCATGATATTGTATGGCAACGGGGAGGCGAAGCGGGCATTTCGCTTGTTGAAGCGTGCGGGCGCGGTGGCTGGCGAGTGTGGAAACGGAAAGTTGAAGCACAAGATAGTGGAAGCCCTTGCTGGATATAACATGGAGGAAGGGGAATTTAAGATCGCCTTGCGATACGCCAAGCGGACGTTGTCGCTCTCCAGGCAATTGCGAGACCCCAGCAGGATAGGCTACGCCTATGCTTATCTGTCCGAGATATACAATTTCCTGGACAAGAGGGATAGTGCCTATTATTATGTAGATAAATGCGTGGATTATATAGGCCATATCCCTGCGCGAGAAAGGACTAGCTTTTATAACCAGGTCGCCATGATGTATATGGACATTGACAAGAAAAAGGCGGAGGAATTTGCCCTGCGGTCATACAGATTGAAGCCAACTTGGGCAAGTTGCTGCCTCTTGGCCCAGTTGAACCAAGGTGATGCCGTAAGGGCAGACTCCTTGCTCTCAAAGGCCTTGTCCTTGGCGGAATACACCAGGGACAGTCTCAGCGTCTTGGGAGAGATGGTCAACGTCTTTTCCGCCAGGCATGATTATGAAAAGGCATTTTCTAGCCTGGAGCAACTTTACAAGACACGTAAACGTCTAGAAAACACCATCAAGGAAAATGATGCCAGGGCTGTGCAACTTGGCTTTGACACGGAAATGGAACAATGGCGGCAGGGGAAAATCTTTGCCTGCATCATCATGGCGGTGTTGTCTCTTGCCATACTTTTCTTGTGCCTATGGCTTAAATCGTGTATTCGTTTCAGCAAGGAGCACAGGAAGGTGATGGAGGGTGAGTTGCTTATTCGTGACTATAAGGAAAAGCTAGCCAAACTCCCCGAGGGTGAACAGGAAAAGCGCGGTCGATATGAGGAGAAACTAGCCATGGCCACGAAAGAGCAGGCGCAAAGGCTGAGCAAAGGCGTGAAACTCCACGAGGAAATCAAGGCTGGAGGCACCATTTCCAGGTGGTCAAAAAGCGACATGACGCAGTTCATTGAATACTACAGGCTGGTGGACTTGGAATTTGTGCGGCACATGGAGAATGACTATACTGGGCTATCCCGCTGGTACATGATATTCGCGATATTGTGCCACATGGGGATGGGCGAGAGCGACGTGGAAAAAGCCATGGCCATCAGTCACAACACCTATCGATCAATTAAGTCAAGAGTGAAAGGAAAGCGCAAGCAGGGTTGATACTGTTGCATTTTAGGGGTATTATTAAGGAACGAATTTTTGTAATAGATTGTAATACAGCATGTTGTGTGATTGCGGCATGCAACGGCCGTTTGGCTTTTTATTCTTGGGAATTTGGGGGATTACGTAATTCTGTGTAAATTCGCAAAGACAAAAATCAATCAAAGATGAGAAATAAGTACATTCTTTATGTTGGCTTTCTTGCCATATTTTCAGTGTTTACGAGTATGCCCATGACTGCAAAGGCAGAAGAAAAAAGAACTGAAGACAAGTGGATTAACGTTCGTCCTCCTCGCAGAAGTCCCTCCATGCCCATCGCTGATGTTTCATATAGCAAGGAAGAGGGAATGGTTTGTGTAACCTATAATGTTCCCCTTCCAGAAGTAGATGTGTATATATACCAGGATGATATCATGGTGACCCATATTAAAGAAGTGGACGTTATGCCAGGTAATACAAGTGTTTTGTCCTTGAACAATATTGGGGATGAAAGCATTTATCGGATGGAAATCGTGGTGGATGGAACGACTGCTCTGGTGGGAAATCTATGGTAATGTCATCGTATTCCAATAATAAGTAACTAATATGTACATGTTAAACCGGTTAAATCGAAAACCTATGAAAAAGTTTTTAGCATTTATGTTTTTGGCAGGACTAGTGTCCTCGTGCCAAAATGAGATGGTCAGTGACAGTGCCCCTAATGTTGAGGAAGGCAAGATTTTGCTGACAAAGGATGAAGCTTTGAGTATCGCCAATGACCATCCAACAACCCTGACGGAAGATGATGTGTTGGAGATGGTGAATGGTTTCTCTAGCTCATTGGCTATTCAAACGCGGAGTATAGGCAATCCCAGGGTGTCAGCCTCCATTGCGGGAATGCATCGTCTTGGCGGAGTTGTCTCCAATGCGAATACGAGGAGTGCCGCAACGGATAGTGTTCCCGTTTATGAGGTGCGCTTGACCACTGGTGACAAGCAGGGATATGCCTTGGTTTCCGCGGATACTCGCAGTGCGGGCATTCTGGCTTACGTTGAGAATGGCAGCTATGAAGACAGGGACAGTACAGGTGCGGGCATGATGCTGGCACTGGCGGAAGCTACTACAATCGCTGAGATAAATAAGGTGGAGAGGCTTAAAGCGGAATTGCGGGAGAAAACATTGGACAAAGTGGCAACTGCTATGGGCAAATCTTCCATAACATACGATGAGGTGAAAGACTTGATAGAAGTTGAGGGTGTGGAGGGTAATGAGTTGGCATCCCGTTCCAAAGCCGTGGATACTCCTCCGACACAGATTGTGTCCATGATGCCTCAAAATGGTGGGGCGGTATTGAAGACTGAGTGGGGTCAACTTGATCCATATAATATGGCGATGCCTGCATGTTATGACGAGAATCATGGAGACTCTCATTATCCTTTGGGATGCGGTGTTGTTGCTGCTCTCCAGACTTTAGCGGCTATTGAGCCGAGTATGACCATAGATGGTACTGTCATAGATTGGCCTTTCTTGACCAAAATACCAAAAATCACTTATTTTCCTTATCAGGATGATACTTATTACAAAGAAGCTGTGATGGTAAGCAAGGTGGCAAAACATGTGTATGAAGGAACAAAGTCGACACCAATTATTAAAGAGGACTTTCAACACAATCCTTACGATGACCCTAATATACCATGTGTTATCGGAGGTTCAACAAATACTGATAACTTGCTGTCATATTTAAATCAATATATATCTTGTGGTACTTATTATAATAGGTATGATCCTGATGCTCTCTTGAATGGGCTTAATGGAAATCGTATAATGCCTTGTGTCGCTATAATGGGAGGTACACGGACTGTAGATGGGCAGGCAGCGATAACCTCTCACGCTTGGGTCATAGATGGATACGCAATCTGCATCAAAGCAAGTAGGGAGATATTAAAAAACAATGATTTTTATTTTCATGCCAATATGGGATGGTATGGACAAGATGATGGCTTTTATAAAGTTAACCCGGATACTTCCATAGAGTTTGATACAGAATATGCTGGTCTTTATAATTTAAACTTTTGGGAAATAACCGATATACATAAGAAATAACAGAATTTTTTGTAAGTATATGGTGTATAGCGTGCTGTATGCCATATACTTTTAATTTTAAGTGACATGAAAGTAACTGGTTTTATTCTTTTTGCGTTTTTGTTGTCCGTATTGGTGGGTTGTAGCGATGATGACAACACAACCCATGCGCCGCTCACTTTTGAGCAGACGTATTACGAGAAGCCTTTGATGATAGAAGAGTCAATACGGAGAATAGCTTTTACGGGTGGGAGTGGAGACTTCTCTCTTTCGGTGTCCAATCCCGATGTCTTAGAGGCGAAAATAAGTGACGATGAGGTAATTCTCACACCGAAGGAAAAAGGCAGGACAAACATAGTAGTGCGGGATAACGTGGATGACAGGAGCGTCACCATCCAGGTGAAGGTGGTAGCCCCCTATATATGCTTACAGGTAGACAATCCCCTGTCAGATGGGAAACTGGATGATGGAACCAGAGAAAACTTGTTCTTGTTCTTGGTGAATGACAGCGAGAGGTCTGTTTACTGCTTTGACGAGTCTTTCAACTTGAAGAGCGTGGATCATGGTTATTCTTTCTCTTACTCGAAAGGGGAACACCGTTTTTATTTCTCCCTGCCTCTTGCGGGAAATATGTTCACGTATGATATAACGACTAACCAATGGTCTTTCCTGGTCCAAGTGTTGCCAAGGTATTTGGGCTTTTCATGGGATGGCCTGGATATGCAGAGTCGTGCGACCAATCAGAAAATCGTTTCAGATGCTGGGCCAATTTTGTTGATGGCTGTTGACGTGGCAACGGGCGATAAATATAATTTTATTGTAAGAACATCTATAGAGATGCCTTGTGGCATATTGGACTAGCGATGGTAAAGAAGCTTGGGATGGTGTAAATCAAAATATCTGTTTCGGCAGATTTAATACTTCTTTTTTGGAGTGTATCTATTGATTAGTTATTTTTGCTGACATGAAATGACAATGATTGTTCTATCTATTAATTTCTAACTTAACGTGAGTTCGATGAATTTAGAATAAGGCAAGCTGTGTATCCAAAGTGCGTTG
>OHZC01000055.1_pt1 | contig 62617 bp, 67 predicted proteins | sample 1580361 | NCBI WGS metagenome assembly OHZC01 (sample SAMEA3882532, study PRJEB24775) | human gut metagenome | biome: human-associated habitat; feature: intestine environment; material: feces | place: Netherlands | collected 2009/2010
TGTGTGTCTGTCATATCCGTCACCGGTGACTCCGGCTGAATATCACCATTTTCCGTGGTGACATCTTCCGCCTGTGGTTCCGGAAGCAGTTCCGGGGATGGTTCCGGCTGTGCACCAAGCAATTCATCCAGAATTGAATCCACTTCTGCATCAAGACGCTCTTCCAGATTCTGGCGGAGTTTTTGTTTCAGGACGCTTCTGACTTCTTCAGAGCGAATGACTTCCTTCACTGCCTCAGCAGTGACCAGTTGTTTTATATCTGTCATGAGATTTTCTCGTTGAAAGGGGTTATTAAGAAGGTTGTTCCGGAATGAGTGGGGCTTCTGTTTTTGCTCCGGCTGACTGAGTGGCGCTGATTTTCTCAGCGGCCCTTTTGTCAATCTGTCTGCGCCAGAAGTCGCGTACTGCCCTGTATCCACCTGAAAGAAGATACAACACACAGACCACCGTACAGAAGTACAGCATTAACTGGTTGATGAATGTCATGGTTTATTACCGTTACTGTTGACAATGAGAACTGTTTTCATTTAGAAATGATTGATGTCGAAAGCATCCTTTCGTTAGATTCTCCATTGGGATTACCTCCGCCAGTCTCCATTCCTGTTGCTGGCGGTTTTTTTTCGTCTGTTATGCTGCTACGGCATTCACACCAACAGTAAGACTTTCAATCAGCACAGGGTAAGTTGCCGCATTTCCGGTAATATCCGTAATTGCCAGCGCGTTGGCCTCAAAGGCTGCATTCGTCCATCTGGTCAGCGTAAACGGTTTTCCTGCTGCATTATCAAGCACCGGCGTGACGTTCAGCGAGCCACCACCCGGGAAGCGGAAAGTCAGCGTGTGCCAGTCGTGATCGAACGGACCATAACTACCAAGCCGCTGTGATGTGGTGTTTGCATGATACATCACATTGATGTTTGTTTTATCAGTCTGCAGATAGAAGGCCGCAATATAACCCTCCTCTGATTCCGCTCCCGGCCATCCACTACCGCGCCAGTAAATACCCGCAGAATATTGATTTGCAGAAGCATTGAGAGATACATCATCGGGGATTTTAAAGCGCAGCGTGATTTCACCGCCGTTATCGAACAGCTCCTTCCCCTTACCGGCATCAATTGCGTGCGATACTTTCCAGGTCTTTTTCTGTGCAAGACCATTTTCTGGTTTTTCAAGACGAAGGGCTTTTTTACCTGAACCACTGTCACTGACCAGCGTGTTTTTGACATCTGTCAGCGTCCAGCCCTGCGAAGCCAGAGCGGCATTTTCCGCATTCACATCATAAGCCAGCACTGACTGTATCTTTGTCGGGACAACGGCTTCAGGCTGAGTATCGCCACTCTCCTGTGCTGGTTGCGATACGCCTCCGCCTGAAGAAACCGCGGCTTTTGTCACTTTCCCGGAAACAAAATCTGCCACTCTGCCCACATGCAGAAGAATGGCTGTTGCCAGACGGTCGGAAATAATTCCGCGACGCGCCCATGAACCAAAGTGGGTTTTACGATCGGATGTTGTCCAGCTCTTCGCATCCGTTCGTCCACCGGAACCATAATACCCGATAGCCGGAATATCCGGGTCTTCTGACGGTTCATTGGTCCCGACTTTCTGACCATTGTCATCCATCATAAACGGCACAAAGAAGATATTTTTACCGGCTTTGGTTTTGTATGCGCCATAGACGGCATCGTATTGCGCTGAATACGTCTCCTTCCAGTAGTACGTCGTGTCACCACAAATCCAGGGCACCAGAGAAGGAGAAGCACCAGCGCACTGACCGGATACTCCCGCCAGGTCAGAACGGTATTTTTCCACCATGGCATCAAACATGGCGGGCTGACTGGCGTACGCTCCCTGTTTTAAATCAAACTCGCCCTGCATCCAGACAACACAAAGCAGTATGTTTTTGGGGTTTGCCTTCAGCGCGACCTGAGTGCGTGTCAGCAGGTCTTTATACAACGGCTTATCAACGCCCCATCGTTCAGATTTATCCGACGCTCCTGAACTTTCACTGAACGTTCCGTCAGCACCGGCTGTAAACGCAGAGCCACCACGACAGCACGGCACTAACAAAATACCCGCATTTTCCGGCATAAAGGGCAACAGCTTTTTGGCAATATGCAATCCCTGTCCGACACACCCATACTGCTCTGCGCTGGCTTTCGGATGAGAAAAACGGCTCAAATCCTGCACATCATGCAGGCAGTGGTCCGCCGGAATGATGTCGTTATATGCACAGGCCGCACCACCCGGTGTCACCGTACTGCGACGCGCCAGCTGTTTAATACGCGGGTCCGGACGGTCATATGTCTCCGGCAGCGGCAGGCCTTCACCATACGCCATGCCGTTTGACTGTCCGGCCAGCGCAATGACAAAGTAATATTCTGGTTCAACAACAACAGTCCGGGTACCATCTCCCCCCGGTGAAACTACCGGAGAGGTCATATCCCCTTCAGCGACTATAGCCTGGATAAATTCAGCACCATAACCCGCGTTTGAGATAATCGGACTACCATAGGGTTGCCAGCCTTCCTTCAGTTTTTGCGTCAGTTTTCCTGCGAGGTCTGACGGCGATGATGCCCTGACCACATCATAATGTTTAAATGCCATGAATCCTCCCGGCCGGGATAGTGGGTTGAATCAGATAAGGACTGACTGAAGTCTGAAAATACAAAAGACAACTGCCAGTAAAAACGAAAAGGCCGCGCAGTTGCGCAGTCTCATCACCATCGGGTATTATTCACACGGTGAATAATCGAAACTCACTTTCTTTGTTTTATTCCTTGCCGCTCGCGCCTCCCGGCGCGGGCTTTTTTTGCATGTAAAAAGGCCCCTGCGATGAGGGGCCTGAGAGTATTACCTGGTTTCAGTTAACTGCATAGTGCCGGGTGCCTCCCGGTGAGTTCAGCCCGGTGCCACCGAACCCGCGTCTTTCACATTGCCTGTGACATTAAAAATGCCAGCCCGCACCAGCCGCCCCGCCGCTGAGGGGGATTCACCATGCGTTGCGATTTTTAACAAATTCACCGCCAGCCAGACAATCATCAACTTGCTGAATTGTGAGGTATTTAAAAATTTCCCCGATTAACTGATACCCTGCTAACCACCTGTTGTTTTCTTTTTCAGCAACAAAAAAGCCCGCTCATCGGCGGATTCGGCTGCGTGGCAATGTAACCATTCTTATCATGATATGAGGATTTTTACGATTGTAAAATGTTTTTTAACTGACACCAGAATCATCATAACCGCGACTTGTTATAGCTTGCCTGTATGCGTTCATTTTGCGTTCTGCGTACTGGACAACATCTTTAATGACAAGCTTATGAACAACTGAAATAAGGTCATTTATATAACAAAAGTCAGGTGACTTATTTTTCACTGGCAACCAAATAACATCGTTCTTAATTTTTCTATTACTAACACTATCCCCCCATGAATATTTATGTGAAATAGACCTATAAATACATGAAATAATGCCCAAATAAGCAAACTTTGTCCTTCCATCCTCATTGTTAACATAGAGTCGCAAATTATGACTGTCGTTTGAAAAAAAGTCTCGCTCCTGATAAGTTACAACGAATGTCTTACCACCAATAAAAATACAGTTCCCTTTTTCCAAGAGTGAGTCATCATAGGCGATATAAGAACTAACAGAGTTATTATCACGGCTAGCACAAAGATAAGGAACATCCCCACTATTTTCTATGATGTCTCTAGACAATATGTTTCCTGTATTGCACACTGAGAATAACTCAGTAACAGGAAAGCCTGAAAATTCAATATTTTTAAAATGTTCCAGGATAAGATAATCTTTTTCCGTTAGTTGGTAATCACTCAGCCCAGCAGCTATCAGGTATGCTTCCAGCTCTTCTATATGGGCCGCTTCCAGCTCTTCTATATAATTATCCATAAAAAACCAGTCAATTTCATTATTTTTCACTGGTAATGAGATGAAATATTCTCCATCTCTGAGTTTGGAACTCGATAACTGTTGACCATAATTAAAACGCCCCTTTAAAGCTTTATTAATCATACTGGCAACATACAGTCCGCGCTTTGCATTAAAGTCGGACTTACTTGATTTTAATGTAAGAACATGCACCTTCATTTCTACGCTGGCACAATAAGGATGATAAAAAGCATCTCCAAAAAAATTAACGCTTATAAAATTTTCATAATGTCTTGCATCATCCATAAACTCGGTATCAAACTCTCCGATGATACCGTTTTGATCGCTCTTTGCTGAAACACGTTTGATTTTGCCTGGTTTTAATCTTCCTGAGGAGATAAGCGAGCCTGTGCTCACATAGAACAAATCGCCAATCCTGAACTCTCCCCACTCAACGCTTCTTAATTTATCGCTGAGCGGGGAATTTACTTTCCCGCAAAATTGTTTTCACCTTGTTTTTTCAGTAATTGCGAGACCTCCCATGCAAGGTAATCACCTACCGTCTTTTTGAAATCCTCCAGCGTTGGCCTAGCATCTACTGGCCTGGTCTGATTCCAGTCCTCACCACTATCAGGATCGATTGTTCCCTCAAAATATTCATCCTCCGTAAAGATATTAAGGCAACCTTTCCCGAAGTGAACCAGATCCACAACCTCCTGATAACGCTCTTTTGCACGATCGGCATCAACAAGATTGTTTCTTGCCTTTTTGCGATTAGAGCGAGCGTAGCCGTCATTGGAAAAGTCGATAAACTTAACAGCCTGTTTCGCGTTATGCGGAATTTTTACCTGAAAAACGTAAATGTACGTCTGAACGCTTGATTTACCAATAAACAGATCCGCAGGCATTTTGATGCTTGCCAGCAAGGTATTTTCCTTGAGTATTTTTTTGTTGTACTCCGTAGCCTTTCCTGTGCCAGCTGAACTCTGGATAATCACTGCAGCATAGCCTTTATCCATCATCGACAGCGCCTTCTGCACGAAAATCATGCCGTTACCTTTAGCTGAATACGGAGGATTGAGAATAAATGCGTCCGCAGGGAATTTTTCTCCTGTTTTCCCAAATCCATACTTGCCGTCAAAATCGGCCAGCGAGTCTTTATTGAGGATATTCGAGCTACCATCCCCCATCAAAATCATATTCAGGATGGCCAGCATATAAATACTGGATAACACCTCAAGGCCAAGAAGCTGTTCAGCCTTGATTTGCGCTTCCTTAAGTTGTAGTTCGTTCGGTGAGTGAATATTTTCTCTGGCGTCAATGAGCATTTCATTCATTGCAGCCACAAGCAATCCCGCAGAACCTGTAGCAAAATCCCACACATAGGAATCTTTGTTTACTCTGGCGAGTCGTGCCAGCAATGTGGCAACATAAGGTGGTGTCAGAACGACGTCATTGAGCTTGTCCTGCGTAAATCCAAGCCAGCGATACATCTCATTAAACAGTTTGCCCGTAAAATCGGTGGTCAGTCCAATTTTGTAATACTCCCCAAGATCATCAACAACTTTAACAAACACGCGCTTTAACTGGCTTTCACCGTTGACTGGTTTGTTAATGTTTTCAGTCCACAGCGTATTTTGCAACGAGCGCAAAATCATTTCTCTTTTTGTTTCAGGAACAGCTTTCAGCCTTAAAAAGTTCCTTATTTTCCTGAAAATAATATCACCATCACGCAAGTCCTCCTCCGTTGAAGAGGTCAGTTCTTTTTTATCCAGCGGTGCTAACTTTCCCGGAATCCCCAACGTTGCAATAACGGTAGCCACAACAAGGTAAACACGATCGCTTTCACCAAGCCCCTTTTCATTCTGGTAAATATCGTTATTCAGACGGGAAAGTCGCGTGTCTATCTCTTCCTCTTTGCTGGCCTTGATTTTTTCCAGTTCTTCGGGAGGAAGATTAAGCAGCTTTATCTTGTTGAGAAATCCATCAACATTTTTGTCAGCAAGGAACGATAAGTCGGTGAATTCACCAACCTTCTGTCCGGCTCCTAAATTATTCTTTGATACGTACCACACGCCGATTTCATGATGCAGTTCGCCTGTACCATCATCGCGCCAGCCGGTCATACCAATAGCAATAATATCAGGGTAATTGGTGAACTGAAGAAGTGCGTTGGCATAATGGACTGCGCCATTCACCGCGTATCCATTAATATTTTTAAAATTCCATTCTTTTCTGGCATCTTTGTTCTCAATAATACCGTTGCTGCCAAGTCTGATAAGCCTGTCCTTGTAGCCTTTATACTCGATGAGAACGGGATACTGCTTGCCGTATTTGTCCTTAACAAGGAGTTTTACGTCGGGACGATTACCGCCTGCGCCGCCATTTTTCGAAAAATAAGCGTCCAGTGCGTTATCGATCTCTCCGTTAAGTGATGCATTCTGCAACTTGTAATCAAGCCTGTAAGATTTAAGCCATGAGTTCGCCAGTTCGGTAATTTCCGGCTCAACAGATTTTACAGACTTTCTTGATTTACTGCTGGTCGCTGGTCGCTGGTCGCTGGTCGCTGGTCTGGCAGCATAAAATCATCCTTTTATGAAAATCAACGATTTTTGAGCACTCGCACACAAAAAATTACCGCATTGGTTGCAACGACAACCTGCATTTTGCGGAGCATATGACAAATAAAGTACGGGTGCGTTGAGGATGCCAGACACATCAGAGGTGGCGGGAGATTACTCCCCTGCCTGGTCTCTTACTTCTCAGATTCGTAGTCTACGAAGACAGCGACCTCCGTCTGGCCGGTTCGGATTCGTACCTCGCAGAAGTCTTTCCTCGTTACCAGTGCTATCACTACGACGGTAATACAGATGACGATCAGGGCGATTAACATCGCCTTTTGCTGCTTCATAGCCTACTTCTCCTTGCCTTTCGGCACGTAAGAGGCTAACCTAAGTTTGTAAGTCATAGATTTGGCCTCAGATTAATGTTAAGCGTCCTGCAAGACGCGTAATGTTAACTGGGGCTTTTCTCTGTCTGCCTTACGGCTGCATGCCCGAGGCAGACAGCCTCAAGCACCCGCAGCTATTCTACAGTAAAAACTCGCGCTTTCAATTTCCCGCACGTCCGGCAAACTGACTGGCCTGTGATCCTGATGGTTCACGCTCAACGTACCTGTCCATTTCCAGCTTTACTCCCTGCATGATCAACATCCCCTCAATAACACCTTCTGCTTTTTGCAGTACCCGCCCGGCCCAGCAATCAGAGCGCCCATGCTTACGGCCCAGTGACATAAGCGTCATCCCGAACACATAATAATCATACAGAAAATCATGCAAATCGCTGTTGTTGACGTTCAGTTGCGCCATGCAATTGCTGATAATCAGCGCATCGTCATCGGTACACTGAGGCCGTGATTTAACCTTTGACGGGATCAGCCCCTTAAATCCGGCGGCAATGGGCGACCAGCTCACATCCTCATGATTATTGGCCACCCATGCGCCCCAGCGTTCAAGCACCTGCTGAATATCACGCATCAGAGTCTTTACCCTTATCCCATCCACGATGGACCATAAGGACACCGTTGACGACGGCGTGCCGTTTGCCTTCTTTATCGCCAATATATTTTCTGACCGTGGCACGATTACAGTTCAGTATTCGGGCCACCTCGGTCTGATTTCCATATGCCTCAACAAGCATGTCAGGAATGATTTTTACGGTGAACGTCATGCGGCCTCACTTCTGCTGTTTCGCAGGCCTTTAAATTTCTGTTGATACTCTGCCTTGATCGCCTTGCACTCTTCGACAGTCCAGCGGTGGCGACTATGGTTTGATTCGATTTCGTCTACTGCTTCCTGCCCGATGCGGTTAATCAGTTCGACGCGATACGGAACGAGATTTCCGCTTTTGTATTGGTTACACACCACGCATTGCTTATGGATATTGCGTTCATCAAATCTGAGCTGAGGTGCCGCAGCTGTTGTACGGTAATGGCCAGCATCCCACTGGGCTGAATCTAACGTCCCGCATGAAACACACGGCAAATGACGGTCCCGCTCCCTGATATAAGCATTCACAGCCTGTTGTGCCTGCTTAATCCAGTAACTGCGGGGCTGTAAGTCCCTCCTGCGCGCTTTCAGCTTGTCTGCCTGCTCTTTTGCTGAAGTTATCGCCTTTTCTTTTCTGACCAGTTCCAGTGCGCACTGACCACAGCAAACTTTCTGATATGAGCGGAACGGCACAAACGAGGAGCCGCACACTTTGCATTTTTTGGGTTTACGTTGCTTCATCATCACCTCAGAAAAACGACAGCAGGCGGTTATTCAGTTCAGGGCTGTTTGAGCGCCCAAACACATGCTTTAACGCGGCATTAATTATTGCGTTGTAGCAACGTTCAAACTCATCCTGATCCATATTCGCGTAACTCAGGCTTTTTGCCCGATATCTCACCTCGCCTCTTATGGTTGTGACCACATCATAGAACCCGGCAAGAATTGTCAGATTTTTACGAAACTCATCAAACTGCGTCGCTTCATCAGAGAATTCGTATCCAGCATGTTCAGCGCACCAGTACTGAAAGCAGAAATTAAGAAAAGCGAACATCTTCCGGTGAAAAGATGGGTTACGGGTAAGTTTTGCTTCCAGTGTATACAGCTCACCGTTTTTAAATTTTGCCAGTCGGGGTAAATCGCGCTCATACGCCGGTACAAATACGCCATTAGCCGCCTTGATCATCTCTATTTCCATCAGGCAGCCTCCGCTTTGAATTTGCGCGTCAACACATGTTCACGGGCTTCACACCCCTGAATGAGCATGTCGTTAAAATCCGGCAAGTCAGGCCAGCGAATGCTGACCTTCTCAACGTCATTACGACTCATGAGATTCTTATGCCCACATTTAAAGGCAGCCGCCAGACCTGCGCCGTGCTCATCATTGTCTGCAAAGATAATCAGGTGATTAACGCCTGGTGGCGCAATAAACTTCTCCATAAAACCGGAGTTCATTGTTGACCACACATTGCAGCGGAAGATTTGACGGCATGAAAGCGCAGTTTCGATACCCTCGGCTATCCCCAGAGTGGACGACACCGGATACAGGCGTATTGCCACCGATTTGGCATGCTGCAAACCAGGCAACTCCTGTAGCGCAGTCATTTTTTTAGCCGCCTCTACATTCGCCTTGCGATCACCATCCAGCAACGTACGATGCAGATAGCAAAGAGAACCTTTGTCATCTGTTGCAATGGCGTAAATTGCCTGATATTCGCGCCCGCTGGCGATCTGACGGTCACAGAAACGCACGGATTCGGTCGGTAACTGGAGTATTCCCCTCCCCTGCAGGTACGCCTCACCTGTTGTGCCCCGCAGACACGGGAGTCCGGCAAACTTATCCATGACCCGCTCCCGTTCTCTGGCAATATCCGTTACAGTGCGTCTGGCATGCCCTCTCTTCCAGGTATTACCAACCAGTCGATCGACTTCATCGCACAGATCAACCCAGGGCTTACCCGTGGCAAGTTGCAACAACTTCATCCCGTCCCCGTGACCACAGACACAAATCCATGAACCGGAACCATCCTTATCATCACAGCGAAATTTACCTCTGGCACCACATATCGGGCAGGGGCCGCTATAATGTTTCAAGCCAGTAACAGGAGGCATGCCGTAATATTCAAAAATTCGCCCCCAATGCCCGGCCGCTGCCTTCTTAGTCTGCATGCTGGCCTCCTGTCATGGCTTTCTTGCGCCCTTTGGCATAGGCAATGGTCTTTGACTTGATGAAGTTGTACACTTCAACTGAGGTTTGCAGCGGCGCATTACTGAAGCCTTTAGGCCACACACCGAACTTCTCCTTGTAGGTATGAGCGCACCATCCGTCACTCAGGGGTTTACCCGTCGCGTTGCGGTAATTCTGATAACCCTTGATCTCACTCCACCAACGCTGTTTTTCCTCACGGGTGTATTCGCGTTTCCCTTTGTTGACGCGTGAAAGCTTACGATCGCGATCTGTCGCCACGTCATCACCACCAAGTGGGCGAAATCCACATTTGGGACACATGTGTACACCAGCAGGCTTCATGAAGTGGCATTTGGGGCATTCTCTGGGAAGTTTTTCAGCTTTAACCTCGCCACCGCCAGCAGACGCTTTCATTCCGTCATTTTTTCCCGGAAGTTCGTCATACTCGATATCCTCGGGGAAGCCCAGCCGATGAACCGTACCGGAATGGTCGAAAATCAATGCGCGTTTTTTACCAGACGCAGTACGTAACGCTCTCCCGATGCACTGCAACCAGCGGATTTCTGATTTGGTCGGACGGGCGTAGATCAGGCAGCGAACATCGCTGTCAAATCCCGCAACCAGTACGCCGACGTTGACAATTATTTTGGTCGCACCATCTTCAAAACGGCGAATGATATCCTGCCGTTCATCATGGGGGGTATCTGCCGTCATCACCTCTGCGCCAATGCCAGACTGTAAAAACTCACGGGTAACAAAGTTCGCATGAGCCACGTTCACGCAGAAGCAGATCGTCGGTAAATCCTCGCCATTCTCAAGCCAGTTGCTAACGATATCGCCAACCAGATCCGAACTCCCCATGATGGATGCGAGCTGTTCCTCGTTGTAATCCCGTCCAAATACGGTGTTACTGGTTTTTACGCCAGTCAGATCAGGCATTGAGGGGGCAAAAAACTCGTAATCGCTCAGATCACCACGCTGAATAAGTTCACGAATCGTTGTAGGCTTGATCAGGCATTCGTAGTACTTCCCCATCCAGGCTGCGAATGGGGTGCCGGAAAGTCCAAGAACCCTGATGTCTCTGTCCCGGATAACCTCAAGTAACGCACGACGCTTCATGTGTGCTTCATCGATGATCAGCAGATCGATGTTGTCAGGAAACTCACGACGGATCAGCGTGTCGGCACTGGCAATCTGAATCAGTCGTGACGGGTCATAGTTAGGGTGATCACGCCATACAAAACTGATTTCTTCCCACGGTAAACCGTATTCGGTGAAACGTTCCGCTGTCTGGTTCAGCAGGATGGTGTACGGACAGACAAACATCACCCGCATACCACGTTCAACCATTCCGGCGGTGACGAATGCTGCAAGACCAGTTTTGCCAGAGCCAGTGGGTGCGTACATCAAGTACGTGCGATGCTGTTTCCACTGGTGCCGCAGCTGGTTTAAACCGCGCTCCTGAGCAAAGTTTGGGATTATTTTCAGCATGACGCCCCCTTGCTACGTGATTTACCCGTTGCCGGGATCACGTCGATCTCATCGCTAACGTATTGATCCGGATTACGTGAACAGCGCAGAAGCACGATACCAGGAATGCCGTATAGCTTGAGTCTGCGCAGTTTCAGTATTGAACGTGCCCGTGGTGACGCTCTGTCCACCTCGATCGCGCACCGTTCACCAGATGGGGCAACGACCATGATATCGACGAATCCGCGCTTACCGTTGCCCATATCAACCAGATAATTACGTTCGATCGCCAGTCCGGCATCACGCAATTTGGCAGCCAGCACATAATCAAACGTGACCTTGTCTTTTCCGGTGTAGAATTTGTTTCCGAGCAGGCTGATAACCACATGTTTGATGAACATGGTACTATTTCCACTGTGATAGTTAGCACAATAATAATTTCGCCAGAAACTATCGCGCCCTATACAGTGATCTACCTAACCTATGGAGCTGCCTTCCTCTGGTAGTGCCCTTACGGGCACGGATGTTACAGATCTGCCCCCTTACCCCCTTCTTAGTAAAATTTCAAGCCAAATAATTTCATATGAAATTATTTCACAAAAAAATAATCACCTTGATGAGGTCTATTCCTTCCGTATCGCTACTGGCGAAAGCATCCAGCCACGGCTGGCTCTCGCGTACTTCTGGACATACACCCGTAACCGGGTGTTGGCGCTCCGTCTTGCCCTGTTGCCCTTCCTGAACGATACAGGCTCCTTGTCCCACTCTTCCTGGTACACTCTCGCGTACTCTGCTGCAATTTTTACCCGGGTGGTCGGGTCTAGCTGTAACAATTGCTCCTGTATCCAGTCCCGATCAGCATCGCTGTACTGATCGGGCATAACCGTTTTGATTTGCCTGTTCACTCACACCTCCGATGGGCTGTGTGTCCAGGATTAATCATCGCCTCTTACGAACGCAGGGAACGGTCGAACCTCTTCCGCCTCAACTCTGCCGTCATCAAAGGTTTTGACGTAAATTTCACGTCCGACAAGAAGCGCTTTACTGATCGCGCTCTGCGCCACACCAAAGTCCTTAGCGGCTTTCTTCTGACCGAACCTGTATACGTAATCAGCCAGGGTCTCTTTTTTCATCGCCATAACTGACTCCTTCAAAATGCCCATATCATTACGCACAGTTATTAAAATGTCAACACCGCAGATATTTCATTACATATAACCAAAGGTGATATGGTATGAACATGAAAAAGAAACCGTTAACCCCTGAGCAACTGGAAGACGCCAAGCGTCTGAAAAGTATTTTTAACGCTAAAAAGAAAGAGTTAGGCCTGTCGCAGGAATCATTAGCCTATGAATTAGGTGTTACCCAAAGCGCTGTTAATCAGCTAATGGCTGGCATCAACGCCATAAATGCCAGCCACGCAGCACAGCTTGCTAAGATACTGAATGTAAAGGTCGGAGATTTCAGTCCCAGCCTGGCAAAATCTATTGCAGAAATGGCGCTCGCAATTGAAGAGCCATTAACTCGTGTCCCCGCTTACGAATATCCGTTACTCTCCTGCGTACAAGCTGGCGCATTCTCAATGGATGATATTTCGTACACCGCAAAAGATGCGATTAAATGGATCTCCACCACCACAAAAGCCAGTGACAGGTCGTTCTGGCTGGAGGTCAAGGGGCATTCAATGACCGCACCGCAGGGTGGTAAACCCAGCTTCCCTGAAGGTATGCTGATACTCGTTGACCCTGAACGGGAAATCGAGGATGGCGATTTTTGCGTGGCCCGAATGAACGGCGATGAATTTACCTTCAAACGATTCATTCGTGAGAGCGGTAAAGCGTACCTGGAGCCGCTCAACCCACGATTCGACATGATTGAGTGTAACGAAAACTGCCAGTTTGTCGGAAAGGTCATCAAATCGCAGTGGAATGATGATACTTTTGATTGAGCTCACAGAGCGATATTAATAACCTTGCCGGGAGATGCTTGGGAAGCGATTTTCTGGCATTATTATCTGAGTTGCCCACAACCTATAGAGTCTTACATGAAAAAATCATTTGCTGTATTGTTCGTTTTGTTGTCACTGGTAGCTTCGACTCAATCATTCGCTGGTCGTTGCCAACACGACAATGATACCGCTGCTGACGGCTCTCGTTGTGGTGGTCGTTCTGCTGATTCTCGTCCTGGCGGTGGTGGTATTCGCTAAAAACAAGGCCGCTTTCCCGGCCTTTATTTCAATACGTTCAGACAGAATTTTTGGCCTGTTGTTAACTAGTAACCTGAAGAGACGTTTGGGTGATGTTTGGGTGATTTTAGTTGTGATTAACGAAAACTATGGTGCAACATCTTATAGTAAATTGTTAATATAACAAGGTATTGTATCAAATGAGCCAAAATCTTGATTCAACACTAGAAACATACATCTCTTGGCAGTTAGAGCAATTTAAGGATAAATTTTTCCCAAACTGTGACGTCATTGCGTACTACGGTGGCATCTTTCCATGGTCAAAAGAAGTTTACCAGCCAAAACTTGAAGCTATTGGTGAGATGGCTAACAGTCGTACCAATAAATTTCTTGTTATTATACTCAATACAAACGGTGGTTCTGTTGAGTCTGTAGAAAAAATGGTAGAAATTACAAGGCATTTCTACCAAGAGGTATATTTTATCATTCCAGACATGGCTATGTCGGCAGGTACAATATGGTGCATGTCTGGAGATAAAATTTACATGGACTATGCTTCTTCATTAGGACCTATTGATCCTCAAGTGCAATCGTCGGACGGTAAATGGGTTCCCGCTTTGGGATACCTTGATAAAGTTGAAGAAATGATTAATAAATCCAGAGAAGGAACCATTACCCAAGCTGAACTGATGATGCTTAGTCAGTTAGATCTGGCGCACTTGCGGAGATATGAGCAAGCCAGAGAACTATCAATAGACTTGCTTAAGAAATGGCTTGTGGAGTATAAATTTAGAGAGTGGACAGTTCATCAGGGTAACACAAAACGAGGAAAGCTAGTTACCAAGAGGGAAAAGGAAGCGAGGGCTAAAATGATCGCTACCGCTCTTAGTGACAACGGAAAGTGGCATTCTCACGGAAGAACGATAGGAATAAACACTCTTATCAATGACTTAAGGATAAAAGTAGAAGACTTTACATACGATAAAGATTTTAGCATGGCGTTAAAAAATATACATAACGTCATTAATGAATACATGTATAAAACAAATCGACAGGTTCTTGTTCTGTCTTCTTTCCCTTTTCCAGAACAAAGTGAGTCATAAATGAACAAAGACAAATCCCTGACACAACAAGTGGAAGAAATACTTAGCAAGCAAAAAGTTAGCGAGCAAGGAAAAATGATTCAATCATTAAAGAACAGGGGCTTGATCAACAAGCCTGTTTTTACTTTGGCTTATGGACCAGATATTACAACCTGCCAAATGCACCAATAACAAAACCCGGCCTTGGTGCCGGGTTTTGTTTGCCTCCTGCTCGCCCCACCATTTACCAGTGCGCCGTAAATTCCCCATTCTTCGTGGCGGTGAGGATGTCAAAGACGAAGGGAACATTAAGCCCCTGTGTGATGGTTGACTTCTTTTTCCAGCGCCTTATTAACAAAGGCGTTCAGTGATAAATCTTCTTCCATCGCCATTTCTGCTACCCGACGATGCAGTTCTGGATCAAGCCTGACGTTAAACACACCTTTAAACGGGGTATCAGGCTCCTTTCCATCCTCCACACAAGACTGTAAATACAGCTCAACCGATGTCTTAAACTCCTGTTCCAGTTCAGCTAATGTAGAAGCCTCATAAGTTACCAGGTCTCGAATAAACGCCAGTTTTCCGTACAGGATATTATTTTCAAAATCTGGTTCTACTGTACCTAAATACCCTTTATATTTTAGATGCTTCATAATACCCCAGCCTCTTTCAGATTCTGTTTAATCGCTTTCAGCGTTCCACCTTTAATATAACTTTCTGGATGTGGGCGATGCATTAATATGGTGTGGTTGATTTCAGCATTGAAAAACCGCACTCTTGAGCCCTGCATTTCCTTTTTGACATCTCCCAGAGAGGAAAACAAAACGACCAGCTCATCCCATTCAAACGTTTTTTTACTGTTTAAAAACTTTTCCAGTAGCTTATCTGCTTTCCCCATACCCACATAATCTCATCTTCGCTACATTGCAACTAATTATAGTTACAGGCAGTGTTTTTGTCAAAAGCCACCAAGCCCGCTGGGTTCTCTTTGACTGTTCGCTGCTTTTCCTGGTGTTATCCGGGGGCTTTTCCCTCACGCCAAATCTCACACAGAGTAACCGGCCCGCGCCGGCTTTTCTTTGACCGCACTCCGCTAACCGCCCCCTTGAAAAATAAATCACTTTAAAAATCAGTTAAGTAATATTTTTTTGACCCCAATAACCACCAACGGTATTTACACAAAAATCACCGCAAGTTATATTTATTTCAAGCCAGAAACATCGCGCCCTTACACAGGGCTACATAAATCAGTCGTACGGCGCGACTTAACCCGCCGCAAAATGCTCTTTAACAATCTGGAGCTTTACAGCGTCAATGACCTGTTTAGACCCCTACACGTAAACGTGCTGTATCATCGGGTGCGATCCGGTCGATGAGAGAGTATCCCCGCGCGAGAGCGAGAACGGCGTGAGAACGGGCAACACTGGCAGGAAGTTGGCGCTGACCAATACAGGGAATGTTTTGGGGTGTGGTGAAGGGTTCATGGACGGGAATATGTCGCACGTAAAGCGGCGAGGCCCGAGGGACTATTGCTGAAGATAAGTAGGCCGAATCGGGTCGAAATGGGTCTCCCACCTGCCACATCGCCAAAGCATTTCCGAGAAAGGACGGTATTGACTGCGTGTGATGTCGGGGCTATATTTGGCGAACACCTCATAAAACGGGTGTCGGGATTCTCACCCCGCTGACAATCGAGGCGATACAGACGCGCCAGCGTCTTTTTTTGTATCGACATACACGCACATCTTATCAATGGTGGGCTGTATGGGGCCGACTTCGGTCGGGCTGGTTCCCTTGATTGCCAGTTGTGAGAACCCTGTACAGTCCACCGCCAGCGAGCTTCTCACCTCCTGCGGTGGTTATTAATCACCAATCAAGGAGGCTGCCATTATGGCTACTATCCCAGTCCTTTCTCAACCTGAAATCACCATTTCCAATGGTCGCGTTATCACAACGTCTATTGCTATTGCTGAATTTTTTGACAAGCGGCACGACGACGTTTTAAAAAAAATCCGATTGATGGATTGTTCTACGGAATTTAACGCCCGCAATTTTTCGGACGTTACCTACACCGACGCCAAAGGCGAACAACGCCCAATGTACCAAATCACCAAAAACGGATTCGTTTTCCTGGTGATGGGGTTCACTGGCAAAAAAGCCGCCGCTTTCAAAGAAGCCTACATTGCTGAATTCGATCGCATGGAAAAACAACTATGGGAACAGAAACAACTGGCCCTGTCTTCTCCTGCGATGAATATCAATTTCCCTTTGTCGTGGTTTTCAGAGCATCACCCCTATGCCACGATGAACTATGTTGATCGCAAGGTTATCAGCCTTGATGCTTCCGTGCTCTTCGATATGCCAAGCCCAACTATGCGCATCCTCAACGAGCTACACAGCAAGGGCTATAACGTCGACGCAGCTGTCGCTGAATTTAACGCCTTCAAACATCTGACGGAAGAAATGCGCCGTAAATTGCTGGATATTTCCCGCACATCGGAAAAGTCTTCCCGCTTTGGTTTCAACGTTAATCTTTAATTAACCCCATCCCCGACCACATATCGGGGATTAAATTAAATATCTGGATTAATTAACCGGAGGATTTGTCATGCTCAAACCTCACTACGGAACCGCATTAGTTTCTCGCGAGGACGTTAAACCCGGCACAGCAATTCTTTACAACGGGCGTTATTACATGGCGTCAGCGAACGTTAATAATGCACTTTACGCTCATTCACTGATTGAAAAAATTCGCATTATCTCAGATGCAATAGAAATTTACCTGAACAATAAAGGCCAACCGTTAATCTCACCAGCCTGAAAGGAAATATCATGCTCAATCAAAAAATAAATATCAATGTAAAAAGCGTCGTAACTCCAGCAGGAACGATAATGGGAGAAGTTTTTATGGATGATAAAATCATCGCCTATTTTGTCGTCCTGTCTGATGAGGCTATTTCTGTTATTGATACGGAAGGCAATGTTATGTTTATCGCAGAACATCCAGAAGACATCGCATTACAGGCCGCTGCATATTTCTTCGCTAAGGAGCAGGAGGAAGAATGTAACTGCCCTGTATGTCAGCTTTCCCGACAAATTAATTTAATGCATTAACCGGAATCAGGAGTTCCGCCATGAACGCATACCTCACCTGCGACCGCATAGAGGAGCGTCGCTGGATTAATCAGCAAATTCAGGATGAAAAGGATAAATGGATTGATGATCGGGCGCAGGAGCTTATCAGCATGTTCCCCGATAAACCATTGCTTATGAGCAGCCTTTTTTTACCCAAAGAAGCCCAACTGGCACTCACTGGCGAAAAAGCTGAAGAGGCGTACAACGATTATATCTCAGCGATCGCCTATGCTCGGGCGGAAGAAGAATGGGAGAGAAAATTCTCCCCCTGTCCTTTCTGATTTTCAGGACCAAAAAATGTTCGATATCGTTGAATTTGTTAAGCAGCAGGAGCGCTTTTTCTGCGAGGCATTAACTGAACCGACGCTGACATGGGCGAAGGAAAGTCAGTTTGCAATTCAGCAATTCCAGAAAAATGCCTTTCTGGCTGACACAGCACGGGCAAATCTGCCCAGCGCACAGAACGCTATCATCAATGTTGCCGCCATCGGCATAACCCTGAACCCGGCCAGCAAGCTGGCGTATCTGGTCCCACGAAAAAAGGCTGTATGCCTGGATATCAGTTATATGGGGCTTCTGCATCTGGCACAGGTCACAGGAGCCATTCAGTGGGGGCAATGCAAACTTGTTTACGAGAAGGACATTTACGAGTCCAACGGTATTGACTGCGCCCCCACGCACAAATACAACCCATTCGTAGACAGGGGCGCACGCATTGGCGGTTATTGTGTCGTAAAAACATCCGAAGGCGACTATCTGACCGAAGAGATGAGCAACAGGGAAATCGAGGTCATCAGGGCGTGCAGCAAAGCCGGAAATAACGGAGGAAGTAGCCCGTGGGATAGTTTCCCCGATGAAATGGCCCGCAAAGCCATTGTTAAACGCGCCAGCAAATACTGGCCCCGTCGCGATCGCCTGGATACAGCTATCGACTACCTGAACACTCAGGCCGGTGAAGGTATTATCCTGAATGCTGATCACATCCCTGAGCGCGACGTCACTCCCGCATCAGATGAGATTATCAATGAGATCACTCAGGCAATCACCGAAATCAACAAGAAATGGGATGACCTTCTCCCCGTATGTTCCAAAACATTCCGTCGCACGATTGCATCACATGAAGATCTCACGCAGGAAGAAGCCGTCAAAACGCTGGATTTTGTCAAAAAGAAAGCTGCCAGAAACAAGGCCACGGCGGAAGCGAAAGTTCACGCCACCACGGAAAATAACAGCGAGGCCGTGTCATGACACCAGAAATTATTCTCCAGCGAACTGGCGTGGATATTACCAGCCTCGACCAGGGCGATGATGGATGGCACAAGCTGAGACTCGGTGTTATCACTGCTTCAGAAGTTCACAACGTCATAGCCAAACCACGTTCAGGCAGCAAATGGCCTGATACAAAAATGTCATACTTCCACACCCTGCTGGCTGAAGTTTGTACTGGCGTGGCACCGGAAGTTAACGCTAAGTCGCTCGCATGGGGAAAGCAATACGAAGATGATGCCCGTGCCCTCTTCGAATTTATCGCGGATGTTACCGTCTCGGAAACGCCAATAATTTTTCGTGACGAAAGCATGCGCACCGCCTGCTCTCCCGACGGTTTATGCAGCGACGGTAACGGTCTTGAGCTTAAATGCCCCTTCACTTCCCGCGACTTCATGAAGTTCCGGCTTGGCGGCTTTGACGCTATCAAGCCTGCTTACATGGCCCAGGTGCAATTCAGCATGTGGGTTACAGACAAGGACGCCTGGTACTTCGCCAACTACGACCCACGTATGAAGCGTGAAGGCCTGCATTATGTCGTGGTCGAGCGGGATGAAAAGTACATGGCGAGTTTTGATGAGATGGTGCCGGAGTTCATCGACAAAATGGACGAAGCACTGGCGGAAATTGGTTTTGTATTTGGAGAACAATGGGGGGGGTTAATAACTAATGGATGATGTAATTTTTACTTACAATGAAGAATCAGCACTAACCGCCGGACAAGGTGGTTTTATTACCGAAACGGGTGCGCATATCATTAACATCACCGAAGCAGAACTCAAGCAATCAGAAAAAGGTGCCCGATTCATTGAGTTTTCTGGAGAATCCGACGACGGACGGAAAATCCAATATCTCAGTGTTTGTGTTCAGAAGAATGACGGCACTGAAAATAAATTTGGGGCGAGCATTATTCACGCCATGATGGGATGCACAGGAATTGGGCAGTTAACGCAACATATGGTTTCCGTCAGTAAATATGTTGCACCTGAGTTTCACGGAAAGAAAATCGGGTTAGTGCTCCAGAAAGTATTAACCACAAACAGAAAGACTGGCGCAGACAGTTACCAGATGGAAATCCGCATTCCATTCATTGCAGAAACAGGGCAGACACTGAAAGAAAAAGCTGAAGGAAAGAAACCAGAAACGGTAGCAAATATGGTTTCCACTCTCAAAGACAAAGACAATCGCAGCAAAAACGCAAACCCGAATCACACGGACGACCCGGGTTACTGGCAGTACGGTGGCGATAACTTTTAATTCACAAACAAAACCAGGCTTTAAATGCAGTGAACAACTGAAGCCTTAACACACCTCTACACGGAGATATTAATATGAACCAGCATCAAACTGATGTTAATGTTTTCATTAACGACCTCGACGGCGGGGTATTTGTTAACAAACTTGGTGCGGTATTAAGTGAAGTTGCCTTTGGCGTAAACAGCACAAACAAAAAAGGAAAGGTATGTGTTGAATTCGAATTATCTTCACTTGATGAAAATCGCGTATCAGTTTCCCATAAACTAAAATTCACACGCCCGACAATGCGTGGTAGTAAATCAGAAGAAGATACGACTAACACACCAATGTTTGTAAATAAAGGTGGTGAGCTTACTTTGTTCCAGAAAGACCAGGGACAGGTTTTTGATAAACAGGGCCAACATGACGCTGTTTTACGCTGAATAATCCCCGCCTTAAAACGCTCGCGCATTATCCCTAAATACATAAATTAAAGGTAAACATACATGTCTCAGTTAGATAGCAATGCCATTAAAGAAATTGTAAAACTCACCACTACTGCTTTTTCTGGTGAAAATTTGCCGCTTACGGAATGCCCTGTTGCGTTATTGCCGGACAATGTAAATATCGAAAGTCTGGAACAATTCATGACAGAACGTTTTCGTTTCCGTGGAGTCATGACCACAACCAGTATTGATGACTTTGTTGAATACAGCAAAGGGTATGCCGATGAGTGCTCCCGCTGCTTCATTAACGCGGAAACGATGAAAGCAGTCACTGTGTTCAATATCGGCACTCTGGAGCAACCTGGACACGCTGACAACAAGGCACTGCTGGAACTGAAAGCCACATCACCATATCGCGCATTACGTGACGTGGACGGCAAAAAACAACTCCAGAAATCTCTCGCTGAATGGCTGGAAGACTGGGCCGACTTCCTCACAGCCTATGACAGCGACGGTAATGTGCTGGATATCAAACAGGCGATCTCTGCTGTCCGTCGTCTTACCATCGACGCAAAACGCAGTGCTGAATATGAAGAGCAAAACTTCAGCGGTAGCCGCTCAGTCATGGAGTCCGTTGAGGCTAAAAGCAAAGAAATCATGCCTGCCACTTTCCGCTTTGAATGCATCCCATACGAGGGCCTGGGCAACAGGGAATTCACGCTGCGATTAAGCATTCTGACAAGCGAACAACCTGTTCTGGTGCTACGTATCGTGCGTGTTGAAGCTGCGGAAGAAGAAATTGCCAAAGAGTTCCGTGACCTGCTGAAAGAGCGTTTCGAAGAAGAAGATATCTTAACCTTCATCGGCACGTTCTCAGTGTGATGAAATCTGTGACAGGGACGTCACGACATATCGCTCATATTTCACGAGAAAATACACAGTTCCAGGAGGGTATACTATGCAATTTAAAGATTTACCAGAGGATATTCAGAAAATAGCTGCGGATACGCTTAAAGCCCATTTATCGGTGCTTGATTTAACAAAGGAACCAAAGGCGAATCTGGAAAATATATCCCGTAACGTGCGAAATGTTTTTGTCGGGCTGTATGCTTATGACAATGAAAAGCACGAGGAACATATTCAAAATGGTTGCATTAATAAATGTCAACAAAATATCAAACTTCCTGTTGCTGCTAAAACAGAGCAGAAAACAGATGTATTAGTATTCTGGAATACCGTTGAGGCTATCGCCAGGAGCACGATGTTGGAGTTTAACAACATCAATCATTCCGGGATCGACACTCATCAATCATCACATCGTGAGGGGTTTTCCATTCTTCTAACTCTGTTACAAGAGCAAGGCGAATATCCTCAGCCGACATCAAACGACACTGGGCAATAGTCTATTCACGTACGCTGCAACGTGAGGTCGTACCCCGGACACGGGTAAACATCCGGCAATTCCAGCTTACCACCTATTTAACCCCCTCCCCGTAACGAGACGAAGAAATGAGCACTCATCATGTTGTGAGTTTTTCAGGCGGTCGGACATCGGCGTACCTCGTCCACCTTATGGAGCAACGAAGAAAAGCTGGTGAAAACGTTCATTACATACTCATGGATACGGGATGTGAACACCCGCTGACGTACCGGTTTATTCGGGAGGTTGTGAAGTTCTGGGATATTCCGCTAACCGTGTTGCAGGTCGATATAAATCCAGAGCTTGGGCAGCCAAATGGTTATACGGAATGGGAACCAAAGGATATTCAGACGCGAATGCCGGTGCTTAAACCGTTTATGGACATGGTAAAAAAATATGGCACGCCATACATCGGCGGCGCGTTCTGCACTGACAGATTAAAACTCACCCCCTTCACAAAATACTGCGATGACCATTTCGGACAAGGGAACTACATCACGTGGCTGGGTATTCGTGCAGACGAACCCCGTAGGCTGAAACCGAAACCGGGCGTCCGGTATCTTGCCGAACTGTCAGATTTTGATAAGTCGGATGTTATCCGGTGGTGGCGAAAACAACCTTTTGATTTGCAAATCCCGGAGCACCTCGGGAACTGTGTTTTCTGCATCAAAAAGTCAACGCAAAAGCTGGGGCTTGCATGTAAAGACGAACCTGGTCTGATGCGGGTTTTTAATGAACTGGTTACAGGCAAACACGTCAGGGATGGTCATCGCAGAACAGGTAAAGACGTTATGTACCGTGGTCACCTGACGCTTGACGGGATTGCCAGGATGTATGCCGACAGCGACTACAGCAATTTGTATCAAGCGATGGTGCTGGCCAAGCGGTTTGATACTGGTTCGTGTTCCGAATCATGTGAAATCTGGGGTGACCAATTGGAGTTGAAATTCGAAGAGGTAGTGGCATGACAATCGTAAAAACCCATACCGGCATTGTGATCACCAAAGACGGCCCGCAGGTAAAAAAACTTCACCAGACAGAGCGGATGTGGGTCGTCGGCAAAAACGAGTTTTACCACAAAGAAACCGGACGCCGCCACTTTGCAGAAAATACGCGCCGCAGACTGCTGATCGACACAATCAAGCCTGTCGAGGTGAAGCATGTTTAAACAGAACGAAAAATCTATCGCTCAAATTGCTGAGTATATCCCGCGTACGTGCCGGGGTATGCAGTTGCAAGAAGCCAAAGCGCGCCTGGAGAAAAAAATTGCGCTCTATATCGATGACGGCTGTGATGCTGCCGTTCTTAACGCGGCTTTCGCACCAGCTCTTAACTGTCATACGCGGGAATCTTTTTTTTCGTGCATCGCAGCGCAGATCCACAAAGGAGGCAACCAGTGAGCAAGATTGACTATCAGGCACTGCGTGATGCGGCAGTAGCAATTGAAACAGTAGCAACGCCTCAGAAATTGCTGGCATTTCGTATGAAAGTCACACCTCAGGTTGTGCTGGCACTGCTGGATGAACGGGAAAGAAACCAGCAATACATCAAACGCCGCGACCATGAGAACGAGGATATTGCGCTAACGGTAGGGAAGCTGCGTGTTGAGCTTGAGGAAGCAAAATCAAAACTCAACGAGCAGCGTGAGTATTACGAAGGTGTTATCTCGGATGGGAGTAAGCGCATAGCAGAGTTAGAAAGTGATTCTCAGGAACAAAAGTTAGTTGAAGCAATCATTGTTGCGATAGAAAACGAACAGGAACGTCTTTTTGATGAAGATTACCTAATGGATTCGAAAGAATGCATTGACGTAATTCGTGAAGAAGTAAAGCGATGGAATGATTCCCGCGCCGCTGGCATTCGCATCAAAGGAGAGTGAGATGATTCACTACCACGGTGGGCCTATTACTCCTGATACGTGCGCAATGAGAGCATGGAAAGGGCGACATGCGTTTATCAGTTTTGCGCATTCAGGCCAGATCAATCTCGCGGCTGAATACTGTCAGTCGTTCGCGCTGGACAACGGTGCATTCACCGCCTGGAAAGCAGCTGGCAAAAACAAAATCGACTGGAGCGATTACTACGAGTTTGTTGCTCGCTGGAAGAATCACCCAGGATTCGATTTTGCCATTATCCCGGATGTTATTGATGGCGGAGAGGAGGAAAATGATGCGCTTCTGAATGAGTGGCCTCACGGAAAACTAGCTGGCGTTCCAGTGTGGCACATGAATGAAAGTGACGAGCGATTTATTCATTTGTGCAATGAGTTTCCGCGAGTGGCTATCGGTAGTTGTGGCGACTATGACGTAAAGCGCCCAACTCTTGCGGTAGCCAGAATGAAAGACCTGATTCGTCACATTGTTGATGGGCATGGTCAGCCGGTTACGAAACTACATGGATTGCGCATGTTAAATCCGCTGATATTCACAAAATTACCCTTAGCCAGCGCAGATAGTACGAACGTCGCTCGAAACATCGGTATTGATAAAGCCTGGTCTGGGGCTTATGCACCTGCAAGTAAAGAGACACGCGCAGCATTAATGGTAGAACGGATTGAGGCACACAATAGCCCTGGTTCTCTTGCGTATTGTGAACAACGCGACCGCTTTGAAATGCAATTGCAACTAGCAGTTTAAGGACTAACAAATGACCACTATTACTAAAGAACGTATTGAATTGTTCATTAAAAATCAGCTTGAAAACGGGCTTACTCGTAGCGAACAAATGGAAGTGGCACGGATTGCTTTGGCATCGCTGGAAGCAGAACCTGTAAGCCAAACTTACAAGTTGAACGAGCTATCTGGCAACTCTCCGGTAACTCCGGATGGTTGGATAAGCTGTAGTGAGCGAATGCCGAACGATAAACAGTATGTTTGGTGTTGGGGTAAGTCTTACGGCTGGACTGAGTGCGATACCTTCGAAGGGTATTACGATTGGTCGAGAAACAAATGGTGGGCAGTTACTGACAATGGGGAAGAACCGGCATCGAAAGTAACCCACTGGATGCCGCTACCAGAACCTCCGCAGGAGGTTAACCGTGGCTAACCTGCAACTTGCCGTCAAAGGTGAATACTTCGATGCCATGATTCGCGGGGAGAAAACGGAAGAGTATCGCTTGTGTAATGACTACTGGAATAAGCGAATCATGTTCCGGGAATATGACCGCCTGATTATCACAAAGGGATATCCGAAGCGCGACGATTCCAGCCGCAGAATTGATATTCCGTATGGCGGATATGAAATCAAGACAATCACACATCCGCACTTCGGTGATAAACCGGTAAAGGTATACGCGATAAAGGTAAATATTGATGGCTAAATCAGCAGCAGAGCGCAACTAACAATCCTCGCACTCGCGGGGATTTCTTTTATGCGAACTCGCTACGGCGAGCTTGAGAGGTTAACACGATGAAAAATAATATAATGAAAAATGGAACTATCGACAGCCAGGCTCTGTTGAAAATGGTGAATGAAGCGCGGAGACTGTGCGGTGAAAAAGAAGTACGCAACAACGACTTCATTGCACGCATCAAAGATGAACTTGAGGGGGAGGGTTACGAAAATTTCGTAACCCCCATGGATAAGAAAAAAGGTGGTGCGGATCAGGTTGTTATTGTGATGACCTATAAACAAGCGCTTCGGGTTGCCGCTCGTGAATCTAAATCCGTCCGTCGTTCGCTGGTCGATCAACTGGAGTCAATGCAACAGCAACTGCAACAAAAAACCACCACGAAACATTCGACTAACGGCCTTGAGGAATTCCGCAAAGCGCGGGCGCTGAAAATGACCGTCGATACAATGAAAGACCTTTTCGGATTCCTCCCCAACCTTGCCCCTGAAGCCAAACAGGTCGTTGCCGCCAGCCTGGTTAATCCCGTTGTAGGCGCTAACGTAATCCCGCTACCGATGATCAATGAACATTACTATTCGGCGTCAGAAGTTGGAGTGCAACTCAAAATATCCGCTAACAAGGTTGGTCGCATTGCCAATACCTACATGCTCAAAACAGAACAATACGGGAAATGGTTCATCGACAAATCCCCGCACTCGGATAAGCAGGTAGAAACCTTTCGCTATAATAATCGGGGAGTACAGAAGATCGAAGAAATCCTGGAGGCGGAGAACAACGCAGAGTTTGGAACATGACATCCCCGTCGTGAATGACGGGGGGGAGGCTTACTGTGTGTCGGAGTAGTATTTACGTGTTCAGAAAAGAGATTCATATAGAGGCTGAATCTGATCTTTTTTGGTCACATCTGGCTTCCACCATTGCAGGCAGAGTGAAGGCGTAGACTAAAAACATTTCGGTAAAACTCAGTATCTGGCTTGCCTCAATTGGTGTGAATACTTCATCTGTATGAACTGCTTTATTGGCATCTATTCGTACAATATGAGCCCATTCCTTCATCTGTTCAGTGATCAGGCCTTTTTTGTAAATCATCTGAATACGTTGCGACAGAGATTCTTTTCCTGCTTCATCGCCGAGCAGTTTTTTCGTTGAGATATCGAGGACTCTGCGACAAAGAATAACCACTGTGTCGTACCGCCTCCTCTGTAAATCCTCTTTTGCCTCAACAAAAGTACGGTCTGCAACCGGGGGCGTATATTCTGGTGCGGTAATTTTTTTGACCGCAGGATAGATCTTGCGGAAACGGTACTGGCTATTTCCTGAAATCAGAATATCAAGGTCTTTTTTCTGGCTTTCCGCCATAGGGCCGTGATAGTGGTCTGATGGGATTTCAACAATAGCAACACCTCCTTGATGACAACTTCTGCATACAAAAGCGACGTTAAAAAGAGGTGTTTTTTCAATTTGTTTTTCGGCAAATGCCTCAATAACAGCTCGCTCTTTTAAACAGTGCGGGCATGTAATGTCAAAGGAGACTAAACCCATGGATATTCCTCGCGAAATTAAAGAAATTAACGAAATCATTGAGGTTACTGATCGCCCCGAGTTTACCCTCATGTGGCGCTATGAAACAGGAACCGACGAGCAAAAATACATCATGGTTGCAGCATTGGCTGTGATGGCGATAGAAAGGGAGCGGATGGAAAGGAACGTAATAGTTATTCCTGAGAGAAATGATTCACCGGATCTGAGATGGCAGGGGCCGGAGTGGATGTGGCAATCCGGTGATGATATTTCTTCTCTGGGGGAAGCGCCGCCAGAATGACGGCGCGGTAGTGAAGGTAATCAAACATTTATGGCCTGAATCCCGTTTTTTTCAATAACGGAAAGAAGCGCGCCGCGCCGGGCGGAAACAGAAACGATGGGAGGGTGCATGTAAGGCGTTGCAAGAACTGAATAAATACCGTGACTTGATCAACGAATTGTCAGAGTGAGCGAAGCGGGAATCCACGTCCTTTAGGGCGTGGATGATATCAGGCTGTTGAAATACATGTAGAAAAGGAGCGCATACTATGACCGAAAAAGAGGTTTCTGATTTGTTACAAAAAAGGCGCACAGCTTTGTATAATTTGCGAAAAAAACACGGATTCCCGGAACCAGTACTTACTCATCCGGCGCGATATAGTCGTCAGGCCGTTGAACAATGGCTTAAAGCCGGAGGAATTAACCGAGCTGTTTAGCGTGCCAGAAAATTTTATCAGCATACAACTCATACGCATCTTTCTGTTCCGACAACCAGTCGTGTTTATTATACACGGCCATAACTCCCCCAAGTTCATGCCCCAGCATTTTTTCAGTGACGTGGGGCATAATTCCTTCCCCAGATAAATTCGTTACCAGAGAACGCCTAAAATCATGCGTTCTCCATTCAGGAATATCAATTTTCTCCCTTAACTTTTTCATGTACAAATTAGCCGACGAACGATCAATAGGTTTATCTATTTCCTGCCCGGGGAATAGCACATCAAAACCCGCATTAAGCAATCTCTCGATATAAGGTTTAACCTGAGTGAATACCGGACGCCGGATAATATTCCCCATTTTTGAATGCTCTTTTGGGGTTGTCCAGACCAGATCTTCCATGTTGAACTCACTGGCTGTCGCGAGACGTAGCTCAGAAAGTCTGGCCCCCCATAGCAATAGCAATTGATGTAACACCTTGTTGGAAGTAACTACTTTTGAGTTCTCCAGCGCCAGCCAAATTTTTGCCAGTTCCGTATAGGTAAGTACACGACTCCCTACATCTGGTTTTTTCCCAATATTCTTAACACTAAGCTTGAGTAATTCGCATGATGGGATTAACTGGCGGCTGATACACCAGTTAATAACTGAACGCAGTTGTAACAACAAAACACGAGCCTTTTTCTTGTTGAGGCTTTCTTGTTTGTCAAAGAAACGAGCCCATGCCGATACTGGGATACTGGCAACTGGCGAGCCTTCAAACTGTGTGTACATAGTGTTGTACACGACGGATCTGTAAAGCGTCTGTGTATTGGGTTTCAGATCAGTAACATACTTATCCCACCACTGATCCAGGCATTCTTTTAATGTCAGTTCGCCGTCACTGGGCGCAAAATAATTTTTAGGGTTAACTCCCTTCATGTACAATGCGCGCATCTCACCGACGATAACACGCGCGTCCTTCAGTGAAGTAGACGGATAGCGCCCGACAGTAAGACGTACTGGCTTACCATTCCAGCGATAACGGTACTGAAACGTGATAGTTCCTGCTGGAGTAATCCGCACACTTAACCCGTCACCATCGGTGATTTCAGCAGGGCCAGAGTAGGGTTTTCCGTAGAGGCCTCGTAGTTTGGTGTCGCTCAGTGCCAATGCTTTATATCCTGTACACAAGTTTATAATGTATTCTGTACTCAATATGTACGCATTAGCAAGTGAACAAAACACTTTTCAACGCAAAAGAAGATAATCAACCATGAACAAAAACGAACTTACACCTTGATTTTAAAACCATAAAGACGGTATTATCAGTCATATGGTGAACAACCAAAATCAATACGCAACAATGTCCTCTTAGTTAAATGGATATAATGAATACAAGCATTAACTAATTGATTTAAATACAGAAAGCACCAAAATAATCGTCATATCCGTACCCATTTATGTACACATCCCGTTAAGCATGCCCCGCACTTCCGTACGGGGCATGTTCTTTACTCCACTCCCACTTTTTTGTTGTACTCGCGGTTAAACCGATCCACGGCAATTTTCATATCCCGCTCAACCGATTTCACCATCGCCGACTGTTGCGCCAGACTGAGAGTACTGTCGGCGTAAATGGCATCACGCTGTTTACGCAAATCCTTCAGTCTCTTCCGGGTATCCTGCATAAGCCCGTTCATCAACAATTTTCCGTTGTTCTCGTCAATGAACGCCGTTCTTTCTGCACCGGTCAGACTCTTCAGCTCTGCGTGATACTGCGCAACCTCTGTCATCCGGTCGTACATCTTCTGCTGGTCTGCATACGGCATCACCTCACCCGAAATTTTCCCCAGGAAGGGCACCTGCTGCTCCGGTATATCAATACCGTTCAGCGATTTCACCGCCGCATCTGTGGTTTTGGAAATGAAGCGCCCTGTCCCTCCGGAGATATAGTCAATCCAGAATTTCAGCGATTCCGGTGTGATATCCACCGCGCCGGGACGATACTGGCTGCCACCTGAGAACGCATTCAGCCAGGATGCAAACGCCTTGTACGCCTCAGGCGTTGAACGTCTGCCCAGCTGGCTGTCCGGTTTCGGTGTGCCAAATGGCATGTTCTCCTGGTAAATCTGCGCCCCCATGAAGTTTTCATTCATGGCAAGGTTCGCAAACGGACGCAGAATGGTCGGCGCTGCATTTTTCAGCAATGCCCCGGACAGTGTTTCCGACGTTTCACTGCCCACAGGACTGAATGCCCCCAGGATACCACCGACAACATTACCGGCAGCACGTGAAGCAGTCAGGTCGCCCGCTGCCACACCTTCAGCAGTATGCCCGAGCAGGAAGAAAACGTTGTACCCGTAAGGCAGAGGAATACTCCAGTACTCTCCGGCCTTGCCCCCGAACACCGATTTCATAATGACGAGGTTACGCTCTTTCACATGAGACGGCACCTTGTCATACCAGTTAACCCCGTCATCATCCTCCCCCGCAACACTGCGGTTAAGCGAGCCAAGCAGATAACCCGCTCCCACAGCTGCAAGCGCGATTTTCTGCGGTACATTGAGATTCTTCCAGCGAAGGCGCTCCGGTAACGGCCCGTCGCCATTAAGATGTCCGAGCGTTCTCACCAGGTTTGCGGTCCCCTGAATGCTGGCGTTGGCAAACATATACAGCGAGTTCATCAGCGCTCCCTGCTCACCACGACGGTTAAAGTTCACCGTCATGTTTTTGGCAAGAGATGCCGCCTGCTGGCGTGACAAACCGGCATCACGGGCGTGTTTATAGGCAGAAAGACGCAGAGCGTTTTCAACCGCGCCGTTGGCATCCTCGACCAGGTTCAGGAACGAATGCCATGCACCGATACTCTGGCCTTTCCATCCTCCCTTCGCCAGCGATACAAGGCGATCCATTTCCTTCTGCTGGCCTTCAAGGTCACCCATGTTAAACCAGCCGGTTTTACCTCCATCCTCAACAAACTCTTTCCACACCTTCTGCCACTGCGCACCGTTGCCCGTGAGGGTTTTACCACGCAGACTGGCGTATACGGCAGACATGGCAGACCGGCTGTCTTTCACCACAGCCAGGGCGGATAAGTTATCCAGCCCTTTCAGTTTACCGTCGCTCCTTCCCTGCTCAGCCTTCAGGTTCATCACCGCCGTCTGCACGTCACGGATGAAGTTACTGACCAGAAATTCCGGGTTATACGACGTGTTCACCGTTGCCAGGAAACGGTTAACTTTCCCCAGCGTACGGATTACGGCGTTACTGGTTTCCGGCCCCATGTTCTTCATCGCACGCATCAGGCGCGGGTCATGGAGTTTGATGTAGTAAGTTTTGCCGTCCTTTTTGGTGGTGAAGTAGCGATCCGCCATCATTGCCATAGGCACCGGACGTTCAACAACTTCGCGACGGGTTTCGCCGGTTTCCGGATCAACACGCTCTGCAATCGCCCGCATGGTGTCCGGTTTGTCATCAGTGAATACCTGCCAGTAATCCTTATCGGGATTATCCTGCACCAGTTTCAGGAAGGCGTTACCCACTTCGTTTTTGCGATTGCGGATCAGCGATTCGCTCAAATCCTGTATCGCCTGAGTGGAAGGAGACTGTGCGCGGGATGCACGCCCCATGGCCTGCCTGCTTTCACGTCCGCCGATGGTGAAGCCCTTACCTGCACGGGGCAGTGACACCACACCGTCAACATCCTGACCTTTCAGGGGAACGTAGTAACGGTAGGCGTTCTGCCAGGCATCCACCACACCGCTCTCTTCCAGTCCGGCCTCACGGATAAGCTCACGGCGACGGGCCAGCATATCGTCAACAATCCCTGCCAGACGGTCATACTGTGCCTGTTTGCCACTGTTACGCACACGCTGCATGATTTCCGCCGCTTCCGCGTTGGTCATCCCCGAACCGCCGTCCGGCATTTTCGGGTTGATTTTCGCGATATGCGCGTTACGTTCCGGCGCGTGACGGGCGTAGAGGTACTCATCCAGATCGGCCTGCGCAATTTTGTAGTCCGCCAGTAATTTAGCCAGTGGCTGAACGTAGCGCTCCTTCATCACGTTCAGGTCGTTTTCCGCCTTCCCGTGGAAGAGTTCTTCAGCCATATAGGCGTTATTGCTGTCATCTATTTTTCCGCCAGTTTTACGGATATTCTCCTGCACCGCCTTCAGCACCTGGAATTTATCCTGCATCTGGCGAACAAAACGGGATGCAATTGTCTCTTCCGGTGTCAGACTGCTGGTACGGGAGTAATACGGCCCCTTGCGAATATCTTCAGGATAGAGTATTTTATCTACAGAGCCGCGATAAGAATGTTCCCCTTTGGGCAATTGAAGCCCTCTGTGCAGAAGGTTATCGCGGCTTAATTTTTTCTTCCGGTAAAGCGTTAATCCGGCTTTATCCAGACTATTTGCCTTATTCATTCCTCCTTCCGTACCGTAAACCGAAGCTACCTTGTTGATTTCCAGGCGCGACCGGACAGCCTTCATGTGTACCGCTGACACTACAGGATCACCATTTTTATCCATGGCATCAAGCAGCATCACAACCGCATTTCTTTCTGTCGCGGAACGGTAAATTGCATCCGGATCGTGCATCAGTTCCGGTAGTCTCTCGATAACATCCATCGGCACCACATGTTTCACTCCATTGGTGGCCTTACGCACAGTGTCGCGGGAGATAACCAGCGGCAAATCTGGTGCGCCAAGGTGACGCAATACCGGCGGCGTACGCCCGATGTTTACCGTTAAATCTGTGGTGCGCAGAGACTTCATCATTCTGGCAAGGTCATCACGATAACGCTCGCCCTCACCTTCCGGCACTTTGAACGGATCAGTCTTACCGCTACGGGAGTACTGAGACGATGCGCCAGCGCCATCCTCACGCGGCGTGTAACCTTCCCGCACACGCTGGCCTAACGTGCGAATAGTTTCGCGAACAAGTCTGATATCGTTCAGCTCTGTCGGCTTCAGTAACCCCGTGCGACGCAGTACCCCTTTGACCAGGGCAACAACACGCTCCCACGCCGCCACAAATTTATTCGGCTGTTTCTCCGCCATATGTGCCAGAAATTCACCTGCCTGCACTTCCGGTGATTCCTTAGCATAAGACGCATCAACCTTACGCCAGGCTTCACGGATGGTGGCGTTATCACTGTCACGGGTTTTCAGCACGGTCTTAATAATCGTCTGATATTCCGCTGGCGTGACTACATGCTCCATTGCATGGTGAATAATCTCGTGACGTAACTTCTCGCGAACGGTCCGCCCATCAGGGATGTTATCCGCCACCAGGACAATTTCACGTTTATCCGGACGATAGAACGCGTGCACCTTGCCGTAACCGTCGAATGATTCACCCGCCAGTGCTTCAGCCTCTTTCTGTGACTTCACCACGCGGACCTTCAGGTCACTGTCCTTAATGCCACTAATCACGCCACGGGCAACAGCTTCAACCTGCGGGACCGGACTGCCTTTGGCTTCCGCACTACGGTTAACATCCGAAATCAGATTGCCTTCAGGTGTGCGGGTCACGCCCTTACGGGAATAAAACGCAACTCCCTTGTCCGTCTCACGGGTTTTCAGTGTTCGGAACAAGTGATCGAATGCCTCACGAATACCGCCATCCAGTTCTGCATTCGTCGGATAAGCGTAGGTGTCCGGCTGTCCATGGTCATCCGCCTTACGGATATTGACCAGATAATCATTCTCCACGCCAGCCATACGCGCTTTATCCTGAACATAACGCTCAAAGGCTCGCGCCGCCATTTCAACATCCGTTGACCAGTACGGTTTTGAACGAACGCCATCCAGGCGTTCAGAACGACGCAACATGTCACTGCTGTTAATGGCTTTCATCACGCCTTTAAACGCGTCGTAAACCTCCTGACGTACCGGATATTCCGCATCAACATACCTGCCGTCTTTAAATACGCGCCCGGCACGCTGTGCTTCCGTCATATAGTCGCCACCTGACGTGATCTTCCCGTCAGTGGAAACATCATAACGACCAAAATAATTATCCAGTGAATGGAACCATTCGTGGGCCAGCGCCCCCGGTCCGTTACCTTTTGTCAGGTTGATTGCCACCTCACCCGGCTCATAGTGTGCCGCCGCCTTACCCTTACCACGGGCACCAAAAGCAAGCCCAAGACGACCGTTCAGAGAAAGCGCTTTTGTCGGCACGTTCAGCACGTCAGCCAGGTCATGCAGCGAGTCATAAGCCCGGTTCAAATCAGCCTGACGACGCGGACTTTCCACATAATTACCAAACTGCACACCACAAAAACCAAACGCATCACTGAACTGCTCCGGCGAAACATCCCCCTTGCGGCGTTCTGGTCCGGTACGATCGCGGTTGGTGGCGTTACGCTGCTCCTCACGCGAGACTTCACGCAGCGCCTTCACCTGATTAACCAGCTCATCACGATGTGTGCGCACATAATCATGTGCATCACGGGCAGACTCAAAACCGCCCTTCAGTTTCTGCCTGTTTTTGCCATAACCGATAAAAATGTCGCCACTGGCCTTATGCCGGTACACGTCAAAGGTTATTCTGTCATCAGCAGAGGTTGCTGGCGTTTCCCTTTCTCTGGAGCCTTGTTCATCGAAATATGCTTTCGCCTTTTTCAGTAACTCATCCCGGCTTTCCGAGAAAAAGAGGTCGCGCCCCTTGCTATCACGAAGCGAATACATCATTTGCGGCGGATCGTAACGTTTTCCCCCGACAAACGAATAAACACCGGACCTGACACGATAGCCGGATGCTTTATCAATCTGCAATGCAGAAAGCGTACGGAGCAGTTTCCAGGTATCCGACATGCTCCGTAACCCCGGCTTACTGTCCATCATATCAGCCAGTTTCGCTGCCGGAATTTTCCCCTCCAGCATACCGGCAGTAGCTTCGCGACCGCTTTTAACAATGCTGATCCATTTCTGCATGTTACGGCTTGTTCTGGTGGGAATTTCACTGCGATACAACGCCATCATTGCCAGCGTGTCACTATCCACACCTTCTTTTTCCAGACGGGCATAATCCGGCTTTGGAAACAGTTTGCTCAGTGGTTGTGTCGCGTACTCCCCATCCTCCAGCGTTTTACCCATAGCTTCAGCAAGCTGCGCATAACGGTGTTTTGCCGCGCCCTTAATCTCCTCGCCAAAGTCTTCAATTTTCGCACCACGCGCCTGCTGGTGAGTGCTCGGTTTATCTACCGGCACCGGCACCTCAGTATCCGGAACATCGGTTATGGTCTGGCGATTATCCCCGGTCTGTCTGCGCGCTTCTGCCTGCTGTGCCAGTTCCGGAAGGGAGTCACGAACCATACGAGGGAGTGATTCAGGCTGTGGCATATCAACCCCACGCTGACTTTCAGGTGCAGGAAGTCCTTCACGCATTGGTGCTGTGGCGTTCTGCTCATCCGGTGACGGCAGACCACGACGAACTGTTTCGCCCTCCAGTATTTCCCCCTGGCGACCAGCGGCATTTTCCGGTGCCTGCGCACGTCCTTTCTGGAAACTCTGGCCCTTCACCTCACCGGTTGTGGTAAAACGACCACCACGTCCGGCCTGATTTTCATCCGGCGTACGCGCTACTTCTCCTGGTAACGGATATCCCTGTCCGGGATGAATATCGCCGGGAGCGGGAAGGCGTGGACGCTCAGTTAACTCCTGTGCTGTCGGACCGGCATCACCTTCAGCCATCTGGGAACGCACCAGTTCTTCCGCCGTCGGCGCGTTGCCACGGGCAAGACGGGCCTGCACTTCTGTATCATCCCCCGTAAAACCACGGAATCGCGGGTCACGCATGAACGCGGGCTGTTCCATCGGATCAGCATCAGTAATACGCTCTCCGTCAGCCAGAGTGTTAATGGTCTCCGTTGCCACATCTTCAGAGAACGCAGGATTATCCATTTCAACGGCATACTGATTCTCGCCTTTCTTCACTACGGACGGTTTCAGGCCGGTGGCGCTGGCATTGCGGAAAACGTCGCTCCCCAGAGCACTTTTTTCATCCGTGAAATAACGGTTGTCCGGACGCACCTTTTCAATGCGTTCTGCTGGTCTGGACGCACCACTCCCGTTAATTTCAATACGAACTTCATCCGGATCGCGGAACCGCACCGTCGGGTAAATACTCCCGTCGCCATCATCCGCATTTTCCGGCTGTGGCTGTGCCTCCGGTCTGGCCTCCTGCTGAGGGCGAAGCACATCACGGATAGCCTGTAACTGCTGCTCTTCAGTATCAGTACGCCCTTCCTTCAGGCTGAGTTTTCGGTATTCCTCAAGCAGTTCAGGGCGCGGCTTCGCCTTCAGCTCATCCATCACCGCCTGTCGCTTCGCCTGTTCATCCAGTTCATTTAACAGCTGGCTGGCGGCTTCCCGGCGATGAACGGCAGACGTGTCTCCCTCAGGTGCCATATCCGCATCAGCATACTGTTCCAGAAGTTGCTCGCGATTCATGCCCTGCATGGATTCGCGATGCTGTGCCACCGGATCAGCCGGTTCGGGTTGCGGGGCTGCTTCACCCTGCTGTACGACTTCAGCCTCACGCATGGCGGTTTCTTCTGCGGCCTGACGTTTTCCACGATATCCGGCAACCGCACCGAACGGTGCGCCCATCGCTGCACCAAGAGCGGCTCCTTCGATCGTTGCGTCAGCTACCCCCTCCCATGGTGATACATCCATTCCGGCAGTCTCACGCAACGTCATATTTTCCTGGTAACGCGAATAGCCGCCCTGCGCCGCATTAATCGTCCCCTGTTCCGTGGCATTTCTGACAATGCCGCTTTTAACGGTCTTCGCCGTGCCCCGCATCGCCAGATTAAACAACTGAGCATCGCCCAGTTTTGCCGCCATGGCATTCACAGCCAGCAATTCAGGATCGGTTGCCAGCTGCGCGCGCACCTCATCGGCAACACGCTCTTTTGCCAGATCCATTTTCTGGCGATCAGTAAGCTGTGCGTGCTGCGGATCTGCATCAATTGACAAAAACGTCTGCTGAAATTTCGGGGACTTCGCCAGCTCAGAGTAATCCGCGTTAAGAACAGAGTCTGCTGCTGCCATTGCACTCTGCCCCTGTGCGCTGGCTGAGGAATGGGTGATCAGGCCTGCCTGGAATAAATCCGGCATTTTTTTATCGACAGCTTCTGCTGCCAGTGCGGTAGCTCTTTCCGGCTGCATCCCTGCCGCAATGTATTTTTTCTCCAGCCCGGCGGTCAGCACTTTTCGCAGAGTGACTTCACCCAGCTTTTTAGTCACACCGCCTGCAACCATATCAGGTACAAGGGCACCAATCAGGTTTACGCCCTTCGCCACCCAGACCGCAGAATCATCATAGCCTTCAGTCATCGGTGTATTCAGCGCCCGCTGCGCCCCCGGCGACATCTTGCCAGTCAGCCATTCATCCGAGGCTTTAGCGCCGCCACTGACTGCCTTGCCTGTGACCTTCAGACCTTTACCGACAGTATCAGTAACCGCATTTTTTCCATCAGGCAGAGTGTCGATGACCTCATCCGCCCCCTTGCTGCCACCGACAAAAATATCCTGAACAGTTGCGACTCCCGGCAGCCCCATACGGCTGAACTCATTTAAAATACGCGCCCCTGTTTTTACCGGGCTCTGAATCATCGCATCACCGAGTCCACGGGCCATTTCCCCTGCCCCCCGGACAGACTGGGCGACACCTTTCCCCATCGTTGGTAATACATCACTCAGGCTGAACGATGTGCTGTGATCAACAGCGTTCTCCGGGTTGTTGAAAAAATCCTGCCAGTAATTTTCGCCCGGCTGCTTAATGTTCAGGCTGCTGCGGTTCCGGTTACCCAATTGTGCTTCAGGGCGCTGTTCATCTGAATAAGCCATACAGACTCCAGTAAAAAAAAGCCCGACGCGATGGTCGGGCGTAAGTGAACGAGATTAACGGGAAGTGCGTTACTGCCGCGTAACTTTACTTCATCCAGCCTCTGATCTCTTCGGCTGATGCAGCAGCGCTATAATTCTTCGCTTTTTCCTGTTCGGCTTTTTTATCCCGGAGGTGATTCTGGTACCAAATTTCCAGCTCCTTTTCACGCCCCGGTTCCAGCAAGGCTGGCATATTGGCGGCAGTCGCTTTGACAAACTCCAGTTTGACCGGATCGCCCTCCGCCCAGGTCTGCCCCTTCTGTAAAAGCTGTTCAAATTTCTGTTGCTGAATTTTCTGCTGATATTCCGGTAAACCATGCGCAGCTAAAAATTCATCCCTCGCAGCCTGAGCATTACCGCCGTTCTTGATCGCTTCCGCTGCTACCTGGCTGGCTTCTTTCTGAATATCTTTCAGAGAAAGCCCCTCCTGCTTCGGCGTGAAATAACCGAAATTTTTCGAAATTTCCGCGAATTTACTGCGATCCCTGACAAGCTCAACAGCCTTATCAACAGGCACCGCCAGCACGGTTTGATCATCAGGATGTGCACTGCCGTATTCTGTTACAGGTTTATGCGCGGTGGAGCCATCGCTGTATGTGAGATCAAGGCCAATAAGTACGTACCCTTCCTGCTGCGCCGGTACGATACTGCCAATCCTGGCCTCTTTTATCGTCTTTTTCCCGGTTGAATCGGGCATGCCAATACGCTGTTGCAGTTCCGGGGCAAACACACCAGAAAGCGCATCAAGACTTTCCGGGGTATTGAGTGAAGCGATCGCCCTGTCCGGCTTGTCATCAAAGATTTTTTGCAGGTTGTTCACGGCCTGACCCGCTTTCGCTGCATAGCCTTCACTTGACATAAGAGTTAATGGATGTCCCTTTGGTAACTGCCCGTAAATACGCATTGCAGCCTCCTGATCGCCAGCATCAATTGCTTTTCCAAGCGCTGTCATTAATGGCTGGCTGTGGGCAATCATATCGTTATACTCAAGCCGTCGCTGGTTGTATTTTTCCAGTTGCAGCCTCTGCTGAGAAATGCCAAGTGACGCATTCCGGTAATTCTGCGCTGCGGCGTGTTCCCTCTCTTTCAGCGCATATTCACGATCGGCATTTTTGACATTAAGATCATATGTACGCTGATCATTTTCCTTTCGATGCTCAAACTGCGACTGCGCAAATTCAAAATCGCGCTCGTTATTTTTCTGTTGTTGAGCAAGCTGTGCTTCACGCAGACCAAGCTCCTTACGACGGGTCATGGCCTGGTCAACGGTGCTGAATCCGGCAAGTAACCCCTGTGCAAATCCGCTCATTCACCACTCCTTAAAACAACGAACCAGCAAGACCACCGATGACTGCACCAATAGCGGCACCGGGGAGACCACCAACAGCAGCGCCCATAGCTGCACCCGTACCAATTCCCGTGCCGATATTCTGTTTGTTCTGCGCTTTCTGTTGCGCCGCCATCTGTTTGTTCGCGGCCTCAATTTCTTCACGTCGTCTGTCGGCATCACTTATTCCCTGTAATGCCTCACGCCGCGACTGATTCGCAATATCCAGTAAACCGTATCCCATATTTCCTCCTTACGCTGACACCAGTTGTCCGCCAACACTCAGTTGCTGTCTTGCAGGTGCAGAAGCCCCCGTCAGTATGTTCATCTGGCGATCCTGCTCTGCTTCACGGATACCATTTTTCGCGCCAGCAATTGCCAGGGCATTACGTAACCCCAGCGTATTACTGTTGGGATTATCAGGTCGGTTAACGCCATATCGTGCCATCTGGTTATCCTGCGCCATCTGCGCTGTACGGAGACTGGAAGTGGCAAGGCCGCCCACCCGGGCAAGCTGCGCATTCATCAGGCTGTTGTTCTCGCCAAGGTCAGCCAGCCTTGCCACGCGGGGCAAATATCTGGTTCGCCAGTCGTCGTATTGTTGGCGTGTCAGCGCTGCTGACGTCTGCCAGTCACCCTGTGGGCGGGCTGCTCCTGAATAACCAGCCCTTGCGAGAGTTTCGTATTTACCGTACTCCATAATCACAGTCTCCAGTTCTGAGCCTGATGCTGAATGGCATTAGCGCCGGTGCCTGGCGTTTTAGCGCCACCACCTCCGTTACCGCCAGCCTTATGCATCGCGTACGCACCTACAGCTCCCAGACCAGCGCCAACAAGAGAAGCTCGCCCCTGCTGTTTCGTAAACGCAGCCTGTGCGTCCGATTTAGCTTTTGCCAGACTGCTGTCTGCCAGCGAGTTAAAACTCTGTAACGCATCTGCCTTCTGACCGGAACCGAGAGCAGCAACATCCTGTAGCCCGGCAACATACTTATCTGCCTGCGATACCTGCCCCCGTGTGGTTGTGTCAATCTGCCCGGTTACCTGATCACTCTGGTTCGCATTCATTACCGCGTTAAAGCGACCACTGGACGGGTCAACACCGGACTGAGCAAGATTACCCGCCAGCTCCTTCCGTGCTTCGCCAAACTGTTTCTGATACCCCAGATTTGTGGTGCCAGCAATATTGTCGTACTGCTGCTCACTGTTAAGGTCATCGACCTTTTTCATGAAGTTATCTTCTGCCGGACGGAGAATATTTTTGTAATCCTGCCACCCTTTCCAGGCCACCTCTTCCTGTGCTATTTGCGCTGCTGTTGGTTTTACTTTGGTATCACCACCACCTTTACTTCCGCCCATAATGGCTCCTCAGATAACAAAAAACCCTGCCGGAGCAGGGTCAGAATGTGAATTGCAATGTGGGTTTACGCTCGATGATGAATACAGTGGCAGTCAGACTGCTATCCTGAACACCATGAAGCCATCCTCATCATCCGGCATTCGCTCAAAGCCCAGACGTTTTCCCAGCCAGATAAATCCTCGTCTTGCCGTATGAAATTCGGCCCAGCGTCCGCCAGCCAGGCGGGTTAATGTCTTCACCTCCGGCAGATAACGCTCAACACTCTTACTCCCCGTACACACGCCCAGTAACACCAGAACATAAGGGATACCATCGTCACTGAGCACAGAACGCAGCACCAGAAAACCATCCGGCGCTTCAAAGCAAAACGCCTGCTTTTTAAGGCAGGCGTCTTTAACTTCATTCATAAATTCAGGGTTGCGGGAATTTCTCACAACACGCTGCATATACCGGAGAATTCTGTCGTCCATTCTCTCACCTGAAACGGGTGCCATATCGGCTGAACCTCAGCAACCAGTTGACGGGGACTTTCGTCCCCGTCGCGGTTTTCCTACTGCTTACACTGTAAGAACGCCGCAAACTCCGCTCCCCACAAATTCAGCCGGAACTCACACAACGAGCCGTGTAACATCCAGATGGTGAAGATTACCGTCATACAAATTGTGACAGTGATGAGCGATTTTTGCGACATAGCGCTTGCCTCCTGAGTGGAGAGGCGCTAACCTTCTACTTGCTTAAGGTATGATGGTTAGGGCCTCGGGTTAAACAAAATGTTTGACTCGGGGCCTTTCCACATCAGGCCTTCAGGTTCTCCCTCCAGCCATCAGCCGAAAGGCACCCGCGCATAATCTACGATTTTTGCCCTGCACGGGCAACAAAAAACCCGCCATCACAGCGGGTTATGACATGTTGTCGGATACAGTTCAGAATTTCAGGCCAATACCTACAACAACCCCGCTCGTGCGCCAGTCACCAGATCCGGAGCTTTCATACGCGACATCCATAGCAACACTTTCATTCAGGTTAAATTGTGCACCAGCAGCCCATGCAAGTGCTGTTTTTTTCGTACTGTTGCTTTCAGAAAATCCACCGGTACTGTTAATGTTGTCCTTAATTTTCAGGTCAGCGGTAACTTTAGCTACGCCCATACCAGCCATTGCATACACACTGAGGTATTCGTTAAACCGCCACGAAGGACCCGCTAACAGGCTCCAGTAATTCGCTCTGATATCTGTTCTTCCTGAAGCTGCCGGATTTTTAACCTCTCTGGATTCATCTCCTGGGTTAATATCAATAAATGCCTGCGCATTAGTCATAGAACGCGCCCATGTAAAAGATGTTATAACACCAATCTCATCCGTTATCTCATAACGATACCTGATGCTCATCCCCTGAGGAGATTTGCCTTTGCCATCATGCCCCCGGACAGAAGCATCTGCATATTCGCCTGAATTGAAGTAGTGTCTGTTTGTAAAACGGTTAAAAGTATCAAGATTATAAAGACTTAAATCCTTAACAAAATTGTTCAGTCCAGAGAGCTGAAGATGAGCGTATCCGAAAGAAACTGTACTGTCACCTTGTGCTGCACAGGCAGGGGCTGCTACAAAACTCATCACAAAAGTTGTGCACGCAAAAATAATTCTGGCATGTTTCATTTTTAGACTTTTCCTATAATAAAATAACCCCGTATTATCTAAGATGAATTTAGTTTTATTACTTAATATTCATACTGACAGGCATATCAGTCATATATTGATGAATTAATGACCAGCACTTTATCTATATACGGCTTCCGAATATCCCATGTTGCACGACCGGAATAATGCTCACAGGAATATATTTTATTTCCTGTAGCCCCCGTTGATGTGGTGTAAATCGGTCGGTCATAAGGTGTACGCTGCCAGTTATAATACCCAACCAGTGCAGGCATAATTGCACATGGATATCCGAGGTCTTTTTCAAATTTGATATCAACAGGTATTAACTTCGCGTCAAGCAGCATCATTTCGCCATGGTAAATCATCTCACCCGACGGGTTATACATGGCAATACCATACTCAGAAGGTTGAGTAACCATATTCGCAAAAGCATAAACAGTCGTAACACCAGGATTCGTTCCCCTGACAATTTGATGAAGCCTTAAGGCATGATATCCATCAATCTGTTCATGTGTGTACATGACATCGGCCTTTTTCTCTGTTCTGATAAAGAAAAAACAACTTTTTCCTGACGGGATTGATGTTTTAAAAAAAGCCTTCTCAGTCGCCGGAATAGTTCCCTTATTGATCAGACACTGAGGCGTAAACCCCGGGCTTATCCACAAGCTGCCATCTGGTTTCGTAATGCTTAAACCATACATACAACTCACCCCCAGAATGTATAAATATATGACCCCATCCCCTGCTCAAGATTCGACCACGTCACCGTATTGCCATTAATGGTTATCTTCGGTACTTTCCGGTCCTTAAATACATTATTCCACGGAAATAATGAACAGACTGCCTGTAATGTTTTCCCTTCTGGTTTATTCGTATACGTTTTTGATCCCGACTCCGACGTAAATCTGTCCAGGAAAAATATGGGAGTAAGCACGCCCGTAACATTAACATTGTTTCTGTTGTATATTGCAAAACCATATTCTGCCAATGTCAGCCTCCGGCTCAGCTTAACCTGCCTATGCGAACAGCCAGGCGTCCGTTCTGGTCATAAACTTCAATTTTATCATTGCGGATCACCAGCCCAACATTCTGATTAGAGTAACGAATTGTCAGTTGCCCCTGCGACGTAACACTAAAAAGGCCACCAATATTCAGGTTACCCTGAGAATCAACCTGAAAGTTCCCGTTCTGAATAACAGCACTACGGATAACAGGCGACGTGATACTTGCCCCGGCTTTTACTTCATCTGCCACAACCTTCCGCGACACCAGTGTTTCAATCACCGCGTCATAAATCATCGCTTTGGGAATAACAACTTTTCCACCTGACACCGCAAAGGGATAGGCTGTGTTATCCGGGTTGTTCGGGTCAAAGACAAACAACTGCGATGCCGAAATTGCAACCTGGCTTACCGGCTTCCCTTCACCATCTTTTCCTGCAACAATTCCGATCCCCGCAGTAATTCCCTCAACGCCGGTCTTTTTTGACCACATGGCCAGGAAAGCTTCACCGCCTTCTTTATCCACCTTAGTGATGCGCTCATTTACCTTATTAAGCTCTTCACTGGTTGACTTATTCATCCCCGTAACACGGGTATCAATACCACCGATAGTTTTCAGTGTTTCTTCCCTGAGATTACCCACAACTTCCGTCGTCTCGATTGCCGCGTCCTTTACTGCCTGCCCCTGAGCATTCTTTATTTCCTTACGCAGCTCTTCCACCACCGGTGACTTTGCAGCCTCCTCCTTGATCTGGTCAATAATGGCCTGAACGCTTATCTGGGTTTGTGCGGGAGTGCCTTTTACCGCGTTCCATGGCCCTTTCACTCCCGCTGCATTAACAAAGCGTATCCAGTAGAATCCCGACCAGCCCGGATCAACCGGATCACCGTAAACCTGCCCCGGCGTCGTGGCAACCAGCACCGCATCCGAAAGGTCATCCTCCGTACCCCGCCAGATTTCAGTCAGTGAATGACCGCGATAATTCGGCATATCCCATTCAAGCAGTACCGAGCCAAATCCCCCTGTCGCCTTAAAATTCTGAGGTTTCGATGGGAAATCAACGACCATTACAGAGCTGTCCATCTCAATCCCCGGATTAAGGGCATATGCGGCACCACCTGAAGTCCGGCGACGGGCCAGCTTCAGACCGACCAGTTCTTCACGGGTTACAAAAGCATGACGACCATCGCCACGTTGTCCTGTCCCTATCTCCATATTTTCCACAACCGCAGATAAATCCTTTCCTGCGCGCCACGGTTTTTTTGTCATACCGGCAGCTCCGACATCGATGTACTGAGTGTAATACGTTCAACCTGACCAAAACCGGAAACCAGTATCTGCCAGTTTTGCCCGGTTGCAGCAGGTAATCTCACAACGCTTCCCGAAAAGCTTCCAGGTGCAAGGTGAATCACCGGAACATCATCTGCCAGCACAGTAATTCCCACCCGCTCTGGCGTCGGAGACTTCACCCTGAGACAGGAGAAAGAGGTTCTTTCCGGAAGGGAAAATACCTTTGAATGCCATCTGATTGTCGACGGCAAACTCCCTCCGGCGATCGCAGACATGTTTTGTCCTGATACCACCCGCATAACATCGTTAACCAGGTCAACACATGCGCAGTCAAAAGGTGTACTGAGGTAGCGGATATCCATACCTGCCGGGTTGAAGACAAACACATCCTGCTTACCATCCGGTTTCGTGTAACAGGCAATGTATTCACCACGCCAGGGATAAGCCACAATGGAGGCCGGATTAAACTGACTCTGCCACTGTTCCGGCGAAATAATCTGCTCCGTCGCCAGAGCGGCATTACCGTTTGCATCAACAGACACCAGGCCATTTGTTCCTGCATACAGCACAAAGCCCTCCATCGCGACCATACTCCGCCTGCTCAGACACGCCTGCATTGAAGGAATTCTGGAGCCAGAAATTGTGGAAGGCGATACACCACTGAACAGATAAGGCTCACCCTTTGTCGCCACCACCAGTGATGTTCCGAGCGGACAGATAGCCACAATATCTTCTGCCGTCGTGTGACGATTCACTTCCGACCATGCATACGGCAGATACGCTTCCGAAAACATCACTTCATTACCGGCAAATCCGGCGGCAATACCATTCGCCATCAGGCAAAGGCCTGTCATATTCTCCGGCGGCGGCAGGTAATCCCATGTCGCCAGCGAAGGTCCAAGATTTTTCGCCGGTATTTTATCCGTGTAACTGAGCACGGATGCATCCAGTTCAGCCACGAGTAAAAAATCCGCCTCCCCTCCACCTGATGCAGAACGATAAATACGACGACGTTTAATACTGGCATTCTGCAATGGCACCGGAGCCAGCGTCAGTTGTACCGCAGTTCCCGGAGTACGGAGTGTTACCTCCAGAGACGCCGGACCTGGCGGACCTTCTTCACCATAATCTGAGACAAAGGTTTCCGTATAAAACCGGGTTTCATCATCATTCGGGTTATCGTCAGAAACATCACCGCCCTGCTGAACAGTACAGACAGGAGCTGTCGTCGGCGCGGGGATCCCCAGACGATACGATGATGTCGGGTGATTCCCGTCCCCTTTTGTGGCAATGGTCGCATCCGTCACTTTAGGAAAACGCCCGTCAGTGTAGTAAATACGCCCGTGGGGGTCCTGAGCGATCGGACTGCGGATCACATCCACCACATCCGGCCATGCAAACCAGAAATCGTCACGGTAATGAAAAATTGTTTTTGGCTTAATTGTGAATGTTTTCTCAACCCCGGATATCTGACGTTCTGGTGTAATAACACCAAACCGGAAATGGCAGTCCTCCGCCAGTACAGCGGAATGCTCGGGCAGCATGGATGTCACAACGCGCGGCATCATCCCACGCATCGTGGTGATATCGATATAGGGCATAGAAATTCCTTTGACTGCTTCAGGCTTAAAAATCAGGGGATTTATGATGGAATTCGCTAAAATCGCGATCGGTATCACTGCAACAGAGTGTTGCTATGATATTCTGGACAAGACGCAACAACTCACTAATTGTTATCAAACGTCTTTCTTCTGGTCGGGGAGCATGTTGCTCCCCCTTTTTTTACTGCATTACCACCGCAGCTGTAGCAACAAGAGCCAGCACACCACCAAGCCACACAAACAGCATGAAGCACATTGCGCCTGTGGTGTAACGTTTTCTTCCGATTGTCCGGCATCTCTCTTTATTCATCATCTGCACCTTCTGAACTATCAGAAGATTCTGCGCATCCGGCAGGACCACCATCAGGCACCAACAAGCCGTCTGACGCTCACACCATACAGCCCGTTTTTCGCCATTCCCGTATACAGAAAGGTATTCACCGTCTTCGTGTGGATACCCATTTCACTGGCAAGGCGACAGGGTCTCGACTGGCGGTAGACATAACCGAACATCACCACCATCTCTGACATCGTCAGCGGGCGGGCAGCACTGTTATACGTCCAGACGCCGTTGTGTATGGCATCACTTATCTGCTCACCATCACGGAGCAACTCCGCATCCAGTTGCAGAAAATGACGCCCCTGGAACATACAGCGCATCAGCCTGCCCAGCAGGCCATCACTAATTATCAGCCAGGATTCGTCAAAGTCCGGGATATAACGGCGGTTCTCCGGCAGGAAAAACTCCCTCGCCAGTATCACACTGTGTTCCTTCAGTAACGCCTGCAGACCATACTCCAGATAGCGATTCCTGGTAGCCAGAATCACCTTCATCGCAGCACCTTCCTGTTTTTTATGCCCCATGAAAAACGGCAGACCAGAGTCCTGCGCCTGCCGTCATACTTCATGTCACCTTCAGCAATTAAAACTCGAAGTTCACACCAACATTCCAGGAGGCATCGCCATCACTGAATGCCACGCCTGCTTTCGCTGCGGTCTGCTCGTTGAAGCGGTAACCCACACCCACCGCCAGTGCCTGCTGGTCGCTGTAACCACCAACCGCTGCCGTGGCGTTGAATTTACCCACACTGTACGGCTGGAACAGACCTGTCAGGGCCGCAGACTGTGCTGCTGCTCGTTTCATTTCCTTATGGTTTTCATTAATCTGGCGCTGCTGGCTGTCCAGACGTGCTGAATGTTGCTGCAGCGTACGGGTATTGGCTGCAATCGCCTTGCTGTTTTTCTCAATGGATTGCGTGTTACGGGTGACACGGCCATCAATGGCACCAACTGCTGCATCAATACGGTCAGTACGACCAGACAGGGCTACCAGACCATCGTTAACAGAAATGGTGTTCTTTGCACCTTCTGCACGGGTCAGGGTGCCGTCAGAACTCACACCAACAGTGGTGCGATCTTTGATGGATTTATCCAGATCAACAATAGCATCGCTTACACGCACATTTTTTGGAGCTGTAACATCATGTGTATAGCTGCCATCCTCTTCCTGATAAATGGTTGTATCTGCCTGAATGGCTGCAACTACATTTTTTACAGACTCTCGCTCCACTGAGCCTGTTTCATCAAGGGTAATGTTACCGTTAGCATCGATAGCAAAAGTTGTGTCTTTATTCAACCTATCTATATTGGTAACGATGCGGTTGTATTCCTGCAGAACACCTGGGCCTTGTTTAACAGCAGCAAGCGCGGCATCAGAGTTTCCCCCTGAACGAACCGCAGACACATACGCTGGCGCTGTTTCAGATGTAATCTTAGAAGATATATCATCTTTCAAAGCTAATACTTTATCTAAATCATTTTTATTTATTTTTTTCAAAGACTCTAATTTTAAACTCTCTGAGTAAACAGGAAATGATATTTTATTAGCTATATCCTGTAACTCTTTTTTAAAATCAGGACTATCGACATTATATTTAAATTTTTTTATCAACGCAGTATACGCATTTTCCATCTCCTTTTTATTATATGACATGACGCTTCCTGTTGCTGTATTAATAGCACCTAAAACCTCTTTTCCTTGTGCGTCTACTATCTTGGCACCTTCCCCATCCTTGTAAAATTTTACGATGTAATCGCTGCCTTTAACTGGGATATCTAAAGCCATGGCCCCAGAACTCACCAGCATCAGTCCGGCAACAGCAGATGAAAGAATAGTCTTTGTAAATTTCTTGCTCATGTGGTATACCCTATAAAATTATCTGTATACAAATAAAACAGTTCAACATCGGATATATAAAGAAAATCTGATGTCTCGCCGCTCTCATGAGCTTACTCCTGAAGAAATTCCGAATTTTAATATGAAGTTTTTCGGAATTTCCTTACTATAACGTCGGTGATATCACGTCCGCGAAGGGATATCCGCATTACGACTGGCCTGCCACTTATTCTGTCTCTTTATTCATCAACAATTTGTATACGGTTACATCTTTAATTGTGAAGTTAGTCACAAAAAGAAGAAAGTCCAATAATCAAATTGTGCTTAACTGTTTACATCAGCACAATCTGATGACCATTGAATGACCATTGAATGACCATTGAAGGACGCACTAAATTATTTTCAGCAATCCCTCAGCCTACGAAAATTCTGTATCCCCTGAATGTTTAATTTACACTCTTTTTATGCAATTATTCTTTCGACTATAAAAACACCACTATCTCATGTATGACCTTGGGGAGCGTGCCGTCTCCCCGTTTTTTCGCTTACAGTTTCATGACGACTTTCAGTTTCAGGAATCAGCAGTTACCATGCAATACGAAAATTCTGTATTGCATCCGCGCCCTCATCTCAATATCTTTGTCGCCGGATAAAAATAACTATCAACCACAAGTATCATGCTCTCGGGGAGCACGCACTCCCCAGTTTTTTATCTTTGACAGGGGTGAAGGAGGCCGTTGCATCTCCTTTAATTATCATTGCCAGATTATTTCCTCGACCTGAGTATTCTTTATTTAGCCATAGCTTTGTAGCAAGGGGCTGGAGCGCCCCTCTTTTTTTCACCTGTCAGCCATGCCGACCTTATACGCCAGTATAGCTTCCGCATCACCCAGCGCTTCAATCTCTTTTTTCATCGTGCGCTGTCTGACATGAATTTCCAGACCTTTGGTAAACATCGCCTGCTCTGCAGCAGCACTCAGAGCAATCAGTGTTTCAGCGTCCATCGGTACGTCATTATTGTCCGCATCCGTCCAGAAAAACTGCTCCGGCAGTTTCCCCGCTTTCGCTGCCGCCACCGACGGCTCAAGACGCATCTGCGTTGACTTCCCGTAGTCCCATTTACGCCCATTGTGCTCAAACGTGTAGTTCGCCGCTTCCATCGCATTACGCCAGGCGTTGATCCCGGCGGTTTTGAGTTCTCTGGCTTTTTCCGGGCTGATGGATGGCTGTACATATTCTGCAATTTCACCGGCCTCTCCTCTCAGACAAGCGGCATAAATATCCCGCCCGTATGCTTCGGTATCGCTGGCTGTTGCAGTGAAAGGAACCGCCTGCTCAATGTGCTCAAACTTCACCATGCAATTCACAGCAGTGTGATCTTTATCTGCCCATTGCGGATTGCTTATTTTTTTCCACATTCATGTCATCTCCTGTCTGTCAGTATGCGCGCTGGAACAGCCCGATGCCTTCATTGTCATTTGTCGACGTAATTTCATTACACACCATCCATGAGCCCGGAACTGAGGATAGGTTGCCGTCAATGCCATCGGTGTTAGCTTTCATATAGTTCCCGCTTGCATCTTTGATTATGGCGCATCGCTTAAGGCGTGAACCCTGTACAGTTTCTCCTGGCTGATAGGTTCTGCCGATGTCGGTTGTATACGGGGCTAGTGCGGCAATAATGTATGTTCCGATGCTGTAAATTTCCCCGGGTACCAGCCTTCCGGTTGGCCCTTGTGGTCCCTGTGGTCCGGTTTTACCATCCAACCCGGGCAGTCCCATCGGCCCTCGCCCTCCGGCAGGGCCCTGTGGCCCCGTTTTACCCGCAGGACCTGCCGGACCAACCGGCCCCGGAACACCCTGTGCCCCCGCTGGTCCCCTTTCACCTCGTGGCCCTGCCGGGCCTGCATCACCTTTGGGACCAGCTGCACCAGCCGGTCCCTGTGGGCCTGCGGGCCCCACTGCTCCCGCAGGTCCTGTCGCCCCCTGCAGCCCACGGAGGCCCTGCTCACCTTTCTGTCCTGCAGGCCCCTGAGGTCCGGGTTCACCGCGCTCACCTTTCGGACCTGTGGGACCTGCCGGTCCTTGCTCGCCCCTGTCACCTTTCGGTCCAGGTATGCTTTCTCCCGACGGGCGGGTTGTCGCAACCTCTTCTGCCTTCTGTTTCGCTGCCCTGGCCTCATCCATTGCCGCCTTCACAGCTTTCGGTGTGGCTGCCTTCGTTTCATCATCACTGTCCGTTGCGCTGCTTAACTGCACAATTCCCTTCTGTGCCGTCGTCGCATCTGCCACATTTGCTGCGCTGCCCGCCGGGCCTGGCTCCCCACGAGGTCCCTGAGGTCCAGCTTCGCCTCGTTCACCTTTCGGACCTGCCGGACCCGGTTCACCTCTCTCTCCGGCGGGGCCCTGTAATCCTTGCGGACCACGTTCCCCGGGTTCCCCTTTCGGCCCCGCAGGTCCGGTCTCACCGCGCTCTCCCTTTGCTCCTGCCGGCCCCGGCTCACCTCTCGGACCAGTATCCCCCTTTGGTCCCTGAGGCCCCCCCGGGTCTCCTTTTTCGCCTCTGGCCCCGGTTTCACCACGCGGCCCCATTGCTCCCTGTGGCCCGGTCGCACCACGTGGGCCAGATGGCCCTGTTGCGCCAGCTGGCCCCTGCACTCCCTGAGGTCCCCGTTCTCCTGTATCACCTTTCTGGCCCGGTATGCCCTGAGGTCCGCGCTCTCCCTGCTCACCTTTCTCCCCACGCGGACCCGCCGGACCTGTTTCACCACGAGGACCAGCATCACCTTTCGGCCCTGTATCGCCTTTAGGTCCTCGTGCATTCTCAGCCATACGTCTGGCTTCTTCAGCACTAACCGTAGCAGCCTCAGCACGTTTAAGAACGTCTCCGGCGGCTTCCTGAGCCACTCTGGCGGTTTCAGCATGTTGTCTGGCCTCTTTAGCGTCAGCTGCCGCTGCCTTTTCAGACTCACCTGCCCGGGTCGCCGCCTCTGCAGCCTCACTGGCTTTTTGTGCAGACTCCGTCGCTTTGCTGGTCGCAGCCTTCGCGCTTTCTGATGCAGTCTTCGCACTGGCAGCAGCGCTTTCCTTCGACTGTGAAGCCTGATTATTTTTCACCGCCGTGTCTTCGTTCAGACGACGAATCGTGGCAAGGTCATCCGCCACATTGTTCTGTATCTGCCGGAAATCTGTCAGCAGTTCTCCGGGTATGCTCACCTCAACAAGACTGCGGCGTAACAGCATATTGAGCGTCACCGTACTTTCAGTCCCCTCAATACGCACACGTCCGTAGACAGCAGTCTTCCCTTTCACCGTCACAGAAACCGCATACTCCCCCGGCTCCAGCGTCATTCCGTAATACCCGCCGTCACGAGTCACTGCTGACGCACTGGTGCCGCTGAGCGCATCCGGTGAAACTGTCAGCGCCGTCAGGGTAATATTTGCGCCTGATATCGCCTCACCATCAGGAGATTTCAGCGTCCCCGAAACAACAACACTCACATTTCACCTCCGTTAAACACCTTCTTGCGGGCCGACAATGTACTGTCAGCCCCCTGTTTAATCCCGAGCTGCTCAACAAAACTCTGATAATGTTGTGCTGCCAGTCCTGACTCTGCACCACCGGCAGCATCCTTACTGAATGCGCGGAACAACATCCAGTCAACCAGCGGGTTAACATAAGCCTCTTCCAGCGGTACAGGCGTGTCATCATCCTGCGTCAGAACATACACCGCCTCCGGAATGCGGCTGACCACAGCATCAACACTCACAGCCTCCTCCGGTGCCGGAAACAGCCAGAACACGCGCGGGGCAAGGTCACTGCTGATAAAGCATTCCGGTTTCCCCCTCAGCATGTGCCAGTCGGGATACTGTGCATCAAGCACCTTACGGGATTGCGGTTTTATAGCACTGCCATCGCTGAGGCATATCACGTCAAGAAGCTGTATTGCGCCATCAGGCAAAGTCTGACGTGCACCAGGAACACAATTCAGCGTCTCCAGACTTGCGCCTGCATCCGGCCTTGCCAGAATCACCGCCCGCACAGCATCATTGTAATAATCACACAGCTCAGCCAGAGGCCAGCGCACCATCATCGGGTCAACCAGTTGCGTGTTCACTCGTCCGATGATTTCAGTAATCGTCGTCATCAGTAAAACCTTTGTCTGCGGACAGGATTGCGGTATGAGGAGTACGGACTTGTCGCCAGTGTGTCGCGATATGCCCGACGGATACCCTCAGAAAACAGCACAGAGAAATACTGTGCGCGCGACGGGTCTGACCATGAAACCCCGGTCTGCATGAACAACCGTTCAAGCGCCCCTGCAGCCACTTCTTCAGACCATGCCCGCAGTTCATCCTGCACCTGACGGCTCCCTGCTTTCGGAGCAACGGCATAAAGCACACTCACCTCTCCGGGCGAACAGGCAAAATGCATTACCCGCCCCGGGCGGATTTCCACATCATGACCGGCAAAAAGCTCACGCCCGTCAGCGAGGATACGAATAATATGTACGCACTCTTCATTCTCCGCGTCATATGGCAGCACACAGTCCTCTCCGGCTGACGGTGACAGCGTGGCTTCACGGCGGCACAACAGGGACTGACGGCAGAATGCCACTGCCGACATGGATAACGCATCCGTCATCATAATGTTCAGCGGACCACTGATATGGCGACGGACATACGGTAAAAAATCAGTCAGTTCCGCCATGCTGTTCAGTCTCCGCAACACGACGGCGAAATGCCTCACGCACACGGACACGAAATGCATCAGCCGTTTCTTTCGGGTCTTTGTGAATATTCAGCTCTTCTGCCTCACACAACGTTGCCAGCCGTGCGGACGTGAGTTTGCTCAAATCCACATCCTGACCACCAACGCTAACCACAAAACTGTTCTCCGCTTCTGCAAGAGCAACCTGTTCTCTTTCCTGCGCCTGCTGTGCCTGCCGCAACTGCTCATCCTGTTGTTGCTTTTTGAGCACACCATCAAGCTCTTCATGACGAACCCAGACATCCGGAAAGGCCAGCAACTGCCAGGCAAGCGCGCTGTCAACATGCACCGGCTCAAGACGCGGGAACAGTGTACGACTCCCGGTAAGGGTATCCTTTTTCACGGGTTTGGGGCCGATATAGACAACGGCAATTTTCTCGCTCATATAATTCCCCGGATAAAAAAGCCCGCATGACGCGGGCCGGAAGGTTTATATCAGTATCCCACCACGGTATAACGCAGCAGAACATTCAGGGTACCGGTCGCAGCAGCTGTCTTAATGGTGACCGTAACCAGCTCTCCATCACTCTGTGTGGTGTACGGCTCCACTGGCACATATTTAGCAAAGCTGGCAGTTACTGCACCACTGTCACCAATGAGCTCATGCTTGCCAGATTTAACGCTGACGGTCGCCGTACCACCAAGACCACCTTTTGAAATCAGTTGGATCCCATTAATGCGAACGCCAGTCGGCAGTGAGAGAAGATTAATAACGGTTTCCTGTTCGGCAGCATTCACTGTAAACACACCTTCTGCCACCGACTCATTACCATGCGTACCTGAATAAACCCGCTCACTCAGTGACGGAGCAAGGATAGTCTTTGCCATAATTAATGACTCCTGAAAAAGCCGGGCGATAACCCGGCATGGGGAAAGGAAAAATCACAGCTTCACTGCGGTATCAACGGCAATAACACCGTGATCCTGCATCTTGCCGCTCTTCTCGGGGAAACGGATTTTTTTCAGACCGTTGATCCAGCTGATTGCTATCTCAGTACGGTTATCCATATCCGTTTTCTTCTCAACCATGTTGAAGTGGCCGCCGCCCTTCTGGCCGTACGCATTCGCCAGCGCCTGAGCCCCCAGCAGCATGGCACGGTCGATGTTGGTCTTGGCCTGCTTCTCCTCTGTGGTTGCTGCCATATCGTTTTTCGATACAAGGACCTTTGAGTCCTTATAGAAACGGATCGGCATCCCCGCATACTTACGGACCAGAATATTGCGCCACATCGCACATTCGCCTTTGAACAGCGGATGGTTAAACCCTTTTGAGCGGTTTACGGCACGCGTCATCATCTGGTTCCAGTCCTTGCCGGACGTGGAGGTGTACCAGTCATTCCACTGACGCGGCGTGACGTAGAGGACGTAATACGGATCTTCGCCATACAGCTCATCACCGGACAGGCGTACCGGTTGTAACGGATGAGCCATCTCGTCAATAAACAACGAGAGATTATCGACCAGCGCAAGAGTGAACAGGTCAGACTGGTCAATACTCTCAAAACTCGTCGCATCCCCACCGAAAAAATGACGATCATGCGTCGGCGGCAGTACGTCGTTGATCATGATTTTTTTGAATTCAGGGTGATCTGCCGTTGGCAGAATGGTGTCATCAGCAACAAAATCACCGCGGGCACCGGCAAGATGCACTATCGCACACTGGTCCTGCAGGTCGTTAAAGTACGTACCCAGCAGCGTTCTGGCAGAGGATGCCAGGTTGAACTTCGTACGCTGTTGGCTCATACGTCCGCCCGCATCCACCAGGTGACGGCCCTGATTAATTTTCAGGGAAAAATCAGCATGGCTGAGGTCTTCACCACGGCCTTCAACGCGCTCATCCCCCATCGTCGGACGTTTAGAGAGTTTGTGCATGATGCTGAACGTCACTTCATCACCGGCCTGTTTGTTGAGGTCCGTGATTCGCACAACCGGTGCACCGGCACTGGTCTGCTTCGTGCTTTTCTTGTCAGGCGAAACTGCTTTTGGTGCATCCTGCTGTTCAGTGAGTATATTCACCATTGAGCGGTTGCGGTTGGCAGCCGTGAAAAGCGCCACCTGATACAGCTTATTCGCCTGGGCTGTTGTTACTGTGGTCATTACGTCAGTACTCCTTCAGTGGTTACCCGAGTTTTTCCAGAATCGCGTCAATTTCAGCGTCCGTCATGCCTCGCATGGCTGCTTCAATTTCGGTATGGGAAGCACCAAGTAACCGTTCAAAATTATCACCGGTTCCGACGGAAGCCGTGTTGCCAAGCTCTGACGGGGAAGCAGGCACTGCCATCTCCCGTTCAGCGGCTTTCACTTTTTCTTCCGCCGTTTTCCGGATATCCGTGTTGTCTGCCTTGTCATCAGAAGGCGGCTCACTGGCTTCACCAAAAGCGAGCTGCGTACGGCGGGCCACTTCGGCGAAACGTTCAGTGAGCGGTTTGTCTTTCCATGCGGGGTCATTCTGGAGCTTCCCGTCGATGGATACGGCAACCGAGAAGCGATCCGGATCGGAGTTCTGCCACGTTTTCAGCACCGGCACGGCATTCATCGCATCAAGAACCGGTGATAAATCCTCACCACCATGACCTTCTGCCTGCTGTGCTGATTGCTGAACACGGGACTGGAGATAGTTATTTTTACGGATGAGCGAAGCCACCGCGTCACCAATTTCCGGATACATATCCCTGATACGGGCAATCTTCTCATCAGAGATTTTTTCGTTTTCCGGTAACGGTGCGGGTTTCATACCGGCCTGGTGGATCTGAGACGTCAGCAGTTCAACCAGGCGTTTTTCTTCGGCTATCTGTCCCCGAAGAAGTGCGGCTTCCTGTTCGGCCCGCTGCTTACCGGAACGTTCAGCCTCAAGGACTTCATAGGGAATGACGTGTTTACCATCGCGGGTGAGCACACCCTTCGCCTCCGGCTCCTTCACGTCCTGCGTCTGCTCAGCACTGGCATCCGGCGTCGGTGCCGCAGTGTTATCGCCCGTCTGTGTCTGTGCTGCCTCATCCGCATGATTTTCTGTGGCGGCCTCTGTCACGCCGTCCTGTTCGTGACCGTCAATATCCACATCCCCAAGTCCTTCCAGCATTTTTTCCAGTTGTTCCGGGGTTTCTTCACCCGTAAATTCAAAATCCATAAATAACTCCGCATGGTCTGTTTATCGGACAGATCCGAATGGTTGAGTAAATAAGGCTTATCGCTGCCCCCGCGAATAAGCGCACCGCTCCCGGAACGCTTATCTCCGGAAACAAAAAACCCCGTACGATGACGGGGTTCCGTTAAGTTCAGGATTTTCAGAGCGGCATTTCATGCATCCGCTGTTGTAGTGTATGCAGCATCTGTTGCTGAAGAACTTCCTGCTCCTGTTCCATATTCTGTATGCCGGTAATGATTTCTGCCGTATGTGCCTGGTTAAGCGCATCCACATAACGCTGTCCCTGTGCCGCGGCGACATCCCGTTGTGCGCCAGCATTATCCCGTTGCGCAGCCGCGCGTGCCCTGGCAGCTTCTGCTTCCAGTTTAGCCACCCGGCCTGTCATTTCGCGCATCTGAAGTTCTGCCTGCTGTTGCTCCAGCGCTTGCTGTTGTGCTGCCGCTTCCTGCTCTTCCGGAGTCATCTCATCCGGTGATTTTGGCGTCCCCAGCGCCGCACGAATACGTTCGACAAATTCCTGTTTCTGCGGCACATCCAGAAGATTAACCCACAGATCGAGCACAACAGCCTGCACCTGAGGCGGCAGCCCCTGAATAACCTCTGACATTCTCTGTGCAAGCTGTGCCTTAAACGCCGGTGTCTGCTGAACAGGAGCCAGCGCAATATGTGTATTTAACCTTGAAATATCATTGGTCAGTTCACCATTATCACCTTCAGCATTGAGGACAATGGTCTGGCGACGCTGACGATCATCGCGATTAATCACCACCGCATGATTGCGCCGCTTTTTCAGGTCATCAAGAAGATAAGCGAGCAACAGCCTTCCCACCTGCTGGCAGGCAAACTGGTAGTTATCGTTGATTTCGGCAAGGGTTGTGGCTCCCTGCTCCACCAGGTTGCTGATCGCCACACCGGACGATGCATTTGAATCCTGCCCGAGAAATGCGGAATAAACCCCCATCGTGTCCTGGATAAGTTTTTCCGACTCCTGCATGACCTGAAACTGCTGGCTGGCAACCTGAAAATCCTGTTCAACCCGGAAAACATCAGCAACGCTTTTCTGATTTTTTCGGGCCGGATTCAGTTTAATAATGCCATCCGGACGCTCGATCTGCTCCATCAGCTCGTTGTCTGACAACTGGGTGGCATCCTCGTCCATAATCACGCGTTTGGCCTGAAGCAACCACGTCAGTTTTATACGACGAAAATTCACCTCATCCTGTGCCGGAATGGCCCGGGAAATCAGCCCGTAAGGCTCCCCGGTTTTATCCTTCCGGTATCCCCAGAAGGGAACCAGCGGGAACATCCCCTGCGGCGCACTGCAGGGGCGATCCACAATAAAGTGCGGTCCCACAAACCAGGCTTCACGAATACGACTTACCCGCCCGACTCTCACCTGCACCCGCCCGGATGCCACAGCCACCGCATGCATCAGATTATTTTTATCAAAGGCCACCACCCGTCCATTACTGAGTTCAATCACCGGAAGACGCTCGAATGTACGGTAATAAACCACCTGAAGCAGCACACGACGGCGTTCACGCTGAAGCCATTCGTTCTGCTGTCGATCCCATGACTGATACTCTTCCCATGCACTCATCAACGGACTGGGCTGGCCTTCAGTAACCGTGGTATCGACAAAACCACGCCAGTCATCAATGGCATAATCGATAACCTGAGCCATTCCCGGAAATGTGGCTTTTGCCTCATCGGTATCCATCCAGCGGCGGCGCATCAGCCAGCGGCAGTCACTTAAATCAGCCTCCCGGCTGAGCCAGTCCCAGAACACTTCATTCCGGCTGACAGTAGACACCTTAAACTCAGGCCCGAACGGATCGCTGTTCCGTCTGACCTCCACCCAGCTGAGCCCCGCTTTGATTTGTTCCGCATAGGCATCAGAACGGGCTTTATTCATATTTCCAAGGCGGCAAGCATCGGCAAATTCAGCATTAATAGCTTCAGCCAGTTTTTCTGTTTCATCATCAGGATCATCTGATATCACCAACAGATCAGTCCGCGTTTTGGCCTCCATACCCAGAACACCATCAACGGTAGGCGCGATGAGGTTATGGATGGTCATCGGCTGACCGCGATCTTTCAACACCTGGAGAACTTCCAGTGGCAACTGGTCACCATCGTAATACGCACAGGCCTTGTTTGCGGCATCGCGCCATTTAGGCTGACTGTCAATATCAGAACAAAGCGCCTGTAACTGGCGCTGAGAAAAACGCGGCGTGGCTCCGTTGTCGTTTTTCGTCGCCATGGTATTAGTTTCATTTTTCATCAGTGAGCCATCCAGTGTGTGGTTCTGCGTTTATCCGTTTTCTGTTTTACCCTCACCGGCATTCTGGCGCGCATCTCCTGGGCAATCATGTAGCTCATAAGCTGATCATCAAAACAGCCTTCCTGTGCATTCATGGAGCCTTTCGCGTCATAAACGTAGGTGTTCATTTCTGATAATGTGCCCGACCAGCGGATCCCCGACAGGCCGTTATTCAGCAGCGTTTTCATTCCCTCTGTCAGGACCGGTTTACTCTGGCGGGTTGTCAGCCAGCCAAGACGGGGCGTATCGTCGTCATATGCCTGGTCAAGGTGCTGTTCGTTGTAGATATAACGCGTCGGATAGAGTTCCCTGAGTTTCAGGATAACGGCATGTCCGTGATTGTTACGCTCCGGCCCCACAAACGCATTGTTGTACATACGGCAGACCTGCGCAATGAGATGAGCGAAAAGCTCCGCATCGAGATGACCAAACCAGTGAGCCACCTGCTCACCATTACTGCATCTGATGATATCCAGCGATGAGCGGTCTCCGTGCTCCAGCCCCTCAGCGGTATCCGCTCCGCATACATACTCTTCATCCGGATCCGGCAGCTCCCAGACCAGCAGATAATTCATCAGCGTCCGGTGCTGTTCGGCTTTATTCCCGTCACGCAGAGACTGCGCCTTGGTCTTCGTTCCTGTAACCGGTTCAATGTCATAAACAATCAGCGGTGGCGAACAGAATGACTCTGCCTGCAGCGTGCTTTCCGCACTGAACACCCGTCGTCCTGACGTCAGAAACGCCTCCTGTGGCGTTGAGGGAAATTCCTGCTTCATTTCCTCACGCTGTTCAGTTTCCTTGCAGATGTACCAGTGTTTCTGCTCATCGGTAAGCGTGATGTTCATTGCTTTTTCAACCGCAGAAAAATACGCTGTTTTTTCCCGTGACAGCTTAAGTCCGCTTTCCGGCACTCTGGCGCTGTATTTGAGATCCTGCCACCAGGCGTAAAAATGGAATTTATAATCCTGTGGCGTCAGCGCCAGCCCTGATGCAGTGATTTCCTGTGCCCGGTTACTCATCTCGTAAAAATCGCCACCCACACCTTCAGCAGTGGATTCATCAAAAATAATGCACTCATCAGAGACGGCATTAAGTGTACCGGTTCGCAGTTCTTTCGCCTTAGCCGGATATTTTGCGCAAATTTTGCCGTGCTCTGAGATATGCAGGCGCTGCACCGTACCTGAACGGAATGAGGTTGCCACCTGGATACTCGAGCCGTGACCAAACAGGATATAGCCACCGCTGGCTCCGCTACGACGTTCAACGATGGTGAATGAGGCTCTCAGCCAGTCAGGAAGATGATCAAACGGTACAGCAATTTTGGTGCGGAAAATTTCACTGGCAGCCTGTTTATCCTGAGCGACAATCCCGCATTTGAGATGCGGTATGAATAATGCCTGGTCGAGAAGATAAATATCAATGGCTGTGGAAAATCCCAGCTGGCGCGCTTTCAGGATAATGTTTTTATTATGCATGTTACGAAACAACTGACGTTGCGCCGGTCGCATTCTGAAGGTGACCAGTTCACCTTTTTCGTTCTGTATTTTGTAGAGATGATTGAGGCGCCACCAGGGATTGCTCAGTTTTGTCATAATGAACAGACGTTGTTCGGTCTCAGTCATTTCTGCAGATTCATCACATCGCGGTTTATTCTTCCGGAATGTCATCCAGTCTCCCCGAATTACTCATTTCATGCAGCGATGACACGATGTCACTGACAGGCGTAACAACGCCCCGACGCTGGCTGGTCAGAATATCGGTTTCCGCTCTGAGTTTATCTCTGGCGGCGTTGATTCTTTCCCGGTCAGCACGAAGTTTTGGTGCTGTTTCCGCCAGAACGTCCAGCGTCAGCAATGAGCGTTCAATTGACTCGATACGGGCAATATTCCGGTCAAGAGCCTGTTCGGCTTTAAGTATTTTGTCGTACAGGGCAACACGGGTTTCCACGTCAGCCGCCTCTTTCAGGTCGGCGAACATTTTTTTCAGTGTTCCTGTTACTGAAAGTGCGCGGGCACGGGTGAACACCAGTTCATCGAACAGCACCATATCGGACGCATCATCCATGAGGTTATCTGCCTCAAGATACTTCGCATATCCACGGTGTCTCACGGCGTGGGTGTTACGGTCGCTAAACCGGGCAACGGGGTGAGGATTGCCCGATCTGCTGTTGCGTTTCGTTTCTGCCGAATTTGCGCAGTTTTTTTCAGAATTTTTTGCGCATTTTTCATCGTCGGAACCCGCGTCATTGCTGGGTTCTTCATCTGAGATGTCATGATCGATTTCATGATCGATTTCATGATCGGTTTTATGATCGATTTCATGATCGATTTTGCCCATTTTTATACGGGTTCTGGCGGTGTTGTAATTAATCTTTTTCTTACGGCACCACTCCAGTAATGTTATTCCCGTTTCGGCATGTTCGCGTCGGAATGCCTGCTCCAGTTTTTTCCAGTCCAGCTTTGCCATGTCACTTTCTGACGTCCTCTGTTAAAAACTGACGCATAATGACCGCTGTGATTTTTCAGAATTCACACAGCAGCGTCTTGTTTGATTGATATTTACACAATATGGTTGTTTTATCCGGTTTCTTCCACCACCGCACCGGACAGGCGGCCATGCGGGAAAACGCTCACGTTACCTGAAAACGTGGAAAGCCCGGTGTGCATCGTTTTTGATTATCCCCACACACTCGCGCAGGAGGTCCAGTGTCTGGCTGAGGTCTCTGTTAATGCGGGAATACTGCGACGATACGGCGCATCAGCAAAACTTATTTCAGGCACTGAGTGCGGATATATTCCTGTGCCCCTTCCAGCTGCTTCTGCATCATCATCAACCGCTCTCTGAGGGTGAAATAATCCCGTTCAGCGGTGTCTGCCAGTCGGGGGCCGGTTGCATTATCCATGCCGGAGGTGCCGGTGGCTTCACGCACGGTACCGGAGCAGGTGGCGTTGATCCGCAGGCGCTTACGACCAGCAGCAACATCAGCACGCAGAGTTTCATTTTCAGCTCTCGCATCGGCTAATTCCCTCGAGTATTTTGCATCGAGCGCAGCAACATCGCGCTGGCGCACCTGCATATCAGTAATGGTGGCGTTTGCCAGCTCCAGCTCTCTGGCTTTTTTATCGCGCTGCGCTTTGTAGGTGATGGCGTTATCGCGGTAATGGTCTGTTGCCAGCCACAGCGCACCACAGCCACCCGCCAGGACAATAATCACCACACACAGAACACGGCTCATCTCTCTTTCACCCCACCAGTCCCGATAACGTCAGGACTCGCCAGGCGGTGGAAAAGAAAATGGCAACCAGCATTAGTGAAAATGAAATGCCGACAATTACACAGAGGATCTTCGCCAGCGTTATGAGTTTGTCTGACATGCTTAATCCTCCCTTCACGATTTCAACGCAATGACCAGTTTTGCCAGCCCATACAGCATCGGGGACACAGCAACACCGACCGCCACCCACTTAATGGCAAAAGCCAGTGCTCTGCTGATGTCATCAGTTACAGGCGCTTTCAGTTCAAGGCCGTTTTTCATAGTCAACCTCAACAGAATTCGTTTATACTTTTCCATGTTCTCCCTTGCCTTATCCAAGGTCAGAAACACAAAACCCCGCTTGCAGCCAACAAACGGGGTTTTTACTTTTATTCACTTAGTTTTTGTCAGTTCGCAGGATTTCGTGTTATCCGTCCGTGTGAGCAAACCGCATTTTTCAGCAAAATATTCTGCTTATCTGTCAATTCCCCAGCACGCCAGCGCGCTCTCCTGGTCACGCCGCGATACCTGCCCGTAACAGTTATTTGAGCGATTCCGACAGTCCCTGCCGCCGTCATATATCCATCGGCGGATTTCAGCACATGCACCTTTCCGGTCTCCGGCGTTCAGTTTCCGGTAAAACGTTGAGGTGAAGCATTTCGAAGGCCCGATGTTGTACGGACAGAATGACGCGATGCCCGCTTTCTGCGGTTCAGTCAGTGGCACTCTGATGTTTTTCTCCACCCATGCCAGCGCCTTATCACGTTCAATGGCATTAACCTGAGCGCATTTTTCCTTCGACAACTTCATGCCCGGGACGACAGGTTTGCCATCCACCATGATGGCACCACGGCAGATGGTCCAGATCCCCGCACCATCACGGTATGCCGTGGTGTGGTTACCTTCTTTTTCGTCAAGAAACTGGTCGAGGATTTCAGGCGCAGAAGCACCTGTGGCAATCAGCGCCAGAACGGCTACCGATAAACCATAGTGGAGTTTCCTGCTCATCAGCTTACTCTCCCCGCGCAGCTTTGCGCCGGTCTTCTTTAATCTTGAAATACAGATTCGTCAGGTATGTCAGGAACCCCAGACACAGGCTCCCCAAAACCCCGATAGCAGCCCACTGTGACGGAGTAACCTGATCCAACCACTGTAGAAACCAGTAACCCGCACTGCCCGCAGAAGTACCATAGGCTATGCCCGTTGATATTTTTTCCATCTGATACATATCCCCGCCCCGACAGACCTGTGCTACCGGAAATAAAAAAGGCCATCAGTGTTTTACTGATGGCCCTGCCCCGCCGTTACAGCATTGTGCCCGGTTCGGGTTGTGTGTCTGTCATATCCGTCACCGGTGACTCCGGCTGAATATCACCATTTTCCG